>Ga0209039_10004455_pt1 | contig 10232 bp, 4 predicted proteins | sample BogFormECP12_OM1_FD_188238 | JGI IMG/M metagenome (GOLD analysis project Ga0209039, IMG submission 188238) | Bog forest soil microbial communities from Calvert Island, British Columbia, Canada - ECP12_OM1 (SPAdes) (version 2) | ecosystem: Environmental > Aquatic > Freshwater > Wetlands > Bog ... | reverse complement strand
CTACCACCCGGACAAGCTCTCCATGGAACGGACCGAGGACTCTGCCTTCGGGCCGGCCGACCGCATCGGCCAGCTGACCATGCGCAACCTCGACATCGCGGACTCGCGTGCCCGGCTGGAGCAGTACGCCGGACTCGGCCTGTTCGGCGGCCCGCACCCGGCGCTGGCCGGCGCCGCACAGGCGGCCCCGGCCGCGCTGATCGGCGCGATGCCCGAGGGCGGGGCCGAGGCGATCGCCTCCCGCGGAAGCGTCGCCGCCGACGAACTGCTCGATCACGCCGCGATAGAATCCGGCACCGACTGATCAGCTACGCGGCGTGCCCCTTCCTAACGGCCTGCGATAGTAGAGGCATGACCGACCCGTTGAAGCCCCCCGGCCCGGCCGGTGCTCTCAGCCAATTCGTCTACGGTGACGCGCCCCTTGACCAGTGGGTGGCACCGGGCGCTGACGACCGTGACGCCAGCGGATCTCCTCCAGCTGACTACCCCGCCCGCGATGACCTGTCCGTTGCTGGCCACCCGCCGGTGGGTCGGTGGCACCCCGGGTACCTTCTTACGTACCCAAGGGCCCACCGACCCCCAGCGCGGCCTTCCCGCGAAGCTGCGCCTTCTTATCCGCCGAGCGTTCGGGCCATTCCGCGCTGGACCGCCTCGATGAGGTAGGGGCGCAGCCGGGCGGCCGGGACGATGACATCGACCGAACCCACCTCGCGGGCCCGCTCGATGCTGTGCACGCTGTCGAACTCGTCGGCCAGCTGGCCCAGCTTCTCCGCGTACACGGCGGGCCAGGCTGACGCCAGCTTGGCCCGCAGCGTGGACGCCTCGTCGTGGGCGCCGCGGGCGGTGGCCTCGGCGATCGCGGCTTGCAGGTCGGCCACCCGGGGGTCGGCGGCGGTGCGCTTCCTGACCTCGGCGGCGAACACCACCGCGGCGGCGGGCGCGCCGCCGATCACCGAGGCGTAGGAGCCCTCGACGGCGGCGATCTCCATGTTGTCGTTGAGCGTGCCGGAGAACACCACGAACGCGCCGCCGTGGTAGCGGGAGACCACGCAGAACACGATCGGGCCGTCGAAGTTGACCACCGCGCGGCCGATCTCCGCGCCGTACTCCAGCTGGAGCTGGCGGAGCGAATCCGGTGAGCCGTCGAAGCCCGACAGGTTGGCCAGGATCACCAGCGGGCGGTTCCCGCTGGCGGCGTTGATCGCCCGGGCTGTCTTCTTCGACGAGCGGGGGAACAGGGTGCCGGCCGTCCACTGGGACGGGCCGTCCACCGGGGAGGGCCCGTGCCGGGGCAGCGGCCGCGACTCAAAGCCGATCAGCTCGACCGGCTGCCCGCCCAGGTGCGCGTCCAGCACCACGGCTGACTCGGCGTCGGCCATGTCGGCCCAGCGCTCCAGCGTCGGGTGGTCGGCATCGGCCACGCCCCGCAGCAGCGAGCGCATGTCGAAGGGCTTCTTGCGGTCGGGGTTGCTGGCGGCATCGAAGATCTCGCCGAGCGTGCTGAATTCGGTGCCCGGCGCGTTGTGCGGCGACGGGGAGATATCCCGGTCGGGCGGGTCGCTGGTCGGAGCCGGCCGGGGGAAGCGCTCGCCCGGCGCGGTGTAGGTGTGCTCGTAATGTGCGAGCAGCATGTCGACGGCCGTGGACAGGTCGGGCGCCCAGTACTGGGCCTCGCCGTTGGGGCCCATGATCCGGTCGTAGCCGCCGATGCCGAAGTTATCCTCGGCGGAGACCCCGCCGGAGTAGTCGAGCGACTGCTTTCCGGTCAGGACCATGGCCGAGTCGGGGGTCATGATCAGGACACCCTTGGTGTACATGAGCATCGTGGCCTCGGCGTTCCAGTACGGCTGGGCGCCGACGTTGATGCCGGTGACCACGACGTTGATCTCGCCGCCGTCCTGCGTGAACTCGATGATCCCGCGCAGCACCCGGGAAATCCAGTCCATGGACTCGGTGCCGGAGTCCATCGAGATCTTCGCCCCGGCCGAGATGGCGAACCACTCCACCGGAGCCTGCAGGCGCCGCGCCAGTTCGATGGCCGCGAGGACCCGGCGGCACTCCGGCTCGGCGAGCGCCCCCAGGGCGCGGGTCGGGTCGCCGAGCAAGATGACCCGCTGCATCCCCTCCGGGTAACGTTTCGTCGGCGTGCTGACCACGCCGAGCACCAGGTTAGCGGTGTTCAGACCCGGAGCCCGGTCCACCGGCACCGGGGCGCCCGTGTCGCCGAGATCGTACTCGGTGAACGTACCGGGGGCGCCGTCCTGCTCCGGCGAGCAGGTGATCAGCGGGATGAGCTCGTACGGGTACACGGCGCCGCGGCGGCGGGCCCGGATCACCTTCTGCGTGTAGGAGTTCAGCTCGCGCAGCGGCTCGGGCGGCGGGTCCGTGATGCGCAGCGTCAGCCCGGCCCCCGGCGGGCGGGACATCCGCAGCATCAGCTCGCGGGACTCAGCGCTGCGGTCGTCGGCCACCCGGAACTGCACCATCACCTGCTCCAGCCCCAGCGCTTCGGTGCGCGGCGCGAGCGAACGGATGACCTGGTCGAACTCGGCCAGGTCGACGTCCACGACCGGCCAGACGTAGAGCTTGACGCGGTTCCAGTCCAGCTTCGCCAGCGCACCGTCGGCGGAGCGGGCGGCGCGCAGGCTATCCAGGCAGGCGTCCAGGGTGCGCTCGAGCTGCGGCAGCCCGCGTATGTGTCCGTCCTCGTCGCGCAAGACGGTGAGGTCGCGGACGTCGGCGAGGGCGAGGAGCCGCTGATCGTCGGGCACCTGGTGCCCCTGGATACGGAACAGGTGGACGTCGGGGGCCGCGGGCAGCCGGGTCAGCTCGAACGCGGAGAACCGCCACAAGGCCAGTCGTTCGGCCACCAGGGGATGCCAGCCGCGCTGCGTCCGGTCTTCCACCGCCGCCCCGTCCGGCCCGCCGGTGAAGGTAAACCACGCCGAGGCACCGCTCTCCGCGCCATCGGCGCGGCGGGCCGCGACCGCGACCCGCGCGACCGAAGCCGGGATGGGGCCGAGCTGGCCGCGGATCCGGTCCGCGCCGGCGTCGGAGTCGGCGTCGCCTTCGTCCTGCGGCGCCTGGGAGGTGAGGTAGAGATCGACGAGCACGGTGCGGCCGGAGGGCAGCTCGTCAAGCTGCTGGGCCAGGTCGATCCGCGCCGCATCGTCGGCCACGGTCGCGATGACCAGGTAGTCGCGTCCGTCGTGGCTGTACTCGGCGGTCAGCAGCGGACGGCCGCCCCGCTCGGCGACCTGGACGTGCTCCAGGCGCCTGATGCGGTAGTACCGCCGGGTCATCACCTCGAGCATGACGGCGTCGTGCCGCTCGGCGAAGACGCCGAGGATCGGTGCGCCTGAGGCCACGACGGCGTCAATCTGGGCCGCCCTGGTCTCGGGGTCGGACGAGAGCCGGTCGAGTTCCGCGCGTACCTGCTGCTGCGCCCGGGCCCGCTCGGCAGCGATCAGCGGGGCGTCGAAGAGGCGGTAGCGGACCTGCCGGGCCAGGTCGCCGATCGCCGGATGCCGCAGCTGGGTGGCCGACACCAGCTGGTCTACGACCCGCCGGTAATCGTCGCGGGCCTCGTCGGCCAGCGATTCCGGGTGCAGTGATTCCGGGTGGCGCAGCCGCCACCGCAGCAGTTCCGCCACGACCGGCCCCTGGGCGGCCGCCCGGCGGTGGGCCAGGAAGATCCGGTAGAGGGCCGGGCCCAGGTCGGGCGAAGGCTCCAGATCGGTGATGCCGTAATGGGCCAGGGTCCGGCGCAGCTTGATCCGGAAGGACTCAGGCAGGCCTTCCTCGTCGGCATCCCTGGTGCGCAGGTAGGCGTGCAGGTACTCCTGCGGGTTGCGGGCGGCTTCGGCGTCTACGGCGGCCTCTTCGTCGGCTTCGGCCTCCCCCGAGGTCCGGCGATTCCGCCATAGCGCGGACATGTCGGCAAAGATCTGCAGGATCTTGGCCTCGCCGGCGAGCAGGTGCGGGTCGTCGGCGGGCAGTTCAGCCCGTGCGGCGGTCAGTCGCTGCATCTGCCGCCTGGCCTCGGGCTCGTCGATGTCAAAGCCGAGGGCCAGGGAGCGCAGGGCGACCAGCGCGTCGGCGGCCGTCGCGGCCGGGTCACGATCGGCGGACGCCTCGCCGCCCAGCGCGCTCAGATCGAGCCTAACCCTTTCTGCGCCCGGCTCCGGATCCCCGGTCTCGTCCGCGGCCTGCTCGATCCGGACCAGCTTGGTGCCGCTCTCGACCTGCGTGTTGACGTCGGCGTACACCTCGGCGACCCGGCCGGCGGCTTGGGCGCGCAGCGCCGTCTCGAGCTTCATGCTCTCCACGATGGCCACGACGTTGCCTTCCTCGACCTCGTCCCCGACCGCGACCGGGATGGCCACCACCATGGCCGGCGCCGGGGCGCGGACCAGCCCGGCCTCGCCGCCGGAGATCCGGTGCACCGCGCCGTCCACCTCGACGAGGTAGTCCGGGCCCTGCGCGACCGAGAGCACGTCGAAGGTCTCGCCGCCGACGCCCAGCCGGAGCTCGAACCGGCCCGATCGTTCGACATCGAATTCCACCGAACGGCCGTCAAGTTCCACGTGATACCGGTGCGGACGGCACCGGGACACCGTCAGCTGGTAGGCCTCACCGCCCGCTCGGACATTGACCTGGTGCCACGTCTCGTGCCCGACCTGCGGACGCCCGCGCTCGGCGGAGGCGAACAGGCGGCCCTGCTGCCGCCGGTCGTGCGCCTCGTACGCCTCGAAGGCGGTGGCCAGCAAGGCGACGTCGACCCGCCGGGGCGGGGCGTAGCCGTCGGCCATCATCGTGTCGAGCCAGGTCGTGTCCACTTGGCCGCGGACGAATTCCGGCCGGTCGAGCAGGTCGAGGAGGAAGGCCTTGTTGGTGGTCCCGCCGCGGATGACCGTGGCGGTCTGCTTGAGCGCGCGGGACAGCCGGGCGCGGGCCTCGGACCGGTCCCGGCCCCAGGCGATCACCTTGGCGATCATGGAGTCGAACTGCGGCGGGATCACGTCACCCGCCGCGACCCCGGTGTCGACCCTGATGCCGGGGCCGGTCGGCAGCGCCAGGTGCTCGATCAGGCCCGGGGCGGGCGCGAAGTCGCGTTCCGGGTCCTCGGCGGTCAGCCGGGCCTCGATGGCGTGCCCGTGCACCGGCGGCTCGGCGGCGCCGGAGTCAGCCAGCGTGCCACCCGCCGCGATGTGCAGCTGCAGCTTGACGATATCCACGCCGGTGGTGACCTCAGTGACCGGGTGCTCCACCTGCAGCCGGGTGTTGACCTCGAGGAACGACAGCAGCCGCTGGCTGGGCTCGTACAGGAACTCCACCGTCCCGGCGTTGATGTACCCGGCGGCCCGGACCAGTTCGGCCGCATGGGAGCGGACCCGATGCTCCTGCTCGGCGTCTAGCGCCGTCGAGGCGGACTCCTCGATCACCTTCTGGTTACGCCGTTGCACGCTACAATCCCGGACCCCCAGCGTCCGGACGGTGCCCTCGGCGTCGGCGACGACCTGCACCTCGACGTGCCGCCCGCCGCGGATCGCCCGCTCCAGGAACACCGTGGCGTCACCCGCCGTCTTCGACGCCTCCGAGCTGGCCCGCTCGAAAGCCTCGTCGAGCTGCTCGGGAGAGTTCACCAGCCGGATGCCGCGCCCGCCGCCGCCCGCGGTCGCCTTGACCATCAGCGGGTAACCGATCGACTCGGCCTGCGCGTGGGCCTCCTTCAGGTCGGCCACCGGGCCGCCGCTCCACGCCGCGAGCGGCACGCCGGCCTGTTCGGCGAGCCGCTTGGATTCGATCTTGTCGCCGAGCCGGCGCATGACCTCGGCCGAGGGACCGATGAAGGTGATCCCCAGCCGGTCGCACAGCTCGGCGAACTCGGCCTTCTCCGAGACGAATCCCCAGCCGGGCCACACCGCGTCGGCCCGGCACGCCCGCAGCGCGCGCTCCAGCTCGGCGTAGTCGAGGTAGGGGCTCCCGGCGAACGCGGCGCCGACGTCAGCCGGGCCGATCAGCACCGCCTCATCGGCCTCGCGGACGAACGTCGCGTGCCGGTCGGCGGCGGTATACACGGCGATGACCCGCAGGGCCGGACGTCCCTCGGCGTTCCACTCCCGGACGGCGTTGATCAGCCGCATGGCCGGCTCGCCCCGGTTGACGACGGCGACGCGGTGGAAGGCGAAGGCGGGCCGGGCTGGCTGGTTCATCCTGCTACCCACCGAACGCGGCGCGCATGTCGTCGCTGGTGGCCCCGGCCCGCGGCGCCGGCGTTGCGGTCTCCTGCAGGACGTCCAGCACCACCTCGTCCGCCACGATGGCCGGGTCGAGTTGCATCACGGCATACCCGCCGACCGCGCCGGCCCCGAAGCCGGGCGCGAAGACGCGGGTCCGGCGGGAGATCGCGCCGTCACGCACGGCGTCGTAGAGTGCGATCGGGATGCTCGCCGCCGACACGTTCCCCATCCGGTCCACGTTGAAGTACAGCTGGTCAGCTGACAGCCCGGCCTTGCCGGCCAGGTCGAGGATCATGGTTTTGTTGGCCTGGTGCGGCACGATCAGCTCGACGCCCTCCAGCAGGGTGCGCCCGGAGTCGTCGGGATCGGGCAGGGCACCGAGCTCGTCCAGCATCTGGACCAGGTAGCGCTGTACCAGCGACTTGACCTCGGGGCCGTACACGGTGATGTCATTGTCAAACTCCGCGTTCGGCCAGATGATCGAGTTGACCTCGGTGTGCGGCCCGCTAGCGTAGGTCTGCACGACCTCCACGTCTCCCGGATCGCCGGCCGGGGCGGGCCCGATGATCATGGCCGCGGCCCCGTCCCCGAAGATCATCCGCGAGGTGCGGACGCTGCCGATCTTGTCGGAGAACTTCTCCACGCAGACCAGCAGGACGGGCCGGCCGACCTCCTGGAGCTGCCGGATGGCCTCGGCCACCCCGTAGGGCAGCCCCGCGCAGGCGGCGATCAGGTCGGCCGAGGCGTGGGTCTGCAGCAGGCCGAGCTCGCCGGACAGCCAGCACGCTAGGGACGGGATCAGCCGGTTGCTCGTGCACGTGCTGACCAGCACGGCGCCGATCTCCTCGGGGGAGCGGCCGGACTTGGCCAGCGCCGCCCGGGCCACGGGCAGCGCCAGCTGCTCGGGTTCCCGGCTGGTGTAGCGGCGCTGGTTGATCCCGGTTTTCGCGCTGATCTCCGCGGCGCTCATCGGCGACCAGGAAAAGCTGGCGTTCCTGATCACGTCATCGTTGGCGCAGACGTGCTCGCCGCGCACGATCGCGAGGGCCTCGAGCTTGGGCTGGACCTTGAACGCCTCCCGGACCTGGACCGGCGGATAGGGCGTCACGGGAGCCACGGCCTCGACCTGCCCGCCCTGGCCAGCCAAGGTGGCCGGCGTCCGCCCGCCGCCCGCCGAACGCCTGACCCGATCGATGAAGGCCATGACGTCGCGGTTGCGGGGGTGGAACGCCACGACGAAGTCGTCGTCGCCGATCTGCCCGGGCCCGCGCAGCTCGGTGCGGGAACGGTCCCAGGGGTACTGGTTGTACAGCACCATCGCCCAGCGCGTCAGCGCTTCGAGCTCGGGCACCTCCTCGTGCGCGTCGATGATCTCCTCGATGCTGAAGACCGGGTAGTCGGGGTCGTGATCCGGCACCACGAACGTCAGCGCGTCCGGCCTGGCCACGAACTCCGCCACCGTCGGCTTGATCGCCGGCAGTTCGGTGGCGTGGTGGAGCTTGGTGCTGAACACGCCGAACAGCAGGTCAAAGATCCGGTTCTCGGTACCGGCATCCCACGTCGCGGGCAGCGCGCGGAACGCGCGTTCCACCGCGGCCACCTTCCGCTCGCTGTCCTCCCACGGGGTCAGCACCGGCAGGAACACGTCGTCGCGGCGCTTGGCCAGGTCGCGCCAGCGGGTCGGCCGCTTGTCGAACATGGTGATCGCGTACCGGTTGACCCAGAACAGGTTCTGGCCCAGGTCCCGCAGCAGCTCGAAGCGCCCGGGATAGCTCCCGGACTCGACCCGCGACAGGATGTCGGTCCCGGTCGGCGCCTTTGACTCGAAATCCCGCCCGATCACGGCGGTGAACTGATCGAGCGACTCCAGGACCGAGAAGTCAAGTTCGCCGAGGAAATTAGCCGGGAACACCAGCCGACCGTGCCGGTTAATCACAAAAGGTTTCACGTTCGACCTCCTGGGCGAGCCCGTCCTATCCGCCGGCGACCCGTCCTGCCCGGCCCCGCGGTGCGGTCCGGGAATGTAACCGGGGCCATATCTGCTGGCCTACCCGCATTGTCCCGGTTATGCCCCTCCCGGAGCCACATTGCCCCCCATGTTTAGGGTCGGCTCGCCGGAAGCGTGAGTGGCCTGCACGCTTGTACCTCGCGCAACGAGCTGGCGGCCCGGGCGCACTCAGATCACCAGGAGCACCGGCGAAACCACCCGCGTGGCGTCTATTTCGGCGTTCGGCTATCATAGACTTACTGGTCTGTCCAGGAGGTGCCCATGCCGAGCGACGTTGCCGGCGCCAGGTCCCGGCGTCCCTCCCCCCGGGAGCGGCTGCTGAAGGCGGCCGACGAACTGTTTTACGCCGAGGGGGTGCACAGCGTCGGCATCGACCGGCTCATCGAGCGGGCCGATGTCGCGCGGGCCTCGCTCTACAGCGCGTTCGGCAGCAAGGACGAGTTGATCCGCGCGTACCTGGAACAGCGGATGGAGATCTCGAAGGCGAGGCTGCGGGCCGCCGTCGAGGCGCACGCCGATCCGCGCGATCGTCTGCTGAGCGTCTTCGGCGTGCAGGCCGCGGTCTTCGCCCGGCCCGGCTACCAAGGCTGCCCCTTCAACCGGGCCACCGCCGAGGCCCAGCCGGGCAGCGCCGCCTACGAGGTCCCGCGGGCCTACCGCGCCTGGCTCCGTGACTTTCTCACCGAACTGGCCGCCGCTGCTGGGGCACCCGATCCTGGCCTGCTGGCCAGCCAGATCCACCTGCTTTACGACGGCGCGATGCTGGCGGCCGGCCTGGACGGGAACGCCGGGGTCACCGCGGCGTCCCGGGCGGCGGCCGAGGCCCTGCTGGGCGCGACCCTGGCCAGCCGAGGCAGCGGCCGGCACCGGAAGCAGGAACAGGCCGAGCCCGCCCGCGCCAGCTGAGGCTCCACCGGAATGCACGTCCAGATAGATCAGTCTGTCCGTCGGTCACGCCTAACGGCGAGCGGACGGCGGCTGCTGCCGCGGAACGCCACCACCGGTTTTGAACACGTACAAAACGCTGGGGCGCGTAGCGCGGTCCGTTCGGTCCTATGAGATTTTCGTACCGAACGGTCCGGGTGCATAACAGACCACGTGCTGGGAAAGGCTAGTTAAATGGCAGAGTTCACCTTCGCCCCGCTGACGCCCGCATCCTTCCTCGACCGCGCGGCCGCGGTCTTCGCCGGCCGGACTGCGATCGTGGACGGCGAGCGCAGGTTCACCTACCGCGACATGTCCGGGCGGTGCCGTCGGCTGGCCGGCGCGCTAGCCGCCCACGGCGTGGGCCAACAGGACCGGGTCGCCGCGCTGTGCGCCAACAGCCACGTGATGCTGGAGTTGCACTACGGGGTGCCGATGATGGGCGCCGCGGATCCCAGGAGCATGCGATTGCGCGCGGTCAGTTCGATGACGGGCGCGCCCGCCGCCCGTTCGCGCACGCTGGCCGCCGTGCCTTCCGGGAAGTCGCCTTCCAGCACGATCCCCGTGACCTTGGCGTCGAACGCCTGGCGCGCGGCTGCGAGGACGTCGCCGCCCGGTACGATCACCGCCAGGGTAACCAGGCCACGGCTCGAAGATGCCGCAACAAAATCGGCCGGATAGCTCTTCAGCAGCAGGCAATTGATGGGACTCGACGCCAGCAGGTCCAGCGATGTCACGTCGGGCCACTGCCAGCGCGCCGGTACCCAGTCGGCGGGCTGCGGCACGGAAGCGCACAGCATCGGCACGAAGCCCAGCACGACCGCCCAGCGGGCCCCTCGCATCCACATATGTACTACTTTACTATTTCGGCGGTGGGGGCGTTGGTGGCGCACGCTTTTGGTGGGGCAGGCGGTTTCGCCTGCGAGGTCTTTTTCTGATTCTGAAGTGGCAGGCGAAACCGCCCATAAGCGCTAAGATAGGCGACGCAACCATGGCAGTTTGCATGGATATTGCGGCAGCCTTGATCGGGTTGCCAATGGGTAGTGGGCGCCAGTAGG
>Ga0209039_10004453_pt1 | contig 10234 bp, 8 predicted proteins | sample BogFormECP12_OM1_FD_188238 | JGI IMG/M metagenome (GOLD analysis project Ga0209039, IMG submission 188238) | Bog forest soil microbial communities from Calvert Island, British Columbia, Canada - ECP12_OM1 (SPAdes) (version 2) | ecosystem: Environmental > Aquatic > Freshwater > Wetlands > Bog ... | reverse complement strand
TGGGTAGTCGTCCGAATTGTTTCCTGAAGACCACGCGTCGTCTGTAGTAAGACAACCGTTGACGAACCGCCTCCGTCAAGAGTGGCGAGACCGCAGACTTGATACTCTGCATCAGTAAGCGAGTTTCCTTTGCGGGCTCTGGTTCCGATGAACTTGGGGGCTTCGCTGGCAGCCGCTGCCTCTCTCGAAAAAAGCTACCTTTTGGATGTCTTGATCCATTCGCATTTGTCCTGGTCATAGACCTCTAACAGAACGGCGGGTACGCCGGCAGCTACGCCGAAGTCCGGAACGTCGCGGGTGACGACCGAATTGGCGCCAATTACTGACGACCGAACTGAGCGGCCAACGCGCACGTTGGGCAAAACCACGGCCCCATATCCGAGGAACCCGCCGTCGCAGATTTCGACAAACGAGTCTTCATCGGCTACTCGGTCAGCGATCCTTAACCCTGAATGGATGTCACGGAAAGTGTAGAGAGCCTTCGGATTGTCTTGAGTACGTGAGCACAAGCGGTGAGGTGATGCTCACCTATAATACATGGTAAATCTAGGCACACCCGGCTAGCCGCCCCGAGTATCATTGCCGACTACCGCGCAGCATTCGGGACTTCAGCCACTGCCGTTCATTCTCCAAGATTCCACATCTCCAGGTTAATGGGATGGTCAGCAAAAGAGCTGGGACGAGAACTAACGTCGGTAAAAGAGAGCCCACGGTAGTCGAGGCCCATGCCGCACATGCCAGTATGGGTACAAGACACACTGCCGGCCTCATCAATCCATCACGGAGAAGATCCTTAGTAGAAACTTGGATCTCGGTGGTTCGCTTCAGGTTGCGTCCGAAATGAATTAGGACAGCCACAATGGAACCGACCAGCGTGCCAACAGCTATTCCAAGGGCGCCGAAATAATACCCCCCAATCATGCTTGCCACCAAGTTTGTGAGGCCTTCCATTACTGGTGATACCGTCGCCAGTCTTTGCTGCGCCGTTCCGATGAGCAATACCGAGTAGGGAGCTGCGCAAAGACGAATCATGTTTGCAACCACAAGCACTCTCAAATAAGTACTGGCATGTGCTGCGTACAGGGGGCCAACCCACACGCGAAGTATTTCTGGCGCCCACACAAGCAGAGGAATTCCAGTAAACAACAAAAGGAATGCCCCATAGCGAGTGCTGGTGATCAGCATGCGCCCCAACCCAGCCGAACTCCCGCGTGCATGCAAAGCCGCTGCGGACGGCAGTAACGTACTGAAAATCGCATTGTGAAGGCCTCCCAAGAACATCACAAGCGTCGCGGCAACTGCATAGAAAGCGACTTCCTGGTATTGGAAGAAGCCCACTAGAATAAGGTCAACACCGGTCACCAGCAGAACAGCGAATGACCAGATAGACAAACTGAAGCAATAGTCGAACAGCTCTCGAAAGGCGGCATGAGTCACAAGGCTCGAATTCAGACTCATGTCGGGAGCCAGCCTGCGATAGGCGGCGTATTGTATAACGTACGAAAGCAAGTTCACCGTCATCGCGGAGATGCCCATTGACACCAAGCCGCCGCCGTAACGAACTACGGCGATCAGCAACACAGCACTCAGTATCCGCGAACCACCCACGGTGATCGCCGGGATGTCATACCGGTGCAATCCAACGAACACGCCATTGAAGGCCGAAAATGGGAGGCCAATGGCCAGCGAACCTGCAACCAGTAGGACTGCGATTCGTGCGGGCTCCAGCAAGTCCGATGGCATTTTCTGGAATACATGGGGAAGCAGGAGCGCCGCTACGAACGAACCTATGAGCGCCAATACCCCGGCCACGCTGAGCGCTACAAGGGACGTGCTGACAATTCGGTCGCGGTAGTCCCGATCAGATCGCTCATTGGCATACGCCACAAAGCGGCCAACGGCGGTCTGAATGCCAAAGTCCAGATAAGAAATATACCCGCTAAACTGCAGAATTAACACCCAGGCTCCATACGCAGCTGGAGACATACTGCGGGTGAGAAAGGGAGGTAGTACCAAAGCTACCAGAGCAGCCGCCATTCCGCGCGCAACATTTGCGCTAGCGTTCTTGAAGATGCGGAACGGGTTCACCTTGGTCATGCAGTTAAGCCAGTTATCGGGGTGTGGCGCGAAGACGCAAGCCACGATGCCTTTCAGGAGTAGAACTTCAACGAATGGAGCAACAGGGCCAGCCGAGCACGTTCATTGGGATCTTGTTGTTTACGCCGCAATGCCTCCCGCAGTAGCACTCCCAAACAGGACAGCAGAAAGGCAGCAACGGCAGATACCAGCACGATCAGCATTCGTTTCGGGCTTGATTTTCTTTCGGGCACTACCGCTTTGTCCACCACCTGCACAGCAAGGGCATCATTAGCCTCGTCAATCCGGGCGGCTTCCAGTTGTTTCACCAGGAACTCGTAGAGCGCCTCGTGGTAGCGGAGATCCCGAGCCCGGCGAATGTAGTCTAATGCCGCTTGCGGCAACTGGCGCGTTGGTACCGCGAGATTGCCGTTGCCCAGAGCACCGGTATTGTTCTCAAGCCTTGACAACTGGCCTCGTAGTCCAGCCAACTCCGTTTCAGCACGTTTCAGGTCGGGGTTGTTCTCCGTTGCGAAGGAGCGCATGGCCTGAAGTTGCACTTCGCGAATTGCAATCTGCGCCCGCATATCAGCGACGCTGGTGACAATCGCTTTCCCTTGCGTCTCGGGCTCGATGAGACCGCTCTTCTCCTGCACCTCTTTCAATGCCAAATCGGCCCGTGACAGTTCTTCGCGTTCTGCGTCCAGCTTTTGCTGATAGAACAGGCGCCGCTGGCCGGCTTCTGTGATGGCCAGGTTCTGGTTCAGAGCGTGAAGTTCATCCACGTAGGCGTTGGCAAGTTCCGCCGCACGGTTCGGATCCCGATCCTCAACTGCGATGGAGATGATCCCCTCATCGCCCGCGCTGATGTTACTCCGGCCTTCGAGCTTCTTACGGGCATCTTGATAGCGTTTTCTTCCGTATGCCTTGCGCAGATCGAACCGGTTTATCAGAGCATCTTCGACCGTGCGGCTCTTTAGCATAGCCACGAATAATTCGTCAGGATTCTTCAAACCTAGGTCGGCGGCACCGCCCAGCTTGGCGAGGGCCCCGATCTGTCCAAGCATCGAGTTCAATATCGACTGCTTCTGCTGCGGCGGCAAAATAGTAGCTGTGGCGGTGTACATATTGGGAAGCAGCAGCGCAACCAGCAAGGCGACCAGCGATGTCGCAATGGTGATTTGCAGGATCCGCTTCTTGTGCTGAGCCAGCACCAGCAGAAGCTCGATCGCATCAGCCTCGGTGCCGTTGCCCGCTTCGAGGGTTGCCTCTGGCGGGGCGATGCCGTTCTCCACGGCGGCACGGCGATCAGAGTACGGCCCAGATGGGCTTGGAGTATGCGGCATTCCGATCAATTCCTCTCAGTGCAATAAAAAGCATCTATCGCCTGTCGCGGCCTGTAGGCAACGGCTACTTTAAGACATTGACCGCCGCGGCAACCGAGCCGAAGTTGGCCAGTATCTGCGACCACTCTTTGGCGGGAGCCCCCGCCTGCGTCTTGCAATGAGGTAACCTGATTATCGCAGAGAATACGCAGATCTACCCTGCAACCCGGCTTGTGCTCTGCTGGCGAGCGAGGTCGCTGTATAAAGAACGCGCTCTTAGCGTGACGGATCTGCCTTGCACATTTACCTGGTTGCGCAGTAGAACTTGCTCCTAGCACCCGCGCACGATCTGTTGAACTCTATAGCCAAGACCCGCCCGCCTGCGCTTTCGATGCTGGCAACTATCTCTTGCTGGGACGCAGCCGTCATGCACATAGGAGTCAAGCCTTTGCGATAAAGTGTTCTCGCAGGCATTCCAGCTGATCTTAGTCGGTATTATTTGTTAGAGAAAAGAGCTGGTGATCGTATAGTATCCGCATGTCTTGCTCGAGCCCTATTTTGTTGCGCAGTAGAGCCTGCTATCAACGCCTCGGCAGGCGTCGTCCTCATTCACCGCAAGTACTCGCCCCCCTGACGCTTCCACCGCGGCCATGACGCTCTTGACGGAGGCAGACGTCATGCAGATGGGATTCAACCTCATTCGATAGAGCAATCCGGCTGGCAATCCGACTGCTCTCAAAAGATCATATGCTCTTCTTCGGGGCTGGATGCGCTGGGCATATGGGATATTGCACGGGATTTGGAAGGCTGCAACTCCTCCCGGCTTCACAACACGAATTAACTCGGAAACATACTCCAGTATCAGTTTCGTCGAGCGCTGGTGTTGCAGAACGAAGCGGGTGTATATCAGATCGAACCGGTTCGACGGAAAAATGCGCAGATCATAGTTCTGGTTGTGCACGAACTGACAGGCTGGAGTGAGCGCTCGCGCCTTGCTGATCATCTCCTCGCTGATGTCGACGCCAATTACTTCACGGCAGCAAGCCGTCAGCGCCCTGGTTAAACGCCCTAATCCGCATCCGAAATCGAGGGCGGACCCAAATGTGTCCGGATATCCCAGAGCTAAGAGCCTCTCTCTCAGCCTAGCAACTTCTTCAGCGCCTGTTGAGAAGAACTCATCGGCGTTCCACCTTCCAAATTGGCGTTGGGGATCCGAGAGTACGGCCCACATCGGATCCAGTACCGCCAAGTCTTCCCAGCCGCGACGGTGTTCTGCAGTGCTCATAAATAGGTTGGCCTTTCTTGAGATAAGTACATGTCAACTCAGCCATTATCGGGCACAATAATGGTTACTCTTAACTTAGGATCTGAAACATCCTTCTACGGGGCTGAAGTCGATGCAGGAAACTGATTCTGTACGGAACCTGGAACAACGCCAGTCCACCTGGCTTCAAGACTCGAATAAACTCAGAAACATAGTTTCTTATCAGAGCGGCCGAGCGTTGATGCTGTAGAACCTGGAACGAATAGACCAGATCGAACCGCCCAGACGAAAAAACTCGGAGATCGTTGTAGGGGTTGTGCACGAACTGGCAATTGGGATTGAGCAACTGTGCTTGCCTAACCATTTCTTCGCTTATGTCCACACCAACCACTTCGCGGCAGAATGACTTCATTGCCCTGGTTAGCCGGCCGAGCCCGCATCCAAAATCGAGCGCCGCATCAAAGGGTTCTGCGAATCCCACTCGCGCCACTAGTTGTTTTAGTTCTCCCATCTCGTCGGCCGCGCTTGCGAAAAACTCTTCCAAATGCCCAGATCCGAATTGACGTGAAAAATCCGAGAGGATGGATTCGATCGCATCAATCTGAGCCAAATCTTCCCAGTCGCGGCGTTGCAGTGCAATCTCGCGGTCCACTTGCTGCCCTTCATGCATCAGGAGAAAGTCTAGAACCGGTCTCATAAACAGGACGGTAGTCAATAGAATCAACGACTTACGGTATTTATGAGACCGGCTCTAGACTGAGGCGATGCCTTACGACCAATATCCCACTTATTGCTCCGTGGCTCCCTGTGATCTTTGGTACATCTGAAACACTTCGCGAAATGCCGCTTACATTACGATTCCTGTCGGGCATTGGCTACTTTAAGACATTGATTGCCGCGGCAGCCAAGCCGAAGTTGAACAGTATTTGCGACCAGTCTTTGAAGTTCCGCAGCCCTGCGCCCTTGTCGGTGTTGGGCGGCACCACCACCGTGTCCCCCGGCATCATGACCATACTGTCGAATCCGCCTCCCCAGAACTTCGACGCGGTGTCTTTACTGACCACAGCCCCGTTGGCCCGCACTACAAAGGTTCGTCCCGAGTCTGCATCACGAGTAGGGCCACCCGAGTTTTTCAGGTATGCGCTTACCGTCTTTCCGGGCTGTTGAATATAGGAGCCGGGGTTATACACGTCGCCGACAACATTCACGGCGATGGGCCTGGCAGGTACGACGAACTGATCGCCATCCTCGAGTGGAATGTCTGGTATGGAGTCAACCGTGTGGTCGTCGGGATGGATATTCAGGATAATCCGTCCCTCGGCCTTCAACTTGCGCAACTTTTCAAGTGTGACCCGCTCCGCTTCGAAGCTCGCACTTGCAGCTGAGGCTTCCTGTGCGGTCTGGGCCCTCTGCGCCCGCGTTGCCGTGCTGGTCGCCACGTTCCGTTCGGCTTGGGCAACCAGCAGGTCGAGCCGGGTCTGCTGCTCAACGCGCGCCGATTCGCGGGTGAACTGCGCGGCGTACAGATACGCTGACGGGGTAAGCCCCCCAGCTTTTTCTACGATCTCCCGCAGCCTCTGGCCTGGCATTACGCGGTAAACCCCAGACGCTTGGAACTCGCCTTCCAACCGGACTAGCTTGGTCTGCTGCCCTTCGGGCACCTTGAGGTCAGCCTGCGAGAAAATGGTGACGATGTCACCGGCCTGCAGCGCCACATTGCTCGCTGGATCCTGGCCGAGAATGGCCTTGCCCAGATTGAATGGAATCAGTTGGGTCGAAAGATCTTCCTGGCTCATCCGCTGGACAACGGCATAGTCCCAGTCGATTTCGGCTGCGTTACGTTTTACTGAGTTGACCGTCCCTTCGGCGCCCTTTACATGCCCACCGGTTTTCTCCGATTCCAGCACAATCGCGTTCTGTTGCTTCCAGTACTCTCGGGTGATAAGAAACTCGCGATTGGGGATGAGATCGCTGATTCGCATCCCGGCATGCCAGGGATACCTTCCCGGGGCTGCCACATTTCCCCGCAGCGTGATGGAATTCTCAAACTTCGGAGATATCGCGGTAAAATTGACGATATCGCCATCCGCCAGGCGATGGGCAAGTCCAGTTGCATCAAGCGGGACTTCCTCCACGTTACGCAATAGGTGATTTACAATGTGCTCGATATAAACCTTGCCGCCGGAGGCGGTGTTGGTGAGCCCGCCCCCCAATCTGATTGCCTCTGAAAGCTGGGTTTCGGTCTTGAGTTCATAAATGGCAGGTACGTTGACTTGCCCACCCAAAGCCACTTGGGGGCCACTCGGAGCAACATAAATAACATCTTCTGGCTGTAGTACGACGTCTTTGCTCTTGTCGCCATTGAGCAAGAGATCGTAGAGATCGAAAGAAGCTACGATCTTTCCGCTTCGCTTCAATTGAATTTCCCGCATGGAGCCCACCGGCGAAGGCCCACCACTGGCAAAGATCGCGTTGGTGAGCGTGCTTAGAGAGCTGACCGTGTAGCGGCCAGGCCGATTGACTTGGCCGACCAAGTAGATATCAATGGAACGCAGATCGCCCATGTTCACGTTGAGGTCGAAATTCTGATAAATGCGCCCGATATGCGACCTCATGAAATTTTCCACCTGCGCATACCTCAGACCGGAGACATTCAGGCTCCCGACTTTCGGCAGATAGACGTTTCCGTTCCGATCCACCCGAGCGTGAACATCAAGGTCGATCTGCCCCCATGCCCTGATCATGAGTTCGTCGCCTGGGCCAATGACGTAGTCGGCTGTGACCGGTATATGGTCCACGGGAGCGAAAGTGCTGGGTACATCCTCGAAAAGACTGGCGCCGTAAATGGGTAGCACCTGTCCTAACGAGGACTCCACCAACTTCTGGAAGTCGGTCAATTCGACTTTCTTCGCATTTTCCTTCTCTTTGTTCTTCTCCCTCTCGTTTTCCTTCTCTTTGTTAGGAAGCGATGCTTCGCTGCTTCCTCTGGGGACATTCGCCGGCGCCGACGCTTGCTCTTGCACCTGCACAACCACTGGACTTTGAGGCACTGGCGCTGCCGTTGTCGGGGAGGCAGCAGACGACGAGGCTGCGGCCGCTTGGCTCAGGGCCTGCCCAGCGTGCTGAGGCATCCCATATGCGACCTGAGAAAAGATGAGCATCAGGGCTAGGAACGTCCGGCCGTCGAGCAGCTCCGCGACTCGTCGAGCCGCCTGATGAATTCCCCATACAGATTGGTTGATGTTTCGTGGTCGCAGATGCTTCAAGCGCGATTTCCCTCCGGGCGGGTTCTGGGTTGCTCCAGCGACAACATATATATTACTGCTTTGTTACATTCCATTATTCCCTGCCTGCCCTTCAGCTTCCCTTCGGTTTCTGCTGAAGTCCATTGAGCCAGAGTTGCGCATAAACCGGGGCCGCAGTTTGTGTGTCCCATGGTGCATTCTGGCCGGTGAACAACTCGTGCAGATTCAGATGCGCGCTTACGGCCCCCACCAGTCCTAGCGTCGCGATAGCCGGATCGAGGTCACGGATGAGGCCCTTCGCGGCGCATCTGCCGAAATAGGCGTTGACGGCATCAAAAATCGGCCCCAGATGCTCGCGGAACATCTGGTCTGCCCCAGGCAACTCAAAGCGCGCAACATACAGGAGCCGCATCAGTTCTGGTTGCTCCGACATGTTCTCCACCATAAAGGCGGCCAGCATAGGCACGATCACATCCGGATCAAGGTCGGTCGTCAGGCCGTTTTGCAGCTCCCGGCCAAACTTCAGGCGATTCAATCGGGATTCGGCCGCGGCCCAGAAAAGGTCCTTCTTCCTGGCAAAGTAACGGAACAGGGTTGCTTCGTTGACACCGGCGAGATTGGCTATATCGCGCGTGCTGGTGCCCTTGAAGCCCTGCCGGGAAAACAACTGCACAGCGGCCTCGACAAGGCGCACTTCGGTAACGCTGCTTTCTGCCCTTCTTTTCACGAGGTCACCTTACGTGGGGGATTTCGAGGGACCGGCGCTCACACCCTGACGGGTTCAATCTCGTGCTCGCCAATTTCAACGGCCACACTCTGCATGATGAGATCGAGGGTGAGAACCACCCGAAGTTGGCTTTTCTTGCGGACCAGCACCCCGACCATGCCAGCCAATGCGCCGGAATGAATGCGTACTCGATCTCCCGCCACCAGATAGGGATGGGGCTCGAATTCACGGAGGGAAAGCTCGGAGCGCAGGGACTCTATTTCAGTGCTCTCTAAGGGCGACGGCTCGCGCCTCGAACCGACCAGCGAAAGCACTCCCGGGGTTTCGAGGACGCGAAGATAGTCAGGACGCTTCAGCGAAGCAAAAATGTAGTTTGGAAAAAGCGGCTGGTCCACGTTGACCCGGCACCCGTTCCTCCAGCGCCTCACCGACCGGTAGAGGGGCAGGAAAGCCTCGATCTGCCGCACTTCGAACTGCCGCGCTACCGCTTTTTCATGCCGAGGCGTGGTATAGACGGCAAACCAGTTCGTCAACTGTTCTTGCGCAGAGATCGCCCCCCCAGCCTGGACAGTACGGCAAAGGGTCGTTTCCACCGTCGGGCCACTAATCGCAGACAAAGCTTCGCCTTCCTCACTTAGAAGCAAGGTGTTTTCTGGAGACTTGGTACCCGCAAACGCATTCGTTGATCAGAGAGGGGAATGTGCCCCGCCTCAATGAGATCAGTGACTTCCTCGCTGGCCGCCTCCCAATTGCGCTGCGGAGATAGCAAGCGCCTACTTGTTATTGGTTTGACGCGTTTAGCGCCGGTTTTCGTACCAGGGTAAAAGCTGCGGCAAGGATAACGGTAACCAGCTCAATCCGTCAAGCAAAATCGTGATGGAAAAAGGCTGTGTGAAGTTCTGGTTAACGACTTGAGTATCACATTGCGAAGCGATTAAGTCTCTCGTCTGCAAGGATTAAGTCTTCCGCGATGCAAGTGCACACATGCGCGCAGCCACACTACTTCTTAGAGCGCTTTCCCAATTGCTTGTATTCGCGAAGCTGGCCTGGAGCGGCGCGCTTGACGAGCGCGGCGTCGAGGCGCTTCTCCCTGGTGCGGCTTCCGGCCCACTGCCGTGGTTCACTCTGCCAGAGCAAAAAAAGGGGGAGCCCGAAGGCTCCCCAAGTACTGCAAGTTTGAATCAGCCAACTAGAACAACAGCTTCAGAGCGAACTGAATGTTGCGCCGCTCGTCGTTCGGCTGGCCGGCATAACCGTAAACGCCACCCTTCTCGGCTTGGATGTACTGATTCGCGAGTGCGGACGCATCCAGGTTAAGCGTCGTGATGTACAGGTTGTGATGATTCAAAATGTTGTAGAACTCCCCACGGAACTGCATGGTAAAGCGCTCCGTGAGCTTGAAGTTCTTGTAGAAGTTCATGTCGATGTTCCAGTAGCCCGGTCCTTGGAAGGCGTTGCGGCCGGGGTACGGCGCACCGTCCAGAGTATAGGTGCAGCCCTGGTGATACAGCCCAGTGCAATTGGGCAAGCCCAGAGAGTTGCCCAGGTTAACCGGGGTACCAGCGTTGTTTGGCAACGCCAGATAGTTGAACAAGTT
>Ga0209039_10004450_pt1 | contig 10241 bp, 8 predicted proteins | sample BogFormECP12_OM1_FD_188238 | JGI IMG/M metagenome (GOLD analysis project Ga0209039, IMG submission 188238) | Bog forest soil microbial communities from Calvert Island, British Columbia, Canada - ECP12_OM1 (SPAdes) (version 2) | ecosystem: Environmental > Aquatic > Freshwater > Wetlands > Bog ... | reverse complement strand
GCGTTCCTCTTCCCACACGCAAGATTCATTGCACGCGGAAGACGTTGGAAAAGCAGAATACAAATACATGACGAAATGAAGATACAAGCGCACAGGTACGCGTATTTTGCGTTTCTGTGCGGCTTTTCATCTGGCGTTCGCGTGGATGAATTTCTGAACACCGCAGGTAATTGGGAAGAATCGCGGAGGAACGCAAACTACGCGTGCCTCGCTACCAACTGATCCGCGCGCGGGGGTCAGGCAGATACATGCGGCACTGCGGCGGCCATCATCTTCTTCGGAATGAGCGAAACAACCCTTCGTCCCGACCGCCGTTGGCGCTTTTTCGCGGCGGCAAGAATTGCTTTCACGTCAAAGCTGTGTTTGGCGGCCTGTCCCTCACGAAGGCGCCGCACCTCATCCACGATGTAATCATCGGCCATGGTAAACTCTCCTAAAACAGTTCCTCCGGCGTGCAAATTTCGGGGCACTCCCAATCGTATTGCCGACAGATTTTCGCGATGTCTTTGGCAATGACGGCATTGGCGATGTGGACACAGTTCCAGGTTAACAGGAAATCGACCCCATGGACAGCCGCAATGGCGATGTGCGCCGCATCGGTGGCGGCTTTCCGCGGGAGGATGCCGGAATCCAGGATCGCGGACGCGAGATGCCCGACCTCGGACGTGATATCGAGCAAGGCAAAGTCACGGACGATTAACAATCTCTCCCGCGCTGCGTCACGGTCTCCGGCGCTGGCCTCATCAATGACCAACTGCGAAATGTAAATTTCGAACGCGCCCCTACGCTTCTCCCACCATTCCCTGGTGACTTGCTGGTGGCCGGCAATGATCAAATCCCGGCTCGGCCTCGAGGTGAGATAGCTCGGAATGGTCGTTTCCATGTAAAGTGTTTGCTTCATCTTGATGCCATGCCGCTCTCATCCGGTTAGTCAATCTTATGCCCGGGGCCAACCTTGATAAAACTTTTCCAAGTCGGCCCGGGAAACGCTTTGATTATGACGAATTCTGTACCTCCCAACAACTACCTCGCCAAAGCACCGATTTTCAAGCCGGTAGATGAGAAGCACAGTAAGCACTTTATCTGGCGTTCGCGTTAATGAATATCTGAATACTACACGTAATTGGAAAGAACCGCGGAGGAACGCAAACTACGCGTACCTCCGCGCTACCAGCTTGCTGCTGGCAGACTAGCGGAAGACTGTCGAACTCCATGCGGCTCTGCCGCTCCGCTGCGCGGAAAGGCTCTCCCTTTCCGCATAGCAAGCGGCGAAGCCGCAGATCGCTGCTCGGTGATCGGATCTTAATTTGGACACGCTTGGTCCGCGAACCGCCCCTACTCCTTGCGCATCGCTCGCAAGTCGATACCCAACTGCTGGCACTTCTTGTACAGGTAGCTGCGCTCCAGGCCCAGGGCGCGGGCGGTTTGGGTAATGTGATTCTGGTGGCCGCGCAGCTCGGCGAGGATGGTCTCCCGCTCGAACAATTCGACGCGCTGGGCGAGCGTGCCCGCAGCGGGCGCGCCCATCCCGCTCGCGGTTGCCGGCGTCTCGCGCGGCAGCGCGGCGAGCACCGTGGCCACGTCCACGGTTTCACCCGTCGCGAGCAGCAGTAGCCGCTCCACCATGTTGCGCAGCTCGCGGACGTTGCCTCGCCAGGTGTAGCGCTTGAGCTCGTCGATGGCCTCGCTCGCGAAGGTGGCGGGCTTCCAACCGTTCTGGGCGGCGATTTGGCGCGCGAAATGATCCACCAGCGCCGGAATATCTTCCTGCCGGTCGCGGAGCGGGGGAAGGAACAGGGGAAAGACGTACACCCGGTGGTAGAGGTCCTCGCGGAATTTCCCCTGCCGGATGAGTTCTTCGAGATTGCGATGCGTGGCCACCACGATGCGCACATCGACGGCAATCGGCCGGTCGCCGCCCACGCGCTCGATTTCGTTCTCTTCCAGCACGCGCAGGAGCTTGGCCTGCATGGCGAGAGGCATATCGCCGATTTCGTCGAGGAAAAGCGTGCCGCGCTGCGCCTGCTCAAACTTCCCCGTGTGGCGCGCCCCCGCCCCGGTGAAGGCGCCCTTTTCATGTCCGAAGAGTTCGGATTCGATCAGCTCCGCGGGCACCGCGGCGCAATTCAGCGTGACGAACGGGCCGGCGTGGCGCGGACTTTTCTGGTGCAGGGTGCGCGCGATCAGCTCCTTTCCCGTGCCGGTTTCGCCCAGGATGCACACCCGCGTTTCGCTCGCGGCGACGCGCTCGATCTGCGCCATGACCCGGCGCATCGCTTCGCCCAGCCAGACAATCTCATGCTTGCCCAGGCGCCCGAGCAGTTCGGCGTTTTCTTCCTTGAGCCGCTTGAGGTGGAGAACGTTTTCCACCGTCAGCAGAAGCTTCTCGGTGGAGAGCGGCTTTTCCAGAAAGTCCACGGCGCCCAAGCGGGTGGCGCGGACGGCCATCTCAATGTCCGCCTGTCCGGAAATCATCACCACCGGAGTGGGCAGCTCCAGGTTCTTCAAGTCCTCGAGAAACGAGAGGCCATCCTTTTCGGGCATCACCACATCGGACAGAATCATGTCGAACGGCTGGGTCTTCACCAGCTCCAGGGCGCGCACGGCGGAGTCGCACACGGTGGCTTCATAGCCCGCCAGGCGGAAGGCCCGCGCAAGCGATGCCAGCGTGTTCGCTTCATCATCGACAATCAGCAAATGGGCCTTGCTAGTCATACAATTACGAATTACGAATTAAGAATTAAGAATTGGCATTATCAATCCTGTCGCCGGAATTCGTAATTCTTAATTCGTAATTCGTAATTGGTTTGTTCGTAATTCGTAATTCATAATTCGTAATTGCCTCTTCTCTTTGCGCTTTTTTGGATGGATGCGATGATACGGCATAGTTCATCAGCATCGGCGTGAATGTTGTTGAATTGGTGTGCGGTCAGATAATCCGTATCCTTCAAAAGACGAAGCCAGTAGGAAGTTTCACGGGCCTCTTTGTAGGCAATGGACATTTTTGAAACAAAGTCGGCTCGCGACTGTCCTCCGATGGCTTCTTCAACATTGGCTCCAATGCTTGTCCCGCACCGCAAGATCTGCTTGGACAAAACGTATTCCCTCTTTTCCACGGACAAATGCTGGTAGAGCCTCACGATGCGCACCGCAAATGCATAGCTTTTGTTTTGGATGACATTGTCACTCTTCATCACCCCTCCGGAATTACGAATTACGGTCAAACAAATTACGAATTACGAATTAAGAATTACGAATTACGGTCAAACAAATTACGAATTAAGAATTACGAATTACGAATTGCGGCGATACCATATACAATGCCTGTCCGAAGTTCGTAATTCTTAATTCGTAATTCGTAATTTCCTTTCGTCAATTCGTAATTCGTAATTCGATCCGGAACGTCGTGCCGCGCTCGGGCTCGCTCTCGACGGAGATCTTGCCGCCATGGTCGCTCACCACCGACTGCACGATGGCGAGCCCCAGTCCCGTGCCGTGCTGCTTGGTGGTGTAATAGGGCGTAAACAGGCGCTCGCACTCTTCCTTGGTCAGGCCCTTGCCCGTGTCGGAGACCTCCAGGCGCACGCCGCCCGTGACCGCTTGCGTGCGCAGGGTCAGCGTTCCGCCCGCGGGCATGGCGTCCAGCGCGTTCAGAATCAGGTTCTGCACGGCGCGGTGCAGCAGGTCAGGGTCGGCCTGAATCGGGCCCAGCGTCTCATCCAGCACGGTTCGCGTGATGATGGGCGGCTTGCCCGGAGCGCCCAGTTGCGCGTCGAAGATCTTCAGGGCGCCCTCAACTATATCGTTGATGTCCACCGCCTGAAGCTGGGGCGCCGGCATCTTGGCGAAATCGCTGAAGCGCCCGATGATGGTCTTCATGTTGGCCAGTTCGGCCAGCAGCGTCAGGGTGCTTTCACGAAAGACCTCGTCAAACTCGCGGGGATCAACCTTGCGGGCGCGCAGCAGGTTCTCCACCGTGATCTGAAGGGGAAACAGGGGGTTTTTGAGCTCGTGGGCGAGGCGGCGCGCCAGCTCGCGCCAGGCCGCGACGCGCTCCGTTTGCACCAGGCGGTCGCGCTGCTCGGTAAGCTGCTGCGTCATCTGATTGAAGGCGCGCGCCAGCTCGCCCAACTCATCCTTCGAGCTCGCTTCCACCCGCACGTTCCAGTTTCCCGCCGCCACTTGCCGCGCGGCAGCGGCCAAATGCCACACCGGTTGGGTGACGCGCGTCGCCGTCCAACTGCTCAACGCCACGCCCAACAGGATTCCTGCTGCGGCCACCACCAACGCCACCACGCGGATGTGCTTGTCCAGTTCCACCATCTCGCGAATCGAGCTGCCCACCAGGAACATCCCCAGAACTTCCTTGTTGAGTCCGGTCAGGGGGATCACATGAAATATCTCGGCTCTCGCCGGATCGGCCGTCCAATTGATTTGGGCGGACGTTTCCACGGGCTCGCGCCGGGCGCGGATGATGAGGGGCATGAGCTTATCCGCCCACGGAAATGGCCCCGTTTCATCCACCAGTCGACCGTCCGCCGCACCTTTATTGTTGGCGGGGCCGGCGCTTGTGGGGGCACCGCTGGTTATTCCTGGCACTTGGCCCGGCACTTGGCCTGGCACTTGGCCTGGCACTTGGCCTGAAACTTGGCCCGGCGCCGGGCCTGCCTCCTGGTAGAGCAAGGCTCTCATCCCTACCGGCAAGACCAGCGAGGCCAGGAATTCGCGGTCCAGCCGCCTTCCTCCCACGATGTAAAGCCGGGTGTCGCCCACTTGCACCACGCGGACCGCCATCAGCGCCAGCGCCTCTCCGTCGGCCAGATCCTCGCGCTTCAGAAACGCGCCTTGTGCCACCCAGTCGGTGGGCGCGGCCGGGTCGATTACCCACTGCTCTTTGTAACCGAAGCGCGCGGGCCACTGCGCCGAGGAAATGATGGTGCCGTCGGCCGCGATCAGTTCGAGAAAATCAAGTTGGTGCGCGGCGGCGAGCCCAGTGGCGTCATCGACGTGGGACGACAGGTCGGGCGCCTCGCCGCTGAGGGTCACGGCCATGTGCAGCGTCTCATCGGCTTTGGCGATTCCCTCCACCCGCCGGGTCACCTCTTCCGAGCGCCTCTGAAATTCGCGCTGAAATTGTGCCACAAGTGCGTTGGTTCTTTGACTGTTGACATGTTCAAAAGCATCGCGCATCAGAGAAGAAACCGCCCAAGCCACCAGTCCGACCGAGAGAACGACCGTGAGCGTGAAAACGGTCAGTAATTTTGCCCGGAAACTCACGGCCTCTCCCCTTCCAGCGAAACGCGTTCCAGACGCCAGGCACCCCAAGGCGTCGCGGACCAGTCCCTGACCCGGGAACCGATGCCGAGCAGTTCGGGGATGTGGATGAGCGGAATGATCGCCAGACTATCGACAAATTGTCGTTCGGCAGCATAGATTTGCTCGGGACTACTCTGCTCACTTATCAGCAGCCCTAGGTCGGCTGTGGCGTCCATCAGCCCTTTATCCACAATCGGCCCGTCGATTCGGACGCGTTGTACCTGCAAGTCGGCTCCCAGGTCTGTCATGAGACTCCCACCGGCCGGTGGCGGCGCCATAGCCAAGGTGATTCCGGCATCGCGAGCGTTCACAGCCACGCGCTCGGCGATTTGGCGGGCCAGCGTGTCGCTGGGATCGTAACCCACCTTGAGCGCGGGCGCCACGCCGATCTCCCCGCGCAGTTGCCTTGCCTGGTCCAGATTCATCGCGGTGGGAAAGAGAAACGCATAGCCACTCAGCCATTGCGGAAAAATGCTTCCGGCAACGTCACCGTAGTTCTGGAGCAGGACCTTCTGGATAGCCGCGCGGTCGATGGAATCAGCCAAGGCCAGGCGCACTCGCCGATCCTGCACGGCAGGCCGGTTCAGGCCGAAGCGGAGGCACAGGAGTTCCACCGGCGCGGAGGTCCAAACCTTCTTGCCTTCCTGCTGGGCGCGACGGGCCTCCACCGGGTCGAGTTCCACCACATCCGCCTTTCCCAGTTCCAGGTCGAGCAATTCATCACGGCTGGCGCGGCCCATCTGAATCTCGATGGAATCGACGTAAGGACGGCCATCCCAATAATCCTCGTTGGCCTGAAGCACGGCGCTGCGTCCGGGTTCCCAATTGGTGAGGCGGAACGGTCCCGTGCCGATCGGGAAGGCACCGGCCGGACCCCCCTGTAGCGGCGGTGTCCCCACGCCCGAGCGGCGGATCGCGAGCCCATCGTCGGTGGCAAGGGTCGCGAGCAGGCCGGGCGCCGGCCGACCCGCGTCGATTTCAAGGATGTCTCCCTCCAGACGAACCGACGCGCCGCCCCCCAAGCCCTTGAGCGCCGTTACCACTTCTTCGGGAGTGATCTGCGCGCCGTCCTGCCACTTCACGCCAGGGCGAAGCTTGAACCGCCACTTCGCCGCCTGCGCATCGTGTTCCCAGGACAGGGCGAGGGCGGGCTGCGGCTGCCCTTGCGGATCGAGGCGGACCAAGTGATCGTACATCAACGCGTGAAGCTTGAGCACGGCCTTGGCTTCCGCCACGTCAGGGGACTCGGCCGGATCGAAGGTCGAGGGTTTGGACTGGATCTCCACACGCAGCTTCCCGCCGTAACGCGGACGCGTGGCCGCGCCCACCGCCAGAACCAGGCACGCGGCGCTACTGGCCGCAAGAAACCGACAAGCGATATGCCTCATAAGTTCCCGTCTGGAGATTGCGAGCAATGGCGATAGCCCGTGACCCGTCGGCCAGAGGCCACAATTCTGTGATCGGCCCGGCAAACTCGATCGGGGAACTCACCGGCACGGGTTTGCGGTTGACGATTTCGTAGGCCTGCACCGCATCCGGTATGTTGAGATCTCCCGCCTGGCTGGCCAACACCTGCCAGCCACTGCCGCAGCCGGTTTGGAGGCCGACGATCTGGCTGCCCCAGCCGCGTACGTCCATCACTGGTTCCGCATTGCTGTTGAGGAGTTGGGCGCGACCCTCGAGTCCGCTCAGCACCCACCCCGGCGCGCCTGTAGCGGCGGGAGAAACCCGTCCCGGCAACGCCGGGAGCCCGGCATGGGTAGCAGCGTTCAGTGGTATGACTACGAGGGCCAGGAAGGGAAGCGTCCTCATTTCGCCACCATCGTCGAGCTTAACCCGGCCGTCAAAGAAGTTGCGGTCAGCCGCGAAGTAGGCGGCCGGTCCAACGACTGCGCCGGAGTTGGCAGAGTTACCCTCCCTCTCTCCTCCGAAGAGAGGCCACGGTTCGTCGCTCTCGTGGCACTCCACGGTGAGAACGGGCTCAAGAGATCCACTACACTTCGTTCCCGGCAGGTAAGCATCGAACCGGCTATCGGGGCGGACAATGATCCGGCCGCGCGCGTCGCGTGGCCAGGGGCGGAGCCGCGTGACCGGTGCCGATTGCATGGGGCGCCACCGCCTCACACCCTTGCCGCCGGTTTCCGGAGTCTCCGCCTGCTCGTAAAGGGATACGCTTTCGAGCCCCAACACGAGAATGCGAGCTGCCTCACCCCCAGGCACGGGCGAGCTTGCCGGCCCCGTGGGTTGATTATCGAGCAGCGCCACGTCCAGCATCGGGTCAGACTGTTGGTAAACACGCGTCTTGCGAATGCTCAGGGGTTCGGTGGTGGGTTGATGTTCTCCCAGGTTCCGGCGCGCCACAGTTACCATCACGACGGGGCTTCCGGTGCCCTCGCCCAGTGAATTGGGGGAAGACGAGTCTCGAATCTCCGCAATCCACAGGTATCCCTCCGTGTTTTCGGAGAGCGTCACCTGAACGTCGGCATTCGCCGGTTTGCTTCCTGCCAAATGGGCTCCCCGGCCGCGCAGTTGGGCTCGCAGCACGCGCCGGACCTGCGCAACGTCATCGTCTCCCAGCGAGGAAATGTTCTTTACCGTCAGTGCCAGCGCGTTCCCCGAAGCCATGTGGTCGAGGATCTTGGCTGCCAGCGCTCCCGCCGCCTCGTTCCAGGCCTCGTCCACCGTGGGGGCAGGGCTTGCCGGAGATGGACTTTGGCTGGCCCCAAGCGAAGCAAAAGTAGCGCGGACCTGATCTCTAGGTCCGCGGCTCTTCGTTGCCAACCGGGGACGAACCGCAGAGTTCCAAAACAGGTCTGCGCTGCGCGCAGGAGTTGTAGTGTTTGCCGAATTTAAAAGCAAAAGCACCAGCGCGAGAATCGGAGCGCCAATTGAGAAGGGGATTCGGAGGGAGAACCGCATCAGCGTCGCGTACCTTTGCCTCTCAGATGCAGAGGTAGATGCACATGAAGCGCGGCGCGCCCGGCGCCGGGCAGACATTCACCGCGCATTCGATCAGAAAGCAGCCGATGCGCTGAGGCGGTACGGGCGGGTTGAACGCCGGGCAGCCGCGGGAGGTGCACACGAGTGCAGGGATCGGCAGCCAGATGTCGCAGAACCGCCAGAGCAGGAGCAACGCGGCGCGCGGGTCAGTCAGCGCGTAGTGCTTCACGATCGGCTTGCCCCGCTCTTCGAGCGGATGCTCGACGGTCATCAACCGCGCGCCTTCGCTCTCGATTGCCAGCTCGAACAGTCGGCGTGCCAGTTCGAGTTGCTCCGTGCCGCGCTCGGCCGCAGCCGCCATCGCCTTCTCGTACTTGCGCGCGAGCGCCTTCAGCTCGCGGTCGTGCGCGTTCGCACGATTCCTGGCCTCTCGTTTTTCGGCCATGTAAACATCCTCCTGTTCGAGGTCAGGGAATTATACACCAAGGCAACAACGCCTTTTCCGTATTTTACCTACGTTGGGCAAAGCACCCTTTGTGAAACGGGAGGCGGAGACTATTGCGGTAAGCCAAGGCCTCGAAAGGCTTCCAGAAGTTTCTTCCCGTCGGGGCTACCCCATCCAGTCGCCGCATTCCACCCTGGCCCCGCCGCATAGCCTTGCACGCCTTGCACGCCGTTGTCTCCTTCCGTGATGGGGCGAAGAACCCCCGCCGGTCCAATTCTTGCATAAAGATTTGGATTAATGTAGCCGACGTTGCGTCCGAGCCCTTGGTTGATCAGCGCGATCAGCCCCGCCCAGAGAGGTGTTGCGGCGGCCGTCCCCCCGAGAACTGAATTCTGGCCATCGATCATCACTTTGTACCCGGATTTGGGGCTGGCAGTGATGGCAACATCCGGTATCCCTCGCCCCGTGTGGCCCGTGGAATCGACAGGGATCTTCACGCCGCTTTGCCATGCAGGCTTGGGAAAGAGGGCACTCACACCCCCTCCGGTGGCACCGAACCCGCCTCCCTTACTGTCATTCCATACGACTTCTGACGTGATCCTGTTTCCGGCCACTTCAATCTGAGTTCCGCCGCAGGCCAGTACCCACGGGCTGGCGGCTGGGAAGTCAGCATGAGCTCGGCCATCGGTGACCCCGTCTGCCGCGCCATTGTCACCCGAAGCGGCCAGAACGGTTATGCCTCGGGTGGCGGCAAGTTGGAAGATGCTATTCATTGCCGCGGCTCCCTGTTGAGTCCAGGTGGACTCCGGACTGCCCCAGGTGATGGCAAGGACGGTGGCGCGGTTTGCGGGGTCGGTAACTGCTTTCTGGATTGCATGAATAAAGCCTTGATTGGTGTTGGGAGCGAAATAAACCAGGATTTCCGCCCCGGGAGCGACTGCTCCTGCAACCTCAATGTCCAGTTCGACCTCGCCATCCGGTCCGTTGGCGTCACCCGTGGGAGAATTCTCGGCGCCATCAACAGCAATGGCGGTAATCTTGGGAGTGGGAACACTCAAGCTTTTGAAATACGAATCCAGGTCTTGTTTTCGAAAGCCTCCGCCCAGCTCGATCAGGCCGATCTTCTGGCCGCGTCCGTTGAATTCCGTCGGAAAGTTGTAGAGTTGCGCAAGCTCGGGAACCGAGAATCCAGCACGCACTGGAGCGGCACTCGTGACGGGTACCGGCAATTCGGGCTGACCGGAGGCGGGCGCAATCGTGACGATGCGCGCAACGAACGTCCGCGCTTGCGCCTCCTCGCTGGAGATGCTGGCCACCAGTTGCTGCGCCTTGAGGAGCGCCGCCTGCGCCTGCTGCTGGCTCGCGTTCATGCTGTTCCGCGCCGCCTCAGCTTCCGCCGCCATGCGGCGCATGTTTGCCTGCTCGTCCTGGACGGCCCGGACCTGTTGTTGTAATTGATCGATCTGATTCTTCGCCTGCGCCTTCGCCTCGGCGAGGGTCTTTTCCGCCTCCGTTCGGTCTTTCGCGACGGTCTCATTCG
>Ga0209039_10004448_pt1 | contig 10242 bp, 13 predicted proteins | sample BogFormECP12_OM1_FD_188238 | JGI IMG/M metagenome (GOLD analysis project Ga0209039, IMG submission 188238) | Bog forest soil microbial communities from Calvert Island, British Columbia, Canada - ECP12_OM1 (SPAdes) (version 2) | ecosystem: Environmental > Aquatic > Freshwater > Wetlands > Bog ... | reverse complement strand
ATAGCTATTCGGGAGAGGGACAAAATGTTACTATCCATAGATTGGTGGACATCTTATCCCCACGACTGGGTCGAGTCAATACGGGTTACCACGCCCATCCGCGGGCATTGGCCCTTTATCCACTTTACTTTCTTTCTCCGCTTTGCCAGCGCGGCATTCCCCAAGCTCAAACCTTGCGCGAGACGCGGTTGACGCGAAAGTGAGAATCGGCAAATGCTCTTCCCGAACGCTGGCTCTTGGCGTAGAATCAAGTTGGCAAATTCAGCGAGTCCAGAATCCCTGTCTCCTTAACTTGGTTCACGGTGCAATTGCGCAATCATCTTTTCGCGCGTTTGCAACAGGAGGGCAAGGATGCCGATGCCAACGAAGCAACTCCTCATTATTGGCGCCGGACCACATGGTCTGGCAGTCGCGGGCTACGCCAAACATCTGGGAATCGATTTCGCCATGTCGGGCAAGCCCATGGAGTTCTGGCGGAATCAGATGCCCAAAGGCATGCTTCTGCGCTCGGGTGGCACATGGCACCTTTTGAGCTTGTCGCCGGAGTTTAAAAGCCTGTCCCAGGGAATGGGGAATTCATCTGGGCAGTAGAATTGGCGGCCTTTTTTCCGATCTAATTCACCCGTTTTCTATTCCCGCGGTGGCGCATTGTTTAACGGTTGTCATTAGCCCAGAACGGTGCTAACTTTTATCCCGATGGGGGCATCCATCCTTCTTATGCTTGCACTCCAGGCGGTTGGGCCGGCGGTCCAACTTCCCAGGGGGGTGGTTTTGCGTGTCAGCGGGGCGGTATCCCAGCCCTTGGCATTATCCCTTCAAGACCTAGCCGCCATGCCGCGCACCAAGGTCACCGCAAAAGAGCATGACTCGACGGTGACCTACGAGGGCGTGGCACTGACCGAAATCTTGCAAAAGGCCGGCTCCCCCCTAGGTAAGGAGATGCGCGGCAAGGCGCTGGCAAGCTACGTCCTGGTAACGGCCCGCGACGGGTACCGCGTGGTCTTTGCACTGCCCGAACTTGACCCCGACTTCACGGACGCGTCGCGGCAGATCATCCTCGCTGACACCGCCGACGGCGCGCCTCTACCGGAAAAGCAAGGCCCCGTGCGCATCGTGGTTCCGCAGGAGAAAAAAGGGGCGCGCTGGATTCGCATGGTGGAAACCATTGAGGTAGTAACCCTACCCTGAAGGTACGCCCGCTTTCTGGCGCGAAGTTTCGGAATCTGTTGCCGCAGTTCCAGGCGGAAAGGCTTTGACGAGGTGCAAAGCGTTTGGGTCTTGCAACACACTCCCAGCGAAACTCTGGGGACTATCGAAGACGCGCTGCGGGGCCACGGTATCAGGTTTAACTACATCCAAACTCATGTCGGCATGCTGGTGCCGCGGGAGATGGGTGACAAGGCGGGCCTGATAGTCATGGGCGGGCCGATGGGAGTCTACGAACAGGCCAAGTACCCCTTCCTACGCGACGAAATGCGCCTGATTGAATCCGCCCTCACGTTGGAAAGGCCGGTGCTGGGAGTTTGCCTCGGAAGCCAATTGCTTGCCGCGGTGCTAGGTGCGGAAGTTAAGAAAGGCGAGAGGAAAGAACTGGGTTGGTACGCGGTGATGCTGTCGGACTTTGCCGCACAGGATCCACTCTTTGCCGGCGTCAAACCTGAGTTCTGGCCTTTTCACTGGCACGGCGATGTCTTTTCGCTGCGGGAACAGGCGGTAGGTTTGGCTTCGTCGCGGCACACTCCGTGCCAGGCATTCCGTTACGGCAAGAACGCTTACGGAATTCTGTTTCATCTGGAAGTGACGCAGGAGCAAATCTTGCAAATGCTTTCTGGCTTTGCGGAGGAACTCCGCGAGGCAGGCGGCAAGGCTAGCGAGATTATGGAAGAAATCCCCCGGCATCTGCCGCTCTTAGAGAAAATTGCCGGCGGCGTATTTGGCCGCTGGGCTGCTGCGCTTGGAAAGAGCTAGAAGTTAGAAGCTAGAAGCTATGAAGTTAGAAACAGGATTGCGGGTCCGACTGCGATCTTCTAACTTCTAACTCCTAGCTCCTAAATTCTTACTTTTGTTCGGGCTTTTTTTAATTCAAGACTCAAGGAGGAATCTATGGCGACCACCACTGCTGCCTTAGAAGCGCAAGTCGCCGTCCGGGCGACGAAGCTTCTCATTAACAACCAATGGGTGGAAAGTACTTCTGGCAAGTCCTTTCCCACCATCAACCCGGCAACCGGGCTGGAAATTTGCCCCGTGGCGGAAGCCGATGCCGCGGATGTAGACAAGGCTGTCCACGCCGCGCGGGCGGCTTTTGAAAAGGGACCATGGCGCCGGATGGCGGCCGCGGAACGCGGACAGTTACTCCACCGGCTCGCCGATCTGATTGAGAAACACGCCGATGAGTTGGCCCGGCTCGAGTCGCTCGATAATGGCAAGCCCTATCATGTTGCCAAGGCAGCCGACTTGCCGTTGACCATCGGCTGCTATCGCTACTACGCGGGTTGGGCTGACAAGATTCAAGGTAAAACTATTCCCATTGCTGGAAATTATTTCTGCTACACCCGGCACGAGCCCGTCGGCGTGGTCGGCCAGATCATTCCCTGGAACTTTCCTCTCCTGATGCAAGCCTGGAAACTGGGGCCGGCGCTCGCCGCAGGCAATACAGTGGTGCTCAAACCCGCTGAACAGACGCCCCTCACCGCCCTGCGTGTGGGCGAACTGATTCTGGAAGCGGGATTCCCCCCAGGGGTGGTCAACATTTTGCCGGGATATGGACCTACGGCCGGCGCCGCCATCGCCTGGCACCATGGCATCGACAAGGTTGCTTTCACCGGCTCCACGGAAGTCGGCCATCTGATTATGGAAGCGGCGGCGAAGTCCAACCTGAAACGCGTCACGCTGGAATTGGGGGGCAAGAGCCCCAACATTGTCTTTGCCGATGCGGACATGGACCAAGCCATCGAAGGCGCCCACTTCGCACTGTTCTTCAACCAAGGCCAGTGTTGCTGCGCGGGCTCCCGCCTGTTCGTGGAAGCAAAAGCCTATGATGAGTTCGTGGAAAAGAGCGTGGCCCGCGCCAAGACCCGCAAGGTCGGTGACCCCTTCGACCCCGCGAGCGAACAAGGTCCCCAGGTGGACGACGTCCAGTTCGAGAAAGTCATGAGCTACATCGAAGCGGGAAAGAAAGATGGGGCGTCCCTGCTCGCCGGCGGCAATCGCGTGGGCAATCGTGGCTTCTTCATCGAGCCCACCGTCTTCGCCGACGTCAAGGACAACATGAAGATCGCGCAGGAGGAGATCTTCGGTCCCGTCATGAGCATCTTGAAGTTCAAAGACATCGAGGAAGTGGTCGAGCGGTCGAATCGTACCGAGTATGGTTTGGCGGCGGCCGTCTGGACCCGCGACATCGGCAAGGCCTACGCCGTTGCCAACAGCATCCGGGCCGGAACCGTGTGGGTCAATTGCTATGACGTCTTTGACGCCGCGGCGCCGTTCGGAGGCTTCAAGCAATCGGGCATCGGGAGGGAACTGGGCGAATACGGCCTCCAGCAATATACCGAGGTCAAAACCGTTACCGTTCAGCTACCCAATTAGTTTTTGCGGGAATTGACATTTAAGCAAGTTCATGGGGGCCTCGCGTTGTTCAACGCGTGGCCCCGTTTTGTTACAGTACTGCGCCTAATCCGTTTTCCTGGGCGCGGAGCCCGCCAGCCGCTGGCGCAGGGAGTCTAACGCTTCAGGAGCCCGCTTCGCCATCCACTCCTCGTACTTTTCCGCCAGCGTTTCCAGGTTTTTCCAGACCATGGGGTTCTTGTTTTTCTCCCTCAGGGTTGGCGCCACGTTCCTGACCTTGTCCCAGATGATCCAAAACTCAGGCGTGTTTTCGAAGAAGAGATCCTCTTTAATGAGACCATGGTTCACCAGCGAAGCGGCCATGTCCCAATAGGTGACGGTCATGCGGAATAACGCATTGTTCTCTGAACCCGGCGGGGCTTGCGCGAGATAGTCATCAAAGGATTTCGCGTGGAAGTCACGAATAAACCACTCACGCCCCTGCCGCAACTTGGCTTCGCGCCGCAAATCGTAAAGACGCAGCAACAACTCTGCGTCGAAATTGTCTGGATGCTCTTTCACAGGTTCCTCCCGGAAGATTTCCATGGATATGATGTCCTTCGATGCTGAAGGGCCAGCCGATGCTCTTCGCCCTTATTCGGCATCGCCGGCGACGAGCCATCTTATCACGGAATGCAAAGCCCCCTGGGCAAAGCCTCATCCGCTACTCAGGAACATCAGGAGCAATGAGGTCAGCGAGCAGCCCAAGCACTTGCCGTTCGACCATGTCGCGCACGTTCCGGAAGGATTCAATGCCCCAGCCGTAGGGGTCCGGGACTTCCCAATCCACCACACGTCCTTTGAAACCTATGGGCACGGGGCAGTCAACTTCACATCCCATGCCGACCACCACGTCCATTTCCGCCACTGCAACGTCACACAAGCCCTTGGACCACTGCCCGTCAAGGGAAATTCCCTTTTCACTCATTACGGTGTAGGTATCCTTGGTAATCGAGCCCAAAGGATGCGAGCCGGCGCTCGAAGCCTGCACCCTGCCCTTGCCAAAGTGGTTTGCCCACGCCTCCGCCATCTGGCTCCGGCAAGCGTTGCCGATGCAAACAAACAGAATCTTCACTGGAGGATTGATGGATTGAGTCATCGGGTCATTAAGTGATTTAGCGATTTAGTGATTGGGCGATTGATCGAAGAATTGATCCTCTTCCCTAGCTCTGTTGGGGAGACGCATCCCGCCGTTTGCACTTCAATCGCCAAATCCCCAAATCACAAAATCACTAAATAATATAATCACGCAATTTCTTCAAAAAGTATTGGTGCACCGTTGGGTCATCAGTAAGCTCAGGGTGAAATGTTCCCGCCAGGATGTTTGCCTGTTCCACCAGAACAGGTAAGTTCCCGCACCGGCCCAGAACTCGCACGCCCTCACCCACGCGGCGGATAATGGGCGCGCGGATGAAAACCATCTCCACAGGATGGTTGGTGAGAGCGGGACACTCTCCCACCTGCACCGAGCTGTCGACTTGCCGTCCGTACGCGTTGCGCTCAATGGCAATATCGATCAGACCCAACCTTTCCTGCGGCGGGTTTAAAACTTCCTTTGCCAGCAATATCGCGCCCGCGCAGGTGCCGTAAATCGGTTTCCCCTTGGCGGAAAATTCCTTAATGGCCGTGCCCATGCCTTCATTGGCAAAGAGTTTCAGCATGGTCGTGCTCTCGCCGCCCGGCATGATGAGTCCACTTACCGCATCGAGGTCTGCCGGGTGCTTCACCAACACCCAAGGCGCCGCCATGGCGTCCAGCATCTTGGCATGCATGGCAAAGTCGCCTTGAATGGCGAGAATACCGACGGGTTTGTGGCCGTTGTTCATGAAATCAGTTCTCAGTTTTCAGTTCTCAGTGGTCAGTAGTCCGTGGTCCGTTGTCAGTTGCCGGGTGTATGCCGCTTGATCGATTTAGTAAAGAAACGCATTCCCCATTGGAGTACAGCAGGACGCGGTCGCCAGCATAGTCTCGGGTAAATTGATTGACCGCCGCACCAGTGCAACGCCCAACAGCAATTAGAAAGAAGGCAACGTCGCCGAAGAGGGGGCCGCTTGGCATTCGTCGGCCTTCTGCAACCCAGGGAATCGGGGACGGCTCTGTCCAGACACGACTCAGAGCTAGACGAAGGCGCGACTCCCTGTCCGCCATACGGTTCAGGCACTGCACACGCTTTCCGCCCGCCAGGAATTGGAAAAGCAAAATGACAGACCCTTCTGAGCACCTATTGGCCAAACATGCGATCTCCGTGTACTTCACATATTTCTCTGGCTGTTTCTTGCCCAACCCGCCTTTCCTTTCAAGACCAATGTCCGGATCAATCAGGATCGCAGCACACTCTAGCATTTCCTTCGGAACACTTGAAAAATATTCGTCGCGGGAATCGTGTTTCAGATACTCAGTGTCTCGGTAAGGATGATACTTGAGGGATTGACAACGAAAGAAAGCTCGGAGCCTCTTTATGTTGCGGCGCTTCTCGTCCGGTGCGTTGGGGTGTTTTCGGCAGTGCGCTAGAAAGTTAAAGATCGCCTCGGAATAATTTTCAGCCTCGGCAGGGATCCGTCCTCCTTGTTGTGACGAGTCACTCGGCGTAAGCATTGGAATGAAGGTGTGCGTCTTGATTCCCAGACTCTTGGCAATCTCCAGCCAAAGGTCGTATTTGAACAGATCACGTTTGTCACCAAAGTATTGGTTCTTCATACCTGAACGTACTCAGTGCTGGAAGCCGGCTCTGGGAGGGGGTCGCCATGTTCCTTCAAGCTGGCCACATGGAGATCCACAGCCTCGCGAATTAACTGCAGCGCCTCCTCGCGTGTTTCGCCCACGACGGCACAGCCAGGAAGGTCGGGTACATAAGCACCAAAGCTATTTCCGCCTTTTTCGATGACTACCAAGTATGTCATTGTTTATGTCCTTTCAACCCAGCCTGCTTGAGGATGCTGTTTAGGGTGCCCGGGGGCACGTCCAGATTTGGCTTCCCAGCAACCGTCACAGTTCCAGGCTTGATCGAATGCCTGTACTGCCGATGACTTCCCACCGTTCTAACCAATCTCCAGCCGTCCCGCTCTATCATGTTAACCACGTCGCGAAATTTCACATTGGCCTTTCAAAAGAGTCAGTCTCACAACAGCCGTACCCATTCACACTTCGCATGTGTCTTCGGGTACTGTGGCAGCCAAGGCACCTGCAACGGACAAAGGACTTCGGACAAATGACAGTTCTTACCACCCGCGAGTCTGCAACAGTTCCTTGGGATCAAGTTTCTGCACGTCCAGGCCTTTCATGGCTTCGCCGACTTCGGCGGAGCACTCGGCCACTATTTGAGGCTCGTTGTAGTGGGTGGTGGCGCGGACGATGGCCTTGGCGCGCTGTGCCGGGTCCGACGACTTGAAGATGCCCGAACCCACGAACACCGCTTCTGCTCCAAGCTGCATCACTAGGGACGCATCGGCGGGAGTGGCAATGCCGCCGGCGGAGAAATTCGGCACCGGCAGCTTGCCGTTCTGGCTGACCCACTTCACCAAGTCATAGGGGGAACCGAGTTCCTTGGCCTTTGCCATCAATTCCTCTTCCCGCAATGTGGTGAGCTGGCGAATCTCGCTGGTGATGGCGCGAATGTGGCGCACGGCCTCGACGATGTTGCCCGAACCCGCTTCTCCCTTGGTGCGGATCATCGCCGCGCCTTCGCCGATGCGCCGCAGCGCTTCGCCCAGATTGCGCGCGCCGCACACAAATGGCACTTTGTACCCCCACTTGAGGATGTGATTTTCCTCGTCGGCCGGGGTCAGCACTTCGCTCTCGTCGATGTAATCAACGCCCACGGCTTCCAACACCTGCGCCTCGGCAAAGTGGCCGATGCGCGCCTTGGCCATCACCGGGATCGTCACCGTGTCCATGATCTCCTTGATGATCTTAATGGACGCCATGCGGGCCACGCCGCCTTCTTTGCGAATGTCCGCCGGCACGCGCTCCAGAGCCATGACGGCTACCGCGCCCGCGTCCTCGGCGATCTTGGCTTGCTCGGCGGTGGTGACGTCCATGATGACGCCCCCCTTCAGCATTTCCGCCAGGCCTACTTTCAATTTCATTTGCTGATCATATTCCCACATTGGAAAGCTCCTTGATTGACAATTAAAATCAAAAGTAAAAACTCGCCGCGATTTTCGAGCTTCGATTCTCGAATTTCGGCCCTTGTTGGCTCGTCACTCATCACTCGTCACTCATCACTGCCTTTAGGAACGGATTCCTCTCTCGCTCCTCCCCGATCGTCGTGGGCGAGCCGTGCCCGGGAAACACCGGCGTCTGATCGGGAAAGATCATCAAGCGGTCGCGAATGGAGCGCAAGATTTCGTCCAGTGAGCCGCCCCAGAGGTCTGTGCGGCCAATACTCCCTTGAAACAGCGTGTCACCGCTTAGAATCCGTTGGTTCTCGCCGGGCAGGTGGAGTGAGAGGCTGCCCGGAGAATGCCCCGGCGTATGCAGAACCTCCAAACGCAGCGTGCCGCAACGCAGCGAGTCACCCTCTTTCAAAAACTGGTCTACGTCCGCCACCCCCGGGGCCGGGACGCCCAACCACTCTGCTTGCATAGCCAGGTTTTGATAGAGGGGAAAATCAGCTTGGTGCATCAGCACCGCCGCGCCGGTGGCCTGCTTGAGTTTCTCGATTCCCCCAACGTGATCGATGTGCGCGTGAGTGGCGACGATGTATTTCACGCGCAGGTGATGTTTGGCCAGGATCTGCTGGACTTGCTCGATGTCGTCGCCCGGGTCGATTACTACAGCTTCCCCCGTGGACTCATCCCCGAGGACCGAACAATTACAAGCCAGCATTCCCACCGGAAGAATTTCGTGAATCATCGCTGCTCGCTCACCTTTCCTCGCTGAATCGTCACGCTCCGAAGTTCTATAGTACTATACTTGAGTGGGTTGTTTCAGGGCGAACCCCTTAGTTGGCGACGAGCTAAACCTCTTGGAACCAAGGAGCCATCATGGCGGCACTCAGCAACGAAGCGATTCAACAGGGATTGGCGAAAATGCCAGGGTGGTCCTACCGCGGGAACGAGCTTCACAAGGAATTTACGTTCAAATCATTCTTGCCGGGAATTGAGTTTGTTAATAAGATCGCCCAGGCAGCCGAGAACGCCGGGCATCATCCCGATATCACCATCAACTACAATGTAGTGGGAATCAGCCTTTCGACGCACAGCGAGGGCGGGGTCACAGAGAAGGACTTTGACTTGGCGAGCAAGATCGATCAGATCCATTCGGCGCTTTCTTGATCCCTTCCTTCGGCCAAGCCGCCCTGCCGCGAATGGTTGTGGAGGCATTGGATGGTGCTGATTTCGCCATCCGCGTTCGCGGGAAGTTTCCTTTTCGTCAATGTGAAACTTCTGTCTGTGAAACTTCGGTCTTGTCCTCGCGAGCGGAATGCGCATAGAATCCACCCGCATTTGGGATAGCGATTATGCCAACATTCATGCAGTGGGTTCACTTGATGGCTGGGGTGGTGGGCTTGGGCGGAATGGGCTTCCTGCTCCTCATCTTGATCCCTTCCTTGGGAGTCCTGAGCGAAGAGCAGCGCGCAAAACTTTCCAAGGCCGTGGCGGGGCGATTCCGATGGGTAAGCTGGAGCGCCATGACGCTACTGCTCATCTCCGGCCTGTATAACATTCGCCGCTACTATTGGGAAGAGCCATGGGATCGGGCGTGGAGGTTTCTGGCTCTTAAAATCCTCCTGTCCTTTATTCTCTTTGCTGTTATCCTGGGACTCACTATCCCCTTCAAGTTGTTCGAACCTCTGCGCGCCCGCCGGCGAATGTGGCTCCTCGTGGCCTTCATCCTGGGGGTCGTTGTGGTCCTGATTTCCGCCTACCTGCGGCGCGGTTGAAGTCCGTAACCGTAGACGGCATACGGTAGACAGTAGACGCGGAGAGTATCGCCGAAGCTTGACCCTGTATTCCGTCTACCGTCTACCGACTTCTTGTTTCTGCGTATGGAAAACCGCTTCTTTGAATGAACCGCGCTGGTTTTCGATTTTCTTTTGCAGCATGGTAATGGCGTAGATAAGCTGCTCGGGCCGAGGCGGGCACCCCGGCACGTAAACATCGACGGGAATAAACTGGTTGACGCCTTGCACGATGGCGTAGTTATTGAAGACGCCGCCGGACGTCGCGCAGGCGCCCATGGAGATAACCCACTTGGGTTCCGGCATCTGCGCATAGAGCTTCTGAATCACCGGAACCATCTTCTGGGCGACGCGGCCTGCGACAATCATCAAATCCGCTTGGCGCGGCGAAGCCCGGAAAACCTCCGCGCCAAATCGCGCCAGGTCAAAGCGCGAGGCGCCCGCCGACATCATCTCAATGGCGCAGCACGCCAGGCCGAAACTGAAGGGCCAAATCGAAGACTTGCGCGCCCAGTTCACCGCCTGGTCAAGCTTGGTGAAGATGAGACCTTCAAAGCCGGATTGATCAGTTACCGTTGGAACGCCCATTTCAAATCTATTATGCCACGCCGCGGTTCCTTCTTCAACCCCCGAGGTAGCGCCCCCGATTCGCCGATAAGAGGAGGCTTGTCCAGGCTGACCTGCGACGCAGTGTCGGCGCGGCCCGCAAACAGGGGCGGCGGGAGTTGGGGGGAATT
>Ga0209039_10004447_pt1 | contig 10245 bp, 9 predicted proteins | sample BogFormECP12_OM1_FD_188238 | JGI IMG/M metagenome (GOLD analysis project Ga0209039, IMG submission 188238) | Bog forest soil microbial communities from Calvert Island, British Columbia, Canada - ECP12_OM1 (SPAdes) (version 2) | ecosystem: Environmental > Aquatic > Freshwater > Wetlands > Bog ... | reverse complement strand
ACGGCCTTGCGAACATTTCCGCTGATAAAAAGTGTATTTACATTAAGATGGCCTGCTAATTCAGGAGAGGTATAATCACAATCCGTAACTGTCAAAGATTGGCAAATTTCAACATCCTTCACTTCAGGTGCATAATTTATCAACGCAGCCATTAATTGTTGTGGAACAGAGCAATTCCCGGTAAGGTAAACCCGGTTGCCCGAATGAATGGACCGTACAGCTTTTTCAGCATTGACTAAGCGTGATTCGTATATTTTTTTCCAGTCCATATTTGCTCTCGCGGCTTAAATACCAATTAAACAGGGGCGATATTGAGGGCGGCTCGGATTCCGGTCAGGGTCCAATCAATAGTTTGACGATCGATAATTAATGGGGGCGCAAAACGGATGACGTTTTCATGGGTTTCTTTTGCAAGAATTTTGTTTGCTTGAAGAGCCTCACAGAACCGGCGCGCTCCACCTGCTTCGGGTTTCAACTCAACCCCAATCAAGAGCCCTTTTCCGCGCACTTCTTTGACATATGGGCTGGGCAGTTCGGCAATTTGCTCCATGAAATATTCACCCTGGATCGAAGAATTTTCAATCATATTCTCTTCGGTGATAACCTTCAAAGCAGTTCGAGCGACGGCTGCGCCTAATGGGTTTCCACCAAAGGTAGAGCCATGCTCGCCAGGTCCAAATAAACCGAGTAAGTGTGCATCCGCTAAAATTGCCGAGACAGGATAAAAACCACCTGCCAGGGCTTTTCCGATTATTGTGATATCTGGCCTGACGTTCTCATACTGGCAAGCGAAGAGTTTGCCTGTACGCCCGAGACCGGTCTGGATTTCATCGGCTAGGAAAAGGACATTTTGTCTGGCGCAAATCTGACTGACCTGCCGCAGGTATCCCTTCGGTGGAATAATTACTCCAGCTTCTCCCTGGATAGGCTCTAAAATCACAGCCGCAGTATTAGGTGATATTGCTTCCTCAATTGCGCCGGCGTCACCGTATGGAACAGTGATAAACCCGGGTGTAAATGGACCAAAATCATCTTTGTAGAGTGGTTCTGTTGAGAATGAGATAAGTGAGATGGTACGCCCGTGAAAATTTCCTTCCGCAGCAATTATCTCAGCCTTGTGTCTGGGAACCCTTTTTACCTGATAAGCCCACTTGCGCGCCAACTTTAATGCCGTTTCAACTGCTTCTGCGCCGCTGTTCATCAACATACATTTCTCGTACCCACTTAGATCAGCCAGCTCTTGATATAAAAGTGGAAGTTGGTCATTACGAAAAGCTCGTGATGTCAGGGTGATTTTTGAGGCCTGTTCCACCATGGTCTGTAGTATCCTGGGATGAACATGACCTTGATTAACTGCAGAATAAGCACTCAGGCAATCTAAATATTTATTACCATCTACATCATAAACCCAAACACCCTCACCTTTGGAAAGGACGACATTCAAAGGCTTGTAATTCTGCGCTCCATATTTTTCTTCAAGCGCAATATATTCGTTGGTCTTCATAAATCAAGCCTTTCCAAAACACTTTGCCAGGATTGCTTTTTGAGCGTGTAAACGATTGTGAGCTTGTGGAAAGAGCACAGAATGGGGACCATCGGCGACTTCATCGGTAATTTCTTGCCCACGGTGGGCAGGAAGACAGTGCATGACAATCACATCAGGCCTGGCTTCCGACACTAATTTTGCATTTACTTGATAAGGCGGAAAAACCTGCTCGCGCTTCTTTGCTTCTTCTTCCTGACCCATGCTTGTCCAGGTATCAGTGTAAATAACGTGGGCACCGCGCACGGCTTCATGCGGATCTCGCAAGAAGCGCAGTTTGCTGCCAGTTTCGCTTACGATTTGATTTGCCATACTGATCGATTTTGGATTTAGGTCGTAACCTTCAGGGGAAGCCAATGTGAAATTAGCGCCTAGCTTGGCGCATACATGCATCAATGAGACGGCAACGTTATTCCCGTCACCGATAAATGCAACATTTAAACCATTCATGGAGCCGAATTTTTCCAAAATGGTTAATGCATCTCCCATACCCTGGCAGGGGTGATTGTAATCACTCAAGGCATTGATAACCGGGATATCAGCCCATTTTGCCAGTTCTAGCACGTGCTCGTGGGCGAACACACGAGCCATAATTGCATCAACATAACCCGAGAGCACGCGTGCAACATCTGCAATGGATTCGCGCTGACCTAAACCAATCTCATTTGGAGAAAGGTAGAGTGCATCACCACCCAGTTGTCGCATAGCCATATCGAAACTAACCCTGGTGCGAAGACTTGGTTTTTGGAAAATCATTCCAAGCACCTTACTTTTCAAGACAGGTTGGTTTCCACCTGCCAGCCACTCTTTTTTTAAGGAAACTGCTAAGTTCAGCATTTCCTGGATTTCCTGGGAAGAAAAATCGGAAATCGCTATGAAATCCATCTGCATATAAAGCCTCCATATTGTCTTTTTCTACGGATTGATAAATAAAGTATAACATAGCCAATTTTATTCAACACAATTTAAGTGGAAATAAATAAACAAACCATCGCCAGCATTGCCAGAATACATTTGAAAAGACTCAGAATTCCACCTTGATAGTTGACTTCACTCCTTGAAATGTGTACAATTTTCATGTAATTAGAGTTATATATCGACTTTATCAATATATCTATTTGCTACCTTTCGGGCGGAATTATATGATGCAGGTTTAATAAGTATGACCCGCAAGAAACAAACAGGATATTCGTTATGTTCAATGATATTGATGATTCGTTGCGGGATTTTTTAAATAACGTGATTCCAATTTCAAAAGCTGAAATTGATATATCGTTTGATCGGCCGACGCGTGATTGGTCCGGAAGATTGTCCAGGCCAACTCTGAATCTCTTTTTATTTGATATTCGAGAGAGAAAAGAACTTCGCGACGATGTTCCAGTAGTAAGTCGCAACGATAATGGCCAGGCAATTAAACAAGTTCCCCCTCGCAGGATTGATCTGAGATATTTGGTTACCGTTTGGATAAAAGAGGCTGAAGACGAGCACCGTATTTTAGCTCGGGTGTTGACCTGTTTTTTTAAATATAACAATATCGATCTGAAATACATGCAAGGGGATTTGAAATCTAACCCTTACCCGATTCTTTGTAGATTAATTCCCCCAGATGAGACGATCAATACAGTCGATCTTTGGAGCGTGCTTGATAATGATTATCATACACCTTTAGTATGGGCAGTTACGACACCGTTAGATGTCTTCAAACCGATGGCCGGCCCGTTGGTTGTAACCAAGAAAATTGGGGTTGGTGTTCCAAAAGAGACCTGGAAAGAATCGATTACTCAGGTAGGAGGTAAGGTGTTTTTCAAAGGTAACCGAGAAAAAGGTATTGCCAATGTGAAGATCGTGATTGCCGGGACGGGTTATGAAGCCGTAACAGATAAGGAAGGACAATATTCATTTTCCGGAGCGCCAGAAGGACATCAGCTTTTTAAAATTAAAACTGCGGACGGGGTCGAAAGCGAAAAAGAAATGCAGATCCCCTCAAATTCTTATGATATCGATCTATGAAGAACCCGCATGGTGTATTAAGGAGGTGTACTTCTCTCATGCATAATGATGTAGTAAATCCATTAGCCGTGGGTTTTGAATCTGACCCAATAGGTTTGTTTGTAGATTTTTGAGAAGGAGGAATTGCGTGTCACCACAATATCTATCTCCAGGTGTTTATGTTGAAGAAGTCGATCGCGGATCAAGGCCGATCGAGGGTGTTGGAACCGCTGTAGCGGGATTTCTGGGATTTGCCGAGAGAGGTCCAGTCAATGTCCCAACTTTAATTGCTAATTGGACGCAATTCGCCAGCACTTTCGGCGATTTTGTCCCAGGAACTTATCTGGCCCAGGCAGTTTATGGGTACTTTAATAACGGCGGTGGATCTTGTTACGTGGTCCGTTTGCCGGGAAGTGCGGATACTGAAAACCTGCCGGTTCCAAAGGCATCTGCTATGCTGGCTGCTAGGGCTGCTGGTTCTCCGGTTACCTTAAAAGCCTTAGCGCGCGAGGAGGGACCGTCGGGTGAAGAAATATCCGCAGAGGTAACCGATGCCGGTGATGATAAATTCAACCTGACGTTCCGGCGCGGCAGTGTTGAAGAAAAATACGAAGGTCTTTCGATGGCAACCACTAAGGGAGTAGCGGCTGCTGTTGACGTTGTCAATAAACAATCCAAGCTGGTACAATTAGAAGAAATTAAACAAACCGGGTTATCTTTACCTGAACGGATCCCGGCAGCAGGAACGTATATTTTGATGCTGCCAGAGAGCCAGGCAATGGCGACCAGTCCGCTCAGTCCGGAGATTTACCAGGGTAATCCAGCTCAACGCACTGGTTTAGGTGGTTTTGAAGCGATTGATGATATTACAATCGTTTGCGCTCCGGATGTTATGAGCGCATTTCAAGCTGGGATTCTGGATCGTGATGGGGTTAAGGCTGTCCAATTAGCTTTGATTGCGCATTGCGAGCGCATGAAAGACCGGGTCGCAATCCTTGATCCATTGCCAGATTTGAATGCACAGGATGTTAAAGACTGGCGGATGAAAGAAGCTGGTTATGACTCAAAATATGCAGCTTTATATTATCCGTGGATCCAGGTTCCAAATCCAGTTTCAGGTGCAAAAAATCCAACCATAATGATGCCACCCAGTGGTCATCTGGCGGGTATTTGGGCACGCAATGATACAGAAAGAGGGGTCCATAAAGCGCCAGCCAATGAAGTGATCCGTGGGGTGCTTGGATTAGCCAACCAGATTACACTTTCTGAACAAGACAGCCTGAACCCGGTGGGAATAAATTGTATCAGGGCCTTCCCAGGCCGAGGCATCCGTGTATGGGGAGCACGTACACTTTCCAGTGATCCATCCTGGCGGTATGTAAATGTTCGTCGACTTTTCAATTTCATCGAAGAATCCGTCCAGTTGGGTACACAGTGGGTTGTTTTTGAGCCAAATGACCAGGATTTATGGCAACGCGTTCGGCGGACAATCTCTGCTTTCTTAACCCGGGTATGGCGAGACGGTGCACTCTTTGGTACAACCCCGGAGGAAGCATTTTATGTTAAATGCGATGCTGAAAATAACCCTCCAGAGACGCGTGACGTTGGCCAATTAATCGTTGAGATTGGCATCGCTCCTGTAAAACCTGCTGAATTTGTTATATTCAGGATCAGCCAATTCAGCGGCGGCGGTTCAGTTGAGGAATAAAGAAGGAGTACAAGATGGCCACAGGCAGTCGAAGTGATCCACTGGTTGGATATCATTTTTTCGTTGAAATAGATGGTATTACACAGGCGCAATTTAAGGAATGCAGCGGCTTAGACTCAACTTCGGAAGTAGTTGAATATAAGGAGGCTGGAAAAAACGGTGTTGTTGTAATTCGTAAACAACCCGGTGCCCTTAAATGGTCCGATATTGTACTAAAACGTGGCATCACCGATGTATTGGAATTATGGGACTGGCGTAAGCAGATCGAACAGGGCAAAATAAAAGAGGCTCGTAAAAACGGATCGATTGTCTTATATGATCAGTCTAACAGTGAAGTTGCTCGCTGGAATTTTGTGGACGGCTGGCCGAGCAAGCTGACAGGTCCGCAAATGAAAGCTGACGGTAATGAGGTCGCAATTGAAGAGATGACCATCTCCCATGAAGGCCTCGCCAGGGTGAAATGACTGTTCAAAGTGCCCTTTTCTCATGATGAACAGGTCGTTCATGCCAGCCTGTTCATCATGAGATGAAACTTAACAGGATCCTGACAGCATTGGTCTGTGCACGTATGGAGAGATTTATGGAAACGCTCAGAACGGAATTTGATTTTACTTTACCACGCGGCTACGTGGATAATGAGGGAAACCTCTATAAAAATGGGACGATGCGCTTGGCCAATGCTATCGATGAGATTGCTCCATTGCGTGACCCGCGCGTTCGAGCAAACCAGGCCTATCTGGTCATTATTCTGCTTTCGCGGGTAATCACACGCCTCGGGACGATAACAGATGTGACGCCCAAACATGTGGAGGGGTTGTTTGCCAGCGATCTGGCATATTTACAAAAATTTTACCGCCAAATTAATGAAAATGGTACCAGCCAGTTCTCTGTCCAATGTCCTTCATGTTCAACAGAATTTGAGGTGGACTTCGGGCAATTGGGGGGGGAATTGCAGGCTATCCCATCGACAAGCTCTACGAAGAGGTAGCCTATATTGCTTATCATTTCCATTGGCCGCCTGATTTTGTGCTCGATATGGATCATTACGAGCGCCACCGCTGGGTCGAGCAGATTGCTGCCATTAATCAAAAAATGAATAATTCAGCCAGGAGAGGATAACAGCATGCCTGATTTAGGAAGCCGGACAGACCCATATCTCTCCAATGCTTTCTTTGTTGAAATTGACGGTGTAACCCATGCTGGTTTTACAGAATGCACCGGTTTGCAGGTTGAGACAGACGTTTTTCAGTATAAAGAAGGTGGTCTTAATGAATACAGCCACAAGCTGGCTGGAAGAAGTTCGTATTCGAATATTACATTGAAGTGGGGGATTGTGGACGACCAGGCGCTTTGGTCCTGGTATCAGGATGTCATCCGGGGCAAAATTCAGCGTAAGAACATCTCTATCATTATGTATGATAGTGAACAAACCGAAGTGAAGCGCTGGAATTTGCGGGAAGCTTACCCGGTTAAATGGAGTGGGCCGAGTTTTAATGCGAGCCAACAGCAGGTTGGGGTTGAATCTTTAGAAATTGCTTATCACGGTTTTGAAATGCAGTAGATTGAGGTAGATCTGTGAAATTCTCCATGTGGCCATTCCACCGTAAAAAAGATCCTTTAGAAAACCCAAAGCATGCTGTTCAGCCCCAGGCGAAAACCGAAACAACTGAGGTTGAAACGGGAACGGTGCCTGATGGCGAGCTCGCTCGAATAGCTGCGCCCGGGGTTTTACCGATTCTAGGGAATGAGGGTGGCTGGGACAAAATGCGAATTACATTGCCCGGACGAGAACCCGGAATAGCTCAACTTGAAGAAAATCTGAATTTGACAGATTCGGAAGGCATTTTTAAGACAATGATCGAGCCAGATAAATTTGCTCGTAATCTGGCAAGTCTGACCAGCTTCAATATTTCTGAAATCCTGAGTGGAGAAAAAGGAGTGCCCGGTTTTCGAGAAGAACTGCCAGTAATAAAAGATGGGATGACAGATTTATTTGCACAACTGGGCAATTTACCAGAGCAGATAGCAGGGATGTCTGGGAAAGTACCAACTCCATCAGTTCCGCAGCATGAGATCAATCGTAAGATCGTTGGACAGCTCGATGCTACCCCTGATCAACTCTCTAAAGCTGACCATTTGCGTATGCCGGCGTCAGCTTTAGACGATATTGGGGCTGTTTCACCGGATCAAGGGCAGCCAATTCTTGAACCTATTAGAGATCCTGCAAGTCTGTCATCCATCAATACAGTATTATCGAATTTGGATATGTCGATCGTTAGCAACAAGGAGGGAATAGAATTAAACCCACCTGGCAGCAGCATAGCTATCATTAAAAATAGCGAGTCATTTTTACCAGCCCCCGATCAGATACCAATGTCGGTTCTTCCTGATACTTCCGAAATCACTTTAATAAATTTACAAAAAACCGGAACACAGCCCGAATCTTCTGGTGAAAAAGATAATTCTATTCCTAAAAAAATAGCATATAAACAATTCGAGAGCGAGATCGATTTGCTTTCAAGAGCAATCGTCTCAAAGCCTGGCCAACCGAGTGAGGAAGGTTATGAAACGCATTCTACGAATACTTCTACGCCCATTGAAATTCAAAGAGAGGTTGGAAAGCCAGTTATTTCAAGAATGATGAAACCCGTCAGTGAACAATTCGCAGAGAATGAAACATTGCCTTTGGTTTACCTGGAAGGTGAGAAACGAAAAGGACAATATTTAATTAGTACAAAAACCGACCGGGGTGAAGAATCTCCGGCCCAAAATGGATTGTTTTCACCAATTACAGGGGGTAAGCCTGGCAGAATCTCAGATATTGAAGAAAATAAATCTATCCAGATTAATCACCAGCCGATTCAGCTGGTATCGTTGGCAAAAAAAATTGTCATGCGGCGAAGTCAACCACTCGAAGAAATGATAATGACCTTACCTTTTGGAGAAAGGGAATCTGAGTCTGACCAAATAACAACAATGTCAGCACCAGCTTTATTCAACTTACTTGGGAGTCATGAATCTAATCCAATTAATGTCAATACTATCGAAAATGGTCAATTGGATCAAGATATGATCACTAATCTTGAAAATGCAGATGATGAAAAAAATCCGATTAAAACGGCACCAGAATTGGAAGTTTTCGGGAAATTCTCTAAAGCAGGATTGGTACAGAACAATAACTTCTCCGGCGTAATAAACAGGATAGGACCGTCTGTCTCTCGATTTGCTATGCCTGGACAATTTCCAGAAATGAGCATGATTGAAAATAATGTGCGCAATGCAGCCGCAGGAGTTAACCAGGAAATGCAGACCGTCCAATCCGCTGAAATGCCGATAATCAACCAGGGTATGAGGCCTGCAGATGGAACGCCCTTAGGAGGTGGGTTGCCCCAAATGACGTTGCCCCCAACAATTGGCGAAACTCTGGCTGCTTTGAATCCTGCATCTGGTGGGAATGGTCAAAGCATAACAGAACTTGCAGAAAGGGCAACCTCAAAGGTCGAGCAGTCAGAAGTGCCCCAGATGCCCAATATTGATCGATTAACCGATCAGATTTGGCAGCAAATCCAGCGCAGGCTCCAAATCGAAAGAGAGCGTTCAAGGGGAATGGCCTAGGAGGATCAAGGTATGTTAACTGGAGAACTGGTCAAGGCGACAATCACAAATCTGGATACCAATCAATCCGTGGACTGTCTGTTCAATCCAAGTGAATACACTTTTTCAAAATCAAATAACTGGGCCATGTCAAAAACGCGCGGTGCAAATGTCCCAAAACTGGAATTTAATGGCGGTAATCCGACAGATCTTAAGATGGAATTGTTTTTTGATACCTATGAAAGTGGCGAGGATGTCCGGCGGAGCTATACGAACGGGTTGTGGGATCTGGCCCGCGTAAACTCGCAAAAAAAAGATCCTCGTACTCATAAAAGCAGCCCACCGATGTGTGAATTCCGTTGGGGAAGCACCTGGTCATTCAAGGCAGTGGTGCTCAATATCAGCCAAAAATTCACAATGTTTCTATCAGATGGGACACCTGTCCGGGCCACAGTAGAAATATCATTAAGACAGGTAGAAGATGAAGGCATTTATCCGAATCAGAACCCGACCTCAGGCGGAATTGCGGGATACCGGACGCATGTGGTAAGGGAAGGCGAACTATTGGATTGGATTGCCTCTCAGGAATATGGAGAGGCAAAATATTGGCGTTATATTGCCAATGTCAATGGAATTGGCGACCCGATCAGAATAAAGCCGGGGACTGTGCTTTCACTGCCTCCTTTGCCCTGAAATGGATATGTTGTGATGACCGCTTTATTATCGCATTTCTACTTGAAGATAAATGGATCGGATATACCGGAAGATCTGATGAAGGATATTGGGGAAATCGATGTAGATATCAGTCTGCACATGCCGGATATGTTCAAGATCCAAATTCGTGATCCTCATCTTAAATGGGCTGAGTCAGCTCTCTTGCAGCTTGGACAGGAAGTTGAAATTCTGACCAGGCAGGCAGTGGAACATGCCACTTCGCAAAGATTAATGGTAGGCGAGATTACGGCGCTGGAACCGGATTATCCCTATAATGGGGTTCCCTTATTGTATGTGAGAGGTTACGACCGGTCGCACCGTTTGCATCGTGGTAATAAATCGCGCACCTATGTTCAGATGACGGATAGTGATATTGTAAGCCGCATTGCACGCGAGTATGGTTTAAAACCTGATATTGATTCAACCACGGAGGTTTATCCCCATATATACCAGCACAACCAGTCCGATTTCGAATTTATTATGGAAAGAGCCCGACGAATAGATTTTACTTTTCTAGTTGATGATCGAAGCCTGGTTTTTAAAAAGACATCCAGCCTGCCTGATGTTGAGGTTGAGCTGGAATATGGTGATACTTTGCGCGATTTTCATCCAAGAATGAGTGGGATATCTCAGTTTAAGTCCGTTATTGTAAAGGGTTGGGATACTGCAAATAAAAGGGAAATCACTGGTCGGGCGG
>Ga0209039_10004446_pt1 | contig 10248 bp, 7 predicted proteins | sample BogFormECP12_OM1_FD_188238 | JGI IMG/M metagenome (GOLD analysis project Ga0209039, IMG submission 188238) | Bog forest soil microbial communities from Calvert Island, British Columbia, Canada - ECP12_OM1 (SPAdes) (version 2) | ecosystem: Environmental > Aquatic > Freshwater > Wetlands > Bog ... | reverse complement strand
AAAGGTGCGATGCGCTAGGGGAATATCCCGTAGATCCTGTGCCGAGACGGCGCCCTGATGCACGGTACCGCTGTTATCGACGGCCTGGGTGGTAATGGAAGAGGCTTGGCCCTTGACGTTCACACTCTGCGCGAGAGTCTCGATGCGCATCGTGACCGTGATCCCTTGTACCGAGCTGACCACGACCACGACCTCGGCTCGGGCTTCCGCAAATCCGTGGGCGTTCACAATGACCTGATAGTCGCCCGGAGGGAGGCCATCAAGCCGAAAATTTCCGAACGAGTCCGTGGTGGCTTGTCGCTCGAGCGCCGACCCCGCCGCTCGAACCACAATAGCCGCCGCCGGGACACCTCCTCCATTCGAATCTTGCACCACGCCGGCGAGGGTGCCGCGAGGGTCCTGCGCTCGCGCCGCCAAGGATAGCAGCGCCAGGTACACCGATAGGAGGAGCAAGCCGCGGCCCCAGCCGCAGGCGCTTGCGCGGCCTATCGATGGCCATTTCCCAAGAAGGTTGTGCGTGACGCTGGACATTCGAGATTACCGGCTCAGGGTCGTGCGCTGCATCCGGACCCATGGTAACTCGAATCGTGGACGAGGTCGATACGGACGTGGAGTTGCAATTGACACCAACCAGAACTACTTCTATCCTCTGTACAGGAGGGCCAGATGTACAAAACGAGCAAAACGTCAATGTCCGCTGCCCGTCTTCCGGCTGGCAAGGTGCGCCAGGATTTTGCCGAGACGGTGAACCGCGTCGCCTATGGCGGTGAGCGGGTCGTCCTGCATCGCCGAGGCAGAAATCTCGCCGCCCTGATTCCCCTCGAGGATCTGGCGCGGCTCGAGGAACTTGAGGATCGCCAGGACGCGGAAGAAGCGCGGAAGGCCCTGGCCGCTGCAATCGCCAAGGGCGAGAAGCCGATTCCCTGGGCGCAAGCGAAGAAGAAGCTGGGCCTTTAGTGGCGACCTACGCGGTTACAATCCTGCCGTCCGCGCTCGGCCAATTGGCAAAGCTTCCACGCCCTGACCAGAAGAGGATCAAACAACGCATCGACGGGTTGCCAGTCGATCCGTGTCTGCCAGGGGTGAAGAGATTGCAGGGTGAGTCGGACCTGTTTCGTTTCCGCTCCGGAGACTATCGGATCATCTACTCGATCGAGGATGTCCGGCTAATTGTCTTGGTAATCAGGATCGGGCACCGTCGCGAAGTTTATCGCGGCCTGTAGGGTGGCACAGGTACTTCTGCCTGCGCCTTTCTGCACAGCCAAGGGTGGCTGTGCTACAAAGTGGCACTCCGCTAAGTAAAGATTCCTTCCAGGTCGCGTTTGCCGTGGATGACCCGCAGCACCAGTATTTCTTCGGCTGCCACAAGGCGATAGAAAACAACATAAGAACCCACGGGAAAGCTGCGATAACCCGGCCGGAGATCATCGCGCTGCCGCCCTAGATAAGGGTTCTTGGCAAGCCGGGAAAAGAAAACGGCAAAGCGATCCAGGAATGATTCGGCGTGTTCGATGCTTTGGCTTTCCTTGGCGACGTAAAGCCAGATATTGTCGAGGTCCGACTCGGCTTCTGAGGAAATGTGCAGATCGGCCATGAATGGGTGCCGGTCAACGCGGATTCTTCAGGCGAGTTCTTCCGCGTCGCTTCACGCCCGCGATAAACTCCGTAATGGAGTCGGGGCCAACGCGACGGCTTTCACCGCGTGCGAAAGAAGCCTCTGCCGCGTCAAGTTCGATCATGAGCTCAGTGCGGCGTCGCTGGCGCTCCTCCCACAGGCGGAGTGCTTCGCGAGCGGCGTCTTCGGCCGTCGCAAAGCGGCCACTCGCGATCCCCTCGCGGATGAAGGCTTCTTGTTCTGGGGTGGCGACAATGTGTACTTCCATGGTTTCGATTGTGGTCCGCCTGCTTTGCCTTGTCAAGGCCCGTCCCAAAACGCCGAGCAGGTCCTCACTGCTGGGTGTTTGTCGCCGCGGCGCGATTCAACTCTTCATTCCAATTCAGCACCGCACTCATATGCGTTACGGGCGACGTTCGGTCCTTGACCAGCGGGTATTTCCTGCCGTCGGGAGCGATGCCCATCATTGGAAATTCTTGATCAATACCGCGTCGCGCGGAGTTGTGCCGCGGGAAAGGGCCAGTCGGCCATCGCGGGACCAGTCGAAATAGAAAATCTGGTCGGAAGTGAAATGTGTCACCTGCTTCGGCAGGCCGCCCGCTACCGGTTGCTCCCAGATATTCCCCACCCCATTCACGTGGTTGATGTAAGAGATGGCGTGGCCATCGGGAGTCCAACGCATCGTCCGGGAAAGGGTAATCCCAGCAGTAGCGGACAGCGGGAAGACCTTGGCGGGTGGGCCGCCCGCGAAAGGAACCATCGCCAAGCTGGTTGGCTGATTCTGGCCGGGAAAGTATAAGCAGGCGATCCACTTGCCGTCCGGGGAGATGGCGGGCCAATTTAAGTTGTAGTCTGTCAACTGGGACGCGGGGCCGCCTCCACTCGGAATCTTCATCAGACCAGGCTTGCCGCTCCTAGTGTCGAAAACCACCCACTGGCCATCCGGCGATATGGCGTAGGGACCTGCTTCCTTGCTGAGCTGTTTCACGTTGCTACCGTCCATATCCATTCGCCAGAGGCCACTCCGGCCCCACCGGGTGAAGACCATGAAGCCGCCACGAAGAGCGACGACTGGGCCAAGGACAGCCGAGTCTGCGTCGGTGTTGGTGAGCCGCTGGGGGTTCGAGCCGTCCGCGTTCATCTCATAAAGATCTGCGCGCCCGTTAGGTGTCGATGAATAGACGATTTTTCCATCCGTTGTCCATCCCACACCAAGAAAGCCGTCGTGGTCCTGGTTTCCGGCGCTCACGGTCCTGGCCTCGGACTCCTTACCAGGCGTGACGACCTGGACGGTGGAAAGAATCTGGTCCTGCACGGCCAGTAGTGTGTTTCCGTCCGCGCTCGCTCGGATTTTGTCGTAGGTCGAAAGACCATGGGTGATCTGCCGGGTTCCGCCCCCCTCAACGGAGACGTCGTAAAGCTGCCATGCCCACCAGGAGACCGACGCTTGCGGAGTGCCCGCAACGACCAAGTGACGGCTTCCAGGGAGCCAGGTGAGATCCATGACCATTTTCCATGGCGTCCCGGGCACTGGCCGGGCCGGACCACCTTGCGCCGGGATAGTGGTCAAAACACCGCGGCGGGCTGAAATGAAGGCGAGGGTCTTCCCATCCGGAGACCAGGTGACTACCCAATGCCAAATCCCTTCCGGGTAAGATGCCAGCGCGCGCTCGTCCGAGCCATCCAGCGAGGCGGTAAACAAGTTGTCCTCACCATTGGTGAAACGCACAAAGGCGACCCGCTGGCCATCGGGCGAAATTACCGGGGGGCCGGAGATCCCCGCCAGCATCTTTCTTGGCGTCCCGCCAAGGGACGGCACCTGGTATAGCAGATCACTGCGAACGAAGTAGACGTAGCTGCCATCGGGGGCGAAGGCCAGGCCCCGGCATTGATCCTCCCCCAGGGTGGCAATCCGGACATCGCTGCCAGTGGCCAGTTGCTTCAACCAGATGTTTTGCTTTCCCGCCGTTTCACGCACGTAGGCCACATACTTGCCATCGGGCGAAATGTCCGCCCGCCGGACATCGCCGCTTTCTGTTACGCGATTAATTTCAAAGGGGGCGGGTGAAGTCGGCCCGTGGCGGGTGGCGCGATAAAGGGCATAGGTGAGGACGGCGGCAACTACCATCCCGGCCCCCACCAATGCGATGAGGGTTTTCTTGTGGCGCTTTTGCAGTCGCGCGATCACCTGCGAATCGGAATCTTGTAGCGGCGACTTTACGTCGCCATGGCGGGGTGAACCCGCCGCTACGTCGCCATGGCGGAGTAAACCCGCCGCTACGTCGATATGTGCCGGGCGCAAGCCCGGCGCTACAGCACGCTCCGAATCCATATCGCGTTTTAGTCGCTTCAGGTCGGCGCGCATCTCCGAGGCGTGCTGATAACGAACGTCCCGGTCCTTCTCCAAGGCCTTTTCGATGATCGCCTGGAACCGAGGGTTGATGGCGGGATTCACGCGCTGGGGAGGAGTGGCTGGGCGCGTCAAAATTGCTTCCCGAATCTCTCCCGAAGTCGCGCCGCTGAAGGCCTGCTGGCCCGTGGCCATTTCGTAAAGCACCGCGCCGAAGCTGAACAGGTCGGTGCGCGCGTCCAGCTTTTCCCCCCGCGCCTGCTCCGGCGACATGTACGCCGCCGTCCCCACCGTCGAACCGGGGATCGTCAGATCCTCGCGGTCGACGGAAAGAGTGGGAGTGTCGTGCCGGCGCACCCCCTCACCCGCCTCGCTACGCTCGGCACCCTCTCCCCCAAGGGGGCGAGGGTTGTTTTCTGCTCCCCCGATGGGGGGTGGGCTGTCCTCGATTGCTGGATGGTTTCCCGGCCCCTGAGCTCCAGTCCCCGACTCCAGCCACTTCGCCAAGCCGAAGTCGAGGATCTTGGCGTCTCCCCGCTTCGTCACAAAAATGTTCGCCGGCTTGATGTCGCGATGCACGATGCCTTCGGCGTGCGCGGCGTCCAGGGCATCGGCAATCTGGATGGCAAGGTCGAGCACCTCATCAACGGGCAAGGGTGTTCTGGTTCCTGGCGGGAAACTCGAAACTGGAAATTCGAAACTCGCCTTAGGCCCGAGTTTCGCGTTTCGATTTTCGCGTTTCGTGTTTTCGATTCGCGCCTTGAGCGTCTGGCCTTCCATCAACTCCATCGCCAGGAAAGGCTGCCCGTCCACCTCGTCGATTTCATAGACCGTGCAGATGTGCGGATGATTCAGCGCCGAGGCGGCGCGTGCCTCCCGCTGGAATCGCGCCAGCGCCGTGGGATTTGCCGACAGGCCCGTAGGCAGGAATTTCAGCGCCACCTTGCGGCCCAGGCGCGTGTCTTCCGCCTTGTAGACGATCCCCATGCCGCCCCCACCCAGGCGTTCCAGAATGCGATAGTGCGAAACGGTGCGGCCAATGAGATCGGAATGGGTGAAGTCGGCGGCAGCCTGGGGAGCGGCGGCGGGTGGGCCACCGGCTGCGACGCCCGGCGCAATCCCTATGGGCGTGCCCGCGTTCGCCTCTTCACGGGCAGTACGGCCAGGCCCCTCAGGCTTGTCCGGTGGAATCGGTTGGGGAGGCGCTGCGAGCGATTCTTCCGCCGAGTCGCTCGAAGCCAGTTCGCTTCGCTCAGGAGAAGCCTCCAGCGGAAAAATGAATCGGAAGCCCCGCCGCGGCAGGGTTTCGACGTAGCGGGAAGACTCAGCGTCATCACCCAGCGCTTGCCGCAGCTTCTTGATCGCGGTGCCGATGCTGTGGTCGAACTCGACAATCGTATCGTTCGGCCACAAGCGCTTGCGGATCTCTTCCCGCGTCACCACTTCGCCGGGATGCTCAAGCAGCATGAGGAGAATTTGGAAGGGTTGCTCTTGCAGACGAATGCGAAATCCGCCCTTGCGCAGCTCGCCCGCGCGGACGTCGAGTACAAACTCGCCGAAGCTAATCCGTTGTCCGGGAGTATCGCCCACTGACTCCCCCGATGGAATACGGGCATTCTATCACGGTCGAACTCTTGGCCTTCAATGAATGAAATATGCAACCGGTGTTTCGCGGGCTGGCGCCCCGAAGAGTCGGGGCGATTTCGCGAAGGGAATTGTGGAAGCGGGGCAGAATTAGCCGTAGTTTGCCTTACTCTGATTCTTAACTTCAGTTGGGCAGCCGCTTCTGCGCAAGCCGATAATGGTGTATGGCGATAGCAATGGCCGGGGAAATCCCCCCATGACAAGCCTGCTCCACGCGGACAACCTCGCCCTGGCAGACGGCCTCGACATGGACGCCTTCCCCGCTTACCGGAGGAAACTCAAGCCGCACATCTAGAGTCGTCGTTGGCTGGAAGGTAGGACGCTCAGTGCGAAACAAAATCCCAGAGCGACTGACGTTTTCTGTCCATGCCTCAAACCATTCTGAGCTATGTGGTAGACGATAGCGAACAGGAATATGGACCGGGAAACGCTCCGCTCTAGTCGAGGCTTGGTGTGTCCTTTTTACCATAGCGTGATTCCTGATTATACTCGCGCTCGCCGCGAGTTCTCCGGTTCAAGTGTTGCTGAACCCTCACCATCAACATGTCATTTCAGGCTTTGAGAATTACGTTTCGCTCGGCATCCGAAAAGGTAACCCACCAAAGAGTACTGCAACTGCATTGCCAAAAGACTGGATTTTTAGTCGAGTCTAACAGAATGACATAACATGACTTGCAATTGTGCATGGCCAAGGTGGCGCGATGCGTGCGCAAGAGATTGCGAACTTTTGGAATACCCGAGTAAAGCCTACTTGACAGCAATCGCAGCGCCGACGCCCGCCGTTGAGGTCTGCGGTTCTTCCTGCCTCATTTGAGCGAATGTGTCGTGGCGAAGAAGCAGCAAGCATAGCGCGAATCTTCCCCACCGACACAGGGCCAGCACTCTCTTTCCTCGTAGAGGGCTCCTATACACAGTGTGGCAAAGCCGCAAAAGAAAGTCAATACGCGAAGTTTGTCTTACTCCTCGTCTTCCGACTCGGACGCGGGTTCCGGTTCAGCCTTCAGCTTGATCACCGCAAGGCCGGCTCCGCTCAATTGGCGGTTGAGCGCGGGAAGATCCGTTGACTTGATCGCCTTCCAGCGCGCCATCACCTCCGCATCATCTTTCTCGACGGCAGCGAGCGCGGCGGTCTGCGTTGCTGTGGGGGCGGCGTCGGAGCCGCCCACCTGGCCGTAAAGCTGGCCCAATTCCCCCGCCACGCGTGAAAGCGTAGGCTCTGGCGAAGGTGGCGCCGATACTCCTCTGCGGCTTTCCGCAAGCCCGGACACCTTCTTGCGCAGCGCGCCCACGGCTTCCGCCACCGGCCCGCTCGCCTGCTTCGCCAGCGTTTCAAGTTGATGGTCAAGCCCGCGCACCTCAGCCTGCGCATCGAAACTTTCATTGATCAGCGCGGCCAAATGGGTTTCAATCTGATGCTGCTGCCGCAGACCCGCGGCGGGGGTCATGACCCGCGGGTCCATCACGACGCTGAGCGACGCAGAGAGAGTCTTGCCGCCGGCGGTGAGCCGCACGAGATATCGCCCCGGCAGCACGCTTGGTCCCAGCGGCTCGCGCGGGGTGTCGTGCGGAACCGCTGAAATCGGATAGCCGTACGCCGACGATTGCGGCGGAGTCTCGTGCAGATCCCACACCCAGCGGTGCATACCCGGCGCGCTGGAGAGGGTGGTTGGCATACGGACCCAGTAGGTCGGTACCGTCAGGGTCTTCCCGAGCGACTCGATCGTGAACGGGGGTTTGTCGTCGCTCGAGTAGCGGCGGAGCTGCTTGCCCGCTGCGTCCAGGATTTCGAGAGTAACGGGACCCGTGGCGCCCTCCCCGAGAACATAGTCGATCACCGCGCCGTCGGGAGGATTCTGGCCGGCGGGTTCGTCGGGGGGCAGGGGCGTGTCGCTGTTGGTGTCGCGCCGTACGCGGTACGCTTGGGCGGGTTTGAACAGATAAACCTCGGCGTTCGCCGCCGCGGCCACCTGACGCAGGGGAGTGATGTCATCAAGCACCCAGAACGAGCGCCCGTGCGTTCCCACCAATAGGTCATCGTTGTGAATCCACAGGTCGCGCATGGAGGTGTGCGGCAGGTTCAGTTGCAGAGACTGCCAGTGGTCACCCGCGTCAAACGATACCCACACGCCATTCTCCGTGCCCGCGAACAGCAGGCCCTTCGCCACCGGATCCTCGCGGACCGTGTCCACCGGACCTGCGTCCGGCAGGCCCGCGACCGTCTTCTGCCAGGTCTTGCCGGCGTCGTGGGTGCGGTAGAGGTAAGGGTGCAGATCGTCAATCCGGAATCGGCTGACCGAGGCGAACGCGGTGTCATTGTCGAAGTGCGAAGCCGAGATCTGCGTCACCTTGCTCCACGGCGTTAACTCCGGGGGCGTGATGTTGCTCCAGTTCTTGCCCCCATCGCGCGTGATCCAGACCAGACCGTCGTCGGTCCCGGCCCACAGCGTGTTGATGTCCTTGAACGACGGGGCCAGGGCATAGATGACGCCGCGTACTTTGGCGGCGTTCTCGTCTTTTGCCGCCAAGTCGCCGAGGCTCGCGGGGATGCCCGGTTGGGGCCGGGTGAGGTCGGGGCTGATGGTCTGCCACGACACACCGCCATTGTTGGTCTGGAAAAGGACGTTGGCCGCGAAGTAGAGGACGTGCGGGTCCACGGGCGAAAAGATGATCGGCTCGGTGCGATCGGTCCGGTATTTGCCGCTGCGGAGCACGATCGGCGTTAGGTTCTGCACCTGACCGGTGGTCCAGTCGAACTTTGACACCTCGCTGCGGCCTGCCCCGTAGACAATGTGGGGATGAAGCGGGTCGGGCGCGACGTAGCCGTATTCGATGACGCCCACCGGGTGCCACTCGCGGAAAGTGATTTCACCGTCGTTGCCGCGGCTGGAGATCCCCACGGAACCGCTCTCCTGCTGGCCGCCGTACACGCGATAGGGAAACTCATTGTCGGCGATGACGTGGTAGAGTTGCGCCGTCGGTTGGTTGTACCAGGAACTCCACGTTTCCCCGCCGTTCACGGTTACGATCGCGCCCTGATCGCTCACCAGCAGAATCGTGTTGGGGTTGTCGGGGTTGATCCAGATGTTCTGGTAGTCGTCGCCGCCCGGCGCGCCGCGAATGCCGGTCCACGTCTTGCCGCCGTCATTCGAACGCCAAGTGACGAGGCTGGTGGTGTAGACCACGTCGGGATTCTTCGGGTCCACCTTGGGTACCGCCAAATCGCCCCCGCCGATGCGAACCGAGGGACGCGTGTCGGTGGTGATTTGGGTCCAATGCGCACCGGCGTCATCGGAACGGTAAATGTGCGTCCCGTGGGTGTCGGCCAGACTCGAGTAGAGCCGCCGCGGGTCGCTGGGGGCGATGGCGACGTAAGCCTGCACCAAGTCCTCGGGCAAACCGCCCGAAAGTCTATTCCACGTGTCGCCGCCATCCATGGACTTGAAGATCCCGCCACCCGCGCCGCCATAGGAATTGCCGTCCTCCCAAGGCCCCTGTCGGGCGCGCCACAGGCATGCGTAAAGAACATCGGGATTCGAGGGGTCCGACACAATGTCCGACGCGCCCACGCTCTCCGCCCCTTGGAGTACCTTATCCCACTTCTGTCCGCCGTCGGTGGAGCGATAAAGGCCGCGCTCTTCGTTGGGGCCGTAAGGATGGCCGAGCACCGCTGCAAACAAACGGTTGGGGTCCCGGGGATCAATGACGAGCGCGGGAATTTGCTGCCCATCGCGCAGTCCGAGGTGGGTCCAGGTCTTGCCGGCATCGGTGGACTTGTAGATTCCGTCACCCACCGAGAGATCCGGCCGCTGCAAGCCTTCCCCACTCGCCACATAGATGATATTGGGATCGGAAGGAGCGACCGCGATGGCTCCCACCGACTGTGTTGCCTGATCGTCGAATATCGGGTTCCAGGTGCGGCCGTAGTCGTCCGACTTCCAGACGCCGCCGTTGACCTGCGCCATGTAAAAGACGTTGGGTTGGTTGGGCACGCCGGTGGCGGCTCGCGTCCTCCCGCCGCGGAACGGACCGATCATGCGCCAGCGCATCTCCTGGTAGAGCATCTGTGAGTACTGTTGCGCACCCGCCCAAGTCGCGACCGCGCACAAGGCAAGAACACTAATAATGAGACAACGGCATCGATTCATCAGAAACCTCCAGTGGAGACACACTAGAATAAACCCAATCCGCGCCAGGGGAAAAGGGAATAAGCCTAGTGTATTGTGGCAGTTTTGGCACACTCGCTCCCTCTGGGATACGATGGAATACAGGTTGGAGTTTAATCGGCAGGGGTTAGTTGGTGGACCTGGAGAGGTTCGAACTCTCGACCTCATGACTGCCAGGCATGTCAGAGTTGTACCCGGTGTTGATTCTTAAGGGCCCTGGCTGGCTGCTGATGGCCCGTTTTACCCCTTGTTCCCGCGCAGATGTGGCCCAGACGTGGCCCAGAACTTGGTGGAGGCGGCGAATCAATCACACGCCTTCTTCTTAGGATGTACCAGACCGGCGCTTGCTATCGACGGCTTTGGTAATCCTGCTCCATCTAGCCAACACAGCCTTACGCGCAGACTCGCTGCGTTGCTCTGGCGTCATTGCCGCCGCTCTGGCCGAGCGGCGGATCAGTCTAGCGGTATCCATCTGT
>Ga0209039_10004444_pt1 | contig 10258 bp, 8 predicted proteins | sample BogFormECP12_OM1_FD_188238 | JGI IMG/M metagenome (GOLD analysis project Ga0209039, IMG submission 188238) | Bog forest soil microbial communities from Calvert Island, British Columbia, Canada - ECP12_OM1 (SPAdes) (version 2) | ecosystem: Environmental > Aquatic > Freshwater > Wetlands > Bog ... | reverse complement strand
ATCCCAAGGTAGGGCGGGCTTTGCGGCCGCTCGTCGCGATGGGTGCTCCGGATCCCCCGGAGCTTTCGGACCTCGCGCTCGAAGGCATCGATGGCCTGGTCGAGCGCGAGACCCAATTCATCCGCGGAGCGCACCGCGATAATCTCCTTGCCGCGCACTTGGCAGGTGACCCGGATCTCCTTTCCGCCGTGGCGGTGGTGGCCGCTCCCCCGACCTACGATGCGCAGGTCGATCATGTCGGTGTGGCCCTGCGCGAGTGCGGCGAGTCGTGCCTCGATCGCATGGCGCTCCTTCTCTGAAATCTCTTCCGTGTGGCTCCAATGAATTTCCATGCTCCTCCCCCCTCTTCCTGTCCCCTTCCCCGCGTGGCTCGAAGGCGTCCTCCAGGACGGGATGCAACGGGCGTACCTCCCGAAGCCCATCGGGTGCATAGGCGGGGAGGGCGAGTGTGACCTTCGGCCGCACCTGTGGGACAGAACGACCGAGCGAGAAGGGAGGGCAACGAGCACGTTGAGCTTGTGGCCGAGGGGCTCGGGCGGGGGCCATCGCGTCGAAATCACGGAACCCCGTCGCCGGCTCGCTGCGAAGCGCCCATGCGATTCCCCGCGCGCTCCGGCACCTTCCAGAACGAACTTTCCGCCGAGAATCCTCCTGCAACGCTGAGAGAGAGCACCTCTTGACGTCAGGGATGGGAGAAGACATGAACGTGAACCCCCACGCCGGGAAACCGGCAGAACCTTGGATGCTCGTAAACGTGCCTCGGCTCATGACCGCGTACTACACGGCAGTTCCCGATCCCGCGGTGGCTGCCCAGCGTGTCGCATTCGGCACTTCCGGTCACCGCGGCTCTGCCTTCGAACACGCTTTCAACGAGGCGCATATCGTCGCGATCACCGAAGCCATCTGCCTTTATCGCGGCGAGCAGGGTATCGACGGGCCCCTTTTCCTCGGGATTGATACCCATGCCCTCTCGGAAGCGGCATTCTGTAGCGCGCTCGAGGTGCTGGCGGCCCGGGGTGTTGAGGTGATGATCGACGCTCAAGGCGGCTACACGCCAACGCCGGTCGTGTCTCATGCGATCCTCACGCACAATCGCGGTCGCAGCCACGGGCGGGCCGACGGCATCGTCGTCACCCCATCCCACAATCCCCCGCCCGACGGGGGGTTCAAGTACAACCCGCCCCACGGCGGGCCCGCCGAAAGCCAAGTGACCGCCTGGATCGAGGAAAGGGCCAACGCGCTCCTGACGAGTGGCATTGACCACGTGAAGCGCATCCCATTCGAACGGGCGCGGCGCGCTTCGACAACGCACCGCCACGAGTACCTGGAGGCCTACGTCGGAGACCTCGGTAACGTCGTGAACCTCGAGGTGCTGCGGGACGCCACGCTAAGCCTAGGTGTGGATCCGCTCGGAGGGGCAGGGGTCCAGTATTGGGGCAAGATCGCGGAACGTTACGGAGTATCGCTCACCGTAGTGAGCGATGTCGTCGATCCCACATTCCGCTTCATGACCGTCGACTGGGACGGGAAGATTCGAATGGACTGCTCCTCGCCTTACGCGATGCAGCGATTGATCGGCCTGAAGGATCGGTTCGATGTGGCTTGGGCCTGCGACACCGATCACGATCGCCACGGCATCGTCAGCCGGAGCGGTGGTCTTCTCAATCCCAACCACTTCCTTGCCGTCGCGGTGTCCTATCTCTTCACGCACCGCAGCAAATGGCCAGCGGACGCCGCGATCGGCAAGACGGTCGTGACCAGCAGCTTGATCGACCGCGTGGCAGCGCGCGCCGGTCGCCGCTTGGTGGAGGTACCCGTCGGCTTCAAGTGGTTCGTCGAGGGCCTCCTCTCAGGCTCCCTCGGCTTCGGCGGTGAGGAGAGCGCCGGCGCCTCCTTCCTGCGCCGCGATGGCACGGTGTGGACGACAGACAAGGATGGAATCGCGATGGGGCTCCTCGCTGCGGAGATGACCGCTGTCACCGGCCGAGATCCGGCCGAGCTTTACCGTGAGCTGACGCGGGAGCTCGGCGAACCCCAATTCACGCGGATCGACGCGCCGGCGACGCCGGAGCAAAAGAAGCTGCTCTCCCATCTCTCACCGCAAAACATCAAGGCGACGCAACTTGCGGGAGAAAAGATCATCAGCATGATCACCGAGGCCCCGGGCAGTAAGGCCGCGATCGGCGGCCTCAAGGTCGTCACCGAGAGCGGTTGGTTTGCGGCGCGGCCCTCTGGCACCGAGGGTGTCTACAAGGTCTACGCGGAGAGCTTCCGCGGAGAGGACCACCTGCGTCGGATCCTCGAAGAAGCACAAGCGCTGATCCGCCGTGTCTTCGAAGAAGCTGGAATGATCTAAGGATCGCAGGATGGGTCACGACGCAGCCCAAGCCCCCTCGATCGCCGCCCGGCGGACGGGGCGCGTCGCGTTCGGCGAGGCGCTCTATCCCGAGCGAGGCGTCTCGCGCGCGGTGGCGTCGGGACAGCGTAGCCCGGGATACGCACCGCCGGATACGTCTTTGGCTGCAACGCGCGCGATTTCGCGAAGGCGCGGAAGTAGACGGCACTGGTATTCGACGTGGACCCGTTCACGCTGCTCTCGCCGTGCCAGTCTCCGGCTGGTGTTGCTGGGTCTTCCACCAGTTTCCAGCACATGGAGGCAACCCCTAGTGCCAGAGCCGCGTAGATCCAGAAGAACCCCGGTGTTCCGCGCAGCAGGTAAGTCAGCCCCCATAGGACGGTCGCGTGTGTCAGATACAGGCTGTAAGAAATCCTGCCGAGATACCGCGCGGCGGGGTTCATCAAGATCCCGTAAAGCGAGGCTGACGCGAGGCTGAGCCCTAGGATCCCGGTGGCCCCCAGACAGACGAAGAGATCCTGATACTTCGTGCTCAGCTCGAGCGCCCAGGCCGCAAATACCCAACTCCACCCATACGTATAGAGACCGGCGAAGGCAGCGATGGCAAGAGCTTTGCGAGATGATCTCCAGCCACGGTACATGGCGGCGATCCGATCTTAGTGCCGGGCAAGCGCCGACCTGCTGTGGGAGGGCCCTAACGGTCTTCGGGCTGATACTTCCGGAGCGCTGGCAGGTGAACGTGCGATGGCGTCGAGACGGCCCGCAAAGCCAGTGGATCACCCGAGCGACTTCGCTGCAGCGGGTGAACTTGCGAGCGGCGATCGATTCGGCTCGCAGCGCAGTCCGCGGGGCCGTTAGGATCCACCCCGTCCCCCGGCGCAGCCGCCGGGTCCAGGGGAGGGGAGGTACTTTGGATTCTCGAGTCCTTACTGACATGTTCGTTCTTGGGCTACCCGTCGTCGAGAAGATCGCGAGGACGGTGATCGTCTATCTCTTCATCGTGGTGGGTCTCCGGCTTGCGGGAAAGCGCGAGCTCGCGCAACTCAATCCCCTCGACTTCACCGTGCTCCTCACATTGGCCAACGCGGTGCAGAACGCGATCATTGGGGAGGATGTCAGTGTGACGGGCGGGCTCATCTCCGCTTCGACACTGCTGCTTGTGAACTACGGCATGGTCCGCTTCGTGTTCGAGCATCCCAAGCTCGAGCATCTTGCCGAAGGCGCTCCCGATGTGCTGATCGAGGGCGGAGAGCTTCGACGAGACCGCCTACGCCGTGAGCTGATCAGCGAAGCTGAACTTGAGAGCGCGGCGCGCCGCCAGGGCTTTCCTTCGCTCGCGGAAGTGGAGCGCGCCGTGCTCGAACCGGGTGGCACGCTCTCCTTCCAGGGGCGGGTTCCCTCGATCGGGGAGGCGCGCTTCGGGGAGGTCATCGCGAGGCTGGAGCGCATTACGGAGGAGCTCGCCGCCCTGCGCTCGCGGTAGACCGTATGGGGACGGCCCGGCGCGCGAGGTCGGGCGCTCGACTACACAAGGCCCCGCGCAAGCAGCAGCTCCGCAGTCTGCACCGCGTTCGTCGCCGCGCCCTTTCGCAGGTTGTCGGAGACTTCCCAGAGCCAAAGGCGGTCACTCCCGAGGTCGCGGCGAATCCTGCCCACGAGCACCTCGTCTCTGCCCGCGACGTCCCTTGGTGTGGGGAAGACATTGTTCGACGGATCGTCGACGACGCGCAGGCCGGGGAATGCAGCGAGGGCCGCGCGCGCGGCCGCGGGCGTGAGCGGGTGCTCTGTCTCTACGAGAAGCGCGGCAGAGTGGCCCACAGCGACCGGGACGCGGACGCATGTCATGGACACCGCGAGGTCGGGGAGGCCGAAGATTTTGCGCGTCTCGAGGAGGAGCTTCATTTCTTCCGTCGAGTAGCCGTCCTCTCGGAAGCTCTCGCACAACGGGAGTACGTTGCCGGCGAGGGGCCTTGGGAAGACCTTCGCCTCGAGTTCACGGCCGTTTGCGAGCGCGTCCATCTGGCGAGACAGCTCGTCCGTGCCATCGCGGCCGGCGCCACTCGCGGCTTGAAGCGTCGTCACCACCACGCTGCGTAGCCCGGCGGCGCGCCGCAGCGGCTCGAGGGCCATCACGAATCCGATCGTTGTGCAGTTGGGGCAAGCCAGGATCCCGCGGTGCTTCATGGCGGCATCCGGATTGACCTCGGGGACCACGAGGGGCACCGCGGCGTCCATGCGCCAGGTGCTCGACTTGTCGATGACCACGGCACCTCGGCGTTGGGCTTCGGGTGCGAGTTCCTTCGAGAGCGAGCCCGTCGCAGCGAAGAAGACGAGATCGACGCCGTCGAATAGCTGCGGACGTACGGGCTCCACCGTGAGGGCCTCGCCTCGAAAGCGCACGGTGGCTCCCGCCGACCGGTCGCTCGCAAGCACCCGCAGCTGCGAAATCGGGAAACGCCGCTCGGCGAGCACCTCCAAAAGGGTCTCGCCCACGGCGCCGGTGGCACCGACCACCGCGACAGACCGCGGGCTTCGCTGGGGTTCGGTCATCCTCTCCTCCGCGGGCGCCACACGCGCCTGGCGCGCGAGCCCAGAAAGAGCGAACGCCCCTCCGGCCGGGCCGGAGGGGCGTTCGCACGTGGCGGTCGAACAGGCCCTTCCGGCTAGCCGGGACGCGTCTTCGGCGTGCGTAGCGCCGTGTTCGGGGTCGTGGAAAAAGCGGGCTCGAGAAACCTCATCGCCCCAGAAGAGTTCCCGCTCTCCCCTTCGATGTCAATCGCTTGGCTGGCGCTTTCGGCCGATGCGCCGGTCCCCTCAGCCTCGCGTGCCGGCGCGCCGATAGAAGGGCAACTCGCTGCCCGGAGGTCGGATGACGGCTCGCGCGTTCCTCCTCCTCGCACTGATCCCCTACGCCGCTTGGCTCATCTTCGCCTACGACTACCATTTTCTCGACGGGGCAAACCTTCTCTTCCACGAGGCGGGACACGTTTTCTTCGGCCTGTTCGGCCAGACCATCGGGATGCTCGGAGGGACGCTCGGCCAACTCGTCTTCCCGGTCGCCGCGGGGATTCAATTCCTTGCTTCCGGCCGACCTTTCGATGCGTGCGTGTGCGGAGTGTGGCTGGGGGAGAACGTGTTGAACGTGGCCCGCTACATGGCCGACGCGCAGGCCATGGCGCTCCCCCTCGTGGGTGGTGAGATTCACGACTGGAACTGGCTGCTCTCTCGGATCGGGCTTCTCTCCCACTGCGAGGGGCTCGCAGCCCTGACGCATCTCCTCGGAAGCGCGGTGATTGTTGCGTCGCTGTATGGCGCGTTCATCGCGCTGCGGCGCGGGGACTCCGTGCAGACTGTGAGCAGCGGATCTAGCGCTTGAAAAGCGAGGGATCGCCCTTCGCGGTCGTATCCGCAAAGCCAAGAAGAAGCGCACGGAGCGCCTCGGGCGTGTTGCGCGCGGGATCCTCAAGCACCCGATCGGTCAGAAAGCGAAGCGCGCGTCCGACCTCCGGCCCAGGGGCGCAGCCCAGGACATGCATCACGAACTGACCATCCACCGCGAGATCGAGGCGCTGGAGCGCGACATGACCCGCGGCCCGCACGCGGGCAAGACCTGCGCGGAGAACATGGAGCTCCGCACGGACCGCGCGCACGTACTCTGGACGCCGAGTCTCCCAGGCGTCGAGCTCCGCCTCGCGCAGCGCGAGGAGCGCGTCGACGTTTTCCTCACCAGCGCGTTTCAGCAGCCGGCGGACGGAGGTGTCCGACGCTCCGTCGACGTTCGTCTCGAGCGGATGAATTGCAAGGAGAGTGCACGCACGCTCGACCACACGCCGCGGGAATCGCAGGCGCGCGAGCAGCATCCCCGCACGGGCGCCACGCAGCCAGGCCGCGAGGCGGAGCGCCAGATCAGAGGGTACGCCCGACAGCACCTCTGGTGCGTCCGGGGCCGCACCCGGGGCGAGATCCGCCTCAATCCCGCTTTCACGCAAGAGCACGAGCCCCGCTGCGGCCCCGAGCCCGGATGCGCTGAACAGGAGTGCCAGCTCCTGCCGGATGCGTTCGCGCGCCACCTTTTCAAGGCCGGGACGGGCGGCGCCGAGGGCGGTCCGCAGCTCTGGCGTGGGGCGAAGGCCGAGGGTCGCGACGAGGCGTGCCGCACGCAGCGCGCGCAAGGGGTCTTCATCGAGACGCGCCCGCGTGTCGCCTACGGCTGCAAGGCGGCCTGCCCAAAGGTCCGCCGCGCCGCCGAACGGGTCGACAAGGCGACCGGTTCGTGGGTCGAGGGCCATGGCGTTCACTGTAAAGTCGCGTCGTGCGAGGTCGTCCTCGAGACGTGTGCCGGCGCGGAAGGTCGTTACGTCGACCGGGCCCGCTTTGGTCGGAACCATCACTGTGCCGTGTCGGATCCCGGTAGGGACGGCTCGCGGGAAGAGCGCGAGGACCTCCTCGGGAGCCGCCGCCGTCGCGAGATCGAAGTCGCGGACGGGGGCCCGACGCACAAGGTCGCGCACGCAGCCGCCGACGAATACTGTCTCGAAGCCCGCACAGGCGAGGGTCTCGCACACGGCGAGAATCGGCTTCGGAATCAAGGCGAGCGCCGCCTCGGGTTGGAAGACGGAAGGCGCAGACGGGTTCATTCCGCGAGTCTACCGCTGCGCACCAGGGACTGTGTCCCCACACGCTTGCGGCCGAGCGCGCGCGCGAGCGGCGAAAGCCCGGGAGAGGTACAACCGACCCCGTGGACGCACTCCGCTTTCGGGCACCCGGCGGCGCGCTGCCGCTGGTTGCACTGCTCGCACGCGCAGCCCCCTTTGGCGATGTCCATGCCCTCGCCCACGAGCTGCGCGCGGGAGGGCTGCGCGTGCGAGGGTCCGGGGGGCGTGCGCTCCGTGACCCTACGCTCCGGGTCGAGCCCGGGACAGAGATCGAATGGCGCAATCCACCGCCAACGGCAGGCGATGGGAATCCGGCGAGTCCGCGTGCGTCCGGGAGCGCGGTCCTTCGCTATCTCGCCCTCGCGCCGGCTCCGCCGTGGACCTCGGGTGCGCTCGCGGATCCCGACGCGCGCGACGGTGCCACGCTGCGGTTCCGGCGGGGCGAGGTGCGCGGTGGCGTCGCCGAGCTTGAGCTCGAGCTCTCCGCGGGTGGCGCGGAAACGGTTCGTCGGGGCCTTGCTGCAGCGGGCTTCCCGCTGCTCGGTGACGCAAGGTTTGGCGGCGTACTGGTCGAGGGCGGCCTGCGGCTTCGCCCCGCGCTCTCGTCAGAGAGTGTCCTCGGACGAGCGCCCGAAGGTTGGTGGCCGGGTGAGCCGGTCTTCGCCCCCGAGCTCTCGTCCGCAGGAAGTGCGGGCGAGGGCGCATGCCTCGAGGTCTCGCAGGCGAGCCTTCGTGCGCTCTCGCGTGGCCATCCATGGATTCTCACCGACAGCGAGACGGGCGACGCCGGGCGCTTTCGTCCGGGAGCACTTGTGTGGATTCGAGCGGCGGAGGGCGGGACGCGGGGAACGCGGCGTACGCTCGCGCGCATCGAGGGGAAGGGGAGCATTGCCGCGCGGGTATGGGCGCGGGACATCGCCAAGCTGCGGGAGGCGCCGAGCGTCGAGGCCCGTGTGGCACACGCCCTCCGGCGGCGCGCACCGCTCCTTTCGCCTCCCGCGAGCGCAGAGCGCACGGATGCCTTCCGCCTGATTCACGGAGAGGCGGATGGGCTTCCCGGCCTCGCGATCGACCGGCTCGGTCCTCTGCTGCGCGTCGTCGCCTCGGGCCGCTCTTGCGAGGGCTTCGAAGACCGCGCTCTCGATGCCGTGATCGATGCCATGAGCTCCGAGCTTGGAAGTGACCCGCCGGTCGTGCGCGTTGCGCACTTGCGCGAGCGCCCGAGTGGTGCGCTGCGTGCAGTGGAGCTCATCCGGGGCAAGCTCCCTCCACTCGGTCCGGATCCGGGGATGAAGCGCCTCCGCGTGTGCGAGCGCGGGCTCTCCTTCTGGATCGATCCGGGTCTTGCGCAGCCCGAGCAGTCGTCACCCGGTGTGGGTCTTTTTCTCGATCAGCGAGAGAACCGCGCGCGCCTGGCGGTGCTCGCCAGGGCGGGAGGCCGCTGGCTCAACCTGTTTGCCCACACCGGCGGCTTCAGCGCGGCACTCCTCGCCGCAGGCGCCCAGGAGGTTCTAAGCGTCGACCTCTCGGCCGCATACCTGCGCTGGCTCGAGGAGAACCTTGCCCTAAACGGCCTGAGCTCTCCCCGCCACCGCGCGGTGCGGGGCGATGGTCGGCGCGTGCTCAAGCGCCTGCCTGAGGCCGAGTGCTTCGAGGGCATCGTGATCGACCCACCGACCGCCGCCGCAGCCGGCCGACGCTTCTGGTCGGTACGTCGCGATCTCGCACCTCTCGTCGGGTCCGCGCTGCGGCGCCTCGTTCCCGGCGGAACGCTGCTTGTGTGCCGCAACGATCGCGCGACGCGGGGAGCCCTCGCACGGCTGGTCCAGGAGGAGGCGACACGGGCGAGCGTCGAACTGGCACGACTCGAATCCGCTCCTCCGGGACTCGACTTCCCAAGCCTTCCCGGCTTTCCGGAGGGTGATTCCTTCGAGGGGGTTCTCGCCCAGCGCTCCTCCGGCGGACGCGCACGGAGTGAGGGGAGCGCTGGCCACGCGGGCGGGCGAGCGAGGCGCTCCGCCGGCAGGGCCCTTCGCTCCCGGCCATCCGGGGGGTTTTGTGACACCTTGGCTGGGCTATAAGCCACTCACACTGCGACGAGGTCTCCGGGAGGACCGGCAAGACCGGTCTGCGGCCCCTGCCGCGGGCCAAACGAAAGGGCGATGGCGTCGGACGGGCGGCGCGAGGGATGCGGGGATGGCGAGAGGGAGCTTGGGTGGAAGATCCGGTGGCGCCGAGCGGAGCATGAGCCGATTTGGAATGTGGATCGCCTTCGGGGCCGCCCTCGGAATGGGGCTCGCGGCCGCGAGCGCTTCGGCTCTCACGATAGGCGGCGCGGCCGGGACGCAGGTCGATCCCGTCTATTTCAACTCCGGTGGCAACTTCGGCCTCATCACGGGACCGGCCTTCGACTTCGCCGCCACCTCCGCGAGCAACTGGCGCTTGGTCGGCCAGGGCCAGGCTCTCAGCATCCAGATCAACCTTCAGACTCCGGTCTTGCAAAACCCGCAGTTTCCCTTGAGCTCGATGAATCCGACAGGGCCACAGGGCACGCCGAGTTCCACCAACCCGTTCGTCGCTGACTCCCTATGGACGGTCACGAACAACACGAACGGGGCACTAAACAACGCCTATCTCGTCTTTGAGAGCGTAGATCTCGCGCCGACGACGCTCATGCCGGGGGGTTATCCCGACATCCCGGTCGGGATGGACAAGAGCCTCTCTTCGTTTTCGATCGTCCAATACACGTATCCCGGAGCAAAAACACCGCTCTTCTTCGGAGCCCTCCCCTTGGGCTCCCTGGCCGCGAATGGAACCGCGGGTGACTCGACACAAATCCGCGTGCGCTATATCGTGGCCGGCGCACTCCCCCAGAATGGAGCAAACCTTGTGATGCCGCCGTTCAGTGTGGTCGGACTCATCAACGTGCCCGAGCCGAGCACGCTGGTTCTTCTGGGGAGTGGTCTTGCCCTTTTCGCAGGGGTTGGCAGGCGGCGATGCGCGTGAGCCGAGCTCGGTGGTCGGCCTTGGCCGCCGCGCTCAGTCTGGCCGTTCTCGCCGCGGCCCGCGCGTCGGCGGATGATCTAAGCGCACTCCGCTCGCGCGCGGAGTCCCTCGCCGCAAGCGGCCGCTGCGAAGAGGCGCTCGAAGTCGTCGCGAAGGCCGGTGCCCCCGATGACGCGAAGCTCGTCCTGCTGACCGGGCAGTGCCAGATCCGCCTCAAGCGCTACGCGGACGCCGAGAGCTC
>Ga0209039_10004443_pt1 | contig 10259 bp, 11 predicted proteins | sample BogFormECP12_OM1_FD_188238 | JGI IMG/M metagenome (GOLD analysis project Ga0209039, IMG submission 188238) | Bog forest soil microbial communities from Calvert Island, British Columbia, Canada - ECP12_OM1 (SPAdes) (version 2) | ecosystem: Environmental > Aquatic > Freshwater > Wetlands > Bog ... | reverse complement strand
CTTCCTCCTCGCCGAGGGCTTCCATCGCGTCTCCCGGCAGTCCAACAGTTGGTCCCTTTTCCTCCGCTACCAGGCTCAGGCCGAGCGCCTCTACCGCCGTGCCGTCGAGGAATTCGACCGCCTGAAAGCTCTCCGCCACGAATTACCGAACGAACCCGTTTCCGCCCTCGAACCCGAAGATAATACAACCCCTTATGCCCCATCCGAAGCGAACCCGTCGCCACCCCCGGACGCCGCCCCTTCACCCGCTCCCCAACCCTCCGTCCCGTCCCCGGCCCCATCCCGCGCCCGCGCCCCGAAGAGCCCCCCAATCACCCCTCCCGCCCATCCTCTGACCCCCGTTCTGCACCCGTTCGACCCCGCCCCGCATCCATTAGCCAGGCAATCTTGACTAAGAAGTACAGATTAGCTAATGTAGTATTAGCACAACAGCTTAGGAGCAGAGTCAGGTGAGCGATTCCACCAACACCATCGAGACCTTTGCGAACCAGGAGTACAAGTGGGGATTCGTCACCGACATCGAGGCTGACGCCATCCCTCGCGGCCTCAACGAGGACGTCATCCGCCTCATCTCCGCCAAAAAACAGGAGCCCGATTGGCTGCTCGATTGGCGCCTCAAGGCCTACCGTCACTGGCTGACCCTCACCGAACCCACCTGGGCCAACGTTCACTACCCCAAAATCGATTACCAGGACATCATCTATTACTCCTCGCCCAAGGCTAAAAAGGACCGCCCCAAGAGCCTCGACGAAGTCGATCCCGAGCTTCTCCGCACCTACGAAAAACTCGGCATCCCCCTGAAGGAACAGGAGTTGCTCGCCGGCGTCGCGGTCGACGCGGTGTTCGACAGCGTCTCCGTTGCCACCACCTTCAAGGCCAAGTTGAAGGACCTCGGCATCATCTTCGGCTCCTTCTCCGAAGCCGTCCGCGAGCACCCCGATCTCGTCCGCCAGTACCTCGGTTCCGTCGTCCCCGCCTCCGACAACTTTTTCGCCGCCCTCAATTCCGCGGTCTTCAGCGACGGCTCCTTCTGCTACGTCCCCAAGGGCGTCCGCTGCCCCATGGAGCTGTCCACCTATTTCCGCATCAACGCCAAGGACACCGGCCAGTTCGAGCGCACCCTCATCGTTGCCGACGAAGACGCCTACGTCAGCTACCTGGAAGGCTGCACCGCGCCCATGCGCGACACCAACCAGTTGCACGCCGCCGTCGTCGAACTCGTCGCTCTCGACAACGCCCGCATCAAGTACTCCACCGTGCAGAACTGGTATCCCGGCGACAAGGACGGCAAGGGAGGCATCTACAATTTCGTCACCAAGCGCGGCGCCTGCCGCGGCGTCAACTCCAAGATCTCCTGGACCCAGGTCGAAACCGGTTCCGCCATCACCTGGAAGTACCCAAGCTGCCTCCTCATCGGCGATCACTCCGTCGGCGAGTTCTACTCCGTGGCGCTCACCAACCACTGGCAGCAGGCCGACACCGGCGCCAAGATGATCCACATCGGGAAGAACACCACCTCCACCATCGTCAGCAAGGGCATCTCCGCGGGCCACGGCCAGAACACCTATCGCGGCGGTGTGAAGATGTTGAAGTCCGCCACCGGCGCGCGCAATTACTCCCAGTGCGATTCGCTCCTTCTCGGCGACCAGTGCGGCGCGCACACCTTCCCCTACCTCGAAGTGAAGAACACCTCCTCGCAAGTCGAGCATGAGGCCTCCACTTCCAAAATCGGAGAGGACCAGATCTTCTACTGCCGCCAGCGCGGCATCTCCACTGAAGACGCCGTCTCCATGATCGTCCACGGCTTCTGCAAGGAAGTCTTCCGCGAACTCCCCATGGAGTTCGCCGTCGAAGCCCAGAAACTCCTGGGCGTAAGCCTGGAAGGCAGTGTCGGATGACCGCCCCCATGTCAATCCAATCCCCCACTCCTAATTCTATGCCTCTACTCCAAATCTCGAATCTCCACGCCACCGTCGCCGATCGCGAAATCCTCAAGGGCATCTCCCTCTCCGTCAACCCCGGCGAAGTCCACGCCATCATGGGCCCCAACGGCAGCGGCAAAAGCACCCTCGCCCAGGTCCTCGCCGGCCGCGAGCTCTATAAGGTCACCTCCGGCGAAGTCCTCTACGACGGCAAGGATCTGCTCGCAATGTCCCCCGAGGACCGCGCCCGCGAAGGCGTCTTCCTGGCGTTCCAGTATCCCGTCGAGATCCCCGGCGTCAGCAACCTGTACTTCCTCAAGGCCGCGCTCAACACCATCCGCAAACATCGCGGCCTCGAAGAGTACGACGCCATGGACTTCCTCGAACTGGTCCGGGAAAAGATGCAGCTCATGGAAATCGACCAGGCCCTGCTCAACCGTCCCGTCAACGCCGGCTTCTCCGGCGGCGAAAAGAAACGCAACGAGATTTTTCAGATGGCCGTCCTGGAACCCCGCCTCGCCATCCTTGACGAAACCGATTCCGGCCTCGACATCGACGCCCTCCGCGCCGTCGCCGGCGGCGTCAATGCCCTGCGCGCGCCCCATCGTTCCATGATCGTCGTCACCCACTACCAGCGCCTGCTCAATTACATCGTGCCCGATTTCGTCCACGTGCTCTCCCAGGGCCGCATCGTCAAATCCGGCGGCAAGGAACTCGCTCTCGAGCTCGAAGCCAGCGGCTACGCCGGCCTCGGCATCGAGGACGAAGACGAGGTTGCGCGCGTATGACCGCCGTCGCTGAACGGACTGGCGAATGGCTCGCGGCCTTCACCCGCCAGTCGCCCGCCGCTCCCTGGCTGCAGGATCTTCGCGACGCCGCTTTCGAACGCTTCGCCTCGCTCGGCTTCCCCACCACCCACGACGAAGAGTGGCGCTTCACCAACGTGTCTCGCATCGCCCGCGCCACCTTCGAAAGTGGGGCAGGCGCTTTCGCCTGCCAACCCGCCGTCCCCCCTGTCGTCGAAATCATCCGCCCCGAAGATGGCGCGCTCTACTTGGCCCGCATCGCCTCCTTCGACCGCAATCCCTTCGTCGCTCTCAACACCGCCTTCATCGGGGACTTCGTGTGCCTGGGCGTCCCCAAGGGCGCGGTCATCGCCGAGCCCATCCGCCTCGAGTTCCTCTCGAGCGGCGGCTCGCAACCCGCCGTCTCCCACCCCCGCGTCCTCATCCTCGTCGCCGACGGCGCTCACTGCACCATCGTCGAAAGCTACGTCGGCGGCGGGTCGTATTTCACCAACGCCGTCACCGAAATCGTGGTCGGCGACCGCGCCGTCGTGGACCACTACAAGCTCCAGCGCGAATCGCCGGAGGCGTTCCATGTCGCCACCCTCCAGGCCAGGGTGGGACGCAGCGCCAGTTTCTCCACCCACAACATTTCCCTCGGCGCGGCATTGACGCGCAACGATGTCGGCGCCGTCCTCTCCGAAGGCGCCGAAGCCACCCTCAACGGCCTCTACATCGCCGGCGGCTCGCAGCACATCGACAATCACACCGTCATCGACCACGCCAAGCCGCACGGCGCCAGCCGCGAATTGTACAAGGGCATCCTCGACGGCAAGGCCAGCGCCGTCTTCAACGGCCGCATCGTCGTTCGAAAAGATGCCCAGAAGACCGATTCCAAGCAGACTAACAAGAACCTGGTCCTCTCCGGCGACGCCGTCATCGACACCAAGCCGGAATTGCAGATCCTCGCCGACGACGTGCGCTGCACCCACGGCGCCACCATCGGCCAACTGGACGCGGAGGCGCTGTTTTACCTGCGGTCCCGCGGCGTCGGCGCCCGCGAAGCGCGCAGTTTGCTGACCTACGCTTTCGCCCAGGACGTCGTCGATCGCATTAAAGTGAACGCATTGCGGGATTCGCTCGAGCGGGTCCTGTTCGAGAAATTTCATGAGCACGCAGATCGGTGAAATCCAGGCCGCCTTCGACGTCGAGCGGGTGCGCGCGGATTTCCCCGTCCTCAAGCAGACCGTCCACGGCAAGCCGCTCGTGTATCTCGATAGCGCCGCCACCGCCCAGAAGCCCGCCTGCGTGGTGGAGGCCATCCGCCATTTTCACGAAGTCGATTGCGCCAACATTCACCGCGGCGTCCACGAGTTGAGCCAGCGCTCCACCGCCTCCTACGAAGAGGCCCGCGCCAAGGTCAAGCGCTTCCTCAACTCCCGCAGCAAAAACGAGCTCATCTTCGTCCGCGGCGCCACCGAGGGCATCAACCTCGTCTCTAGCTCGTGGGGCCGCAAGAACGTGCGCGAAGGCGACGAAATCGTCGTCTCCGCCATGGAGCATCATTCCAACATCGTTCCCTGGCAGATGCTCTGCGAGGAGAAAGGCGCCCGGCTGCGCGTCATTCCCATGGACGACCGCGGCGAATTGCTGCTCGACGAGTATCGCAAGCTGCTCAATCCCCGCACCCGCATGGTGGCCGTCACCCACGTTTCCAACGCCCTCGGCACCGTCAACCCCGTGCGCCAGATCGTCGACATGGCCCACAAGGCCGGCGCCCTGGCGCTCATCGACGGCGCCCAGGCCGCCCCCCACATGAAGGTCGACGTGCAGGCTTTGGACGCCGACTTCTACGCTTTCTCCGGCCACAAGGTCTGCGGGCCCACCGGCATCGGCATCCTGTACGGCAGGGCCAGGCTGTTGAACGCCATGCCCCCCTACCAGGGCGGCGGGGACATGATCCGCACCGTCACCTTCGAGAAGACCACCTACAACGACCTGCCCTATAAGTTCGAAGCCGGCACGCCCAATATCGCCGGCGGCATCGGCCTCGGCGCCGCGCTCGATTACGTCACCAACATCGGACTCGATAAGATCGCCGCCTACGAACACGATCTGCTGCTCTACGGCGCCCGCAAGCTCACGGAAATCCCCGGCCTGCGGCTGATCGGAACCGCCTCCGAAAAAGCCGCCGTTCTTTCCTTCGTCATGGAAGGCATTCACCCGCACGATATCGGAACGGTGCTCGACCGCCAGGGCATCGCCGTTCGTACCGGGCACCACTGCGCGCAGCCGGTGATGGACCGGTTCCACATCCCCGCCACCACGCGCGCATCGCTGGCTTTTTATAACACGGTGGGGGAGATCGACGCGCTCGCGGCCGGTCTGAATAAAGTGAAGGAGATTTTCTCCTGATGGTCCACGAACTTTACGAAGAAACCATTATCGACCACAGCAAGCGTCCGCGGAACTGCCATCCCATGGACGACGCCAACCATAGGGCGGAAGGTTATAACCCGCTCTGCGGCGACAAACTCAAGTTGTATCTCCGGATGGAAGGCGACATAGTCAAGGACGTGAGCTTCGTCGGTTCGGGCTGCGCCATCTCCACCGCCTCGGCCTCGCTCATGACCGAAAGCCTCCGCGGCAAGACCCGCGCCGAAGCGCTCGCTCTCCTCGACAGGTTCCACGACCTGCTCACCACCGATTCGCCGGTTACTAAGGACCTCGGCAAGCTGGTCGTGTTTTGCGGCGTGCGCGATTACCCCGCCCGCGTCAAGTGCGCCACCCTGGCCTGGCACACCCTGAAGTCGGCACTCACCGATGAGTCCGCCGACCCCGTGGTCTCAACCGAATGACCCGTTCTTGCCCAACCCCCCTGTGCTTCCGCCCCGTTCACCGGGCCTCGCTCGCCCTTGGCTTCCCCTCATGACCCCCCTCGCCGCCCAAGTCGTCTCGGCTCTCAAAAAGGTCCACGACCCGGAGATACCCGTCAACATCTACGACCTCGGCCTCATCTACTCCGTCGACGCCGGCGACGCGGGCGATGTCTCCATCCGCATGACCTTGACCGCGCCCAATTGCCCCGTGGCCGGTTCCCTGCCGGCCAACGTGGAGCGCGCCGTGCGCGCCGTCCCCGGCGTGACCGGCGTGAAGGTCGAACTGACCTTCGATCCTCCCTGGAGCAAGGACAAGATGTCGGATGCCGCCCGGCTGGCCATGGGCTTCGACGACATCGTCCCCATCGCGAGGCTGCGCCCATGAAGCTCACCGCCAACGAAGAGTACGGCCTGCGCTGCCTGGTGCGCCTGGGCTACGAAAAGCAGGGCCTCACCATCCCCGAGATCAGCCAGGCCGAAGGCGTCTCCCCTGCCTACGCCGCCAAGATTCTCCGCGTGCTCCGCCGGGGCGGATTCGTCAAGGCGGCGCGCGGCAAGGAAGGTGGCTACACCCTGGCGCGCGAGTCCCACGAGATCGTCATCGGCGACGTCATGAACGCCCTTGGAGGACGCCTTTTCGAAACCGGATTCTGCGATACTCACTCCGGACAGAATGCCATCTGCACGCGATCGGTGGACTGTTCCGTGCGCTCGTTGTGGCGCGCGGTACAGGTGGCCGTGGACCACGTCGTCAGCAAAACCACCCTGCGCGACCTGCTGCAGAATGAGGAGGAGATGAACTCGTGGGTGCGCACCATCCCTGGCCCGAGCGCTCTGCGGCCTATTCAGTAGCCGCGGTCTTCTTCCTATCTCTGTCCGCGCCCTCCCTGTGCGCCGCCGGGCAGCCCGCCCCCGGCGCTCTGGAAACCGCCCGCGCCTACGCTCTCGATTACAGCCGCACGCTGCCCGACTTCATCTGCGACGAAGTGGTCCGCCGCTATCGCGAAGGCGTCGATCCGGGCGCCTGGACGCTGAGCGATACGCTCACCGTGCGGCTCTCCTATTACGGGCATCGCGAGGATTACAAACTGGTCCTGGTGAACGGCAAGCCGGCGGCCGGCCGTTCCTACGAATCGCTCACCGGCTCGATTTCCGAAGGCGAGTTCGGCAGCCTCCTCCGCCAGGTCTTCGAACCCGAGCCGTCCACCGAAATCCGCTTCGCCCGCTGGGACTCCATCGGCCCCCGGCGCGTGGCCGTGTTCGCCTACCGGATGACCGCCGCGCATGCGCGCTACGCCGTCAACTTCGTCCTCAACGACCAGCGCCACTCTGCGCTGGCGGGACGCCGCGGGCTGGTGTTCGCGGACCCCGGGACCGGCGCTGCGCTGCGCATCACCTCGGAGGCGGACTCTCTGCCGGACGGCTTTCCGGTGGACACACTGACCTCCACGCTGGAGTACGCATCCACCCTCATCGGCGGCCGCGCGTTTCTGCTGCCGCGCACCGCGGAAGTGGAAATGCACGCCGGCACTTACCAGACGCGTAACACCATTGAATTCCAGACGTATCACAAGTTCGACGCCGCCGCTGACGTGTCCTTCGACCCGGCGGCGAAGAGTAAATGAGAGCCCGCCGCGGGATTCTCCCGGGAGCGGACCGGGAGCGGCGTCACCGCCCGGCCACCGCCTGTAACCCATTTGCAACGGGTGCCGTTTCCGGCGATGGTATAATTACGGTAGATGGTTTTCAGCCGCCCCGCGCGCGCGGACTGTCGAAGCTTCGAACCACTCCGGGTAGACCGCGCTCACCCGCCTTCGTCGTTCCCAGCATGGAGGTATACAGCACACATTCGATGAAAGCCAGCGTGCGCATCAGCCGGGGCGTCGAGAGCCTCTTCGGAACCCGCGATGAGAATATCCGGCTCATCGAATCGGGACTGGGCGTCCACACCCAGTTAGTCGACAACCAACTCGAAATCGAAGGCGAGGCGGACAACGTGGCGCGCGCCGAAAGCATCCTGGAGGACTACGACGCGCTGGTGCGCGAAGGCCACGTCTTCTCGAACGGCGACCTCAACAGCCTGCTGCGGGTGGTCACGGGCGACCCCGAAGTGTCGCTGCGGGCGCTGGTGGCCAGCGGCAGGCAGCGCAATTTCGGCAAGAAGATCCTGGCGCCGAAGACCGTCAACCAACGGCGGTACCTGGAAGCCATCGAGCGCAACGACCTGGTATTCGGCATCGGCCCGGCCGGCACGGGCAAGACTTACCTGGCGGTGGCCATGGCGGTTTCGGCGCTCATGAACAAGCAGGTGGCGCGCATCATCCTGACGCGGCCGGCGGTGGAAGCCGGGGAGCGGCTGGGCTTCCTGCCGGGGACGCTGCAGGAAAAGGTGGACCCGTACCTGCGCCCGCTCTACGACGCGCTCTACGACATGCTGGACAACGAGCGCGTCGAGAAACTGCTGGAGCGCAACGTGATCGAAGTGGCGCCCATCGCCTTCATGCGCGGCCGCACCCTCAACGACAGCTTCATCATCCTGGACGAAGCCCAGAACAGCACCGCCGAACAGATGAAGATGGTGATCACGCGGCAGGGCTTCAATTCCAAGATGGTGGTGAACGGCGACATCACGCAGATCGATCTGCCGCCGGGGCGGCGGAGCGGCCTGATCGACGCCACCGACGTGCTGAAGGGCGTGGAGGGCATCAGCTTCGTGCAGTTCGACGAGAAGGACGTGGTGCGGCACACGCTGGTGCAGCGCATCGTCAAGGCCTACGAGCGCTACAACGAAGCCATAGGAGCCGGACGCCAGTTGACGCTCAGACTGTCGGAACCGGGAAGCGAAACCGGCCCGGCGGAGCCGCAATCCCCGGCCCCCGCGGCCGAAATCGCCGCGCAGGCTTGAGCGTCCCCATGTCCGCCACCGAAGCGAGTACGGTCACATTTCGCCGGGTTCCCGCCGATGCGCGCCCGCGCGCCCTGCTGCTGTATGCCCGGAAGCTGCAGCGGGAGGTGGCCAAAGGCAGACCCTTCGACTGCCTGCTGGCCGGAGACGCGGAACTGCGCCGGCTGAACGCGCGCTTCCGCGGCAGGGACTGTGCGACGGACGTGCTCTCGTTCCCGGGCGAGGGGGGCGCGGGGCTGGGGGATATCGCGATTTCGGTGGCGCGCGCGCGGGCGCAAGGGCGCGGGTTGGGGCACTCGACCGAAACCGAGATCCGCGTTCTGATGCTGCACGGGGTGCTGCACCTGATCGGCATGGATCACGAAACGGACGGCGGAGGAATGGCGCGGGCCGAGAAGCGCTGGCGCGCGCGGCTGGGCCTGCCGGGCGGGCTGATCGAGCGGGTGACGGGATGATCCTGGTGGCGGCGGCCGCGCTGGCGGCGATGGTGGAACTCTCGCTGGTGACGTTCGTGCAGCTTCTCTACCTGGAGAGCATGCGCCTGCGCCCGCGCGACCTGCCGTCGGTGCAGTTCTTCGAGGAAACGCTGCAAGCCCGCATCGGACTGAAGATCGACGCCGGCGACAGGACCTTCTCGATTATCAAGCACACTACCCTGGTGCTGCTGGGCGTGCTGTTTTTCGCGTGGTTCGCCTATGACGATCCGTCCATCTCCGCGGCCCTGTGGCAGTCCGCCGTGGCCGGGTGGCTGGTGATGATGGGCGCCGGGTATGCGCTGCCGCAACTGCTCTACCGGCGCACGTCGGGGCGCTGGCTGTTGCCGCTGGTGCCGCTGCTGCGCGCCATGGCCTGGGTGGTGCACCCGTGCGTGGCGCTGATGGGTTTCTTCCAGTCGCTGGTGGACCTCACGGACCAAACGGCGGCTCCCGAGGAGCCCCCCACCCCGGCCGAAAACGTGGATGCGCTTATCGACGCCGGCACGGAGGAAGGCCTGATCCACGAGGAAGACCGCGAGCTGATTCAATCCGTGGTGGAGTTCGGCGACAAAGTGGTCCGCGAGGTGATGACGCCACGGCCGAAGATCGTCTCCATCGCCGCCGAAGCCACGCTGGAAGAACTGCGCACGCTGGTGATCCACGAGCAGTACTCGCGCATTCCGGTGTACGAGCGGAACATCGACCAGATCGCCGGGTTCGTGCACGTGCGCGACATGTTCGAAGTGGACGAGGCGGAACGGCCGCGCCGCCTGGTGCGCGAGCTCATGCGGCCCACGCTGTTCGTGCCGGAGACCAAGCCGGTGCACGACCTGATGCGCCAGATGCAGAAAGAGAACACGCACATGGTGATCGTGGTCGACGAGTACGGCAACACGGCCGGGCTGGCCACCATGGAAGACCTGCTGGAAGTGATCATCGGCGAGATCCGCGACGAGCACGAGCCGGGAACCGACATGGTGGAGGACGGGCACGGCGGCTACCTGGTGTCGGGGAGCTTCGACCTGGACCGCGTCGCCGACCTGTTCGAAGGGTTCCGGCGCGGGGAAGAAATCGAATCCACCACGGTGGGGGGCCTGGTGAGCGAATGGCTGGGGCACGTCCCCAAGAAGGGCGAGGCGGCGGAGCGGGGCGGCGTCCGCATCGAAGTGCTGGCGGGGGACGAACTGCGGGTGGACCGGGTGCGGATTTCGAAATCGGATAAGGTGGCGGGCGAGTAGGGTTCGCGGGGGTGGCATCGAAGATATGAGTGAGGCATTTCATTCGGGGTTCGT
>Ga0209039_10004442_pt1 | contig 10260 bp, 11 predicted proteins | sample BogFormECP12_OM1_FD_188238 | JGI IMG/M metagenome (GOLD analysis project Ga0209039, IMG submission 188238) | Bog forest soil microbial communities from Calvert Island, British Columbia, Canada - ECP12_OM1 (SPAdes) (version 2) | ecosystem: Environmental > Aquatic > Freshwater > Wetlands > Bog ... | reverse complement strand
ATTTTCACCGAGCTTCACGCCTTGTGTTGGGCGAACGACCGTTGTTCCCTCGTTGAGAAGAGGGATGTAGATCGTGAGGACATTAGTAGAGGAAACCATAATCTGAGTCGGCGTCCAACCCCGAGTCGCCATCGTGTTCTGCCACTGCTGTGCAGAGTGGTTGGTACCAAGCCTCCACGTCATTGAGTTGCGGCTTGCATCCTCACCGTCTGGCTGACGGCGCCTTTCCTGGCTGGCGAAGAGGGAGAAGCGGCATCTGCGGTTCCTTCCGTGCCCCGCCGCGGCCTCTTTCGGGGCGATCCTTGCGGACCCGCCGAACGACGAAAGAAATCGTAACAAGTTATCCGCCGGGGAGCCATAAAACTCGATCCCGCTTTGGTCGTCGGTGAGGACTCTCTGATTTACAAACGGTTTCATTCGGCTCATTTCGAGGCAGCGATGCAGAATGCCAAGAAGCAAAACCCGACTGGCACCTTGGGAGGGCTGACGCTCAACTTGCCGAACGGTATCTGCTCCGAGATCTACGTGCAGGACGCGTCGACCAACATCATCGCGTGCGCGAACAACGTCTATCACGAGTGGATGCACAACAAATCCAACTGGGCACATGTTGAAGACCCCGACTGGGTCCACACGCGAGGCGGAGGCGGTCTGGTGCAGGCGAGTGGCGGCGAGCTGACCGGATTAACTGCGGAGACCGCGCGGATCATGTGCGGCCGTCTCTGGTTGTCGAACCGCCAGTTCCTCGACGGTCTTGCGCCGTGATCGCTGGTCACAAAAGCTGGCGTGGACTATCAGAAAGCGATCACGATGGAGCTGGCTGGCAAGCGAGCATGACATTTGATCGGAATTCGTCTCCTTCCCACATGTGGAATAACCGAAGAGAATTCGCGGTCCAAGGGTAACTGCAAAGTTCCCTCAGAATGGGACTTAGGATTAACCTGTCGAACAACTCGAGCTTTCTGCGGAAGAACGCTTCGGCTCGACTTCCAGGGGTTCAACGTTAGGGCGCTGGTGGAGGGCCTTGAAAGATCGGCCCTTGAGACAGGACCCAGGCCCTCCCCAGGATGTCGGAGAAGGTTTGCGCGAAACTCCCGTCCGGGGCCTTGAAGACATTGTCACCGCAACCTGTCCTCACGAACTGGTTGTGTATGCCAACCCCCGGTTCTACAGGTTTGGTCAGACCCTTGAGCGGGAATCCCAGGGTTTGGCTGAGCACGGCGAGCAGCTTCGAACTTGCTTCGGTCTGGTCATCTGTCAATTGCTGCCTGGGTTTGGCGATATGCTCGATCCCGACATACCGAGTCGATCCGAGCAGGGTGCCCGCGTGCCAGGCGACCTCCGTGAGTGAGCCGAGCTGACCGATGCCTCCGGCCCGATCCACTATGAAATGGGCGGACTGGTTCTGGCCGGCCTGCCAGTCGTGCTGAAAGCGTTCGAGTGTTTCCGCGCCGGCGGAATGGTTCGTCGTGTGCAGAACGGCACCCAGGATGGGCGTCGCCATGCCCATCTGCGGACGGTTATAGGTCACTGGCAGTCGCTGGGCAATCGTGAGCCAGTCCATCATCGGCCTCCTCTCTAGAAGAATCGTAAAGGGCCTTCCATTCGCGAGCGGTTGAGCAACAAGGCCGCCATGCCTGATGGTTCTTTCCTTTGGCCGCTGAACTGTGGGTCCATCCCGGCGCCCCGGGATGATCTCTCAGAGACTCGGTGCCTTACTGGGTTGTCACCGCTGAGTATGCAATTGGACCTCGACCCAGGGCTTCAACAGGACCCGGCTTGCGGTGGGTTCGCCGGTGAGATTGGACCTGGTGTTCCTAGTAATGATGAAGGCCGCAAGTGGAGACTGTCACGTGACTTCCCAGAACCAGACTTGCTTGGAATCTTCAAAGCTCGACCAATCGATGAATCTGTTGTGGCCAGAAATATTCAGAAGGATTCGGAGATAGGAGATCCATTTCGTCAGTCTCTCGCCGTTCCACAAATCGATGTGATCGCCGGATCGGCTCTGGAAGGATTCGCCGGCACGTTCCCAGTAATCTGCGAAGAAGATGATCCCCGTCCTATCTTTGATCGCGTCCCGGAACCCCTTCGGTGTGATGTCTTCCTTCGGAGCGACCCCGGCCTGGTAGAGATCGGGAAAGTGGATCAAACCCCTGGCCAGTTGCTCCGCCCGGAGCGTGTGGCCCTCTTTCCTGTCGTGAAATGCGCAGAACGCGAGCTTTGATGGCGCCTTGATCTGGGCAAGATCGAACCCTGATTTCGTCAAGCAGACCCCCATGCGGATCGCGCACTGGTCATGGTAGTTCGGCTTGCCACCCGTGCTGCAGGGTTCGGACACCCCGGCAACCGTGGGATGATTGTTCCAGAGCTGCTCGAAATGGACTTTGGTCAGTTGCTTGGGCATGTGGCTTCTCCGCGATGAGTGAATTCGCCACCAGGGTTTGAAACCCTCCCGCCACTCTGATATCAGGTTCTGTCGAAGGAGACCGATCTCCGATCCTAAAGCATTCCCTGCTGCCGCCAGCCCGGAGCGCGCACCTCAAACAGTGGGCGTCCGGGCTTGAGGATCGCCAGTTCCAGTGCTGCGGCCGCTCTCTGCCGCTGATAGCCGGTCTTGAGTGCCTCGCGAAGGGACTCAGGAGTGATGGGCTGCCCCAGCAAGTAGCGTGTGCCCCTGGCGAAATTCCCCTGGTGGGCGGTCCACCATTTCTGAAGCAGTGCTGCATCAGGCCAGGGAAGGTTCTCGTCCGGGTCCATCTCGACGTTCTCGTCCTCGGGGTTGTCGGTCGGGCCGGAATCGAAGCCCTCGGGTTTCTGGCCCTCGAGCTTGTCATAATCCAGGCGAACCCCGGTGATCATGCTAAACGACTCGCCAGCGACTCGGGCCAGCTTGGGGTCTTGCATCTGGTCGATCAGGAACGGAATGACTTCCGGGTCGGCGAAGGCACCTGCCGCGATCAGGGCGATCCGCTTTTGTCCTAGTTCCTTGACCAGCCGCTTGAGCCAGAGCTTGGCGTCGTTCGGGGCCAGCCGGCGCATTGCCATCTGCGCGGCCCGTTCGGCGAAGGGCCCACCCGACTCGGCGACGTTCTGGAGGTAAGCCACGGCATCCTTATGCCCGTTAAGCAGGGCATTGGACCAGGCGGCCCAGAACCGGCACGCGGGGTCTTTCGCCTTGATGTTGGCGCGGGCGTTAATGTGGTAATCGACGAGCCCCAACTCTCCGAATGCACGAAGTGCCCTGGCCTTCAACAAAGGATCGCCTGAGGCCAAGGCGGGATTGAGCGCGTCAGGCCCGGGATTGCGTCGGTGGATGGACGACGCAGCCAACCCGATGCGGCGGGAGGTGGACGACTCTGCCGCGATCCAGGACTTGATGTGCTTCGCAGCCTCCTCATAGGCCAGCCAGCCCAGGGCGGAGATCAATCCCCGTGCGGCTTTGGGCGTCTTGCTTCCGACCTGAAGGACCTCCGCGCTCCGCTCTTCCCGGCCGCTCTCGAGCGCGAGGACGGCAGCGGCGAATGTCTCTCCGGGCCCGCCCGACTTCAGCATGGCCGCCCTCGCCATCTCCCATCCCTCATCGCCGGCGACCCTCAGGCCGTCGAGGTGGGCCTCGACGCGGTCGTCGAGTTTGGTCAGGTCATGGAGCCGGTAATGTGGGCGAGAGACGGCGGCGTCCCGCAGTTGCCAGAGGAACGCCGCGTCCTGGGCATGCTCGCTGACGACATCTTCGATTATGGGGTGTTGCATGGGGGAGTCGTGGGCCTCAAGGCGCATCAGCGGGACGATCGCGGCAGACTCGCCGCCGGTGACGCAACACGCTAGAACCAGAGACTGTCTTCGATCATTCGATCACCATGCGGACGACCTGAAGCTCGCGACGGCTGTAGGCGTCGATGATGTTGATCAGGACGCTCCAGGCAGCTTCGCTCGCCAGCAGGCGCAAGAGATCGATTTCTACGGTGTATTCATCGAACTGATTGACGTGCCCAGCGGCGGATGAGTCGTCCTCGGGGGAGTCGGACGGGAGGACGAAGCCTCCCACCTCCAGCACGTCGTACCACCGTTGAACCAGGCCGGAGACCGTAACGACGTGGTCCGGTTCCGGCGGCCGCTCGAATTCGACAAGACAGCGGCGGGACTTGCTGAATCCCTGATTCTCGACCTCCACGATGAAGCCGATCCGCGACGATGCCGGCGGGTAGGCCTCCCCCTCGTTGTTCCAGTCGGGCAAGGGGACTTCGCGGCGGGTCGCGCCGGTCGCGTGCGTGCTTCGGACCGAGATCAAGCCAACCTTCGTCCGGGTCCAAGGGGACCATCCAACCATGTTCCTCAGGATCTGGAATGCCCGGGCATCCACGTTCCTGGCCTCGATCATGAACTGCAGCTTCTCCCGTCCCTGGTCATCCGAACCGAGGAGCTTGAGGGTCGAGCGGTCTGCCGTCGTGCTCCTCGTGGTGTAGCCCCCCGCAGCCCCGGCCAGAACAAACCAGTTCGTCAATTGCCCGATCGGTTCGGCCAGCTCGGCCGGGCTGCTCACCAGGCGCTGGAATCTCAGCTCGAGGTGATCGGAAAGGTCCGCATCGCCTTGGAGCTCGAGTGCCGGATAGCCGTCAGGCATCAGCGAACCTCCTCTGCCATGCGGCTGTGTTGGGCTCGTAGTTGCGGGACGCATCTCCGGCCAGGAACATGATCGTCCGGTCGTACCCCGGCTCGGCCAGGGGTGCCAAGGCCTTGTAGACGGCCTTGTACTCGGGAAGCAGCTCTTGACGGTTGGTGTCGCCGAGCCGAGGCACCGTCCCGGCCTTCAAAAGGAGCCCCCTCGGGAGATCGAAGAGTTCGACCGATTTCGGGAGCGACTTACGCAGCTTGGCCCGTCCGCCGAGCCGATCGACGAACGGGTCGCAGAGGACGGTGAGCCAGTTCACGCCCTTGATCGCGTCCTTGCCGACGGCCAGGGTGTCGTAGGGATGCACGAAGATATCGATCCCCCGATACCTCATCGACCTGGCCCAGGCGAAGGTCTCGGCCTTCCTCCGCTTGCCGCGCGTGCACTCGAATCCGAACCCGCCGAGCCCGGACTGGTAGGGGAAGAAACCGGCGATCTCAATGACAAGCTGGAACATCTCCTCGGTCCGCTCGAGGCCCCATTCGGGCGGGAACGCCATGTGGACGTAGTTTCCGTCCTCGGCAACTTTGAGCGAATTGGGCTCGTTGCCCCAGACCTTGAACTTGAATTTCGGAGCGGCATCGGGATGCTCGCCGTCGGTGAGCTCGAGGGCGATGAACTCCCGGGACGGAGCGCCGGGTTTCAGCCAGGTCCGGAGCATGCCCAGGGCGCGCGGGGTCACCGGCTTGTGCTGCTTCATGTTCTCGGTGAGGTAGTACTTCAGCCGAGTCTCCGGGCAGAACTTCTTGAAGCGATCGAAGCATCCCAGGACGGTGTCGGGTATCGTCGAGAACATGACGTCGGTAAAGAACGTCACCGTAAACGTCAGGGAGACCAGCCTGAGCCCATCCTCGACGAGGTCGAGCTCGGCCATGCGTGCGGCGTCGGGGTTCGTTCCAGCAGCGGGGCTCATGGGGTTACTTCTCCGTGGCCTTGGAGCAATCGCAGGTGACGCCATCTTCCTTGTTTTTTTCCTGCGCGTCGTCGGGTGACATTGGCTCGCACCTTTTCACGCCGGGCAGTTTGCCATACAGGTCTTCCTTCTCGCCCGAGCGTGACTCGCCCGCTTCCTTTGTGGAACGGAATAATCCCGGGAACGGCTTCCCCTTCTTCTTGTTCAGCTTCTCCTCATCGCAGGGGAACTTTGCGTCGTAGGCGAGCTTCGAATCCGGCAACACGATATCCGGCGAGAGAAAGCTCTTCCCGGTCTTGTTCAGGTAGGCCAGGACGTCGGGGTTAGTGATATCCTCCTTGTAGTGTCTGGGTTCCGCCTGGATCTTATCATTCTCCAGCTTCTTGATGTTTCTGCGGACGCACCAGTGTTTCCGATTGCCCAGGCGCCTGCAGTTCGTCTCCCCTTCATTGAGGGGCCGTCTCCTCATATCGTACGACTTCCTGTCGCAGCACAAGATGATGCACGCCACCTCGTTGTCCTCGGTGCCGCCGGAGGCGATCATGTTCGGCATAACGATCAACCCCAAGTCTGACGATCTAGAGACATACCGTGTTCTCGTGGTTGTTGGTCATCTTATCGATGTTCCGGCAGGCGTTCTGCCCTTCCAGCTTCACGTCCATGGAATAGAAGATCCACTTCGCCTCCTTCATGTTGGTGCTGGACTTGACCCCCCCCGCCGTGCCGGCCTCGTCGCCGTTGCTCATAGAGTACTCGGAGCCCTTGTTGGCGCACATGTTGCCGCCGTCGGCCGTGATCGTCTTGGTCCCCTTGTCGAGCATGTCCGACTTGGCGATGTTGGGGTAGGGGATGGGCACCGGCCCGCCCGGGCTTGGCGTCTTGCAGACGTCGGGCACCGTCGCCGCGGCGATCCCCATGGCGGCCTTGTGCGAGAGCAGTTCGCTGTTGACGCTGACGGTGGGCATGGCGATCAGTCTCCCGAGAATTTGCCGGTCCGGACGACCGCCGCGGAGCGCTCACCGCCGTCCGAGCTCGTCCAGACCAGTGTATGGGGCCCTTTCGAATAACCTCTCAGCTCGGCCGCGAGGGCGAGGATCACGAACAACGGGCCGGACGCCGCGCCCACGTCCCCCCAACAATCCGCCGGGGTCCAGAAGTTCGAGGCATCGGTGAACCGGTTGCTTCTCCGCACCAGGGTGTAACCGAATTCGTCGGCCCGATTAGGCTCGCCGTTCATGTCCCAGATCATGAAATCAACCTTCGAGTCACGGGATGGGAGAGCATCGAGGGCCCGATCGAAGGCCTCGGTGAGTCCCTCGCCCAGGCAGGGTTCGTTCACCCCCAGCGGGTTCTTCTCAAGGGCGGTCGCCACGCCGAGGATGCCGCCCGACACCGGCACCGCGAGCCGTTCGGCGGCCGCCCGTGAAGCGAGCACGACGAAACCCGCGGCCTCACCGGGGATGAGGCCCCACGACTCCGTCTCCGAGTGCAGCCGGCCACCCTTATCGAGCCATTCCAGCGTCTCTGGTTCGAGGTAGGACTCGATGCCGCCCACGAGGCAGAGATCGGCCGCTCCGGTCGCGATGCTCCGGCAGGCCGCCTCCAGGGCCATCAGCCCCGCCGAATGGCCGCTGGCGAAGACCTCCGGACCGGCGGCCCGGACCCTCGGTGCGATCGCTTTGGCGATCCGGTCCCAAAGCTTGGGGGCTAAGTCAGGCGGCAGCCCGGGGCGATTTGCGGGCAGCCCCAGGAACGTTCGGAGCATGAGCGGGCCGACGTCCGAGCCGCCGAGGCCTGCCACCGCCTCCGACGCGGCGGGAACCGCCAAGCCGATGAACCTGTCGATCCCGAGGGCCACCGCCGGCAGCAGGCGATCCCGGGCGACGATCATCGGCAGCCCGTCCTTGCTGATCATGAAGGGATGCTGCGCGAACGTGGAGATCCCCGCGCGGACGGCAGCCGACGACGCCACGGCCCACGAGCCGACGGCCGTCCGCCCGCCGAAGCCCACGATCCAGGCAACCTGTCGGTCATCCCCTCGATTCATCGAAGCTCGCCTCGGAAGCCTCAATTGATGTAAGGTTTCTCGACAACCGAGGTCCCGACGAGCTTCATCCTCCGGCCCGCGCACGGAACGCTGTCGTGCCAGACCATGATCACCCGCGGCACGTCGGGCTCGATCATCACCGTGTGGAGCTTGGGACGATGCCGGATCTCCTCGCCCGCCAGGGTCGTGACCAGGGACAGGGCAACCCTCGGCAGGCGGAATTTCAGCTCGCCGTCCGGGGTCAGGTTCTTCAGCTCGACCTCCTTGTTGCCCTTGAGGTACTGGGGCGTTTGCTGGTCCTCGGGGGCGCACTGGAAGAATCGCTCGTTGAAATCCTTCGGCAATAGCGGAGCTCGATGCTGCTCCCAGGCGGCATCGTAGGTGCCCGCCAGGTGGGCCCTCGGCGCCCAGTGGCGCGCGATCGGCCCGAAACCGGCGGGCCTCTGGCCCCTGATGAGCGACGATGAGGCGGCTTCGATATTGGGCGCCATCTGTCCCGGGGACGGCCCGCTCCCGGCGTCGTAACCCGTACCCACCGGGTTCCTGGGCTCCCAACCCCGTCTCTTGGGATGGTCGGATCTCAAGTCGGTCCCCCCGAAGCTGCGCTCGTAGAGGAGCGGCATCTTGAGGAACGGCTCGGGCTCGCTTAGTCTAAGCCCGAGCACGCCCTCCTGCCATGAGCGGTCGCCAGTCACGCGAAGCGCCTTGTCGATCGACGCCAGCTTCATTGCGACTTCCACCTGGGTCGTCGGCTTCCCCTTGGGCGCATACGCATGGCCGTGGAGGAGCACGTCGGTCGTTGGCTTCGTGTAATCCAGGTCGCACTCGTACTTCAGGCTGCTGGTCAGGGGATCGCCGAAATGGACAGGAGACTGCTCGACCGGCTCCTGCTTGTCGGCCAAGACCGTTGTGCCGTCCGGCTTGATCAAGAACGTCCCCTTGACGGCTACAACCCAGACGTCGCGCCCATCCTTGTCGCAAACGAGGGTCCTCTCGGCGGCGTACGGTGTTTCATTGGCCAGGTTGAACATCGGGTCCGCCCCTGCTCGGGGCGCTCCACCAGACGATCCGCGAGATGCCCAACGCGGCGCGGGGGGCATGCAGCCCAAGTCCCGGGCGGGGCGGACCTGTCCCTCAATTGAGCTGTATCGAGCCGCCCTTGATCCTGTTGAGCCCCGAAGAGCGGCTCAGGAGGTACGTCCCGTTGATGAGAATCTTGCCGGCCTTTGTCAACGTGATGCTGGCCTCGCCGCACCTCAGTACGATCTGAGAGTCTGCGCTGAGCTCGATGGACTCGCCGTCGACTTCCACGCGGAGCGTCTGGGCGCGATCCTTCCCCGCATCAAGGTCCCCTTCGGGCTGGCATGAAGTCAGGACGATCCCCATCACAATCGGATTCCCGAACTCTCCGCACTCGAAGAGCAGGACAACCTCCTTCCCCCGATCCTGATCGCGAAGGGGGACCACGGTTCGGGCCACCACAGGACCTCGCGAGCCGTTCGCTTCGTAGTCCACCAGGCACTCTCCCGACTTCGAGAAGCCGACGAGTCTCCCGATGGTCGGGCCTGGGGCCAGCGAACCGTTTCGATTCGCCAGGATGGCATTCAGAAGCGCCGATCCTTCCGCCGGGACTTGGTCTGTCCTCGGCGGGTCGCCCTGACCAGATCCGTCGCGTTTCCGGCTCGACCCCGCGAATGCTCTCTTCATGTGATTGACCTATTCGGACTGATACGATGCCCAACGACCGTCGCGCCCCGACCATCTAATCACCCCAAAGTTGCGTTAGAGATAGGCGGAGCCGAAGCCGTCGATGGACCGGGATCAACCATCCCAAAGCTGGCTCATCAGTTCTGCTCGATCTTCGAGCCCTTTAGCGACATGTTACCGTCAGCCTTCGCGACAATCTTCCCGCTTCCTGAGATCGTGATGTCCTTTCCTGAGATCGCGATCGTCCCATCCTTCTTCATGGTGATCGAGGCGGACCCCGTGGCCAGAGTGATCGAGTCGGCGGCCGTGATCGACAGCACCTTGCCGACATTAATCATCTGGTTCCCCGAGATGGTGATCGACTCGTCCTTGCTCACGCTCACGGTCCGTCCGCCGCCGATGGTGATGCTCTCGTCCTTGGAAACGTTCTCGGTGCGGCCGCCGGAGATCGTGATCGACTCGTCCTTCGACACGTTCTCGGTGCGGCCGCCGGAGATCGTGATCGACTCGTCCTTCGACACGTTCTCGGTCCGTCCGCCGCCGATGGTGATGCTCTCGTCCTTGCTCACGTTCTCGGTGCGGCCACCGGAGATCGTGATGTTCTCGTCCTTATCCACCGTCTCGGTCCGACCGCCGTGGATGGTGATGGTCTCGTTCTTGTCAACGGTCTCCGTGCGGTTGCCGTGGATCGTGATGGTCTCATCCTTGTCCACGGTTTCGGTGCGATTGCCGTGGATCGTGATCGTCTCGTTGTTGTCGACCGTCTCGGTCCGGTCGTGCTTGACGTGGGTGGTCTCGTCGTGGTCGATGGTCTTGGTGCGATCGTGGCCGACCGTGTGCGACTCGTCGTGCTCGACCGAAATCGACTGGTCCTTCTCGGCGTGAATGCTGACCAGCTCCGAGCCCTTCTTGTCCTCGAAC
>Ga0209039_10004440_pt1 | contig 10262 bp, 11 predicted proteins | sample BogFormECP12_OM1_FD_188238 | JGI IMG/M metagenome (GOLD analysis project Ga0209039, IMG submission 188238) | Bog forest soil microbial communities from Calvert Island, British Columbia, Canada - ECP12_OM1 (SPAdes) (version 2) | ecosystem: Environmental > Aquatic > Freshwater > Wetlands > Bog ... | reverse complement strand
TTGCCATTTGGGCAGGTCGGCCCGCAAGGCGGCAATAAAGTCCAAGATGGCCTGGACCGGCGTGCAGTAATAGTCAGCCGTGTTTCGTGCCTTGCCTCGGTTAGTAGATGACATCTTTGCCTCCTTTGGAAAATCGGCCTAGTTCGTCACGATTTGGGTTGTAGCAATTGTCTTGCAGTTAGTGACGAGAGGGCATAGGAATCCGGGGGCTTTTTCGTTTACGTGGCGTAGGCCCGTGGCGAAAATGCTGGCGTCCTTTTCGAAGCCGATAAACTGGCGCTGGGCGCGGGCGCAAGCGACAGCGGCGGTCCCAACCCCGGCGCACGGGTCCAAAACCAAGTCGCCGGGGTTGGTGTAGGTCGCAATGAAAAACTCGAACAGTTCGACCGGCTTCTGGGTGCGGTGAAGGGACTTGTTCCGTGGCAGGCCGGGGATGTCCAGAATCGTGGTCGGGTAGTAAATGTCACTGTTTACGAGGGAGAGGTTGGCCGGGCGGCTGGCCAGGAAGCACTCGGTCTTGCGCGGTTGATAAATCTCGGCCCCGATGCGCTTGGCCTTCATCGGCCCCCAATGCATCTGCGGGTGATAAACGGGCCGCTTGTCATAAAAGACCAACACGTCCTCGTGCTTCTTGAGCGGCATCTTGCGGGCTAACTGGAAGTTCGCGGCCTGGCGCTTGATCCAGACGTACGTGTACTTGAAGCCTTCCGGGTTTGAGTTGACGAGCGTCGTCGTAAACGGTTGGACGGCGGTGAAGACGACGACGCCGCCCGGTTTCATGATGATGCGCAGCCAGAACCACAGGCTCTTCAGATTGACCGGGGTGTCCCAATGACAATCTGTTTTTGAGTATGGAAGGTCACAAAGAGCTAATGAAACGCTTACAGGCGTAATCCGCTGCATGAGCGTTAAGCAATCGCCACGAGTAAAGCTGTTCGGTCGGATCATAAATGGAGGCTCATGCCGGGAACATCTGCTGGACGCGAAGCCACTCCGGTCCTTTGCCGGACGTGGCCAGGGCCTGCCAGTGCTCGTGGTCGCCCTTTATTTCAAACACGTCGGCTTTGCCCGCGCCCAGGACTACATCCGCTGTCATCGCCCACAATTCAACCAATTTCTTGGTTTTGGCGAGGGCCTTGGCTTCGGCCATGCGGGGTAATTTGGCGTAATACCACGTCCTGCGGTCAGGCGCGTCCGGGTCGCCCGAGCGGTCGCAGTAGTAGCGGAAACGCCAGACCTGGTGCCAGCAGGTTGGGTCGGCCTCTATGCGGAAGACCTGGCCGCTGATATTGCCCCCGTTGGGAAACGCCTCGCACTGGGGCAGGTAAACGTAGAAGATGCAGAGGTAGTAGCGCCCCGGCAGGAAGACCATGCACGGATAATCAGGGGGCAGATTGCGCAGCTGTTCCGGCGTCATTTGGTCCAGTTTGGTGGTGCTCATGTCAGCGCCCGTTGTTGGCGCTGGCTTGCTGTAAAGCAGCGGTTATGGGGTTAATCGCTGCGGCGGAGGGAAAGCGGGCTTCGTAAAGGTTTTCGATCTTTTGTCGAAAGCCCGCGACCGAACCATTGTCCAACCGGAAGCATTTGGCGGGGCCGTAAAAGTCCAGGCAGTGTTTCCAGCGCGAGCCTAACTCCGGGTGTCCGCTCACCAGGGCGTAATCGGCGTGTTGCGGCAGGGCTTCTTTCAACGTGTTCTCGATGATCGTCAGGGAAGAGTGGCGGGCTGTTGCATAGCGGAGCTTTTGCCGAATCTTCTCCCCTTCTTTTTGATGGAGGCCGAACAGGACAAACTGCATTTTGATGATGGTGTCTTCACGCGGCGGCTTCGGCGGCGGCAGCTTCGGCGGTGGCAGCGGGGGCGGTTGCGCTGCGGGTTGCGCCACGTAAACGGGGGCGGCGGGGGCGGCGAACCCCGCGCCTGTCGCAAAGATCGTGCGCAAGGAAATCTCGATGTTGTGGAGCCGGTCGTTGAGTGCGTTGAAGCTGGTGCCGAGCGCGTTCGCGGCGACAGTTGCCTTGTCGGCCTGTTCAATGCAACGCAGGGCCTCGGCCTCTGCGGCCTCTGCGCGTTTGCCACATTCTTCGACGGCGGTCGTCGTCAAAGCGCGGCATTCGGTTTCGGCGGTTTCAACCCGCTGCGAGCATTCGGCTACAAGGGTTTGGGTGCGGTTGAGGCAGGTCGCTGCGGTGCTTTCGATCGTGGTTTTGCTCTCCCGCAGAACGGTGTTCGCGATCTGCTTGCAATCTTCCTTGGCGGAAGCGGCGATCTGCTTGCAATCTTCCTTGGCGGAAGCGGCGATCTGCTTGCAGGCGTCCGAGACATTGGCTGCCAACGCATCGAGCGCCTCGCCTGTTTCAAGGACGCGCCCCAGATATTCAGTATGTTGTTTTTGCAGTTTCCGATTCGCGGCTGACATCTCTTCGAGATGGCCCTTGATCCTGTTGCCACGCATGAACAACTCCGCCATCAGCGCGTCGGTAGCGACTTCGTTGAGCGAGTTGGCGGGGGCCAGCGCTGGGGCTGGCGCTGGGACTGGGGTTGACGCTGCTTCAAGTTCTTTTCTCCTCAGCGGCCTTTCGCGTAGCCCTATCTGTGGAACCGGTTTTTCGCTGTTTATTTCAGTGTTCATGACTTGGTCTGTTTTTGGTTTGACGAGGGTCTTCATGCAGCCCGTCACTTCAGGCGCACCTAATTTGTGACTGTGGATATTAGCACAAAGACTCATGGTTATTGGTTGATAGTGATGGTGTTACATCGCCAGTTTCTGTTTCCACTTGCGCGGCAAATTGTTCATCGGCACGGCGCGGAACCAGTCCGGCTTGAGTACGTCCAGGACGCGTCCAAAGGTTCGCCCGTACGGCATCTCGTACTCTACCAAGAACTGGCTGCCCACGGTCGCCAGGACGGTGCCTTCGCGCACCCCCTGGTTGGCCTCGATGTCGAAGGCGCTATTGATCTCCGGCAGTTCGACCGCGTATTCCTGCGGAATGGTTCGGTGGGTGCGGGCGTCATTCACCTTGTCGGCTTCGAGGATGACCCGCAGGTTCACCGGGTTGATGGTGGACCCGTCGGCTTGCCTCACGGGTCCGCACGGAACGGACTGAACGATCACGAATCGGGTGCCCTCGGTGTAGGAGGCCCAGTCGCGGTCGATAACGACGAAGCGGCGGTGCTTCATCGAGGCCCTTTGAGCCGCCGCCACCGTCAGATTTTCAGTTGCGTTTGTCATAACGTCGCTAATCTACGTAAACGTCGGACAGTTTGCAAGAAAAATCTTAAAAATCTTTCTGAACCACTTAACCCATTAAAAACCCGGCATTAAAGTGCCGGGTTCCCGAAACCCCCTCAGCAACGAGGAAATTAGCGGTGATGCGCGACTTTGCCAGGGGTCTTGGCGATAGCGGCAGGTTTTTTCTTGCCCAAGCCCTTCATGCCGCCCTTCCGGCGTTCGGCCAGGAATGCGAGCAGGTTAGCTCGGCGCTGACTCTCGTGCTTGTGGCCGACGCTGCCGGGTTTGCTGGCGACCATCTTGCCGCCCGCCGCCTTGCCCATCTTCATGGCCTTCTTCACCTTGATGTTTTCCAGTACGCCCCGTATGAGGGCCTCGCGGTAACTGACCTTGCCGGGTTTTCCGGCCACTTGCTGGCCTGCCATCTTCTTGCCCTTCTTCCACGCCTTGGGGGTGCCAGTGGAACTGCCGCCCGCGCCCTCCTGGAGTGATTCGGGCCTCCAGTTCATGCGCCCGCCGTATCGGCCCAGGCCGTGACGATGAGGCGGCGGAGTGCCGGGGGCGCGGCCAGGGGCATGGCGCAATTCTTCCGGCTCCAACTCTTCCGGCTCCAACTCTTCAGCGCCGGGTGCGGCAGCCCCTCCGGGCCGCACGCCTGCAAAGTCACCGCGCCGGAAGTGCAAGGGGCCGGTCTTGGCTCGCCAGGGGTCGCCCGGTCCTCCGGCATGGGGCATCGGTCCTGCGTCCTCGTACTCTTGCACGGGTTCCTCGTCCAGGAGCCGGGTCACTACGCGCTCTGCTGTTTGTCGCGCTGTTTCGTTCATGACCTTAACTACCCACGTTCTCGATCAGGAAAGCCATGACGCCCGACGCCTGGGCGGCGGACGCCGTGGCCCCGATTTCGTAAACGGCAGCCAGCCGCTTACGCGTTCTACGGTGCTATGAAGAACAAGAAACGCAAGACCAAGAAAAATGGAAACAGCAACGAGCACGGGTTTGTGATGCTTAACCGATCCGAAACGACAGAGGAGGTCTTGAAGCTCCGCCATGGCACCTTCAAATTGCTCGCGATCGTCGCCCTCCGGGCCTGGCGTGGACCCGGAAAATCGGGGCGGGCATGTTCCGCTGGCGAGGCATTTATTGGTGACTTCAGGGTCTATGGCTTCACCGAAAAGGAGTATCGCTGGGCCAAAGTTCAACTGGAAAAGATGGAAATGGTCAGTTTCAGGGCGGGCGGAAACGGCACTATCGCAAAGCTGTTAAGCCCTGGTGTGTTTGACATTAACGTGGACCGGAGTATAACCGACGAGGCCAAGTGGGGCGGACCAGGGGCGGACCAGGGGCGGGGAAGGGGCGGGCGAGGGGCGGACGAGGGGCGGACCAGGGGCGGACCAGGGGCGACTAACAAGAAGGAAAGAATGGAAGAAGAAAAAATTCAAGAAGGCGCAAAGCGCCAAAATAATACCAACAATCCGCGTGGTGGTGGTGGATTTTTTGCTCCTGCGGAGCCTGCGGGCGCTATCGCGCCCGAAGACGGGGGAGGGGAAGCAGAGCCGCAAGGACCGATACCGGTTGCAGCGGAACCGGGGGAACTGGGGGTAGCACCGGATGGTGGACAGATTCTCACTCCCAGTCAAAAGGTCGCGAAGATGGCGAAAGAAATTCCGCTGTTCTTGAGCCGTGTCAGGGCTACAACCTCAATGGTGCCTTTCACGCAGGATACCTTTGAGGGGGCAAAACAATGGCTGGAACTGGATGACAGCGACTGGCAGCCGTTTGATTTCCTGGCGCTGGCGGGTCTGGCTCATAAACAAGTTCGGGAGACGACGGCTCCCCCGGAGGGAGCGGACCCGCTGTTCATGACCCGGCGTTTTTACAACCGGCCTAACCGCTGGTTCGATGAAGACAAGGACGGGGTCAGCTACCTGTACCGGATGAAGACCGAGTTGAAATACGAACCGGACGAGGCCCATTCTTTCGAATGGGGCCGCGCCCTGTGCCTGGCGGAAATTCAGCGGGCGAGCGCGTTGTTGCAGCCCGCACGGAACGGGCAGTAATTAGGGATGTGGCAGAAGCCAATCAGCGCGGGGAAGACCCCAGGTGGTTCTTCCAGCAAGTTCTCCACCGTGGGCCTTATTATGAGGTTTATCGGCTTTTGGAGGACAACCCGGATTTAGTGCCGTCAGGCCGGGTTTACGACCTCAAATACTATCATTACGTTCACGAAAACTCCACGAAGATCGAACTGACCCTGGAAGGCTCGATGGCCCAGCCGGGTGATGATGAGTATCCGAGCGACCCAAGCGACCACGCCCAGGCGGTCTTCGGGCGGTTCCAGGACAGCATGCAGGATGAGGTTCGGGCCTGGAACCATGACTTGACCAAAGACCTTTACGCGGCCCTCGAAGACGAGCAGAGCGACGAGACGATCAGCGAATGGATGAATGCCAACGAGTGGCGCTTCGATGACCAGGGTGAGCAGGTGGACATGACTGATTTCGTGCCGGTGAGCAACTTGCCCGAGGGTGTGCGCAACCGGGTGCTTCAGCAATACGTGGAGCTTTTTGACCGGACCCCGGAAGAGGTCTATGCCGCCCTCATGAAGCGCGACGTGCGCTTCGATCAGCGCGGGAGCAAAGTGGACACGAGCCAATTCAAGCGCATCGATGAACTGGACCCGAAGATGCGGTCCAAAATTCTGGACAAGAATCGCTACATCCTCACTGAGCATGACGACTTTTGGGCCGAGTCGGTCGAGGACGATTGGAAGACAAAACTTGAAGAGTTGGGTTTTGAACGCGTCGAGATTCGCTACTCTTTGGGTTATAGCCAGGGAGACGGCGCGTCGTTTACGGCGGACAGCATCGACGTGCGCAAACTCATTGTGGCGTTCCTCACGCAGGCTAAGATCGAAGCTGCCGCCAAGCAGTTGGTCAGCAACCTTCTAGAATGAAACTTCTACCCCAGGCCGACATCAACTACATCGCCCAGCGGGCTTCTTGGCTCTTTGATTGCGCGGTCAGCCCCCGCAACAGCCCCGTTGCGTTCGGGGATAACGTGGCCTTCACCGGCCAGGGCCTGATGGACCTGAACCGGACGATCGATTTTATTGCCAACAACCCTCAGACCCGCATCATCTGCGAAATCGGAACGCAGGGCACGGTGCTCCTGGGCAACGCCTTCCCCAAATATCTGCCCTGTAACATCGAAGACATCTACGCCATTAAGGATGCCTTCATCGCCTATTACGGCAGCGTGGACCGCCCATCTGTTTTCAGAGGTTTTAGCGCGGGCGCATTCCAACAAGGGGCCTATGTCAGCGGCGGCACGGTCCTCGTGAACGTCGAAATCACCGGCACGGCAGCGGGGAGTAACAGCCCTTACGTCTATGGCTGAAGACCCCAAGGAGTTTTTGCGCCGGTTGAGCGCCAAGCGGGTCGCCGATATGCAGGCGGCGGAGGAACAGCGACGCTTGGAGAAGAAGCGCAAGCAGGCCGCACGCTACGCGGCCCGCCATCAGCCGCCGCCCGCCGAAGATGAAACCGAGGCGGCTCTGTGGGTGCGGAGGAAGCTGACGTGGGAGGAGCATCCGGAACTGTGGGTGCCCAAGTTTTGCAGTTGGTCGAACTACGTCGGCGGTTCACTCGAAAAGTCTAACGGCAAGGCGCTCATTCGCGATTTCCCGGACCTGTTCAAAGAGGGCATTGGCGGTTATGGCACAATCTGGGTGGGAATGCCCGAGGACAAGCGGCTGACGTTGGCTGATGATGCGTGGGAGAATCTGCGTTACGTTATCGAAGGGATGGAGGACTATCCGGTCATCGACGAGGTGTTGATGAGCCAGATCGAAAACGAGGCTAAGTGGGAGGACTGGCAGCACTACGGGCGCAATGCGATTCGGGAGGAACTGATCAAGAAATTTGGCCATGACGCCGACGCCCAGATCGCGGTTGTGGCCAAGCGCAACAAGTTTTGGGACGAGCTTTTCCGCACCGAGGGGTGGGACGAGTTGATGGAAGAGGAGCCGGGCGGTACTTGGGCCTTTCATGAGAAACAGGCGGTGTGCGGCATGGACCGTGACGAACTGGTGGTGCCCGCCGAGGTTGAGGCCGTGAAGAAGGCGGTGTTTGGCACGTACGAGGACAAGCTGGCCAGGGCGCTCCAGAATGCGGGCGTGGACGTGATGAACGGCCAGTACCTGTGGGAGATGTTCCAATATGCCGAACATGTCCTGACTCCCTTGAGCGTGTGGAAGGTCAGCGCCAACTTTTTCAAAGAGGATGCGGAGGTTGATCCGGTGGACCAGGTGGAAATCGTGGACCTGGACAACGTGGTGCGCGTCCTGACAGAACCGGAGGCGCAGCAGAAGGCCATGCGCAAGCACTGGGCCAACGACCCGCGCCAGTTGAAGCTGCCCGGCTACGAAAGCCTGGCGCAGGCCCTGGTCGCGAGTCTCTTGGAGGACGTGCCGCGTCGCCGAGATTTGTTTTGACTTATGAATGACTGGAGATGGGGCCGAAAAATTCTGCCGCCCGAGCAGGAGCAGACGCTGGGCGGCATTGAGGGCAAGCGCGAGCAATCTAACGCTACGTTCGGGTGTTTACAGCACAAACTTGCCGACCGGCCCGAATTGCACCAGCGTCTGGCTGACTTGGGCGGCAAGATGGTCCAGTCCACGGCGCTCATCGCCCGGCTGCGCTACGTGATGGAGTTTCGTCACGAGTTGAAGCGGATGGGGTTGAAGCTAGAGCAGGTCCAGGGCTTGATGCCGTCCCGCGGCACCAAATGGGGCCAGCGCCCGCTTTTTGTGATCGGCTTCCGTGACACGGAAAGCCAGGAGCATTTGTTTCAGCGTCCGATTCGAGTGCCGCGAGAATGATCTTATGTTTCGTTTGCCCAACAGCACTGAAGCTTTAGCGCAAGAGTTGGTGAGCGTTCTGCTGGAGGATTTTGCTGCGGCACGCCAAAAATTTATAAATGGTGGAGTGCAGCCTGAAGTCGTGGATGTTGCTTTGGCTTCGTTCAAGGAATTAAAGCAGCGGCAGCTTTTGCGTGGCGTGGCGGCTGACATTGATCGCTATCCGTCTTTCGGCGATTTGCAGAAAGCAATAGTCGCAGCCGAAGGCGAGCGTCGTGAGAAAGAGAGGCAGAAAGCAGTTTCGAGCGATTACACGCCGGTCATTGAAACGGCGGCATATCGTGTGGTTATTCCGCGAAATCGGGAGACAGCCGTTCGTTTGGGAAAAGGGACTAAATGGTGCATTTCAGCCCTTGAAGACAACAGGTGGGCGCGGTATGCCGAGGCAGGATGGACTCATTATTTTTGTCTTCCTAAAGGGTCTGGCGAAAAATTTGCCTTTTCTTCGAGGTTAGGCGATTTCGTGGACGGCGTTGAGATGGACCTTAGAGACAGTCGTGATGCGGAGGTTGATCCTTTTGTTTTTATGCGCGAGACTGGCTTAGACCCAGTTAGCTTCTATAAACCGGCAATTGCCGAAAAGGTCAAAGCCAGGCTGGCGCGTGTTCATGGTTGGATAAGAAGCGAGCAGCGCAGGCGGGAGCGCGAGGCCAGGCGATTGGAGAGGGAAAGACAGGAACGCGTGCAAAGGGAAATGGCGGCAAAGAAGGTGCTTAGGAGGCAAATTGGAGCGTTCTTATACATGCAGGATGATGAGTTCGTTCAGGCAATGGAGCCGCTTCGAAAAGACTATCAGGGGTTGTACGGCCAAGACCAAAGACAGCTTTCACCGTTAGATCGTGAAGAGCGCTGGCGGTCTTGGGCGCTTAATATGCGCGGGATTTTCAAGGAAATTTTGAATGGGGATACAGAGGAAACGCTAGAGTGGCTTGAAATAATGCGTTCCAGGGGCTTGTTTCCATGAAGGCGCGGAATATCATCGAGCAGATGCTGGCTGAGGACGTTTACAAACTTTCCTCCACTCAGGTCAATCTGCCCGTTGCCTTGGCGGATTATGTCATCAACTGGGGCCGGGAGATGATCCCGGACGACGATCTCTACTACGATGAGAAAGGAAATTTGGGCCGGGAAAGCGAGATGCATGTTACTTTGCTTTATGGCCTTGTTGGTGCCAAGCCTAGTAAGGAACTGTTGAAACTTGTGCGCGAGACGCTGCCGTTCACAGTCAAGCTTACGAGTGTCACCAAGTTTGACAACAACCCGGATTACGACGTGGTAAAGTTTGACGTGGAGAGCGATGAAATGAAATCGCTTTCTGATGCTATTCGCCAGGCTTGTCAAAACGAAAATAAATTTCCGGTGTGGAAAGGGCACGTTACCCTCGCCTACGTGAAGAAGGGCAAGGTGCCGGACATCGAGGGCAACTACCCCTTCCTGCAAGACCCGCCCGTCTCACCTGAGTTTGAGGTCAACGAGGTCATCTTCAAACCAGCCGGGGACAGTGAAGACCCCAAACGGAAGCCCATCCGCATTCCGCTCAACCGTTACAAAAAGGAGGCCGAAGACCCCAAGACCGTGTTCCGCAAAGTGGTTACTGGTGCGGCCAAACCAAGAGTGACTAACGGATTGGAGTATGCGGACGTGACTTGGGAAGACATTAAACGGCTCAAAGCGGCGGGCCTTATCGGTGACTACGTGCCGTTTAAGCTTGGCTTGCGCCAGCATCGGGGCGATGGGGCCTTTCAGATTGCCGGGAATCACATCGCTGACCACATTGAGATAGAGTTGGACCTGCGGCGGTTGCGCTGGTATCGCTGGGTTTCGGAGGGCGAAGAAGAGGAAGAGGATGAGGATGCGGCTGTTGCACGGCTCAAGAAGAAATACGGTTTGGGCGAACCGGATTACGACCTGGCCAAGGCGGAGCGCCGGGCCGGCACCCAAGGCCACACTCAGGATGCGGCCAAAGCGGCGGCGCGGGCCTGGCTCGTTAAGCACAAACGCCAGGAGGCCGAAGACCCGAAGACTTTTTTCCATCATCAACTTCCTATCGAGTCCAAGGCCCGGTTCGTTCGGTTGGCGGTTCAGGCTGCCGAACTCGTGTTGCCGATTTTTAC
>Ga0209039_10004439_pt1 | contig 10264 bp, 6 predicted proteins | sample BogFormECP12_OM1_FD_188238 | JGI IMG/M metagenome (GOLD analysis project Ga0209039, IMG submission 188238) | Bog forest soil microbial communities from Calvert Island, British Columbia, Canada - ECP12_OM1 (SPAdes) (version 2) | ecosystem: Environmental > Aquatic > Freshwater > Wetlands > Bog ... | reverse complement strand
ATCGTGCCAGCTATAGGGGGCCTTCGACTCCGTTCGCCCGCTGCGACTGCATCGGACTCACTGCACTCAGGATGACAGCGCATTAACTGACAGCTGACGGCTGATGGCTGAAAGCTAACTTTCCATCGGCACCTTAATTCCCTTCTCCTTCGCGAAGCTCTTCGCCTCCTCATATCCCGCGTCTGCATGCCGTGCGATACCGATACCGGGATCATTCGTCAGCACGCGCTCGATGCGTTTGGCCATGCCTTCGGTGCCATCGGCGACGGTCACCTGTCCGGCGTGCTGCGAGTAGCCGATGCCCACGCCGCCGCCGTTGTGAATCGACACCCACGACGCGCCGCTCGCGGTATTCAACAGCGCATTCAGCAGCGGCCAGTCGGCGATCGCGTCACTGCCGTCCTTCATGGCTTCGGTCTCGCGGAAGGGCGACGCTACCGAGCCGCAGTCGAGATGGTCACGCCCCATCACCACTGGCGCTTTGATTTTGCCTTTCTTCACCAGATCGTTCAGCGCCAATCCGAACTGGGCGCGTTCACCGTAACCCAGCCAGCAGATGCGGCACGGCAGTCCCTGGAACTTGATGCGCTTGCGCGCCAGGTCAATCCAGCGGCTGAGGATTCTGTTCTGCGGAAACATCTCCAACACCAGATCGTCGGTGGTGTGAATGTCGGCCGGATCGCCGGAAAGCGCTGCCCAGCGGAATGGGCCCCGCCCTTCGCAAAACAGCGGGCGGATGTACGCCGGCACAAATCCTGGAAAATCGTAGGCGTCCTTCACCCCGCGCTCGAAGGCGAAGGTGCGAATGTTGTTGCCGTAGTCGAAGGTGACCGAGCCCATCTTCTGCAGCTTGAGCATGCCTTCGACGTGGCGCGCCATGGTGTCGAGTGAGCGTTCGACATATGCTTTCGGGTCGCTCGTGCGGAGTTCCAGCGCGTCGTCGAGCGACATGCCGCTCGGCACGTAGCCATTCAGCGGATCGTGCGCGGACGTTTGATCAGTGAGAATGTCGGGCACCACGCCGCGCTCAGCCAGCTCAGGAATGATGTCGCCACAGTTGCCGACCAATCCCACGGAGATGTTCTCCTTCTTTCGCACGGCGTTCTTCAGGATGCGCAGCGCTTCGTCGAGCGAGTTCACCATGAAGTCGCAGTAGCCGGTGCGCAGGCGCTTCTTGATGCGCTCGGGATCGACCTCGATGCCGAGGTAGCACGCGCCGGTCATAGTCGCGGCCAGCGGTTGCGCGCCGCTCATGCCGCCCATGCCGCCGGAGACGATCAGCTTGCCAGCAAGGTCGCCGCCAAGGTGTTTCTCGCCTGCGGCGGAGAAGGTCTCATATGTCCCCTGGATGATTCCCTGCGATCCAATGTAAATCCACGAACCGGCGGTCATCTGGCCATACATGATGAGGCCGAGCTTTTCCAGTTCGTTGAACTTCTCCCAGTTCGACCAGTGGCCAACCAGGTTCGAGTTGCAGAGGAGAACGCGCGGCGCGTATTCGTGCGTACGGAAGATGCCGACTGGCTTGCCCGACTGCACCAGTAGGGTCTCGTCGTTATCCAGCGACTTCAGCGAGTTGACAATGGCGTGATAGCACTCCCAGTTGCGCGCGGCGCGGCCAGTGCCGCCGTACACCACCAGGTCTTGCGGCCGCTCGGCGACGTCGGGATCAAGGTTGTTCATCAGCATGCGCATGGCGGCTTCCTGCCCCCAACCCTTGCAGGAAAGCTGGTTGCCGCGCGGCGCCTTCACGGGAACGTACACGGTGCTGGTCGAATCTGTGACGACTGGCATGACAGAGTGATGGTAGCTGTTTCAAGTTTCCAGTTTCAAGTTTCTAGTTTCAAGGCCTCGAGGCTTGGAGTCATTCAGGGTCACGTTGCAGCAGTCGACTCCTCCAACGCCGGTCCTCGAGACAAACGCTAAAAGCGTCAGGGACCCGGGAGGTTGGATGCCTTGAAACTTGAAAACAATAAAAACGGGGAGCGGCTGTTTGGCGCACTCCCCTCTCTCCGATCAGGTTTGCAATTAACTAAAGAGTACTTCTCTTCCGAAGCCGTGACAACAGCAAACCGCACAATTCCTGTTAAAAGTTTGTAAACTCTTTCACGTCGCAGAAATCAACCAACCTCCCACGCTGTGGGATATCTGACTTCCGGTGGCCAGTAAACCAGGAAGTAATATCCTACAAAGTCAGACTCGCCATGCAGCGCACCATCGCAGCGGCTACTTGGCCGCAAAGTCCTGCGCGAACTCCACCAACGATCGCACTGGAACCCCGGAAGGGCCTTTGGCGATCCACGGCTTGTTGTCTTCCATCCAGGCCACGCCCGCGATGTCCAGGTGGATCCACGGCGTGTCGTCGACAAACTCCTTCAGGAACATGGCCGCCGTCACCGCGCCTCCCCAGCGGCCACCGCTGTTGACGATGTCGGCGATGTTCGACTTGATCATCTCGCGATACTCTTCGTCGACCGGCAGACGCCACATCTTCTCGCCCGACTTCCGCAGTGACTTGTTGAAGCGGCCATAGAAATCGTCATCGTTCGAGAAGATTCCAACGTTCACCATGCCCAGCGCGACCACGCACGCACCGGTCAGGGTGGCGGCGTCAATCAGGTGCGTGCAGCCGAGCTGGCGCGCGTAGTGCAGCCCGTCGGCGAGCACCAGGCGCCCTTCGGCGTCGGTGTTGATGATCTCGATCGACTTGCCCGACATGGCAATCTGCACGTCGCCCGGCTTCTGCGCTTTTCCAGACGGCATGTTCTCGGAAGCGCAGACGACGCCGATCACGCGCAGGTTGGGCTTGAGCTGCGCGATGGCGCGCATGGCTCCGATCATGGCTGCGCCGCCCGCCATGTCGTACTTCATCTTCTCCATGCCATCGGCCGGTTTGATGGAGATGCCACCGCTATCGAAGGTAATGCCTTTGCCAACCAGGCCCAGCACGCGCCCTTTCGGTGCGCGGTTCGGCTCGTAGCGCATAACAATCAGCCGCGGTTCTTCCTCGGAGCCTTGCGCGACGCTCCAAAATGCGCCCATCTTCAGCTCTTTAATTTTGTCGGGACCATAGATTTCACAATGTAGTCCTACTTCGTCGCACATTTGTTGGGCGCGCTCGGCGAGCACGGTCGGCGTCATGCGATTACCGGGCTCGTTAACCAGGTCGCGCGTAAAGTTTTGTGACTGGCCGATGATGCAGCCCTGCTCCATCGCCGCCTTCAGGGAGCGCTGGTCCCCCTTTTGCGGCGCAACGATGACCAGTTCTTCGATCTTCTGCTCTTTGCGGTCGCTTTTGTAATAGTCAGGATCGAAGTTGCCGACGAAGGCACCTTCTACAATGGACTTGACAGCGTCTTCAGTGTCGCGGGCCGGCGCGACGAAGGCGAAGCTCTTCAGGTCTTTGGCCTTGAGATTTCGCACGGCGGCGCCCGCCAGCTTGCGCAGCTCGGAGGACGAAAAATCCTTGGCTTTGCCGCCGCCAATGAGCAGCAGGCGCTTGGCCTTAAGACCTTGTGGATTATGGAGCAGAGTTGTCTCCAACAGCTTTCCGGTGACCTCGCCGGAGGCGATGAGATCGGCGGCGGCGAGTAGAGCTTTGTCCGCAGTTTGAAGCCGCGGAGCAGGTTTTGATGATTTGTCGCCGTCGTTGCTCTCGGCGGTGTCGAGGACCGGGACTACTAGGCACTCGGTTTCCAGTTGCGAAGGTGATGCGAAATAAAGAGTAGTTTTCATGTTTATTCCATTTCGAAGCGCGGACCTAAAAGTCCGCTGTTCATCTGCCGTCCCTGAAGGTGGCTGTGTCGTAGCTGTGCCGCCGCTACGCGGCTCAGTTATTTTTCCCACTGGACCGCGGGCTTACGCCCGCGGCTAAAACAAATGCCGCCGCTGCGCGGCTTAGTCGATGCGAAATTCGATCGTTTGCTCCACCGCTCAGCGCCAATTACAGCTATGACACAGACACCTGAAGGGATTCGGTTTCATTTCTCACTCTACCCAGCACTCCGCCTTCGGCGTAGCCTGCCCTGAGCGTAGTCGAAGGGTGCTGGGCTAAATTGAGCCGCGCCTACCACCATCCCATTGCGCGCAAATGCGGCGCGTAATGGGGACCCCGGCTACGGCGCTGGTTCTTGAGCCTGCCACTGCACTGCCGAAAAGCAAAGTGAGTTCTCACGCACACTCTTAAGGTCTTGGTTTATCGACTCACACCACCTTGTTCTGACGCACACATCTCACACAAATATCGCTCACCCCCGGCTCGCTCAAGTCTTCCTGCTTCTGGCGATCGCGTCGCGCGCTTCCTTGTCCGCGGTCTTGCGGCGCTCAGTCTCGCGCTTGTCCCAAGTCTGCTTGCCTTTGGCCAAAGCCATCTCGACCTTTACCCGGCCATTGCGAAAATACAGACGGGTCGGAATCAGGGTCAGGCCCTTATGCTGGGTCTTGCCGATCAATTTGTGCAGCTCGTTTTTGTGCACCAGCAACTTCCGAGTGCGCAGGGGTTCATGGTTAAAGATGTTCCCGTGCTCGTAAGGACCGATATGCGCGTTGATCAGCCAAAGCTCGGCGTCCTTCACCAGGCCATAGGCGTCCTTCAAATTGGCGCGTCCGGCGCGGACGGACTTCACCTCCGTGCCACGCAAAGCGATACCCGCTTCGAACTTCTCCAGCAGAAAGTAGTTGTGCGAGGCGGCGCGGTTCACCGAGGCATCGCGTTCACCGCTAGCGGTCGGATCGCGCCGGGTTTTCTTCTCTTGCTGCGGACGATCGCTTGTTTGCGATTGGCGAGCCATAGATGTCAGCTTATGGAAGTGCTCAAGGTTGACTCCAATGCGGTATGACGCAGGGCAGAAATAACGGAAATAATCTCGGGCATAACGGGAATCTCAAATGCTAACACACGATGAATCCAGCAACTCACGCCCTCAGCGGAAATGCTATAATCGCGCCGATCAGCGCAACTTGTTCTTGTTTCAGCGTGCCGGCGCACTCGGATAGCAACCGTGCTCACATTTAAGACGGGCACAAGTCTTACATACCGGAAACCCTTGCCCTCCGGGCAGTTCTCGGGGAAGGGATCCGGCACAGTTTCCCCGGGGTTTACAGCAACGTGATGAAATGGGTTACCTGCATCCTGGCGATGCTACTGATTGTGGCCGTCCTGCCGGCGATGGCCTCGTCCGATAAGGCCGCCAAGGCCCTCTACCAGGAGGGTAAAGCTGCCCAGGCCCGCCAGGATTACATAACCGCTTACAACGATTACCACAAGGCCTGGGAACTCAAGCCTAGCGATCTTACGTACCGGACGGCGGCTGAGTATGTGCGTTTCCTGGCGGCCGCATCCTATGTTCATCAGGGCGAGATCCTGATGAAGGCGGGTAAGCTGCAGGAAGCGCTGACGGACTTCGAACAAGCCCTCGCTGTCGACCCTTCGAGTTTCATCGCCCAGCAACAGGCAAATAAGGTACGCCAGCTTCTGCTGAAGGACCAGAACCCGGCTCCAGCGGCCACTCCTCAATCTGCACTGACGCGTCGAATGGAAGAAGCTACCGGCCCGGTCGAACTGGCCCCTATCTCTCAGACGCCCATCATCCTGAAGTTGAGCGAGGATGCCAAGACCATCTACGAGAGTATTGGCAAGCTGGCCGGCATCAATGTTCTGTTCGACCCCGACTACACTTCGAAACGCATTCGCGTGGATTTGAATGGCGTCACACTGGAGGAGGCGCTGCAGATCACCGCGCTCGAGTCAAAGACCTTCTGGCGCCCGGTCACTCCCAACACGATCTTCGTGGCTGCCGATACTCCGGCCAAGCGCAAGGAGTTGGAGCAAAGTGTCATCCGGACTTTTTACCTGACCAACCTGTCGCAGCCGAACGAATTGCAGGACCTGGTCAACATACTTCGCACGTTGCTGGATACCCAGCGTTTGCAGCAGTTCCCTTCGCAGCAGGCGGTCGTGGTCCGTGGCACGCCGGACCAGATTGCCATGGCCGAGAAACTGATTGACGACCTCGACAAGTCGCGGCCTGAGGTGGTGGTGGAGGTCGCGATCATGCAGGTCAATCGCGACAAGCTGCGCAATCTGGGCATACAGCCGCCTGCCAGTATCACGGCGCAACTGCAGAGCAATACCAGCACAACCACGTCGGCCTCGGGAACCAACGTCGGAACCGGGAGTGGCACCGTCTCCACGACGTCAGGAGCTACAACCGGCAGTCTTACCCTGAATGAGCTGGCCCACCTCAATGCCACCAATGTCCTGATAACCATCCCTGCAACTACCGCGAACTTCCTGTTTACCGACAGCAGCAGCAAGCTCATAACCCAACCGCAAATCCGCGCCTCGGACGGGCAGAAAGCTTCTCTAAAGATCGGCGAGCGCGTCCCGGTTGCAACTGGCTCCTTTCAGCCCGGCATCGGCGGCGTCGGCATCAACCCGCTGGTTAACACGCAGTTTAACTACATTGACGTAGGTGTAAACATCGACATCACACCGCACGTGCATGGACTGGACGAGATCACATTGAAACTCGCAATGGACATCTCGGCGGTGGATTCGTATCAAAACATTGGTGGCATTCAGCAGCCGGTGATTGGGCAGCGCAAAATCGAACAGGATATTCGCCTTAAAGAAGGCGAGGTCAACATCCTGGGCGGCATTCTGGAAAGCGATCAAACTAAGTCGCTGTCCGGAATTCCGGGATTGGCGCAAATTCCCGGTCTCAGGTGGCTGTTCTCCTCGGAGCAGAAAGAGGTCAAGGACAACGAGATCGTTTTCGTGTTGATACCGCACATTGTGCGTGCGCAGGACCTGAATCCGGGTAACATGAAGGCCATTGACGTGGGCACCGCGAACACCATCTCCTTGCGCCGCGAGAGCGCTCCATCATCCGCCCCACAATCCAACGTTCCACCGCCCAGCGGTCCTGGAGCGGTGCAGAATAATATGCCGCCGCCGAACGGTGCGGCGGTTCCACCATCGGCTGGCGCTCCCAGTAACATGGGCACGCAACCTCCGACTGCTGCAGCGCCTCCGGGAAGCGCCATCGTGAGCTTTGACCCGCCAACGCTCGACCAGCCGGTTGGAGCCACTTTCACGGTGAATGTAAACCTGGCTGGCGGCCAGAACATCTCCGCCGTGCCGCTGCAGGTCCTGTACAACCCGCGCGTACTGCAACTACTGAACGTGTCCAACGGGCCGCTACTCTCTAAGGATGGCCAGACCGTCGCCCTGGTGAACCGCGATGACAGCCTGGCTGGAATCCTGCAACTCACCGCCTCGCGTCCTCCGGGAAGCGGCGGCGTGACGGGCGACGGCGCAGTGTTTACGCTGACATTCCAAGCGAGAGCTCCGGGACAGGCAACCCTGAGCATCAACCGGGCAGCGGTGAAGAACGCCTCCATGCAGAATGTGCCGGCAAGCGGCTCGCAAGCGATTGTGACGGTTCACTAGCAGCGCCGTCTAATTTAGTGGTCAGTTGCCAGCGATCCGTTGCCGGTCAGACCCGTTCCTCCAGCCCGGAAATTGCTGCTCGGCAGCTCACAATCGACAACTTGTAACGATTGTAGGGGCTAAAATAAGGGCAGTGCATCCCATGTTTTCTCATTGCGCCTTGGCTCACAAGGGAATCGGTGATGTCGAGCCTCCGGCCCGGGCTGCTTCTGCCGGGAATCGAGCTTCTGTCTACCGCGTGGCGCGTAAGAACGGCTTCACCCTGGTCGAGCTGATCGTCGCCATGACTCTCCTGCTGATCCTGACCGCGGTCGCAATGCCGGTAGCTCATGTCATCATCCAGCGTAGCAAGGAGAGGGAGCTGCGTCGCGATCTGTGGGAGATGCGAGACGCCATCGATCGCTACAAGGATGCGGCCGACCGCGGCGCCTTCCAGATTAAGCTTGACAGCCAGGGCTACCCTCCCGATCTTGAGACGCTGGTGAAGGGCGTGGATTCCAACGGCAAGAAGCTGCGATTTCTGCGGCGCATTCCGGTTGACCCGATGACCGGCACAACCGAGTGGGGCCTGCGCTCCATGCAAGACGATCCCGATTCCGATTCCTGGGGCGGGCAAAGCGTTTTTGACGTTTACACCAAGTCGGAAGGCACGGGCTTGGACGGAACGAAGTACAAGACATGGTAGTTTCGAGCAGTGCGACTATGCAGCGGCGTTTGCGACAACGCGGATTTACCCTGATCGAGTTGATGGTGGTCATCAGCATCATACTCATCCTGCTGACGCTCGCCATGCCGAATTATTCGAAGTCCATTCTGCACGCCCAGGAAGCGGCCCTGCGCGATGACTTACATACTCTGCGTTCGGTCATCGACCAGTACACGCTGGATAAGCAGAAGGCCCCAACGTCGTTGCAGGACCTGGTGGACGCCAGTTACATCAAACAGCTTCCCATGGACCCGTTCACCAAGTCGCGCGAGACCTGGGTGCCGGTGACCGATGACAGCCTGCTGTCGCCCGACCAGACAGCGCCGGGAATCGTTGATGTGCACAGCGGCAGCGACCAGGTTTCCACCGAAGGCACCGCGTATAGCACGTGGTGAAGAAGCAATTGGCAACCAGCAAATTAGCAACTAGCTGGAAAACCGTGTCCGATAGCGATAGACCCCCTCCCCCCTGCCGGTTCTTTAGAATCATCAGGTTACAAGCTTTTTCCCGGCATCGTATTGATCTCCAATGGCTTACGGGTATCTTCTTTTTTTGCAATGACTTACCAACAAGGATTTTCCCGCCTTCAGAACTCTAACCGGAATGGCGTTAACCAGATGGCAGACGACTATAGTCCCGTTCTAGCCCCTGACCCCTAACAACCAGCTCCTCAATTTTCAAAGATCACCGGCCAACGATCCGGCCGTTCCCGCCCGTTTCGGAGCGTAGAGACACTAAACCTCAAGCAGTTAGTGTAGCGAGCTGCGAGCCGATGTCAAGTTACGAAAGTACATGTACCACCACCATGGTGCCAGTAGGATGTTAAGGTCGTGGCGCAGCCGCTCTGCTCCCCTGAAAGTGGTACGCAATCACATCACGCTGTGACGGCCAGGCAGTAACATGTTCTCTCTGGTAGTCTTTTTTGCGACTGCCTATTGCGGTCGGGGAATGCTGCTAGTACGAGCCGAGTCCGCGTTCCTCAGAGAGGACTTATGAATATAAGATCGAGAGGATTGAGAAAGCCAATGGTTGCACTGACGGCGGCGCTTTTCGCCCAGATCGGCGCGGCCCAGCAGCCAAGTTGCCTGCCCGGTTCGGCTTGCGCAACCACCAGCATTGACGGGAAACAACTTCCACCACCACCACAGAAGTTTGAAGGAAAGATTGGACGCAACACTTCGGAGTCGACGCCGTACTGGCCGGCCCGCGTGGTGCCACCTAAGGGCGCGCCAAACATCCTGCTCATCATGACCGACGATTCCGGCTTCGGCGTTACCAGTACCTTTGGCGGCGTTATCCCGACACCGGCGCTCGACCGGATTGCGGCGATGGGGCTTCGCTATACCAATTTCAATTCCACGGCATTGTGCTCGCCGACGCGCGCCGCCCTGATCACCGGGCGCAACCACCATTCGGCTGGCTTCGGCGTGGTTGCCGAGCAAGCCACCGGCTATCCCGGCTACGACAGCATCATTACGCGGGACAAGGCGACGATTGGCCGGATCCTCAAAGACAACGGCTACCGCACCTCGTGGTTCGGCAAGGACCACAACACGCCGACCTACCAGGCCAGTCAGGACGGGCCGTTCGATCAATGGCCGATCGGCATGGGCTTTGAGTACTTCTATGGATTCATCGGCGGCGACACCAGCCAGTGGGAGCCGAACCTGTTCCGCAACCTGACGCCGATTTATCCCTACGTCGGCCATCCTGGCTGGAACCTGACCACGGCGCAGGCGGATGATGCCATTCAGTACATGAAGCGCATCAACGCGCTCGCCCCGGACCAGCCTTTCTTTATCTACTACGTGCCCGGCGGCACGCATGCCCCGCATCACCCGACGCCGGAGTGGATCAAGAAGATCAGCGACATGCACCTGTTCGACCAGGGCTGGGACAAGTTGCGCGACACCATATTCGCCAACCAGAAGAAGCTGGGCGTGATCCCGCCGGACGCCAAGATGACGCCCTGGCCGCATGACCTGCTCAAGCACTGGGACGAGCTGACGCCCGATGAGAAGAAGATGTTCCTGCGCCAGGTGGACGTCTTCGCCGCCTACGTCGCCTATACCGACAACGAGATCGGACGGGTGATCCAGGCGGTC
>Ga0209039_10004437_pt1 | contig 10267 bp, 7 predicted proteins | sample BogFormECP12_OM1_FD_188238 | JGI IMG/M metagenome (GOLD analysis project Ga0209039, IMG submission 188238) | Bog forest soil microbial communities from Calvert Island, British Columbia, Canada - ECP12_OM1 (SPAdes) (version 2) | ecosystem: Environmental > Aquatic > Freshwater > Wetlands > Bog ... | reverse complement strand
CGCGTGTTACTGAGCAGTGCGCCGAGGGCTTACCCCTCTCGACTCGCATGGCTTAAGCGAACTCCAATAGCGGTGCCCGCCGGCAGGATCAACCGGATTGTTGAGCACACGATTTCGCGTGTGCGGGAATACTTGTGGTCGGAAACCGATCTTTGCTGACTGGCGGAATTGCTCTTTACGTTAGATGAGCTATTTCGCGTACGTTTCTCATACTTGTCTCCCCCGTCAGTCCCGAGAGGTCACTCCCCGTCTCCAGGGAGGGGTTCTCAGGGCTCCACGCCCCCATTGGGCCATCTGTGGCGTCGCCTTGGAAGAGCACGGTTCATGCGTCCCCGGCTCGCCGTGGCGGCGTCGCCGTGCCGCGCTTCCGAAGAAGCGGGCGCAGCGGCCGAACGAAGGGGGTCCGGTATTTAACGGGCGCCACCGGCCGCCCCTCCTTCGCGAGGGGCTCCGCCGTCCTCGAGGCGGCGCACGAACAGCCGCACTTCGAGGAGCGAGGTGATCTCGGGGGGGTCGAGTCCGAACCCGAACCCCTCCCGGTTGAGCCAGACCCCGTGCATCCCCGCGGCCCTGGCGGCGAGCGCGTCGGTGTGGGCAAGATTGCCGACGTAGACCGTTTCCGCGGCGGGTACGTTCATCCGTTGGAGGGCCCGACGGAAGATCTCGGGGTCCGGCTTCTCGACACCCTCGGTCCCTGAGGAGACGATCCGCGAGAAGTAGTCGAGGATCCCCACGCGGTCGAGGATGCGTCGAACGGCGGCCTCGCTCGTCGAGTTCGAGACCACGCCGAGCGCGCGACGCTGCGCGCGCAGGGCGTCGAGGCACCGGCGCGTGTCGGAGTAGAGGCGTGCCGGGAGATCGGACTCATGGACGGCCGCGTTGAACTTCAAGGTCGTGGCCTCGTCCACGTCCTTTCCGGTGGCCCGAGATAGCGTACGGCGCCAGAACTCGGCGAGAGCGGCCTCTCCGCTCACATGGGGGGGTCGGGCGTCCAGTTCCTCCTCCACCTCCAGGAATGCGTGGCGGAGCTGGTCCGGGTCGAAGTCCAGGAAGAACCGTCGGGCGACCTCGGTCCACCCGTCGAAGTCCTTGTGGTCGATCAGCGTGCCGCCGAGGTCGAAGAGCACCGCCCGGACCCGCATCGGCCTCCCTCCCGCGGCGCGCACCCAGACCCCCGTCTTAGCGTTCACGGCCCGACCGCGGGGGGGTCCCGCTCGGACGGCCTATGCGACGCTCACCGACTGGATGTCGGTGTGGCGCAGCAAGATCGCGCGCGCGACCTTGAGGTTCTTGCCCGCCTTGCCGATCGCGCGCGCCTTCCACGCCGGGTCGACCGTCACCGTCACGTGGCGGCCCTTGCCCTTCGGGGCGAACTCCGCCTTCTTCGGGGAGTACCAGTAGAAGATGTTCATCACGAGGGTCTCGGGGTCGTCCGAGAACTCCACGACCTGGATCTCCTTCTTCAGCATCCCCTTGAGCCGGTCGACGAGGACGCCCCCCGGCCCCACCGCCTTGTGGACCTCGCCGGGATAGACGAGGTAGACGAGCTTCTCCTCGGCCTCGAAGCAGTCCTTGACGCGCGCGCCCGTCCGTTCCTCGAAGAGGCGGATGTAGCCGAGCGTCTCGGTGTCGAACGTGACCTCGGGCATGGATACCGGGAGCGAGGGGCCCTACGTTTCGAGGGAGAGAATCGCGCTGGAGCCCGGGTCGAGGATCGCCATCGCGCTGATGGGGTACGGACGGCCGCAGGCCTGCCCGAGCTCGACGGCGGTGCCCTCGTAGTGATAGATGGGAACTTTGCCCATAGCGCGGTCCTTCGTGAGCTTCGCGTTCGGGCAGGTCTTGGCGACGATGAGCAGCCTCGCCTTCTTCGCCTCGGCGGCGGCGAGCGTCTCGGTGAGCCCGATCTGGACCTTCCCCGTCTCGAGCGCGACCTTGAGCGCGTGCGCGAGGTCCATCTAGCTCACGCCTCCCCCTTCGCTTCCTCGACGGGCTTCGCGACGACCGGCACGTCCCCGACCGGCTTGTAGACCAGGTTGACCGCTCCGGTGCCGAGGGTGATCGGTTGGCCGACGATGATGTTCTCGGCGACGCCCTTGAGCTCGTCGACCTCGCCGGTGATGGCGGCCTTCAAGAGATGGGCCGCGGTGATCTCGAACGCCGCCCGGGCGAGCACGCTCGACTTCTTGCCCGATATCCCGTGGCGGCCGATCGCGCGGATGTCGCCCTCGTTCGTCATGACGTCGGCGACGAGCATCAGGTGGCGGATGTCGACGCCGAGACCCTGCTCGGCGAGCGTCCGGTTCGCCTCGTGGATGAGCGCAGCGCGGGCCGCCTCGACCCCGTAGACGCGGTAGATCTCGAAGACCGAGTTCGTGGTCGTCCGGACCCCGTCCACACCGGGGATCTCGATGACCCCTTCGAGGTTCGACCCCTCGGTGTAGATCACGTACTCGTCCTTCTCCTTGCGGATGAGCGCGCGCTGGATCCCCTCGACGCCCTTGATCTGGATCCGTTTCGCCTCCTCGCTCGCGATGAGGAGCTTCTTGAACGGCATCTCCTCGACCATCTCTTCCCGGCGGGATTTCGTCGCCCCGACGGTCGCCTCCTTCAAGTGGACCTCGAACGAACGGGTCTCCCCGCTCCCCGAGCCCGGCTTCACCTCGAACAGACGCGGGTCCAGGTTCGCGACGAGCGCGGCCTCGAGCTCGGCGCGCTTCACGCCCCGCGCCTCGAGGAGCGCGGCCTGGGGCGAGACGACGACCTTGAGGTCCTCGACAACGGTCCCGATGGACGCGACGTCCGGGACGGTCGTGACCTCGACCTGGAGGGCGATCTTCTGGACCGCCTCGCGGTCGCCCTTCAACTTCTTCTCGACGTGCACGGTCATCATCGGCGTCGACGGGACTCGTCGCGCGTCCACGAGCTCGATGAGGCGGGGCAGGCCGAGCGTGACGTTCATCTCGGCGACCCCGGCGTAGTGGAACGTCCGGAGCGTCATCTGCGTTCCCGGCTCGCCGATCGACTGGGCCGCGACGATCCCGACGGACTCGTGCGGGTCGACCCCGGCCTTGCGGAACCGGCGGGCGACCTCCCGGACGACCTTGGAGGCGTCCGACGGTTGGAGGCGGAGGCTCTGGAGCTTCGCGCGCAGGTCCTCGACGAGCGACGGCGGGAGCGGGATGCCGGTCTCCCGGCGGGCGGTCTCCTGGATGCGGGTGGAGAGGTCGCGGACCGGGACCTTCTTCTCTTCAGCGGCCATCGGTCGAGCTCACTCCCCCCCGAACTCGGGTCCCTCTTCGGGCGCCCCGAACTCCTCGGTCTCCTCTTCCTCGGCCTCTTCCTCGAGCTGCGCTTCGGCCTGGAGGTCCATCTCCTCCTCGGTCACGGGCGGGGCTCCGGCGGCGCCCTCGGGCCGCCGCTCCTCGCTCGCGCGGACCCGCCGCCCAAGGACCTGGGCGACGACCTCGTCGAGCGAGACCGGGGCGCCCTGGTAGGAGCGCGTCGGGTCGATGCCGTCCTCGCCGTACTTGTACTCGATGATCGTCTCGGCGGTGTTGCGGACGGTCCCGTCCTCGTTGACCTTCAGGTCCTCTAGGGCGTTGATCAGCCGCCGCTGCATGTAGCCGGACCGGCTCGTCCGGACCGCGGTGTCGACGAGCGACTCCCGGCCGCCCATCGAGTGGAAGAAGTACTCCGTCGGCGAGAGCCCGCGCTTGTAGCTCGAGCTCACGAACCCACGCGCATCGGCGCCGAGGTCGCCCCGCTCGAAGTGCGGGAGGGTCCGGTGGACGAATCCGCGCATCAGCCGCTCGCCCCGGACCGATTGCTGTCCGACCGCGCCGGCCATCTGCGTCAGGTTGAGCATCGAGCCGCGGGCGCCGGACTTCGCGAGGATCACCGCGGGGTTCTCGAGACCCAGGTACCGGCCCGCGATGTCGCCGGCCGTGTCCCGCGCCTGGCCGAGCTCGCGCCGGACCATCACCTCGAGCGTCTCCTCGAGCGAGCGGCCGGGCATCTGCTCGAGCTCGCCCTTGCGGTACTCGGCTACGAGCTCGTTCACCCGGACGCGCGCGTCCGAGAGCGCCGTGAGGATCTCCTTCAGCGCGCCTTCGGGGACGTCCTCGTCGTCGATCCCGGTGGAGAGCCCTTTGAGGCCGATCGCCGTGATCGCGAGGCGGCTCATCTCGTCCAGGAACTGGCGCGCGCGCGGCATGCCGTTGTTGCGCGCGATCGAGTCGAGGACCGCCCCCTTCTCGTAGGCGATCGCCTTCTTGTCGATCACGCCCGCCTTCAGGACGCCGTTCTCGATCACGACGTTCGCGTCGTGCTTGCAGTTGAGCGGCGGGCAGTCGCAGCGCGCCCAGATGTTCGCGCGGAACTCGATCGTGAGGTCCTTCGGGAGTGTTAGGGAGAACAGCTGCTTCCCCGTCCAGAACGGCGCGCCGTCCTTGTCCTTGCCCGCCGGCGGCGGGAGCGGGTAGTGGAGCTTCGATAGGAGGTACGTCACCTCGCTCTTCGTGAACGTCGGGTTCTGGTACGTGAGCAGGAATGCCGCGGTGATGTGGTCGTGCAGCATCCCGATGATCGGGCCGCCGTACCGCGGGGAGAGGATGTGCTCCTCGACCTTCATGAGCACCTTCGCCTCGGCGCGCGCCTCCTGGCTCTGGAGGACGTGCAGGTTCATCTCGTCGCCATCGAAGTCCGCGTTGTAGGGAGGGCAGTCGCAGAGGTTGAACCGGAACGTCTTGTGCGGGAGAATCCGGACGAAGTGTGCCATCATGCTCATCCGGTGCAAGCTCGGCTGCCGGTTGAACAGGACGATGTCGCCGTCGATCAGCTGGCGCTCGACGATCGAGCCGGGGACGACGAGCTCGGCGCACGCCTCCGCGTTCTTCTCCATCACACGGATCCGCTGGCCGTCCTCGCGCACGAGGTAGTTGACCCCGCACCGGATGTGCCCCTCGGCGTCGGGAGCGGGGGACGGGCCGCGGCGGACGAGCTCCTTCGCGACCTCCTGGTTGTGCAGCGTGACCTCGAGCGGGACCGTGAGCCCCCGGGCGACCTCGACCGGGATCCCGACCTCGTTGATCGAGAGCAGCGGGTCCGGGCTGATGACCGTGCGCGCCGAGAAGTTGACCCGCTTTCCCGAGAGGTTCGAACGGAACCGACCGTCCTTCCCCTTCAGGCGCTGGGCGAGAGTCTTGAGCGGCCGGCCCGAGCGATGCCGGGCGGGCGGGATGCCGCTCGTCTGGTTGTCGAAGTAGGTCGTGACGTGGTACTGGAGGAGCTCCCAGAGGTCCTCCACCACGAGCTGGGGGGCGCCCATGTCCCGGTTCTCGCGCAGGCGCTGGTTGATCCGCAGCACGTCGACGAGCTTGTGCGTGAGGTCGTCCTCGCTCCGCTCCCCGCTCTCGAGCGTGATCGAGGGGCGGACCTGGACCGGCGGGACGGGGAGGACGGTAAGGACCATCCACTCCGGGCGGCCGAACTTCGGGTTGAGCGCGAGCGCGCGCACGTCGTCGTCGGGGATCCGCTCGAGGCGAGCGCGGACCTCCTTCGGGGTGATCTTGTGGCTGTTCTCGCGGAAGGTCGTGGGCTTGTCGAGGACGATCTTCTGCTGGATCTCGTGGCAGTTCGGGCACGAACGCTCGTCCTTCGCCTCGCGAGAGCGGGGGGTCCGCGGCGCCGGGGTCGCGTCGTCCGAGTCGGAGACGGCCTCCGCGCGCGCGCTCGGGGCGTCGGGGAGCACCCGTCCGCACGCCCGGCACGTCGATTGGAGGAGGCGCTTGACCTCCTTCGCGTAGCCGACGTGGATGACCGGCATGGCGAGCTCGATGATGCCGAAGTGACCGGGGCACTCGTTGACCCGGCCCCCGCACGTGCGGCAGCGCAAGTTCGGCTCGATGACCCCGAGGTGGAGGTCCATGAGCCCCATCTCGATGGGGTAGCCGTCGTCGTCGTACGTGTCGGCGGTGATGATCTTCGCGGCGCTCATTCGCCGGATCTCGTCCGGCGAGAGGAAGGCGAACTGGAGGCCGCGGATCTTCTTCGATAGTCCTTGCGCCATCGTCGTCCTCCTACCGCATCTCCTCGAGCTGGAGCCGCATGATCACGCCGAGGCTGATCAGCTCCTCGAGGAGGAGCTTGAACGAGTAGCTCATCTCGACCGGATAGATCGACGAGGTGTTCCCGCAACTCGGGCAGCGCAGCGAGTTCGCCCGGGTGTCGGGGATGGCGATGTGCCCGCACTCCGAGTTCCCGCAGACGTACTGGATCGTGCCGTCCGACTCGTCCAGGAGCCGGTCCTTGATGACCATCGCAACGCCATGGCCGATCAGGCAGTCGCGCTCCATCTCTCCGAACCGTAGACCGCCCTGGCGTGAGCGACCCTCGGTCGGCTGCCGCGTCAGGATCTGGACTGGGCCGCGCGAGCGCATGTGCATCTTGCCCGCGACCATATGGTGGAGCTTCTGGTAGTAGATCACGCCGATGAAGATCTCCGCCTCGAACCGGCGGCCGGTGAGCCCGTCGTAAAGGGTCTCCCGGCCCGACGGGTGGAACCCGAGGCCCTGGAGCCCTTCGCGCAGGGCCTCCTCGCGCGCCCCCGAGAACGCCGTGCCGTCAATCGTGTGGCCCTCGAGCGCCCCGACCTTGCCGCCCAGCATCTCGAGGACGTGGGCGACCGTCATCCGGGACGGGATCGCATGCGGGTTGATCAGCAGGTCCGGCGTGATCCCGTCGCGCGTGAACGGAAGGTCCTCCGGCGGGACGATGAGGCCGATGACCCCCTTCTGCCCGTGTCGGCTCGCGAACTTGTCGCCGAGCTCGGGGACCCGCTGGTTGCGGACCTTGACCTTCACGAGCTTAGAGATGTTCTCCCCCTCGGTCAGGATGACGTTGTCGACCCAACCGGACTCGCCGAAGCGGACCGTGACGCTCGTCTCCCGCCGCTTCTGCGGCGTGAGCAGGTCGGTCTTCTCCTCGAGGAAGCGCGGCGGGCTCGTCTTCCCGACCAGCACGTCGCCCTCGGCCACCTCGAGCTCGGGGAAGATGAGGCCATCCTCGCCGAGGTTCCGGTAGGCGGTGTCGACCCGCGCTCCGGCGACGTCGGGGCGGGGGATCTCGAACCGGTCCTCCTGGCCCCCGGGGTACTTGCGCTCCTCGCCGCGGTACGTCCGGAAGAACGACGAGCGACCCAGGCCCCGATCGATCGCGCCCTTCGAGAAGACGAGGGCGTCCTGCATGTTGTACCCCTCGTAGGAGAGGACGGCGACCACGAAGTTCTGCCCCGCCGGACGCTCGGTGAAGTGGACGTAGCGCATCGTCTGCGTCCGAAGGAGCGGGGCCTGCGGGTAGTGGAGAAGGTGGCCGCGGGTGTCCGGCCGTCGCCGGTAGTTCACCGACTCGACGCCGAGCGCCTGCTTAGCCATCCCCGAGCCCATCGTGTTCCGCGGAGCGCTGTTGTGCTCCGGGTAAGGGATGAGCCCCGTGCAGACGCCGAGGATCAGGTTCGGGTCAATCTCGAGGTGCGTGTGCCGCTCGGTGAGCAGGTTCGTGGTGGGGAACGTACCGTGGCAGAAGCCGCATTCCACGGTCGCCTGCTCGCCCTTGTCGCCCATCGACGCCCATCGGATGTCGGAGCGGCTGAGCGCCTTCTGGCACTTCGGGCAGCGGTCGGGAGAAACGTAGGCGTCGACGGCGATGAGCGCGTCCTCTTCCTCTTCCGCGTCGGCCCACTCAATCTTCCCTTGCCGGACGAGGTCGCTGAACGAGAGCGTGCCCCGGGCGAGCTCGTCGAGGTCGGAGCGCGAGACGCGCGGGACGCCGTTCTTGACGACGACCAGCGGGCGGCGGAGGCGGCCCCCGTCACAGTGGACGATCACCTCGTTCATCTCGTCGTCGTAGCGGACGTTGAGCTCGTACGTCTTGTCGCCGAGGGTCGGGGAGAGCGTCCCCGTCCGCCGGCGCTCGCGGATCTCCCGCACCAGCTCGAGGGGCTGGGAGTGGAGGCCGACCAGGTTCCCGTTGACGTAGACGCGCGCCGCGCGCTTCCCGCGGGGCGCCGCGGACTCCTGGAACACCTCGGGACCGATCTCGCGAGTGTTCAGGTCGCGAAGGATGAGCGTGACCTCCTCCTCGTCGGCGCCTTCGCTCACGTCCACGCACAGGGCGTAGTTCTTGACGAGACCGCAGTTCTGTCCCTCAGGCGTCTCGTTAGGGCAGAGACGACCCCATTGCGTCGGGTGCAGGTCCCGCGCCTCGAAGTGCGGCTGGCTCCTCGTGAGCGGGCTCGTGACGCGGCGCAGGTGGCTAATGGTCGACATGTGGCTCGTCCGGTCGAGCACCTGGCTCACCCCGGCGCGCCCGCCGACCCAGTTCCCCGTGGCCAGCGCGTGAACGAGCCGTTGCGTCAGTAGGTCCGGTCGGATCGCGCTCGCGATCCTAAGGTCCTTCTTCCGTGCGAACGACCGCTCGAGCTGGTATTTCAGGTCCTTCAGGAGGAGAGAGAACGCGACCCGGAAGAGGTCCTCCATGAGGTCTCCGGCGAGCTTCAACCGCTTGTTCGCGTAGTGGTCCTTGTCGTCCTCGCCCCGGACCTTGAGGTGGAGCTCGAGAACTGTCCTCGCCATGCGCGCGAGGTAGAGCGCTTTCTTCAGACGGTCCGGCTTCGTGTCGCCGAGATGTGGGAGGAGCGAGCGGTCGAGGATCCCGTCGACCTTGCGCTGACGGTACTCCTTCGCCTGCCCGGTCGCGAACTTCTTCTCGAGGAAGATGAGCGCGTCGTCGGTTGAGAGGACCCCCTCGGGCGGGTAGAGCTTCTTCGAGACGCACTCCTCGAGGTTGACGTTCAATAGGTGCTTCATCGTCTGGACGAACGGTTCGTCCAGCGGGAGGAGCTCGCCGAGGACGGCTTGGAAGATCTCCTCGTCGTTCTTCATCCCGAGCGCTTTCATCAGGATTACGAGCGGGATCTGCCCGCTCGCCGTCGGGACCGAGACCTGGAGGACCCCCTCCTTCTTCTTCTCGACGACCGTGAGCGAGCGGTACCCGCCGCGCTGGCTGAACACCTTCGCGCTCTCGATCGGGGTGCCGTAGCGCTCGTTGAACTCGGCGAAGATCCGGTTGGGCGCGAGGTCTTCGAGGCTGATGATGACCCGCTCCGTCCCGCCGATGATGGCGTACCCTCCGGGGTCGAGCGGGTCCTCCCCGTACTCGACGAGCTTCGCCCGGTACTCGTCGTCCGAGAGCCAGATTTGGTCGTCCTCGGAGATCTTGTACCGGTTCAGGTTGCAGGGGCGGCTCTTGACCATGATGGGGAGGTCGCCGATGTGCACGTCCTCGGGCGCGCGCTCGACCCCGTTCTCGACGACCGTGACCTTGAGGAAGATGGGGGCCTGGTACGTGAGGTTCCGGAGCCTCGCCTCCATGGGGGTAAGGGTCGGCTTCGAACCGACCGGCTCCTTCACGAACGGAGCGCCGATGAAGATCGTCGGCTCGGCCGAGGGGTTGACGTTCCCCCGGGCGTCCCGGCGGCGGCCGACGCGCACGTAGATCGAGCTCTTCGTCTTCTGGACATCCAATCGGATGACCCCGCGCTCGGTCGAATCCTCACTGACACGCGCGTCGTCCACGATGCGCTGCATCCGCGAGTTCGGATTGTCCTTGGTCGGCAGGAAGTCGTTGAAGCTCGCCAGGTGGTGATTGACGATCGAGCGCTCCCGGAAGAACGCGTCCACGATTTCTCGCATGGATTCGGATCAGTCCCCTCCGACGGACGGGACGATGAGGCGGTAGGCGATGGCCTGCCCAGCGGTGGCGCTCGGTCGGCGGACCCGGACGAGCCGGCCCACGAGGACCTCGCCGCGTTCGCGCAGCCCCTCGAACTTGGGGTCGGTCTTGAGGCCAGGGTCCGAGGCGAGGATCTTCGGGAGCCGTTCGGGCGAAGCGCCGAGCTGCTCGAGGACCTTCCGCGTCTCCTCCTCACTCAGGATCTCGTGGGGCGGGGCGAGGTGGTGAGCCACGAACGGCCGTGGGGGAGTCGTGACCTTAGCCACGGCGGGGCGCGCGCGCGATCGGCGGGCGGTGCTGGGGGTCATGCGGTGCTCCGAGGAACGTGACGGGCCCGGGGGGACGTCCGGAGCGACCTCGCGGTCGGCGCGAGGAGGCTCGTTCGAACCCCCGACCACCTGGTTAAAAGCCAGATGCTCTTTGTAGGGTCGCCCGGCGGGCCGGACGACCAACCTAACTGAGCTACGGGCCCGTT
>Ga0209039_10004436_pt1 | contig 10270 bp, 13 predicted proteins | sample BogFormECP12_OM1_FD_188238 | JGI IMG/M metagenome (GOLD analysis project Ga0209039, IMG submission 188238) | Bog forest soil microbial communities from Calvert Island, British Columbia, Canada - ECP12_OM1 (SPAdes) (version 2) | ecosystem: Environmental > Aquatic > Freshwater > Wetlands > Bog ... | reverse complement strand
TGAATAGCGCGGTTTGCGCCGATCGCCGCTCGCGCGACTTCTCGCCCGAGCAGTACAGCCGGTCGCGCGCGACGTCGATATACAGCGAGCTGAGATCGACCACGATGAAATTCTGCATGACCTGGAACGCGGTCTGGAACTCGAACGCTTCGTAAGCGCGGCGCACTTCGCTCTTGAGTTTCTCCGTGCGCGCCAGGATGTAACGATCGAACTCGAGCATCTCACTCAACGCAACCGCGTCGCGCGCCGGATCGAAGTCAGCCAGGTTGCCCAGCACGAAGCTGTAGTCGCCGTTCCACATGCGGATGCCGCGAATGGTCATTGTAGCGCGCGTGGAGCGGGAGGCTGGCGGCGCGCGTCAGCCCAGGTTCCCGAGGATCTGCGCGGTTCGCACCACCGTGCAGTACTCGCCGTCCAGATTGGCCAGGCTCATGGCGTGGACCTCGGCGGCGGTGCGGAACGTTCCGTCCCAATCGGAGCGCCCGAAGGTGAACGCCGCGTCTTCCACCAGAAACGTGTCGAAGCCGAGATTGCCCGCCATTCGGACGGTCGCCTCCACCGAGTTGTTGGTGATCACTCCGGCGACCGCCAGGGTGGTGTGGCCGGCGGAGCGCAGCCGCGCTTCCAGGTCCGTCCCGATGAAGGCGCTGTTGGTGCGCTTGGCGATCACGGTTTCGCCCGGGGCGGGGGCGGCCTCGGGCTTGAAATCGTGCAGAGGCTGGCCGGGGCGGTAGTGCGAGGCCGGCTCGGTGGAATCGTGGCGGATGTGGTAGATGGGCCGCCCGGACGCGCGCCAGGCGTGGAGCAGCGCGGCGATGTTGCGCTCCGCTTCGGGGTTGTTGCGCTCACCCCAACCGGGGTGATCGATGGCCTTTTGCACGTCGATCACCAGCAGCGCGGCGTGAAGCGGCCAGGGGTTGGGCAGGCATCGGATCACCGTCCGATTCTAGCGCGTCCCCCACTCCCACATTCCGAACCCGGCGCTCTGCGAGAGCGGATAGCCCACCTGGCGGGCCAGCATGGCGATCTGGCCCCGATGATGGGCGTCGTGGGCGAGCAGGTAGGCGAGAAAGCCGGCGGCGTCGGGCTTGAAGCCCCGGATGGCGCCGTTGCCCGGGAGCGAGGCCCGCAGCACGGCTTCGAGAGCCCGCCAACTTTCGTTGAGCAGGCGAATGGCGTCCGCTTTGGTGCAACTCTCGCCGTCCAGCTTGGCGGGAAGAGGAGCGTCCCTGGCGGCGCTCTTAAGCCACATCAGGCGCACGTTGTGAATGTGGGCCGCCATGGAGGCTATGGTGCGGCCTTTTCCGCCGTGCGGCGCGGCGCGCCAGGCGGGATCGGGCACGGCGTGGATGAGAAACTCGTTGATGCGATTGTTGGTGGCGTAAGCGGCCAACAGGGAATCGACAACGGAAAACGGTTCAAGGGCTCTTGCAGGCTGCATCCCAATTCCTTTCTCCGGCGCGGGGGCGCCGGACGGAAATTTCCCCGTGTCTGCCGATGAGATGCAGGGAAAACCGGGATGGTTGGTTAAAACATGTGACGGCGAGCGCAGGCGGGCTATTTCGCCTTGCTCAGCAGTTGCTCCAGGTCCAGGAGGTGCTGCGGCTCATAGGTCCTTTGGGACCAATGCGAATCTTCCTTGAACTCCACGCCGACGAAGTATCCGATCTCCCGGTAGACGCAGTAGCGGACGAGGCCTGAGAACTCCTGCTTGGGACACGCCCAGCGGATCTCGGCGCCCTTTGGCACGGGGGTTTCCAATTGCAGGCACGCTCCCGACGAGGAGATGTCCTCCAACAGGCCGACCGACCGCCTTCGCTTCCCCAAGGCGTCCTTCCAGGACACCTTCACCATGTCCGCGCACAACATGCGAACTTCACAGCGCCGCTCTTGCATACTTGACATATCGGCGGAATTGCCGGGTCTCTTCACCATATCTGCCCCAGGGGAGGATCCGCGCGCCTGCCTCCGCTGAGAATCCTACCGGATTACGTAAACTTTGGCAAGCGCAAGCAATGAGCCCCGGCAGACGGCGGACCGTTTCCCCAACATGGACGACATTGTGGCGCCCACCATGGCCGATTCCCGCTTCGACGCCCGGCTTTTCGGAGGCTTCGCCGCCCTGGCGCTGCTGCTGGCCGGCATCGGAGTCTACGGGTTGCTCTCGTTTTCGGTGGCCCGGCGCACGCATGAGTTGGGCGCCCGCATGGCCTTGGGCGCGACCCGCGCCGATGTGCTGCAACTGGTGCTGCGGCAGGGTTTAGCGCTGGTTGGCATGGGGCTGCTGGTGGGCCTGGCCGGCGCCCTGGCCCTGACGCGATGGCTCGCCACGCTGCTGTTCGGAGTGCGTCCGGTGGACCCCATGGTGGCGCTGCGAGATGAGTAGGGCGGCCCGCGGCACGAGTCGCCCCCGCCCGCTCGTGGCATAATCGGACCATCGATGCGGAGAATCGTTGCCGTGATGGCCGCCTGTGCCGCGCTGGCAGGCTGCGCCCACAAGAAACGGACCAGTGCGCCGCCGGCGGTTCCGGTCAAGATCGGACACACCGAGACGGGCATCGCCAGTTGGTACGGCCACCCGTATGACGGGCGGCCGTCGGCCAGCGGCGAGATCTACAACATGGACGCCATGGTGGCGGCCCACCGGACCATGCCCTTCGGCGCCTGGGTGCGGGTCTACAACCTCACCAACAACAAGACCGTCGAGGTGCGCATCATCGACCGGGGGCCGTTCGTGCACGGCCGGATCATCGACCTCTCGCATGCCGCCGCACAGGCCATTGACATGATCGGTCCGGGCACGGCAAGGGTCCGGCTGGTGGTAATCCAGCCGCCCAAGGCGGTCGCGGCCGAGGTCTATGCGGTGCAGGTGGGCCAGTTCCGCAGCCGCGAGACAGCCGAACGGCTACGCGCCCGGATGGCCGCGGAATTCGGCGCGGCGCGGCTGGTCCGGCGGCCGGGCAGCCCCGAGAGTTGGCGCGTGCTGGTGGGGGCCGAACCGGCCGAAGATGCCGCCACGGCGCTGGCGGAGCGCATTCGGGACAAAACGGGTGAGAGAAACGCCTTCGTCGTCCGACTAGATGCGCAGCAGTGAAATCCTCATGAATCCCGCGCCGAGCACGGTGACCCACCTATTGGTGGGGGTGTCTCCGCAGATGGCCTCGATTCGCAGGCTCATTGGAAAGGCCTCGCGCAACCGGCTGCCGGTGCTGCTGTTGGGTGAAAGCGGCACCGGAAAAGAGGTGGTGGCGCGCGCCATTCATGAGGCCAACCCGCGCGGCCGGTTCGTGCCCATCGATTGCGGTTCGCTGGTGGGCACGCTCATGGAAAGCGAACTGTTCGGCCACGTCAAGGGCTCGTTCAGCGGGGCCATCGAGAGCAAAAAGGGGTTGGTGGAACTGGCCGACGGCGGCACGGCGTTCTTCGACGAGATCGGCGATCTGCCGCTCGAAATGCAGGTCAAGCTGCTGCGCCTGATTCAGGAGCGCGAATTCCGCGCGGTGGGGGCCGTGCAGTGGCGCAAGGTGGACCTGCGGATCATCGCGGCCACGCACCGCAACCTCAAAGCCGAGGTGGACGCCGGGCGGTTCCGGCAGGACCTGTTCTACCGCCTGAACGTGGTTTCCATCAAGCTGCCGCCGCTGCGCGAGCACATGCAGGACCTGGAACCGCTGGTGGAGCACTTTCTGGAAACGGGATCGGACGCCGGTCTGCCGGCGTTCCGGCCCAGCCGCGAGATTCTGGACACGTTTCTCGACTACCACTGGCCGGGCAATGTGCGCGAACTGAAAAACTGCATCGAGAGGCTGGCGGCGTTGAACTCCGACAGCGCCCTGCAAATGGCCGACCTCCCCTCGGCGCTGCAATACCACCGGGGGGCCAACGGGCTGACGGCGCTGGCGGCGAACGCGTCCCTGGCGGACGCCGGATATTCGCTGCCGGAGGTCACGCTGGCTCCCCCGTCGCCGGTGATCTCGCTGCCCGAGTCGGAGCGCCAGGCCATCTCGAGCGCCCTGGCGGCGACGCGTGGGGAGCGCACGCAGGCGGCGCGAATTTTAGGTATCGGCCGGACCACGCTTTATCGCAAAATGAAAGCATACCGACTCGTCTGACCATTGCGCTGGACGCCACCTACAGCCTGGGGGATGCTCTGTCCGGGGTGGGGGTGTATTCGCGCGAGGTCCTTTTCGGAATGGCCGCGGCCCATCCCGAAGTGCGCTTCCGGTTCTGCTACCGCCCCCACCGCTATCTCCGCTCCTGGCGCGAGAGCCTGCCGCGCAACGCGCGCCGCGGCTTGCTGGCCGAACCCCTGGGCCTGGGGGGCGCGCAACTGTTCCACGGTCTGAATCAGCGCCTGCCGGCACTGGCTCTGCCCCGCTCGGTGGCCACCTTCCACGACCTGTTCGTGATGACCTCGGAATACTCCACGCCGGAATTCCGCGCCCGTTTCACCGGGCAGGCGCGCGATGCCGCAGCGCGGGCGACGGCGGTGATCGCCGTTTCCGAGTTCACCCGCCAGCAGGTGATTTCGCACCTCGGGGTGGCGCCGGAACGGGTGCACGTGGTGCACCACGGCATCCGCGGCAACCCCCCGGCCGGGGGCGCCGGCGAGCGGCGGGAGCGGGTGATTCTGAGCGTGGGCGCGATTCAGAAGCGCAAGAACATCGCCCGCCTGGTGGGGGCTTTCGAGACGGTGAGCGCGGACTGGCGCCTGGCGCTGGCCGGTTCGGCGGGCTACGGATCCGAGGAGATTCTGGCGCGGATCGCCGCCAGCCCGGCCGCCGGCCGCATTTCGGTGCTGGGCTACATTTCGCCCGCGGAGCTGGCAAGCTGGTACGCCCGATGCTCCGTATTCGCCTTTCCTTCGCTTGACGAAGGGTTTGGCATGCCGGTGCTGGAAGCCATGGCGGCGGGAGCGCCTGTTCTGACGTCCAACCGCTCGGCGCTGCCGGAAGTGGCCGGCGACGCGGCTCTGCTGGTGGACCCGGAGAACGCGGAGACGCTGGGGAAGGCCCTGCGCGATTTGACGGAATCCGAGGATCTGCGCCGGGACCTGGCCCGCCGCGGGAGCTTGCGCGCGCAACTGTTCACATGGGAAAAGGCCGTCCGCGCAACCTGGGAGGTCTATCGGCAGGTTTTGGACTGAGCCTCTGAGGTTGGCTTTAGCCCTGTTGTTTCAGCGGCTTTCGTCGTCTACCGAAATCTTGAGCGCTTTCAGAAAGCGCTGGTCCTGGGAAGTGAGCTTGATCTTGCCGGTGGTTTCGAACTTCCGGATCTTGGGTTCGGCCGGCTCCGCGCCCTCGACTTCCTCGCCTTCCTCGCCGCCTTCCTCATCCCTCCGGTTGAAGCCGATGGTAGCCTCCAGAACGAGGAAGACGTCGTACCCGGCTCGCTTGATCTCGCCGATCGCTTCCGCGATCCGGTCGGACTCGGAAAGGGAATCGTTGATCGCGTTCCCCAATTCCTGCACTAGGTGCTTCAAAGGCTCTTCCACGGCGTTCTCCCTCTACTGGCAGACGCATCGGAGGCAACCGGCGTTCCGCATCCACTAATTCGATTGTAGTGGAGGTTCGCCCGGTTCACAACCGGGCCACCACCTGCGTATCTATCGGCACGCCGGCCTGGTAGCATCATATCCGGCCGCACTTCTGTTAGGATGAGAACGTGTGGCAACGGGTAGTCGTCAAGCAGGGCCGCAGCTTCTTGCGACACGTCGTCCCGGCGGTCCTCAAACCCCTTCGAACCCTTTGGAATGAGGTGATTGGCGCCCTCTTTCTGTGCATGGGAACGGTTTTCGGGGTGTCGGCGTTCCGGTCTTTCCAGGCGGGAGACGGCTTCCGCTGCATTGTGGGATGCAGCAGCGCCATCCTCATGGCCTGGTTCGGCATTTCTTCCTTCTGGCGGGCGCGTAAGATCTCCCGCTCCTGAACAGCGGCCCGGCAAGACGAGACACCCCACTCCACCGCGCACCCAGGCGGTCCGCGGCGAGTCATGATCCCCACCCCTCGAAGCAGGCTACGCGCGATGGCGGCAACCGGCTGCCCAAGATGGCGGATACCGCCTGAGCTACGCCGCGGGGGAAGCCACCCCGGACTGGCCCAAAAGCGGGTTGGGCGAGTAACGGGACCCGTAGAGCACGTCCTGCGCGCGGCGGCGATTCCGGCGGCGCTCGCGCAGCCCGAGGCGGTGCATAATTCGACCGACGTGGTCGGGGTCGTAGCGGATGCCGAAGCGGGTTTGAATGGCTTCGGCGAAACGCGCCGTGGTCCAGCGGTCCACGTCGAATCCCACAGCCCGCGGGCCGGACCGGTAGACTTCGGAAACGAGGTGGAGTTGTTCCGGGTTCAAGCGGCTGGGACGGCCGGGGGCGCGGCGTTTGCGCAATCCCTCCACCCCATGACCGTTCAACGCGCGGCACCAACGGGACGCAGTCGTACGGGTGACCCCGAACTTACGGGCCACCTGGGACTGCGAAAGCCCCCTTTGCAGGTCCTGTGCGGCTAACAGGCGCCTGCTCTCCATTTCATCGCGAGTCAGAATGCCTTGTGCGGCTGTTTCCATACACCTCGCGCGGTTGTGAATCTCCAGAGCAATCCTAGAATAGCAAAAAACACGATTTATGCAAAATGTTTTTTCGCGCCGGGGTGCGAATGGGCGCCGCCGCGAGGCGGCCCCGTCCCGCTCTTCGTTCGCAGGATCGCGCGCTGGCCGGCGGCGGGAGGCCCGCCGGCGGGCCGGCCGCGGACGAGGGCGTCCGCCCCGCAAAGGCCCCGCAACGGCGCACATGGGCGAATGCCGCCGTGTATAATGAGCCTTTGCGTCACCGGACTCCGCCGCGTGACATCGATCACCTTCATGGCCAGTCAGCCTCCGCAAGTGGACTCCACTCCCCGGCCCCGGTACGCGCGCCGCCTGGTATTGGCGGGTCTGGCAGCGTGCGTGGGAGTCATCGCTCTCGATTCCCTGTTGTTCCGCACCGGCTTCTACGCCACCATTCTGGAGCCGGATTCGTCCACCGGGCTCTTCGAGATGATTCTGCGGCGGGAGCAGGCCGCGCAGGAGTACAGCGGCGCCCCCATGGTGGCGACCTTCGGCAATTCGCGCTTCGCGTGGTCGGCCAAGGTGATCGACCATCGGCCGGGCTTTCACAAGTACGCGTTGCGCAACGCCGGTGTGGCGGGCAGCGACGCGCGGGCCTGGTATTACATGATCCGCGATCTGGATCCCACAAGGCGGCGCTACCGCGCGCTGGTTTTCGGGGTGGACGATTACGACGACGAGGACCGCTACTACAACCCCAACGACGACATTCGCGCGCTCCACTATGTTATCTGCCGGCTGCGGCTCGTCGACGTGTTCGAATTCGCGCGATCGTTCGACAGCCGCGAGCTGCAATTCGCGGCCCTGCGCGGCGGCCTGCTCAAGGGCATCGTTTTCCAGAACGACCTGCAGGCATTTCTGGCCAACCCGCGGAAACGGCTGGCGTATGTCCGCCAGTGCGATCGCGATTGGAATACCTGGATCTACGATTTCCAGGAAACCACCGACAGCATGGTGGGCCTGAAGATCGACTGGACGACCCTCAAGGTGACCTACCCTCCAGGCGCCAACGACGACCAGCGTGGCACGGTGGATAATTTTCTGGCGCACCAGCCCGAGCCGCAGATCGGGCGCATGGCGGCGTTCCAGCGCACCTGGTACGGGCGCATCATCGACCGGTACCGCGGGTCGCCGACGAAGATCGTGTTTCTGCGGCTGCCGCGCGGGCCGGCGCCGCGGCCGGGCAACCTGACGCACAAGCTCAGCTCGTCGATTCGCGAAATGGCCGGCCGTCCCAACGTCATCCTGATGGACGAGCACGCTTTCGAATCGCTGGAGCAACCCGAGCTGTTCCGCGACGGGATGCACCTCAACCGCGAAGGCATCGCGCGGTTCTCCTGCATGCTGGAGGACGAAGTCACGCGGCTGCTGGAAGGGGCGGGGAGGTGAACTGAGAGATGCTCTTCAATACCACTCACTTCTTCCTGTTCCTGGCGGTGGTGCTGGTGCTGTTCTACACCAGCCCGCGGTTCTTGCGGCGGTACATCCTGCTCGTGGCCAGCTACTTCTTTTATGGAAGCTGGAACGTCAAGTTCATCCCGCTGCTGCTGACGCTGACGGCGATCGACTACACGGCGGGCCGGTGGATCGAACGGACGCCGCCGGGACCCCGGCGCAAGGGCCTGCTGATTGTGAGCCTGTCGGCCAACCTGGGGTTCCTGGGCTTTTTCAAGTACTACAATTTCCTGGCGAGCAACCTGTGCCTGCTGCTGGGCAAGCCGCCGAAGAGCTTCTTCTGGGACATCGTCCTGCCGCTGGGCATCAGTTTCCACACGTTTCAGAGCATGTCGTACGTGGTGGACGTGTACCGCGGCAAGCAGAAGGCGGTGCGCGACGTAATCGACTACGCGCTGTTCATCTGCTTCTTCCCGCAGTTGGTGGCCGGCCCCATTGTGCGCGCGCGCGAGTTCTTCCGCGACCTGCTCGACTGGCACCCGCCCAGCGGCGACGACGTGTCGCAGGGCGTGCTGCTGGTGTTCTTCGGCCTGACCAAGAAGATGGCCTTCGCCGACCAGTTCGCCAAGGTGGCCAACAACTACTTCGCCCACGTGGCCGGGAATCCAGGATGGCACGCCGCCTGGAGCGGGGTGATCGCCTTCGGGATGCAGATTTACTTCGATTTCTCGGGCTACACGGACATGGCCATCGGCATGGCCAAGCTGCTGGGCTTCCATTTCCCGGTGAATTTCCGCCGGCCGTACCTGGCGTGCAGCATCACCGATTTCTGGCGGCGCTGGCACATTTCGCTCTCGAGCTGGCTGCGCGACTATCTCTACATTTCGCTCGGCGGCAACCGCAAGGGCCGGTGGATGACCTACCGCAACCTGGCGCTCACCATGTTACTGGGCGGCTTGTGGCACGGCGCCAGTTGGAACTTCCTGATATGGGGCGGATACCACGGAGGTCTGCTGGCGGTGGAGCGGGCCGTCCTCGGCGAACGGGCAATCAGCGACAAGTGGGACTGGCTCTATCCTTTCAGGGCCGTGCTGACGTTTCTGCTGGCGATGATCGGCTGGGTGTTCTTCCGGGCGGCCGACCTGACCCAGAGCCGCCAGGTGCTGGCGCAGATGTTCTCGCGAACCTACGGCCGCAACCTGTTGACGCCGTGGCACGTGGGGCTGATCCTGCTGGCGCTGGGGCTGGCCGTGGCCGAGGAGAAGCTGAACTGGTTCGATCGCGTGGCCAAGGCGCCGGCGCTGGTGTACGCATCGGCGCTGGCGCTGATGTTCTTCTGCCTGGAACTGTTCGGCGTGATCGACGCGCAGATTCCGTTCATCTACTTCCAGTTCTGAGAGGGTGGCGCGCCCGCCCAGCATGTATGATGAGGGGGCTATGCCCACCGCCCCCCACACCGAAACGCACTTCCAGGCGTCGGACACGGTCCGCGACGTCGTCATTGGAATGGCCGACGGACTGACCGTGCCCTTCGCCCTGGCCGCGGGGCTTTCCGGCACGGTCTCGCAGCCCGGCATCGTGGTGATTGCGGGCCTGGCGGAAATCGCCGCCGGCAGCATCGCCATGGGCCTGGGCGGCTACCTGGCGGCGCGCACCGACCGCGACCACTACCTGTCGGAGCGCGCGCGGGAATACCGCGAAACCGTGGACGTGCCCGACCGCGAGACCGAAGAAGTGGCCGATGTCTTCCGCGGCTACGGCATGGCGGAGGCGGACCTGGCGCCGGTGGTGCACGCCATCTGCTCCGACCAGAAGCGCTGGGTGGATTTCATGATGCGTTTCGAGCTGGGGTTCGAGGAGCCCGATCCCCGGCGCGCGCGCAACAGCGCCGCCGCCATCGCCGCGTCGTACATTGCCGGCGGACTGGTGCCGCTGGCGCCCTACATGCTGGCCGGCGATCTCTACACCGGGTTGAAGATTTCGGTGGGCGTGACGCTGGCGGCGCTGTTCGCGTTCGGATACGTGAAGGGAAGTCTGACGGGGATCTCCCCGTGGCGCGGCGGCCTGCAGACCGTGACCATCGGCGGGCTGGCTTCGGCCGCCGCCTTCGGCCTGGCCAGGTGGATCGGCCATTAGGCCCGCGGGCCGCCATGCGGGTAGGATGGAGGATGGGGCGCGGGGCGCTCCCGACGAACCGCCATGCCCACAAGGAAACGAGCCCGCCGCGAATCCTACCCCGTCTTCCGGTTGGAAACCTGGGAAGCATTTCTCGAAC
>Ga0209039_10004435_pt1 | contig 10276 bp, 11 predicted proteins | sample BogFormECP12_OM1_FD_188238 | JGI IMG/M metagenome (GOLD analysis project Ga0209039, IMG submission 188238) | Bog forest soil microbial communities from Calvert Island, British Columbia, Canada - ECP12_OM1 (SPAdes) (version 2) | ecosystem: Environmental > Aquatic > Freshwater > Wetlands > Bog ... | reverse complement strand
TACAGCGGCACGCGCGTCGACCTGGTGCTGGGAATCGAGGCCCGCGGTTTCATCTTCGCGCCGGCCCTGGCCTATGCCCTGCACGCCGGCTTCGTGCCCATACGAAAGCCCAGGAAACTGCCGGCCGCTTGTGTGGGTGTGACCTACGATCTGGAGTACGGCCAGGACAGCCTGGAGATGCACCAGGACGCCGTTACGCCGGGCAGCCGCGTGCTGATTGTGGACGATCTGTTGGCCACCGGCGGCACTGCCGCGGCCGCCGCCCGCCTGGTTCGTGAAGCCGGCGGCACGGTCGCCGGCCTGGGGTTCGTGGTGGAACTGACTTTCTTGAGCGGGCGCGCGAAGCTGCCGGAGTACGACGTCTTCTCCCTGCTCCAATACGACAAATGAGCACCACCCGCAGTGTGCGCGTGCGCGCGCTGGCCAAAATCAATCTCGACTTGCGCGTCCTCGGCAAGCGCCCGGACGGCTATCACGAGCTCCGCACCATTTTTCAGACCATCTCGCTGGCCGACTCGCTCGACATCGCTTTCACGCCCGGCCGCAAGACCTCGATCGAACTGGACGACCCTCTCGCCATCTCCGATAACCTGGTGGTGCGGGCGGCCCGGATGGCTCTGGACGCCATGCGCGTGACCGGACGCGTCGAAATGCGGTTGCGCAAGCGTATCCCCATGGGCGCCGGATTAGGCGGCGGATCTTCCGATGCCGCCGCGGTCTTGCTGGCGCTGCCCGTCCTGGCTGGACGCGCGCTCCGTCTGCCCGCTCTTGACCTGGCAGAACTACGCGACATCGCAGCCTCGCTCGGCAGCGACGTCCCGTTCTTCCTGCTCGGCGGCGCGGCCGTCGGCATCGGACGCGGCACGGAGCTCTTTCCGCTTCCCGATCGGCCAGCCATGGCAGGCCTTGTGGTAGCCCCCGCGGCGCACGTTTCGACCGCCCGGGCCTACCGCGGCCTCAGCCCCGGTTTGACAACCGAATCGCAAGAAAATAAAATAATTAGTTTCCAGTCCATTGCGTGGGAACGGGGTGTCGGAAAATCCTCTGAAAATGATTTTGAAGCAATAGTCTTCAAGCAGCACCGGAATCTGGCAGACCTGAAAAGAAGATTGGTGCGGGCGGGGGCTGCCGCGGCCATGATGACCGGAAGCGGGTCCGCCCTGTTTGGGCTGTTCCCGAACCGTCACGGAATTTCAGCCGCAATGAAACTATTGGGGGACGAAAAGGTTTTTCGAATTTCACTGGTGAGCCGGGCGCGCTACCGCCAAATCTGGTGGCGGGCGCTGGGCCCACATGCAGTCCGGGACACATGGCCGCCGCAAAGCCGATACGCGCGATGATTCACGACCGTTTGCAACTCTTCACCGGAAACGCCAACCCCGAGCTGGCTTCCTCCATCGCCGCACACCTCGGCACGGAGCTGGGCAAGTGCATGGTCAAGCAGTTCTCCGATGGCGAAATCTACCTGCAGATCCAGGAAAACGTGCGCGGCGGCGATGTCTTCATCATCCAGCCCACCTGCACGCCGGTGGAGCGCAACCTGATGGAATTGCTGCTCATGATCGACGCCCTCAAGCGCGCCTCAGCAGAGCGCATCACCGCAGTGTTACCCTATTATGGATACGCCCGCCAGGACCGGAAGGATAAACCCCGGGTTCCGATTTCTGCCAGGCTGATTGCGGCTCTGCTGGAAACGGCTGGGGCCGACCGCGTTTTGACGCTGGATTTGCACGCGGCCCAGATTCAGGGGTTCTTCGATATCCCGGTGGACCATCTGTTTGCCACGCCCGTGTTGATCGAGCACTTCAAGCATCCGGACGTACCGGACATGACGGTCGTGTCGCCGGACGCGGGCGGTGTGGAGCGGGCGCGGGCCTTCGCTAAACGGTTGAATGCGCCGCTGGCGATTATCGATAAGCGGCGGGAAGAAGCCAACGTCGCGGAAGTCATGAATGTGGTCGGTGAGGTGGACGGGCTCCACTGTCTTTTGGTGGACGACCTGATCGATACCGCCGGCACGCTGGTGAAGGGCGCCGAAGCGCTGATGGACAAGGGTGCCGCTAGTGTTTCGGCCTGTGCGACGCATGCGGTTCTGTCGGGTCCGGCCGTGAGCCGCATCGAAGAATCCTGCTTGCAGGAAGTAGTGGTCACAGATTCGATTCCGCTCTCGGAAGCGGCGAAAAGTTCGACGAAGATCAAATCGTTGTCGATTGCCAACCTGATGGCCGATGCCATCCGCTCGATACACGAGGAGACTTCGGTGAGTGTGTTGTTCATTTAGGAATCGCGGGCCATCGAACCCACGTAAGCCCCCTCGGGGGTGAACGGACTTCGAACCCGTATAAGGAGAAATCGAGTGATTCGAGATATTACCGTGACCGCCGAGGTGCGTGCCTCGCGCGGCAAGAATGAGGCCCGCCGCACGCGTAGCGCGGGCCAGATCCCCGCCGTCCTGTACGGGGCTTACAAAGATCCGGTCTCGATTGCGGTCAACCCGCGGGAAATCATCCGCATTATCCGCAGCGCGACCGGCTATAACACCATCTTCAACCTGGCCATCGGGGGCGGCGAGACCACCCCGGTAATGGTGGTCGATCAGCAGTTGGATCCCGTCAAGGGCCATCTGCTGCACGCCGATTTCAAGCGCATCGACCTTACCAAGCGCATTCGCGTCAGCGTGCCGGTCGGCACCACGGGCGAGGCCCAGGGCGTCAAAGTGCAGGGCGGATTGCTGGAAGTGATCACCCGCGCCATCGAAATCGAATGTCTGCCCGACGAGATTCCGGAAGGCTTCACCGTGGACGTCACTGAGCTCATGATCGGCCAGGCCAAGCGCGCCAGCGATGTGGTGCTTTCCGGCTCCATGAAGCTCATCAGCGCCCCCGATACGGTGATTGCGCACTCCGTCGCGCTGCGCGCCGAAGAAGTTGCCGCGCCCGTGGAAGGCGCCGCCGTGGCCGCCACACCCGAAGCCGGAGCGGTCGCTGCCGCCGAGCCAGAGGTCATCAAGAAGGGCAAGAAGGAAGAGGAAGCCCCCGCCGAGGAAAAAGGCAAGAAGAAGTAATTCGTCATGTTCCTGGTGGCCGGTCTCGGGAATCCGGGCGAAGATTACTCGCTTACGCCGCATAACCTCGGGTTTCTCACCGTGGATCGGCTGGCCGAACGGTATGGCATTCGCATCACCCGTAAGGATTCCAAGGCGCTGATCGGTCTGGGCGAGATCGACGGGCAGCCGGTGATGCTGGCCAAGCCGCAAACGTTTATGAATCTCAGCGGCGCCTCGCTCGCGCCGCTGATGGAGAAGCACTCGATCGCGATCGACCGCCTGGTGGTGGTCTACGACGATCTGGACCTGGGTTGGTTGGCGCTGAAGATCAAGCCCAAGGGTTCGGCTGCCGGTCACAACGGCATGAAGTCGGTGATCGCTAGCCTGAAGACCAGCGAGATCGTGCGGGTGCGATTGGGAATTCATCCGGGCCACCCCCTGAAGAGTGGAACGGATTATCTGCTGGCGCCTATGAAGCGCTCGCAGGCAACGGAATTGGACGAATTCATCGGCTACGCGGCCGATGCCGTTCGTTCCATAATCGCTGAGGGCGTCGTTAAGGCCATGACGAGATTTAATCGTCGCGCCCCTGGCTTAAACAAAGAGGAAGCATGAGGATTTACGAAGAGCTGTTCATCATAAAGCCGGATGCTCCGGACGAAGAAGTCGACCAGTTCGTGGAACAGTTGCGAACCCAGTTGACCGGCGCCGGAGCTACCGTGGATAAAGTCGATAAGTGGGGCAAGCGCCGCTTGGCCTATAAGGTGGATAAGTACCGCGAAGGCACCTACGTGCTCTTCCAGTTCACCGCCGGGCCGGAAATGGTGCGCGAATTCGAACGCCGGCTCCGCGTGGCGGACCTGGTGCTGAAGTTCATCACCGTGCGCATTGACGAGAATCTCAAGCGGCTCGACAAGCGCAAGAAGCAACGCGACAAGCGGTCCGCCAAGCGCGCGGCGAACGCCGGACCGGGCGCCCCGCCGGCTCCCGGACCAGCGCCGTCGCAACCCATCACCGAAGGGCCGGCCATCGTGCCCGGCATGCCGAAGGAGAACTAACCCATGCCAGAATTCAAAGGAAGACCAGGCAGCGCCGGACAACGGCCCACCGGCGGCGACAAAGCCGTCGCCACTCAGAAAAAACAATACTTCCGCCGCAAGAAGGTTTGCCGTTTCTGCGTCGAAAAGATTGACGACATCAACTACAAGGACGTCAAAATGCTGCACGCCTTCGTGGCGGAGCGGGGCAAGATTGTCCCGCGCCGCATCTCGGGCGTGTGCGCGCCCCACCAGCGCCGCCTCACCGAAGCCATCAAGAAAGCCCGCAACATCGCCCTGCTGCCCTTCGCGGCGCAGTTCTAGGAGCACGAGGAAACCGTCATGGAAGTCATACTGAGAGAAGACGTCGACAAGTTGGGCAACCGCGGCCAGGTAGTCAAAGTGGCCGCCGGATACGCCCGCAATTTCCTGCTGCCCAAACGCCTCGCCGTTGCGGCCACTGCCTCCAACAAGAAGATCATCGAACAGGAGCGCCAGGCTCACCTGCGCAAAGACGCCAAGCTCGAAGTCGAGGCGCAGGACCTGGCCAAGCTGATCAACGGCGTAACCGTCACCATCAAGCAGAAGGCCGGCGAGAACGACCAGTTGTTCGGCTCGGTCACCTCCAAGGATGTGGCCGATGCACTGGCCGCTCAAAACTACGTCATCGATCGCCGCAAGGTCCTGCTGGACGAACCCATCAAACAACTGGGCGAGTTCAAGGTCCCCGTGCGCTTGCATAAGGATGTCACCGCCGAAGTCACCGTCGTAGTGGCCAAAGAGGAGTAAGCCCGCGGGTGGGACAGACGATCGCCTTTTGTCGTCTGTCGGCCCGCCCGCGCTCGACCAGTAACCATGGATCGTCTTCCCGCGGCGTTTTTCGCCCATGGCTCGCCGATGTCCGCCCTCGGCGGCGACGCCCACGCCGCGGCTCTGGCTGCCTTTGGCGCGCGCCATTCCAGCGCCAGGGCCATCCTGGTGATTTCCGCGCACTGGCAGGTGTCGCGGCCCCTGCGCGTCACTTCCTGGGAGCGCGCTCCCCTGCTCTACGATTTCGGCGGCTTCCCCGAAGAACTCTACCGCATCACCTACCCGGCGCCGGGCAGCCCTTTGTTGGCTCTGCGCGTCGCCGGCGTCTTGGAAGCCGGCGGGCAGGCCGTCCGGCCCGAGCCCGAACGCGGTCTCGATCACGGAGCCTGGGTCCCGATGAAACTGGCATGGCCCGCCGCCACCACTCCGGTGCTCGAACTCTCCATGCCCTTCGCCACTCCACAGGAACTCTTTCAGATCGGCAAGGCGCTACGCCCGCTGCGCGACGATGGCTTCCTGGTGGCCGGCACGGGCGGAATCGTTCACAACCTGAGCCGCGTACACCTCGAAAACAAAGATGCCCCTGTCGACCCCTGGGCCGCCGAGTTCGATGCCTGGGTCGCCGCGCAGGTGGCCGCGCGAAACCTGGAAGCTCTCTTCGCCTATCGCAGCACCGCGCCGCATGCCCGGCTGTCCGTTCCCACCACCGAGCATTTCGATCCGCTGTTCGTCGTTCTGGGCATGTCGTTCCCTGACGAGCGCATCGAAACCATCTACCAGGGCTTCCACTACGGCAACTTGTCCATGCGCAGTTTCAGTTTCTCGAACGCGCTGTCGTGAAGCCGGGACTGAGCAAAGGTGGGGCAGACGCCCTCGTCTGCGCGCGACCCCCTGGTCGCGCTTCTGCGCTCCTTGCCAACTTTCGCTCTGGGGGCAAACCCAGAAAAATGCAGCTCGCAACTGCAACTCGCGGGATCAAAGGAAGGCGGCTGGGTGTATACTGAACAGCGCCTGGGACTCAAAATGGAAATTCCGGGTTCCGGCTAAGTCTTGGTGTCCCTTATGAAACCAATTTACAAAACGCTTTCCCTGCTTGGCCTGTCGGCTCTGGCGCTGTTCGGCGCGGAGACCTACCAGAAACCGTCCAAGGCCGTCTTGGACGTGCTCAACGCGCCCGCCACGCCGGCGCTGGCGCTCAGCCCCACGCGCGATTTCGCCCTGCAAGCTCAGCCGGTGGTCTACCCGCCCATCGCGGAGCTGGCCGAGCCCATGCTGCGCATCGCGGGCATGCGCATCAACCCTAAGACCAACGGGCTGCACAACGCCACCTTCGCAAGCTCGCTGATACTGCGAAGGATTCCGGAGGGCACGGAGATCGCGGTCGCGCTGCCGCCCAATCCGAAGATCGGCGGCACGCGATGGTCGAGCGACGGCAAGCACTTCTCGTTCACCAACACTACCGCGGCGGCGATCGAGCTGTGGATCGGCGACACCACCGGCAAAACGCACCGGGTGGAAGGCGTGCGCATCAACAGCGTGATGGGAGGCGGAGGCCGGGGCGGCGGGTCGAGCGACGTGCAGTGGATGCCGGACAACCAGACCCTGCTGGTCGAGATCGTCAAGCCCAACCGCGGCGCCGCGCCGAGCGAACAGGTGCCCACCGGGCCGCACGTGCAGGAAAGCCTGGGCGGTGGCGCGCCGGCTCCGACGCTCGAAGACATGCTGGCTAGCCCGCACGATGAGGACCTGTTTGTTTACTACGCCACGTCGCAGCTTGCCACGGTGGATTTGGATAGCGGCAAGCTGACGCCATTGGGCAAGGCCGGGATCGTCGCTTCGGCGCGCGTCTCGCCGAATGGCAAGAACTTGCTGGTGACGACCATTCACAAGCCGTTCTCATATCTCCACTCGGCCGGCTCGTTCCCGCGGGAGATCGAAGTCTGGGACCTCACCGGCAAGGTGCTGCACAAAGTGGCGAGCATTCCCCTGGAAGACAAGGTGCCGCTGAACGGCGTGATGACCGGCCCGCGAAACGTGACCTGGCGGCCGGGCGAGCCAGCCACCCTGGTGTGGGTGGAGGCGCTGGACGGCGGTGACTTGCGGAACAATGCGCCCTTCCGCGACCACATCCTGGCGCTGAAGGCGCCGTTCACCGGCGAGCCGCGCGAAGTCTTCAAGACCGAGCAGCGCTTCAGCGGGATCCAGATGGGCGCCAAGGGCGGCTTTGCGCTGGTGTCGGACTCGGAGCGCAGAACGCGGCGCGTGCGCACCTTCGAGATTGATATGGACAGGCCCGAGCAGGCCGCCAAGCTGATCTGGAGCCGTAACAACCAGGACCGCTACCACGACCCCGGCACGCCGCTCGGCAAGACTACGCCGAACGGCGAATCGGCCATCCTGCAAGACGGCGATAACATTTTCCTGACCGGCCCTGGTTCTTCGCCCACCGGCGATCACCCGTTCCTGAACCGCTTCAACCTGGCGACCCAGAAAACCGAGACGCTTTTCCAATCGGACGATGACCACTATGAAACGGTCGTGGCGCTGCTCGACGACCACGCCGGCAAGTTCCTGACGCGGCGCGAGAGCCCCACCGAGCCGCCGAACTATTTTGTGCGCACGCCCAACGGCGCGCCGGTGGCCGTGACCCGTTTCCCTGATCCGCAGCCTTCCATTCGCGGCATCCATAAGGAACTCGTCAAATACAAACGGCCCGACGGTGTGGAGCTCTCGTTCACGCTCTACCTGCCGGCCAACTACCAGCAGGGCGCCCGGCTGCCGACGGTGATCTGGGCTTACCCCTACGAATACAACGACGCCGATACCGCCAGCCAGGTAAGCGGCTCGACCAAACGCTTCACCGAAATGCGCGGATACTCCGAACTGTTCTTCGCGCTCTACGGCTACGCGGTTCTGGCCAACACCGCGATGCCGATTGTGGGCAGCGACCCCGACACCGTGAATGACGGCTTCGTCGACCAGGTAGTGATGGACGCCAAGGCCGCCATCGACAAAGCGGTCGACATGGGAGTGACCGATCGCGCGCGTGTTGGTGTGGGCGGACACAGCTATGGCGCGTTCATGACGGACACGCTGCTGGCGCACTGCGATTACTTCCGGGCCGGCATCGCCGAGAGCGGCGCGCCCAACCGTACCCTGACGCCGTTCGGCTTCCAGAGCGAGCGCCGGACCCTATGGCAAGCGCCCCAGACGTACTTGAAAATGTCGCCCTTCATGTACGCCGACAAGATCAAGGCGCCGATTCTGTTCATCCACGGCGAAGCCGACGATAACAGCGGCACCTTCCCGATTCAATCCGAGCGCATGTATGAAGCCGTGCGCGGCAACGGCGGCATTACACGGCTGGTGTTCTTGCCGTTCGAGGCCCACGGCTATCGCGGCAAAGAAACCATTGAGCACGTGCTGTGGGAGAAGTTCACGTGGTTCGATAAATACGTGAAAAACGCGAGCGCCGGAACAACGCCGAGCGCGAATGACCGCTAGCGCCCGCTTGCGCCAGTCCCGGCGCCTGATCCAACCTATATGGATGAAATATGGATGAAACTGAACGGCGGCGAAAACAAACCAAAGCGGACGCTATCTTAATGCGAATTGACAAGATACTTGACAAGATCGAAGAAGAAGGAGAGCGGTTAGAGGCAGGTTCGCCGCCGGAAGACCTGTCGGAATTGGAAGAACAATTGGAGCGTCTTCGTCTAGAGTTAAAACAACTGACCGACGACGGTATAAAGCCTACGTACCGGCTTCATGATTGAACCGGCATGCTAGTTTTGTGGGGCAGGATGGTATCCTGCGCACCGATTGGCAATAATTGTCAATCGGTGCAGCCGGGCGCAGCCCGGCCGATATTCTCTAACCTCTAGCAGCAGTCCAGCGGCTATATGCAAGCGTCTCGAGGCGTGTTACCAACCTGGTGTGCCGCCAAGCCCGAAGGGCGAAAGATCATAGCCCACGGCGCAAGCCGTTGGGAACACATCGTTTCGGCCAAGCAGCCCCGGAACGGGGCGTAAGTCTATGCCACACAGCTTCGCTTCCCTGCTCGTTCATGTCATCTTGTCCACTAAGAACCGTGCCTGCCCACAAGCCGGCGCCTTTCGTCGCTGAATTTTGCGGGCCTCTATAATTCACCGGGCTTGGCCCGCGTATTCCTTGTAGAGATCCGCCACATGGCCCGATTCCGCATCGCCTGGGTGAATGACTACGCGCCACCGAAAAACAATTTGCTTCCCTTTCGGTAATTGCCAGTGGCTCTCCGGCTGAGCGGGATCGAACGCATGCGCGCCGAATGGGTTGAGGGCGAATAGACCGTAATCGCGGGCGTGCCAGTAAACCGGGTGGCGCGGGTTCTGCGGGTGGTCGAAGATGGCGATGCCGAGCTTCTCGCCTTCCACTTCGCCCGAGCAGTCAACCCAGTTGGAACGCTTGCCCCAGATTTGCGCCATGGTAGCGCGGCCATCGGCATCGGTCATCCTGCCGCCCTTTTTCTCGGTGAGCGTCTCGGCCAGCCGGATGGCGAACGCGCCCTCCTTGGTGTCGCCGAAAGTCACGTCTTCGGCGGCGGTTAGGGTGACCTCGAAGTCCATGGTGCGCAGCCTGGGATCGGAATAGAACACCATGTTGCGGCTGTCGAGGAGCAGCGCCTTGCCGCTCGGATCGCGCCATTCCATGGTTGCGGTGAGAGTGCCCGATCGGTCGCCGTCCTTGAATTCGGCGTTGCGCACCACAATCCGGCCCATGTTCGGGTGAGTGTAGGATGGATCGTTTTCCCAGAACTTGACGCCGTTGACGTCGTCATAGGAAAACCACAGCCCGGTGTGATGCAGGTGGTCGCGGCTGTCGCCGGCGGCCTCTTCCATGGGGAACCGGCGCGTCACAATCTTTCCCGAGGCGGAGCGCAGCGGCGCGAGGTAAGGCTTCCCGCTCTCCGCGCCGTAATGGAACGTGGTGAAAGGCTTGCCATCGATGTCGACGGAAATCAAGTCCTTCGCAAACCGAACTTGCGCCGGCATGCAGCCGGCCACGGCCAGCAGGATGATCCAAAGCGGATTTCGCATAGTAATTCGCCTCAGATAGTGTATCTCGCAGCGCCGTGGGGCGGCCAATCCTGGCTGCCGCCGCCTCTCAGGCGGCGCTCGCCCTCAGCATGAGCTGCCCATTTAATTCCTGGACGCGGCCTCTGGCATTCTGTCGTTCACAGATTTCTTTCACCTAAATTCTCCTTGTTATCATCCACTTGCAGTCTTCCTTCCCCGGCTTGGTACTCCCCTCATGCTACTTTTGAATCGGGTAAGGAGTTGCGCGAGTCGCAATCTTCCAAGTCCAAACTTGCTGGCCAGCAAGCGTTGCTTTTTAGGTGGTACTG
>Ga0209039_10004434_pt1 | contig 10277 bp, 12 predicted proteins | sample BogFormECP12_OM1_FD_188238 | JGI IMG/M metagenome (GOLD analysis project Ga0209039, IMG submission 188238) | Bog forest soil microbial communities from Calvert Island, British Columbia, Canada - ECP12_OM1 (SPAdes) (version 2) | ecosystem: Environmental > Aquatic > Freshwater > Wetlands > Bog ... | reverse complement strand
CACCACGAATATGCATCTGCTCGCTTGCAATTTGGGAGGCTTCGCCGTCGAGACGCATTCCGCCTCTGAAAGGGACGCTGGGCTTACCATTCGAGTGTGGACCCGGCGTTTCAATTTTATGACGTGTCTCGTTGACAATTTCCGTCAAAATGTCACCTTTCGACATGGCCCCTTATGGCCTTATCGCGATGCTAGATTCTACAGCAATTAGCTCTTTTCCCCCAGGTCTCAGCGCAAAATGTCACGGCAGAACTCCATGCCCAAAAAGGCTTGACAATTGTGCCCGCGTATTCCATGTTACATGCAGCATACAAGCACCCCCCAATTCAGGATGTAACCGTTTACTCAGATCCTGGGCTTGAGAATCCCGTGTAACGCCGGGACCCACTGGCAGCAGATCTGACTACCTCCCCCTTTGTAAGGCAATTTATGAATATGATCGAACCCATAATACGGCCGCAGACATTTAAGGATTTGGCCTATTCAGAGATCAGGTACCTTCTCACCACCGGAAGCATCAAGGCCGCAGAGATCATAACTGCAAACCAGTTTGCGGGAATGCTCAAGGTTTCTCGTACACCAGTTCGAGAAGCGCTGCTACAACTGGCCAGTGAGGGGTTCCTTGTCGCTAAAGATGGTCGCGGCTTTATGATCCGCCAGTTCTCTGAGAAGGAGATTCGGGATTTCTTTGAAGTCAGGAGAATGGTGGAAGTACACGTGATCGAGCAGTTGGTGGGGCGGCTGGGAGCACCGGATTTCAACGAAATGGATGAAATGCTGCTGATGATGAAGCAGAGGGCCGAGGAACAGGATTCTAGCGGATTTCTGGAGGCTGACAAGGACTTTCACATGGATTTGGTTCATCGGTATAACAACAGCCTGCTCATTACGATTACTGAACAAATAAGGACTTTGATAGCAATTCTCGGCCTGAAAGCCTTGGCCACCTCGGGGAGAATTCAGCGGGTCTTGGAAGAACATGCCCACATAGTTGAGGGTTTTCGGGAAAAAAATGTCCAGAGTGCCGTAAAAGCCATGGTCAACCACCTGAACACTACGGAGAAGGAAATTCTGAAGAACTTAGGAACATGATTCATTATTTCACGCGACTCGCCGCAACTCGTTGAGAAGGGTGCTGAAACGATGCGTGTGACCACTATTCAATTCGAACGAAAAGGGCAAACCAAAGAAGAAGCCTCAGCGCATGCCTTGGAGCTGATTGACAAGAGCCCGAAAAGTGATTTGTTGCTCCTGCCGGAGATATGGCCCACCGGATTCTTCTCCTTTGAAAACTACGTACGTGAGTCCGAACCCATTGACGGTCCCACGGTAAGCTCCTTCCGAGTAAAAGCCGCTGAACGAGGCTGTTACCTCCTGATGGGCAGTTTTGTGGAATCGGACGGTTCCAAACTGTTCAATTGCAGCCTAATGCTGGATCCCAACGGGGACATAGTCGCCAAGTATCGCAAAATTCATCTTTTCGGGTATCAGTCCCGGGAGCGGGAGCTTCTTACGGCAGGACGCGAAGTCGTTGTTGTATCCACGCCTTGGGGGAAAGCAGGTTTTTCCACGTGTTACGATCTGCGCTTTCCGGAGCTCTATCGGAAAATGGTGGACCAAGGATGCGAGTTCTTCCTGGTGGTTTCCGCTTGGCCCCTCGTTCGGCTCGAGGCATGGACCTTATTCAATAGAGTGAGAGCCCATGAGAATCTCGCGTACCTCATCTCGTGCAATTGTGCGGGAACGGATGAGGGGACCCGGTACGCGGGCCACAGCATGATCGTAGATCCCTGGGGCAATGTCACGGCTGAAGGAACCGAAGAAGAATGCTTCGTATCGGCTGAGATCCATATGGCTTCCGTAGATTCGGCCCGCAAAGATTTTAGTGCTCTGCATGATCGAGTGTTCAAATAACAAATCGCATCAGGAGTAACCATGCTCAAACCACACTTGGAATTTCACGAATTGGACATGAGTTCCGGTTGGGAAACGCCTCCGGGTTATCCACCCGGCATAGAGCAGAAAATCCTGGCTGGAGGCTTGGATGAGGAAAGCAAGAAGGGTTCGCGGACCAGGCTGCTTCGATTCCAGCCGGGGGCGTTCACCACCAAGCCTTTTGAACATGACTACTGGGAGGAAGTTTTTCAAATTTCCGGGACCCTGACTATCGGGGAGGAAACGTTTCGCCCTTGGACGTATGCCGTGCGCCCTCCACATACTCCACACGGCCCGTTCCGAAGCGACGAAGGTTGTCTCCTTTATGAAATCCATTACTTTGATTAAGTCAGAAGGAGGAAAACAGAAGATGCCTCACATTTCCATTCAAGGTCCGGAAATTCCTCTCGACGTGAAGAGAAGACTTGCGGAAGAAATAACGAAGGCGGCGAGCGAAGTGTACGGAATTCCCAAGGAGAAATTCATGATTCACATCATGGAATTTTCAAAGGAAAATATCGCAACAGCCGGATCGCTTCTCGTGGACAAATAGACGGAGTTCCATGGGCAGTGTCGAAAAGGTGAGCAGCGATGAAAGTTCTCAATGTGGAAGTTGTTACAGACAACGGTTCAACCAGGAAACAGATTGAAATTCAACGAATGGTGAACGCCGGGTACGTCGGCCGAGACTTGGACGCTGTCCAGGCACATGTTGATGAGCTGAAAAAGCTCGGAGTGCCGGCGCCGTCGCGAGTTCCGATGGTTTTTCCTGTCTTGTGCGACATTCTCACCACCAACTCCCATATCGACGTCATAGGAAACGCAACCTCAGGCGAAGCCGAGTTTGTTCTCATTTGCGACCGTGATGAAATCTTCGTGGGTGTGGGAAGTGACCACACAGACAGGGATTTGGAAACCTATAGTCTCGTCAAATCCAAACAAATCTGCGGCAACGTCCTTTCCGCTCAGGTCTGGCCATATGCCGAAGTGGAATCCGTGTGGGATGATCTGATTCTGCGAAGCTGGGTGAAACAAACTCCCTCAAGCGAACTCGTTTTATATCAGGAGGCTGCCCTGGCCACCATTATTTCTCCATCGGACCTGATGCACCTGGTGAAGTCTCAGTTGACCGATGCAAACATGAGTGGAATGGCCATATTTTCGGGCACCGTTCCCCTTCTGACTCATGAAACAGTTTATGGCGTCCAATTCTCAGCCGAACTGTTCGATCCCCATTGCGGCAGAAAGCTCACTTGTTCTTATCGCGTTAACCAGCTAGATTTCTTGAATGAATAGCACCTCTGGAAGGAAGGAAGAAACGGAGGCGACGAATGCAAAAAGATAGTCTGTCGAAGAAGAACCCCAGTCTCTGCCTAGGCGTAGTGCTTATCGTTTTGTGGGCACTGGGCTATACCGGCCTTGCAACCAGCTTAGGCTCTCTGGAATTTGTGGGAATTCCGCTAGTGACGTGGACAATGATTGCGATCGGTGTCTTTAGCGTGATCGCAAGCATAATCATGATTCCCATACAAAGCAGATGGGAACAAAGATGGGGAACCGAACATAGAAACGTACGGGGTGATTAGTTATGAGACTACTGGAGCTATCCATAGTTGTTGCCTACTTTATCCTATGTCTTTACATAGCGTTTTACTTCAGAAAATCGGCGGGAAGGGGAGAGGCCGCCTACTGGGGTGCTGATCGGTCCATCGGCTTTTTCGTGAACGGAGTTGCCCTCTTTTCCACACTAGTCAGCACAGGTAGCTTTCTGGGTTTTTTGGGGCTTGCCTACCGGCTGGGCTGGTCACTTACCACGGTGGCGTTCGGGGTAAGTTCGTGTGTTGGGTTCATCATTTCCATGCTTCTGGTAAGCGGTCCTTTAAGGAGGTTCAGTGAAATTAAAGGCAAGTTTGCAATGACAAGCTTTTTTGCCGAGCGCTACAACTCTGCCACGGCATTGGTGGCCAGTATTCTCGTACTGATCTTGTTTCCCGCTTATATAGTCCCGGAGCTAATGGGTGCTGGTTTGGCCGGATCGTACATGTTGGGGATTGATTTCAGGTACGCAGTTATTATGGTAGGTGGCGTCTATGTGCTGTACGTGCTTGTCGGGGGAATGTTATCGGTGACATGGACGGAATTAATGCAAGGCTTTCTAAAATTCTTCTTGATGGTAGGTTTGTCTATAACCGCCATTTACCACTTTGGTGGCATAAGCCCCCTCCTGAAGCAGGCGACCGCCGTAAACCCCCACTATCTGACTTTGAATCCCAAAATATCGCTTTGGACCTATATGGGAATCAGCCTGGGCGTCTTTATGTTTGTGCTGTCGTCTCCTCACATCATCATGAGGCTGTTTACCAGCAAGAATGTCAACCAAGGGCGAGCCTCTCTGTCGCTAACCGCGGGCATGTCTTTAGTATTCCATCTCTTAGGATATCTAGGGGTGGCTGCTGCGGCATTGATTATCAGTCCAAAACTCACGGAGGTGGACAAAACATATATTGTTGTAATGGATCAACTTTTCAGTCCTTTTTTTAGGGGCATGGCAATGGCGGCCATACTTGCCGCTATAATGTCTACCACTGGTGCCATGCTTTTGGCTTGCGCGGCCGAGTTTTCCAACAACATCTATCGAAGATATCTTAACCCAAAGGCCTCCGAAGCTCAAACGATTCGGTTGGCAAAAACCGTCATCGGCGTTATCGGAGTGTTAACGACGATTCTAGCTTTATTCCAAACCAAGTCCATCGGCGTAATTGTGGGACTTCTCGTCGAGGGTACCGGATCCAGCTTTGCCGTACCGCTGCTTGCCGGTATCTGGTGGAAAAGAGCCAATGCTGTGGGGGGATTCCTCAGTGTAACTGGCGGATTTGTGACCTTTGTGATTGTCCATTTCTCGAATGTCGTCCCAACTTTTGCAGAAATTCTCATTTCCTTACCGGTTTCGGCAGCATGCATGGTAGTGGGGTCATTGCTGACAAGTCCTCCCAGCCGGGAGAAGGTTGAATTGGTTACGAGTCTCCACAGATCCATAAGTCCGATTCAGCCGGAGCAGACTTGAGAACCATCCAAGGCAGCGACCAGCAAATGAAAAGAGAAGAAAAATGTCCGTAGCCGTATCCGTAAGGGGCAAATACTTTCGAAGGAAAGGAATTCACCAACTATCCCAACCTGCATACGTAAAGGATATTGTGGAACCACTCAATCGGTACGATGAGCGTATGACGCCTCTGTCACGCGGGTATGTGCCGCCGGGTGGGTGGGACCAATCGTACTTGGAGACGCTGCTTGCCGTTATCGGCGATCAAGGTCCCGTCCCGCGAGACGAGCCCGGATATACGCAAATCGATCTGGCCCTTCGCATCGCCGGCTTCCATGCAGCAATGGCAACCAATTGTCATACGGGCAATTGGACAAGACCAAGGCTATCCGAAAAACTTGGATGCTTCTACGATTGGGAGGGCCCGTGGAGCGGGGACTTTATAGGCCTTCCCTGGACTCCTCCCAAAATGCAAGTCGCAAATCCGTCAGAAATGTCGGAGACCGTAAAAGATGTGGCGCTCTTCCTGGGCGCGAGTCTTGTGGGCATAACCGAGCTCAACAGGACGTGGGTGTACAAACCGGGTTGGGATCGCTATGGACACGTTCCGGTAGACCTGGACGAAAAAATGCCTGAAACGGTGAAATATGCCGTGGTGATGGCCATCGAGACAAATTATGACATGGTCAGGCATGCTCCCACTGCCCGAGCCAGCGCGGCCGCAGGCCTGGGTTATTCCAAAATGGCGTTCTTGGCGCCTGCCATGGCTAAGTTCATTGCAAGTCTCGGGTACACAGCCCTTGCGTGCGGCAATGACACTACACTCAGTGTTCCGTTGGCCGTGGATGCCGGGCTTGGTCAACTGGCCCGTTTCGGCGCATTAATTACCCCCGAATTTGGGCCGAGAGTACGATTGTGCAAAGTTCTGACCGACTTACCGCTCCAACCTACCAAGCCCATTGATTTTGGCGTTACGGAGTTCTGCTCTGCTTGTCAACGATGCGCAGACTATTGTCCTCCCCAAGCGATTTTGTACGGTTCACGGACACATAAGGCGAGAACCGCATCCACAAATCCCGGCCTTTTAAAATGGCCCTTTGATGGTGAGAAGTGTCTTCGCTTCTGGTGGCGAAACGGGGCCAAAACGGACAAGGGTATGTACCATATAGATTGTTACCAGTGCATAAACGTCTGTCCGTTCAACAAGAAAGCAGGGATAGGGCATGATCTCATCCGCTGGTTTGTACGGACTACACCTGCCCTAAATAAGCTTTGGATCAAAGGAGCGGAAATTTTCTATCCACCTTTATATCCGACGGGAAGGCATTCCCGAGCACACAGCGATTCCGCTGAGAGGTGACACATGGGCAAAGACCTCCACTCTTTCCTGAAGAAGCATGAGGCAGACCATATTCAGGTCAATAAACCTGTGGACTTGGAGCACATTGGTTCGTTAGTTGCTCAGGCAAACGATACGATAGTATTTAATACTATCAATGGCTACAGAGATTTCCGTATTGTGGATTTGTTGTTTTCCACGCGGCGGGCTCAGGCTCGAATACTTGGTTGTGAACCGAAAAGTGTGGTTCCGACTTTGGCCGAAGTCGTGCGATCCGGACCCAAACCAGTGAAGATGGTTGATGGAGGCCCATGTCAGGAACGGATTCTTAAAGGAGACGATGTCGATCTCTCCATGCTTCCCATCGTACGGCACACGGAGATCGATATCTATCCGTATTGTACGAGTTTTGCCGTCCACCGAGACCCCGAAACCGGCCAGTACAACCAGATGTTTCCACGTTCCGGAGTGCTGGGCCGAAATGAGATGGTCACCTCCTTTGTCACCCCGACAGCCAACCAGATCTTAGCCAAGCATCGGAAACTAGGCACTAGAATGCCGCAGGCCATTGTTATCGGGGCGCATCCAGCCTGGGAACTCGCTGCGTGTTATTCTTATCTTCATGAAGGGTGGTGTGAGTACGAACTGTTCGAAAACATCACCGGGAGAAAGGCTGAAGTTACCCGATGTGTAACCGTTGATCTGCCGGTTCCGGCAGATGCATCCATAGTGATCGAGGGATATGTAAACGAGACCAGAATGGCACCGGATGGCCCAAATCCAGGTCCAACAATGCTTTTCTGCCCGTATCAACAGCAACAGCCGGTTTTCGAGATCACTGCAATCACCATGTGTAAAGACCCGATCTATCGTCATCACCAGTGCACCCCCTTTACGGACCACCAGGAGATGCCACGGATATTCCATGAAGCAATTATTTATGAGCGGCTCAGGGGAATGGGATTGAACGTACATGATGTCCATTTCCCACAGGGTGGCGGTGCATTATCGGTAATCATCCAAGTGGAGCCGGTTTACGATGGACAGGTCACGGATGCCCTTCTACAGGTAATGGGATCTCCCTGGATAAATACTAAAATGGTCATAGCAGTAGATCCGGATATAAATATTTACGATTACAGAGATGTGCATTATGCAATGGTAACTCGCGTGAATCCGAGCCGAGATTTGCTCATTATAAATAATGCCCGGGGATGGCCGTTTGATCCATCAGCAGATGTTGTGTCCGGAACATTTCCGAACACCGAAGAGACTCGTTTCCCCGCTCTTGTGGGCAAAGTTGGCTTTGATGCCACAAAACCAGTTCCTTTCCGCTCTGCCTTGAGGCGCAATTACGAGCGGGCATGGCCCAAGGGATGGGGTACAGTGAAACTAGAGGATTTCATTGCCTGAAAGATAATTAATGATCTGCGATCCTGGAGACCCGCGAGATGTCAAGCGCATGGGACATTCTCGTGAGGACTCAACGCAGCAGCAAGGGCCAGGGATCGGCTTTCCGTGGCTCTCTTTACCGAAATCTAGCGGAACGGAAAACACGTCTGGCTGGATCTTCGGAGACTGTCCGAGGAACAATGGTGTATTGACCCGTTTTCTACCTCCGTAAGGCATCTCTTGGGAGATCGCTATGGGGCCAGACAGCGGCCTGTGCGAGTTGCACCGGCCGCTCACCACACCATGGGGGGAGTGAAGATTACCGACAACTGTGAGACTTCTATCCCGGGACTTTTTGCGGCTGGAGAAGTTACGGGGGACTTCATGGTGCAAACCGTGTGAGTGGGAACGCCTTGAGCGAGACGCTGGTTTTCGGGGCAAGAGCAGGAAATTCTGCGGCAGATTGGGCAAGAGGGCGGACCGATGGCAGCAGCCAAGCATGCTTGCAACAGCTAAGTGAGCGCTGGCCTAGCAAGGGAAGCGCCAAATTCACGGGAGCCGATCTTCAAGAGGGACTTCGAAAAATCATGTGGCAGGACGGCGGAATTGTCAGAAATCAGGAAGGGCTTCTCCGAGCTTTGGGCACAGTGAGTGAAATACATGATCAGGTCGTAAGATTATCCTCCGAATGTGAAAGCCAAGACTTGACCAATGCCCTCGAACTTCGCTCGGCAACGAGAGTTGCGACTTTTATCCTCAATGGAGCATTGCAAAGACGAGAGAGTCGAGGGGCTCATTTTAGAGAAGATTTCCCCGAGCAGGACGACGAAAGATGGCGTGGGCACCTGCAAGTCCATGTCGATGCGTGCGGAGAGGATGTTTGGTACTTTGAACCGGAACAGCCGGCAGTCTGACGGTGTCCGTTTAGATGAGACTCCTTCTGATTCGAGGAAGGACGCGGAGAAATCGAGACTTGCACTGTTCAACGTCAGCAAAAATGGGAATCGAAATGGGATTTTGTTAGTGGAGAGTTCGAGATGTTGAGGTTGGACCATTAATGATCTTGACCTGCCTATCGGCTCCGGCATTCTGGGTCCACAATCCCAGAAGATTACTACTGACAGTTCAGACGATTCTACCCTCGGCGACAACAGGTCAAGATATCTCCACGGTGGCTGATGAAACGCCCGGTGAAGGTGGGAGCTCGGGTCCCCTAACACGCAAAGACGCGGCATGTCCATGTCGCTTCAGCCTGCCCCTTGGCTCGGCACTGGCGGCCTGTCTTCGGGCAAGGCACGACCGGTAGGGTTTATGGTTGACCGAACCCAGCAGGCAGAGGTATGCTCAATAACAGGATAACATACCTTTTTTATCAACATGACGACGGTCTTGCCTCCCTCGGGCCTTGTGGGGGACCATACTGGGGCCTTTGCGGGGTCAGGGGAACCAGCCGGCGACCGGTCACCGGTTCAAAGACCCTCGAAACGGCAAGACCACCGCATAATTCCGGGTAATTCCGGCTGAAAGGAGTGATTATGGAGCTGTTCTCGATTGACCGGGACAAGTGCAAACGTGACGGGCATTGCGTAGCGGAATGCCCGGTGGCCATCATTGAAATGAAAGGCAAAGAGTCTTTTCCTTCCCCCGTTGACGGCGCTGCCGAACTCTGCATCAATTGCGGGCACTGTGTCTCTGTCTGCCCTCATGGCGCAATCTCGCTTAACACTATGAAGCCCGAGGATTGCCCGCCGGTCCGGAAAGACCTTTTGCTCACCCCGGAACAAGCAGAGCACTTCTTGAGGGCCCGCCGCTCAATTCGTACTTACAGGGACGAGCCTGTGGACCAGGCTACCCTAACCAGGTTGATTGATATCGCTCGATATGCGCCATCCGGCCACAACTTCCAACCCGTCCACTGGTTAATAATCGATGGACGCAATGAAATGAAGAAGCTGGCCTCTATCGTGATTGACTGGATGCGAGTCATGATCGCGGATCATCCTGAAGTGGCAGAGCCAATGCATTTTGACCGTGCGGTTAAGGTGTGGGAAAACGGGCAGGATCGGATACTCAGAGACGCGCACCATCTGATCGTGGCTCACGGACAGACGGCCTTTCCACCTGCTCAGGCAGCATGCATAATAGCTCTCACATATCTGGAACTGGCGGCTTTCTCGCTGGGGCTCGGAGCGTGTTGGGCAGGTTATTTCAATGCCGCTGCTAATGTCTATCCCCCAATGCAGCAGGCTCTGGCGCTCCCCCAAGGTCACCAGACCTTCGGGGCCATGATGGTGGGCTATCCGAAATTCCAGTACCACAGGCTGCCTCTCAGAAATGAGGCCAGGATTACCTGGAAGCGGTAGAATTCTTTCCGAGGGACTGAACAGCTCATTGCTCTCTTTTTTAGGATGCGCAGGAACGCGAGTGAACTGGTGGGCTCTCGGGTGCTTACGTTCTCCAGATCCCGTGTCCTCCCAGAAAGAAATGGAAAGGGTGGGTCCAAGGAATTGTGGCTTGGGTCGCCCAGGGGGCGGTGTTTACGAGTTCGCAAGAATTTCCTGCCGCCAA
>Ga0209039_10004433_pt1 | contig 10278 bp, 6 predicted proteins | sample BogFormECP12_OM1_FD_188238 | JGI IMG/M metagenome (GOLD analysis project Ga0209039, IMG submission 188238) | Bog forest soil microbial communities from Calvert Island, British Columbia, Canada - ECP12_OM1 (SPAdes) (version 2) | ecosystem: Environmental > Aquatic > Freshwater > Wetlands > Bog ... | reverse complement strand
CGGAGGGACTTTTTTGTGGGAGCGTGGTGGGAGAGTAGGGAGAGGAAATGCTGGTGGACGGTGGGGTCGGTGGTTAGTTCGGGGTGGAAGGTGGCGGCGAGGAGATTGTTTTTTTGGACCAGCGTGGGGGAGGCGTTGAGTTTAGCAAGGACGGTGATGCCGGGGCCGACGGATTCGATGATGGGGCCACGGATGAAAACCATTTCGAGGGGATCTGACTTGAGGGTGGTGGGGCCGAAGAAGACGTCGCTGGCTAGTTGGCGGCCGTAACCGTTGCGGAGGACAGTGATGTCGAGTAAGGCGAGGGAAGGCTGTGGCGGATTTTTGACGTGAGTGGCGAGGAGGATGGCTCCCGCGCAAGTGCCGAAAATGGGGCGGCCTTTGGCGGCGAATTGGCGGATGGCGTCGAAGAGACCTTCTTCCTGGAGGAATTGGAGTTGCGTGGTGCTTTCGCCGCCGGGGAGGATCAGGGCGTCGGAACGGCGGAGGTCGGCGAGGGTGCGGACCTCGAGGGATTGTGCGCCGAGGTTGTGGAGAGTGGCGGCGTGGGCCGCGAAGTCACCTTGAATGGCGAGGATGCCGATTTTCATGAAAGTTATCAGATATCAGTTATCAGTTATCAGTTTCGGAAGAGCCCGACCTTTGCAGGGCGCGCACAGGATAGGCCAACCGATCAGTACAGTCCTAAGAGAAAAGCAGATTCCTCGCTTCGCTCGGAATGACAACAGCATTCAAAGGTTACCTAAGAGTGCTTAGGCCTTGCCGGGATGGGGTCCAGCGTGCTGGACCCCTACACCGGAAAACCGGGAAAACAGAACCCAAGGCCCAGGCACCCGCCTACGGCGGGCCTGGGGCACCCAAAGCCAAGACTAAAACGCAACCCAAGAGAAAGTCTCAACCCAAGACCCAGGTAGAAAACCGAACCTGGGGCACCCAAAAAACAAGAAAGAACTAACCCAAGACCCAGGTAAAAAACCGAACCTGGGGCACCCAAGAAACAAGAAAGAACTAACCCAAGACCCAGGTAAAAAACCGTTACCTGGGGCACCCAAAGCCAAGACTAAAACGCAACCCAAGAGAAAGTCTCAACCCAAGACCCAGGCAAAAAAATCGTTACCTGGTGCACCCAAAAGCAAAAAAGAACAAACCCGGGAGCACAGTCAGGAGTGACTGTGCCACAAGAGAAACCCAAGAGCGGACCGCCTCCCTCCTGCGGCGGGCAGGCAGAAGGCGGCCCCTACAAAGGCTAACCCAGGAAAAAACCGCAGGGCTCCCGGACTCGCCCTGCGCTACAAAGACCGGGTTACCAGCCGCGAGTGGAGAGCAGGTCTTTTTCATCGAGTTGACGGACGTCGATGCCGGGCATGGCTTCGCCAAGCTCTTCGCTGGCTTCGAGGACGGCCTTGGCGTCTTCGAAATGCGTGGTGGCCTTGACGATAGCTTTAGCGCGGGCTTCAGGATCGCTGCTTTTGAAAATGCCGGAGCCTACGAAAACGGCTTCGGCGCCGAGTTTGCGCACGAGCGCCGCGTCGGCGGGTGTGGCGATGCCACCAGCGGAAAAATTGGGAACGGGGAGTTTGCCGGTGCGGGCGATTTCGCGGATGAGATCGAGAGGAGCGCCCATTTCCTTGGCCTCCTTCATGATTTCATCGTCGCGAAGAGTGGTGAGGCGCTTCATCTGACTGACGATGGCGCGCATGTGGCGGACGGCTTCGACGACGTTGCCGGAGCCGGCTTCACCCTTGGTGCGAATCATGGCCGCGCCTTCGGCGATGCGGCGCACGGCTTCACCAAGATTGCGGGCGCCACAGACGAAGGGAACGCGGTAGTCGTGCTTCCAGATGTGATTTTCCTCGTCGGCGGGAGTGAGGACTTCGCTTTCATCGATGAAGTCGACTTCGAGAGCCTGGAGAACTTCGGCTTCAGCAAAGTGGCCGATGCGGACTTTGGCCATGACGGGGATGGTGACGGTCTTCATGATTTCGCGGATGACCTTGATGGAGGCCATGCGGGCGACACCGCCTTCCTTGCGAATGTCGGAAGGAACGCGTTCGAGGGCCATGACGGCGCAAGCGCCGGCTTTTTCGGCGATGCGGGCTTGATCGGCGTTGGTGACGTCCATGATGACGCCGCCTTTGAGCATTTCGGCGAGGCCGACCTTGACGCGCCATTCGTTGGACGGTTTGGCGCCGTTGTTGGGCTGATCCTTGCCGTTGGGCTTTTTGATTGGCATTGGTGGTTCTCCTCTCAGAAATCGGAAGTCGAGATGTCAAATCCTTTGGTGGCCGGGTTTAAGCCCGGCGGCTACAAACCCCAAGAGCACAGTCAGGAGTGACTGTGCCACAAGAGAAACCCAAGAACCGACCTGAAGGTCGGCCACTACAAAAGCAAAACCGAGAACAAGCAAACCCGCGAAAAAGCGAACTTAGGGCCCACCTTTGCAAAAAACCGTAAAGGGTGGGGCACCCGCCGATATAAGAAGAAACCCAAGACCCAGGTAGAAAACCGTTACCTGGCGCACCCAAAAACAAGAAAGAACTAACCCAAGACCCAGGTAGAAAACCGTTACCTGGGGCACCCAAAAACAAGAAAGAACTAACCCAAGACCCAGGTAGAAAATCGAACCTGGGGCACCCAAAAACAAGAAAGAGCTAACCCAAGACCCAGGTAAGAAACCGAACCTGGGGCACCCAAAAGCAAGAAAGAACTAACCCAAGACCCAGGTAGAAAACCGTTACCTGGGGCACCCAAAAAACAAGAACGAACTAACCCAAGACCCAGGTAAGAAACCGAACCTGGGGCACCCAAAAAACAAGAAAGAACTAACCCAAGCAAAAGCAAGAAAAAACAAACCCAAGAGCACAGTCAGGAGTGACTGTGCCACAAACCTTTCTCAGACCAGGGCCACGTGGGCGCGCTCGGCTCTGCGCGTGCCGCGCTGACGTTTGCGCAATTCTATGCGTAAGAGTTCCGCTAGGATGGCGATGCCGCGCGCGATCTGCTTTTCGTTGAGGCTGGCGAAGCCGAGGCGCAGCGTGTTAGGCAGCGGCGATTGCACGTAGAAATAGCGGCCAGGAGCGAAGAGAACGCCGCGCTCGCGGGCGTGGATCATGAGTTCGCTGGCATCGAAACCGACAGGCAATTCGAGCCAAAGGCACATGCCGCCTTCGGGACGCGTCCAGCGGGTGCCCTCGGGCATGAGTTTGCGGAGCGAATCATCGAGAGCCTGGAGGCGGTCGGCGTAGACCTTGCGCATGCGGGCGAGATGCTTGTGAAAGAGGCCGCGGCGAAGGAATTCGGCAAGGGTGGCTTGCGCGAGCTGATCGGTGTGGAGATCGGTCATCTGCTTGACGAGGCGGAGACGTTCGATGGCGGCGGGAGGCGCGACGATCCAGCCAACGCGAAGGCCGGGGAAAGCGACCTTGGAGAAGCTGTCCACGTGAATGACAAGATTGGACTGATCAAGCTGCTTGAGCGAAGGAACGCGGACATCGCGGGCGTGAAGGCGCGCGTAGATGTAATCTTCGACGACGGGAACCTGATGACGCGTGGCGAGTTCGAGAACGCGGCGGCGCGAATCGAGCGGCATGGAAGTGCCGGTGGGATTGTGAAAATCGGGAGTGAGGACGAGAAGCTTGACACGATTGGCGGAGAGCAGGGCTTCGAGAGCTTCGAGATCAATGCCGAGGGGCTTGCCGGGTTCGGGATGCGTGCGAACCGGAACGCCGAGACAGCGCGCGCGAACGCCATGGAAAACGGCAGAGGCGCCTGGGTAGGTGGGATTTTCGAGGATGACGGTGTCGCCGGGGCGGACAAAGGCTTTGGCGATGAGATCGAAGGCTTGCTGGCAGCCAGCGGTAACGAGAAGAGTTTCGTCCTTGGCGGGGATGCCGTCGTGGTGAAGCAGTTCGAGGAGAGCTTCCTTGAGTGGCGCGTAGCCATCGGAAGCGCCGAGATTGAGGATTTCGGGGCCTTCACGGCGGAGAGCGGCGTGGGCGCAAGTTTGCAGTTCTTCAATGGGGAAAAATTCGGGAGCGGGACGGGCCATGACGAAGGAGAGCGCGTCTTCTGGAGCCGAAGCGGTGAGGCGGGTGAGGACTTCCTCGCTGCGTTCATCGGCGAAGAGGAGTTCCCAGCGGAGGCCATCGCCATTGTGGAGAACGGGCGGCGGAGGCGGTGAAATTTTCAGGCCATTGCCATTGGCGCGGATGAAGGTGCCGCGGCCGACGTGACCCTGTATGAGGCCTTCGGATTCGAGTTCGGCGTAAGCGTTGGCGACGGTGGTGCGATGAACACCGAGAGTGAGAGCGAGTTCGCGGCTGGCGGGGATGCGGTCACCGGGACGAAGATCGCCAGCGTGGACGAGGGAGCGGAGTTGGTCGCGGAGCTGGATATAGAGAGGAATGTGGCTTTCGGGTTGAAGGTGTATTGGCAGCATTGTCTCTCACCCCAGGGAATATTCTAACAGGGATTGGACTGATGGAAGAGCCAAAATGACTCTTTGGGGGGGCGAGAAAAGAGGGGCTTAACGCAGAGACGCAGAGTTCGCAGAGGAAGAAAGAGAAAGGCGAAGAAGGACGGTAACACAGAGATCACAGAGATAGGAACACAGAGGGCACAGAGGTAGGAAAAAACATGAAGTGTAAGAGTTTAAGAGTGAAAGAGTTCAAAAGCCGGCGTGGTAATGAAGGAGGAAGTTGTGCCACGATCCCTCCACTGCGGGCCGCGAAAACAGCGGCCCTCCGGTCGGGATGACAGTTTTGTGGAAACCACAAAGGGCGCGGCACTGCGGTCCCTTCGAGGCTCAGGGCAGGCGGATGACAGATTTGGGCAGGACGAAGAAAAGGCGCCCGCTTCAGAAAGCGGCCGCTACAAAACCAAAAGACGCTAGGGGTTGGAGCGGTGGGAGAGGCGACCATTTTTTTCGTTGGGGGAGAGGTCGCGGATACAGAGGATGGTGAAGTTGGCGGGGTCGCACTGATCGATTTGTTTCAGGGGCAGGTCGTCGGGCTGGACAACGTACTCGCCGGATTCCATGGATTCGCTGTCGTCGGGATCGAAGACGGCGACGGGGCTGTCTTCGGTGACGCGGAGACGGAATTGTTTGGTGGAGGGTTCGTAGTTGGAGAAGGCGAAACAGTGGCCGATGCAGGCGCGGTCGATGGAATGGTAGATGAAAGGGGCGCGCCAATCGGCAGGGGTGGCGACGGTTTTCAGGACGCGGGTGCCGAACGGCAGGGTGCGGGTGAGTTTTTCGGCGTTGGCTTCGAGGCGGGCGACGAGAGAAGTGTCTTGATAGATAAAAATGAAAAAGAGTAGCGCGCACGCGGAGAGAGCTGCGAGATGCCACTTTTGCGGGAAGAGCGCGCCGAGGAAGCAGAGCGTATAGATGGCGGTGATTATGGTGAGGCGGGAGACGAGGAGGCCGATCCAACCGCCACCTTGATTGAGATTGATATTTTCGGGGAGGAGCGAGGTGACCAGGAAAGAGATGGCGCAAAGTTCGAGGAGGAGGCGGCGGTCTTTCCACCAAGAAGAAAAAGTTGAGGCGCGGTGGAGATCCAATCCGGCCATGAGGAGGCTCAGGGCGAAGGTGAGGGCGGAAATGTAGCGGTAGCGTTCACCGAAGACGAGGAATTGGTCGGAGCCGTTGAAGAAGTAGAAAGGATGAACGGGCCATTCGACGTCGTAGGCGGAATGGTGGGTGAGGAAGAAGCGGGCGGCGAGAATGATGATGAAGCCGAGAGCGGCGTAGGCGAAGCGCCAGCGCGGGAAATGCTGCCAGAGCAGAAGGTAAGCAGCGGCGGCGAGAAACCAGAGCGCGCCGAGAGGATGGGCGAGGAGCATGAGCGGGATTAGGAGAAGGGTGAGGAGTTGGAGTTTGCGGCCGGTGCTCCAGATGAGGGAGAGGCCAAAGCAGGCCAATGCAATGGACAAATAGTAGTTCATGAAACCCATGTGGAAGACGTAGCCATAGGAAAGCATGGCGAGGAATGGCGTGAGGTACCACGGAGGGCGGCGGGTGGCGGCGGAGATGAGGGCGAAAACGCTCCAGAAGAAGAGGAGAACGCAGAAAGCGACGGAGATTTTTTCTGCGGCGGGGATGCCGAAGAGATTGGAAAGGGAGAGAAGGAGGAGATCGAAGAGGACGTTCTTGCATTGCCAGACAGAATAGAGGCCGGGGGCAGTTCCCTTCTGGACGAGTTGGGCGAGCCAGGCGTTGTAGACGTGGCTGCCGAGATCACCGGCTTCGATGTGGTGGTGCCAGAAGATGGGGATGAGGAGGAGAGCGGAGAGGAGGATGGGGCGGAGCTTCATCGCGATGGGGAGAGTATAACGCTAGAGGAGAAAAGAAGAAGTGTAAGAGTTTAAGAGTGAAAGAGTGTAAGAGTGAGGAACATTGGGGGGAAGAGCGGTTGGAGTGGTGCCACGATCCCTCCACTGCGTGCCGCAAAAGACGCGGTACTCCGGTCGGGATGACAGTTTTGGGCGACGCCGCAAAAGACGCGGCACTCCGGTCGGGATGACAGTTTTGGGCGACGCCGCTAAAGGCGCGGCAGTGCGGTCGGGATGACGCCGGGATGGCGCGAGAAAGAACCAAAACAAGAGAAAAGATAACGCAGAGACGCAGAGGACGCAGAGGTTCGCAGAGATAAGAGAAACCCAAGAACCGACCTGAAGGTCGGCCACTACAAACTCAAAGCCAAGAAAAGGCGACCCAAGCAGGAGAGAAGAGAAACCCAAGACCCAGGCACCCGCCTCCGGCGGGCCTGGGGCAACCGGTACCAGGGAGAGAAGCAAGAGAGATTTCTCACTTCGCAGACTCCGTTCGAAATGACGGGGGTGGTAGGTAGGTGGGGCTGCGAAAGGCCACAGGTCTGAAGACCTAAGCTACAGGGTGAGTTAGCGGCCGGATTGGGCGTCGCCGAGGCGTTTGAGGCGGTCGCGGAGACGGCGTTGGAGCGGGGTGGGCGTGTTGGGGTTAAAAGCGACGAGATACCAGAGCGGCTGGGTTTTGTCTTTGCTGAGATAGGTGAGGGTGTTGGCGTCGGCGTTGGGATGGCGGGCGACATTTTCGCGGATGGCGCCGTAGGGATGGCGCGAAAGGCGATTCAGGGTTTTGGCATTGGCGCGGGGATGCTCGCTGATGAGGCGGAGGAGATAAAAATCTTCCTCGGGAGCCTGCTTGGCGAGCTTTTCGAGCATTTCGGGTTTGGCTTCGGCGCTGAGGACGAGGCCGATTTTTTCATCCCAGGCGGTGTTGATGTGATTGAGCTCGCGGGTGCGCTCGTGGATTAATTCCTCGAGGATGCGGCGCTCCTGCTGCATGCGAGCGATGGGGAGATGCGTGCCTTCGAGGGAATCGAGGACGCGGAGGAGATGCTGGCGTTCACCGAAGACGATCTGCGTGGTGCGCCCAATGCGGCCATTTTCCTTTTCTTTGTATTGCACAAGATCCGAACGTCGCATGATTTGGTGCTCCCAATTGGCCTTTGGCGGCTCGCCAAAAGGCACGTAATCCCAAACGGACTGATGTGACTGGCTCATGGTCTTGCTGCTGCGCTTTTGGCGGCTTGTACCGTTCCAACTCCACCGGCCAAGAGGCGTTTGCGCCAATTCGCCGTAGTTTGCCCGAAAGGGCTACTGCTCGAAATTCCCGAAACAAGTTGGAACGGCACTTGTTGAATTATGTTCTGGTGGATGGATAGGGTAAAGTTTGGCGGCGCAGGGTTGTGCCCGAAGTGGTACGAGCGGAGGAGAGGGGAAAGTGGCGATGAATGCGTTCGAGGAGCACCGGGAAGAGTTGGAGAAGTACGAGCAGATGTTTGGGAAGGAACGCGGGAGGCTGGCGGTGTCCATGGACCGGATCACGAATGCGCTGGTGCTGGTGGGACAGCACGGAGTGTACTGCACGAGCCAGAGGAATGCGGCGGTGCCGGCGATGGATTTGCGGATGGTGGTGCAGGAATTGACGCACGCGAAGGAGTTGGTGCAGGCGGTGATGGAGGAGATGAGGAAGAAGAGTTAACAGTTAACAGTTGACAGTTTACAGTAAGATTTGGAGAAAGAAAGAAAAGCAAAGCGAACCGCAGAGGGAACGGAGAGTTCGGCGTATGGATTAGGGTTGGAGGAAGGGATTGGTGTGGCGTTCGTGGCCGATGGAGGTGGTGGGGCCATGGCCGGGGTGGACGACAGTGTCGTCGGGGAGATGCATGAGTTTGGATTTCAGAGAGTTGATGATTTGATCGAGAGAGCCGCCCCAAAGATCGGTGCGGCCAATGCTGCCGGCGAAGAGCGTGTCTCCGGCAAAGAGTTGAGGTTTGGCGAGATGGATTTCACCGGAATCCTTGGGGAGATACAAGCAGACACTGCCGGGAGTGTGGCCGGGAGTGTGAATAATGTTGGCCTGGAAGCGGCCCCAACTGAGAGCGTCGCCTTCCTTGAGAAGATGATCGACATCGACGAGATCGGGAGTGGCCATGCCGAGGAAGTCGGCTTGCACGTCCATGGAGTGATAGAGGGGAAGATCGTCGCTGTGCATCATGACGGGAGCGCCGGTGTATTGGTGGAGCTTGGCGAGGCCGCCGACGTGATCAATGTGGGCGTGGGTGCTGACGATGACTTGGACGGAGAGTTTGTAGCGGCCGAGGAGATCGAGGATGCGCTCGACTTCGTCGCCGGGGTCGATGACGATGGCTTCGCGCGATTTGGGGTCACCAATGATCAGACAATTGCATTGAAGCATGCCGACGGGCAGCTTGATGCAGATCATCTCCGGGTTAGCGGCGTCGGGGAGATGCAGGGCGTCAGGAGTGGCGGTCATTGGGAGAAGTATAGCATTGTGCATTTGCGAGGGGGATTCTGGGTGAGGGATCGGGGATATCAGCGAACAGATATCAGCGACCAGGAGGCAAGAAAAAGCGGTGTAAGAGTGAAAGAGTATAAGAGTGAAAGCGCGAGGGACATTTGGTGGAAGGGCGCTGGGGCGGTGCCACGATCCCTCCACTACGTGCCGCAAAGGGCGCGGCACTCCGGTCGGGATGACAGATTGGAGTGAATCGCTGGGGGAGAGAAGGTGAAAGTTGAAGAGTGCAGAAGTTTAAGAGTGGAAGAGTGAAAGAGTATAAGAGTGTAGGAGTTTAAGAGCGCGTCGTTCTAAGGGATAAACGGGTGGTTTGGTAGACTGGCGGAGGGAGTGGAATGGTGGGAGAGGGGGGGACGTTGGGAGAGACGAACAGTGAGTTGAGGACGCCGCTGGAAGCGATGCACATTGCGGGTGGGGCAGAGATGGGGAACTGGTTTGGGAGTTCCCTGCCCTCGCGATTTGGGGATTGGCGGACGGAGTATGGGTATTTGCGGGAGAGCGTGGGGGTGGTGGACAAGAATTACCGGGCGTACCTGAGCTTCACGGGGCCGGACCGGGTGCGGTACTTGAATGCGATCTTGACGAACAACATCAAGGGGCTGGCGGAAAACCATGGGACAGTTTCGCTGTTTCTGAATCCACAGGGGCATATACAGGCGGAGATCGAGACGTACGCGCTGGGTGAGGAATTGTTTTGCGTGTCGTACGCGATGATCCGCGAACGGCTGATCGAGGGATTGGAGAGGTACATCATCATGGATGATGTGACGCTGTCCGATCAGACGGAGGAGTATGGGACGATTGGCGTGGAAGGGCCGAAGGCGGCGGGAGTGGCGGTGGAATTGACGGGAGTGGAATTGGGAGGCATGGAGGAGTTGGAGTCGCGGGAAGTTTTTGTGGGAGGAGTTCCCTGCCGGATGGTTCGGAGATCGCCGGGCGGAGTTGGCGGGGCGGAGTTTTTGGCGAAGCGCGGAGAGATTGCGCGGGTATGGAATGCGGTGGTGGAGACGGCGCGAAAGCATGGCGGCGGAGCGGCGGGGTATGAGGCGTTGAATGTGGTGCGGTTGGAGCAGAGGATACCGTGGTTTGGGTACGACTTTGGGGAGAAGCAGATACCGCATGAGGCGGGATTGCAGGATTCGCACATCAGTTATACGAAGGGATGTTACACGGGACAGGAGATTGTGGAGCGGGTAAGGTCGCGCGGTCAGGTGAACCGGGTGCGGGTGTCGTTGCGGTTTGCCGGGGCGGAGAATGTGGCAGCGAATACGGCTTTGCTGGCGGAGGGGAAAGAGGTGGGATTTGTGACGCGGACGGGATTTTCGGTTGCGGAGAAGGCGTGGGTTGGGATGGGGTATGTGCGGAGAGAGAAGGCGATAGTGGGGACGACGATGGAGGTGGGGGGAGGGACG
>Ga0209039_10004432_pt1 | contig 10278 bp, 10 predicted proteins | sample BogFormECP12_OM1_FD_188238 | JGI IMG/M metagenome (GOLD analysis project Ga0209039, IMG submission 188238) | Bog forest soil microbial communities from Calvert Island, British Columbia, Canada - ECP12_OM1 (SPAdes) (version 2) | ecosystem: Environmental > Aquatic > Freshwater > Wetlands > Bog ... | reverse complement strand
CGTTGCTGCCTGCGCTGGTCACGAACTTGCAGAAGACGGACTTCCCGCCGTGCACGAACTCTGCCGCCTCGTCGGCCACGGTGACGCAGCTGTCCCTGAACTTGCGGCTCTTGGAGAGCAGGCCGGCGCCATGGATGGTGAGGGCCATCGACCCGTTGGGTTTGACAGTGGCGATAAGCTTGTCATCGTGAAAGACGAGCTTCACCCTCCCCGACCTCCTGGAGTACACGAGCCTTATTCCTTCCTTCGGGAGGGTCCTGCTCACCCCCCTGCCGAACAGGTAGTCCACCATGAGAGACAGCCTCCTTCGTTCATCGAGGACCTGCATCCTGCGGCCCGCACCATTGCCGGCCGATAAAAGGGCTGGCTAAATAGCGAGGGGAGTCACGCCCCGCCGCGTTGCCAACGCCACGTGCGCTGCTCGTCCATCACCTGGAGTTGCTTCAGAGGTTCTCATCACACCTGGAGGCCCGTCGGGCAGGAGCAAGGTGAAGAGGCGTGCGGTCGAAGAGCATCAGGGTGCTCAGGGTCGGACAGAGGTACGTCAGGGACGACAGGACGCTCACTCATCTGTGCCTCGTCTCGAGGGCCCTTGGAGCGGAGTCGATTTACCTCGGAGACGTCGAGAAGGACATCCTGGGAACGCTGCAAGAGGTCAACGAGACCTGGGGAGGAGACTTCAGTGCAATCGTGGGAGAGCCGTGGAAGAAGGTGATCCGTGAAGCCAAAGGGGAGGGGAGGGCCGTGGTCCACCTGACGATGTACGGCATGCCGCTGCAGGAGAAGCTGGAGGAGCTCAGGAAGCTGGAGAAGATGCTTGTGGTCGTGGGAGGGCCGAAGGTCCCGGGGAAGGTCTATCACGAGGCTGACTTCAACGTGGCGGTCACATCCCAGCCCCACTCCGAGATCGCGGCCCTGGCGATCGTGCTACACGAGGTGCAGGGTGGAGAAGAGCTTAAGAGGAGCTTTGGAAAAAGCAGGCTGAGAATCCTGCCCTCTGAAACGGGCAAGAGAGTCGTAGAATCATGAAGATAGAATATGAAGACACGTTTGTGAAGGTCGCCGGCCTGATCGGTGGCCCGGACTACGTCAGGGTGGCGAGGGCGCTGCTCAACAACGAGAACGCGACGGACGAGGAGATAGCATCGGCCACGGGGCTCAAGATCAAGACCGTGCGGAAGGCGCTGTACGACCTCTTCGGCAGGAGCCTGATAACAGGGGTCAGGGTCAGGGACCCGAAGAGAGGGTGGTTCGTCTACAGATGGAAGGCGCAGCGCGACCAGACCGACGGGTTCATCCAGACCCAGAGGCGCAAGGTCCTGAGCAGGCTGAGGCAGCGGCTCGAGTACGAGGAGATGCACGAGTTCTACCACTGCGGAACCGCGACCTGCCAGACCAGGACGTTCGAGGACGCCATGGAGAACTTCTTCAAGTGCCCCACCTGCTCGAAACCGCTGAACAGGCTGGACAACGCGGACCTGAAGTCCGCCCTCAAGTGGAAGATAAACCAGCTCGAAGAGGAACTGGCCAAGTGATCCCCTCCGAGGAAGAGGCGCTCGCCCTTCATCGGAAATATGGCAGCAACGAAACCATGGTCAGGCACTGCGTGGTTGTAGCGAAGGTGGCCAAGGTGCTCGCGGATGGATTCCTTGAAGATGGCAAATCGGTGGATGCCTCGGCTGTGGCTGCGGGGGCCCTCCTGCACGACATCGGGAGGAACCGCACTCAGGCCGTCAGACACGGCCTGGAAGGGGCGACGATCCTCGGAGGCGAGGGAGTAGATGAAACCGTGGTCCAGATCGTGAGGCGCCATGTGGGGGCCGGCATTTCAAGGGAGGAAGGGGCCGAGCTGGGCTTGCCAGCCCTCGACTACATCCCACGAACGCTGGAAGAGCGAATCGTCTGCTTCGCGGACAAGCTGGTCGACTCCGACAAGGTCAGACCATTCGCCGGCGAGGTCGAGAGGTTCGCCAGGAAGGGACATGACGTGGACAGGCTGCTGGCGCTGAAGAAGGGGCTCCAAGATGAGCTCGGGGAAGACCCGGAAAGGCTCGTGCTGGACAACCTTAAAGAATCTGAGTAGGGAGCGAGATTTTCGTGGCCGCGTGCATCTGCCGTGTCTGCAAGCACAAGGACTACGAGAGCTGCGGGAAATGCACCTGCTGCAGCTACCACAGGTGCGCGTGCATGCCGAAGCCCGTTTCTTCGGGATAGAGGAAGGGCGTAGGGGTCAAATACCAACAGTACTTTCAACTTTACGAGACCGTTCCCGTTGCAAGCTGAGGATCCCTATGAGTTGGGGTGGCTTGTTGGACTAATCGACGGGGAGGGCTTCATACATGTCCACTATCGGAAAAACAGGGGCACCACTCACCCTCGCCTAAGGATATACTGCACCACCAAAGAGATAATCTCTGAGGCATGCAGGATACTAGGGGTCAATCCCTATGCCCGCAGAGATCACGGCATCCTCCTGGGATGGTACGCCCAGGTGTCCGAACTGAAGGCGATAAGGGTCCTTGGGATAATCGCGCCGCGCATCATCGAGCCGTCCAAGCGCTGTCGCGCAGAAAGAATTCTGAGGGTCTTCGGGGATTGCGGCACCATCAAAGGATTACACCGCTCCATTGACTTCTTCAAAGGATGCCCACCACCTACCCGGTTGAGGGCGCCTCGAAGCATATAATAGCCACATTTTGGAAGTCCGTTGAAGCGAGGTGGGGAAGCCAGGATCATCCCGGCGGGCTCATACGCGCAAGCCGAGAGACCCGCAGATCGGTGGTTCAAAGGGGGCGAGAACCCCTGAAACTCCACCCCTCGCTATCTATTGATGGAACCCTAGGCCGAAGTCCAAACGGTCGTGCGCTTATCTACAACGCCTGCGGAGTCTTCTAGCATCTTGACCGGAGACTCCACGAGGTCGGTGCACGAGGCTGAGCCGTACGACGAGGAGACAGGGGCGCTCGTAACCCCCATATTCGAGACTTCAACCTTCGGCTTCACCAAGGCCGCAGACGTCCGGCCGGCGATGGCCGGGGAGAGGGGATACGTCTACTCCAGATGGGACAACCCTACTGTCGTCAGACTTGAAAAGAAACTGGCTGCGTTCGAAAAGGGCGGCGACGGGGCGGCGTTCGGGTCGGGGATGGCCGCGATATCGACCACTGTGTTCTCCCTGATTCAGAAGGGGAGCCACGTCGTCGGGATCAGAGACCTGTACGGCGGGACCTACGCCCTGCTGAGCTCACTCCTCCCGCGTCTGGGGATCGAGACAACCCTCGTGGACACGACGGACCTCGACGAGATGGCGAGAGCGGTCAGGAAGAACACGAAGGCCGTTCTCATCGAGACTCCTACGAACCCCACGCTGAAGCTTGTTGACATTCCGAAGGTCGCAAAGCTGGCACACGGCGTCGGGGCGGCCCTGCTGGTGGACAACACCTTCGCATCTCCGATCAACCAGACGCCCATCTCTCTCGGCGCCGACGTCGTGCTGCACAGCGCCACGAAGTATCTCAACGGCCACGCCGACGTCGTCGCGGGCATGGCGGTCGCGAGCGAAAAGAAGGCGCACGACATCAAGATGATGAGGAGGGAGTTCGGGGGGACGCTGGACCCCTTGCCTGCGTGGCTCGTTCTCAGGGGGATGAAGACCATGGCGGTGAGGGTGAAGCAGCAGAATGTCAATGCCCAGGCGCTGGCCGAGTTCCTTTCGACCCACCGGAAGGTGAAGACCGTGAACTACCCTGGGCTGAAGACCCACCCGCAATATGCCCTCGCGAAGAGGCAGATGAAGGGGTTCGGGGGGATGCTCAGCCTCGACCTGAGGGGGGGCATGCAAGATGCGATGAGGTTCACCGAATCGCTGAAGGTTGCGAGCCTGGCCGCAAGCCTGGGGGGCGTCGAAACGCTCGTGTCTCAGCCGGCTCTGATGACTCACACGCAGATGTCGGCGAAGGAGCGGGAGAGAACAGGGATCCCGGACACCTTGGTAAGGGTGTCCGTGGGGATAGAGGACGCGGACGACCTCGTCAGCGACTTCGAACAGGCGCTTTCAGCGGTATAGCCGGCCCTTCAAGCCATCCCCGCGCTCCGGGAGGCATCGCGCCGACTGCTTCTGACCCGTAGCGGACGAGGGGTTTCGTGAGGTGCCTGTTGGCCCGGGGGGATGAAATGTAGGTCCCCCTCGCCAGCGTCCTCTTCGGCGCTGCCCGCGCGAGGGCCATGACCTCCATCCTCTCAACGTTTAGGATCTTCTCGTGGGCCGAGGTGGCTCGCCTGACCCCGCCGGAAAGCCTGACCCTGTCCCCCTGGGCGAGCCTCTTCGCCGTCCGTCTGAGGTCGCCCGTGGGTTCGTAGAAGGCGCAGAGCCGCTTCCGTCCTCCCTCGATGAGCGTGAGATAGACGTGCCCCCCTGGCCCTGTCTCGACCTCCTCCACCTGTCCGGCGACCCAGCCCGAGGAGAAGACTTTCCAGTCGAGCGGGCGGTCGAGGTGGGCGTCGGTGTGCTGGTTGGAAACGTAGACCATGTGGCCCTCCAACTCCTCCTCGAACCGCAGGCGGGCGAACCCCCTGATGACCGCGGAAGGCGAGTCTCCGCGCACTCCTGCGAAGACCGGGTCGGGGCCATGAGGGGCCACCAGGACCTTGCTCTTCTGGTAGTCGTAGTTGTTGAACGTGTGGGGGGAGGTCGCGAGGTCCATCTCTCTTACCGAGGAGGGGTCTATCGACCGCCTGAGGCCCCATGATCCCCGCCGCCTGTAGGAAATGAGCTCGAAGGTGCGGTCCCAACGCTCGGCGAAGCCAAGCGAAGCGGCGGCCCCCACTAGGCCCATGCCGTTGCCCAGAGTCGTGAATCGGACCCCCATCTCCCGGAGAAACGTGCGGACCCCCGCAGGGTTGACGACCTGCGACAGCGCCCGGCGGTAGAGGGGCTCGAAGCTTGGCGCGAGCCCGGGATCGTCGAGGAACACCAAGCCGGAGTTCGCGCCGCCGGCCACGTCGGAGAGGTCGGCCAGCTTTGCGCCCAACAGGCGGAATGCCTTGTCCGGGTCGGCTGTATCGATCAGGAGACAGACCGCCGCGTTCCCCCTTGTCTTGAACGGGATGTTGGGGTTGAGCCTCACGAGCCTCGGGTACGGGACGACTGGAAGGTCCGCCTTCAGGTCGACGGCGATGCGGAACGCCAGGTAGGTGGTGCAGTATCCCCTGGAGGAATCGGTATCGTCAATGCCGACCAGACAGCGCATGAGGTAGCGCTGAATGACCGCGGATATTTCAACCTAGATTCGAGTGAAGCTGCTATGCCTCGACGACGATCATGGTGAGGGTGCTCCTCACCTTGTCGAGCCTTCGTATGTTCCAGGTTATGGTCTCCTTGACCTTCTCCATGGTGTCCGCCTCGACGCGCGCCACGACGTCGTAGACGCCGTAGACGACATAGACGTCCTTCACGTTCTGAATGTCCTTCAGCTTCTTCAGCAGGTCCTCTTCAGCCCCTAGGTCGGCGTTGATCAAGACGAAGGCCATCGGCATTGGATATCGTAATCAATCTGACCGTGTCGGTATAAAAGAGTTGTGAGAATTGAGACGCGCACGTCGAAGAATTAATACTGACGCCGGGAGACCGCGGGTTCGTTCGGCCAGAGAATTTGAACATCTTCGCTCTCGAAATGGGACAGGACGACCCGGCAAAGTGCACCGCCCGGAAGATGATACAGATGGACCTGGCAAAGGGGGTCGGGAGGAAGTTTCACGCCTCTGACACAATCATCGTGCTCAACCCATACGCCCACCGCACGGTCTCGCCGCTAGACCGAGACGCCAAGGGGATCCTCGTCGTCGACTGCTCGTGGAACCTTGCGCAGGAGATCTTCTTCAAGAGGCTGGGCGGGAAGCACAGGAGGCTGCCGATCCTGCTGGCAGGAAACCCCACCAACTACGCGAGGCCCGGGATGCTCAGCTCGGTCGAGGCGCTGGCAGGGACCCTCTACATCCTGGGAGAGGTCGAAGAGGCCGAACGCTACATGAACATCTACAAGTGGGGCCCGACGTTCCTGACCCTGAACCACGACCCGCTGGAGGAGTACAGGAGGTGCAAGACCGAGGGCAAGGTGCTCCAGAGGGAGAGGGAGTTCTTCCCGAGCCTCTTCGCACAATAGGAAACGGTTATTTCCCGATTCCCTGACGCTGGGGAAGACGCGAGTCGGTGGACGGGCCACGGGGACCTCCTGGGGAAGTTCCTCCCTCACGGCAGGACGCGCGGCGCCACGAGGCGCAGCCGGAGACGGCTGGCTCCAGAACAGAAACGACACCCGCCCCATCAAGGGCGATGATAGGGAAACCTTGAGGTCGGTGGGGAGCGGGATGAAACGGCTGACCCGCGCGGAGCAAGGCCGAACGTGGTCGATGATAGGCCTGCGGGAGACCAAGGTGGGCCGCTTAGCTGAATCCCGTCTAGAACAGGAGGAGGACTACGGCCGAATACGCGTCAGATGTCCCCTGGGGAGGGCTGAATCCCTCCCCTGGGGGTCTTATCCGGGTTCATCGGGTCGGCGCGGGGGCAACAGCTACTTTGCGAGTCGGGATACCTCCGAGGTCCCGTTCTTCTTCTCGATTCTGAAGATGTGGTCGGCCATCGACTCCAGCTCCCTTTCATGCGACACCAATATGACCTGTTTCGAATCGAGCTCGTCCAGAAGGCTCCTCATCTTGTAGACCTGCTCCCTGCTGAAACCGTCGGTGGGCTCGTCCAAGATGACCAGTTCGGGCCTGGACGACACGCTCTCCCTGACCACCGAGTTCAGGGCGAAGCGGTAGGCAAGCGCCATGCTTGTCCGTTCACCTCCGCTGAGGGCTTCGAAGTCCTGTTCGAAGCCCTCTCTTTCGAAAAGGGGGGTGAAGTCCTCCCTCACGCGAACCACCATGTCGGGGTCGTCGACCAGCGAGGTGAAGTAGCGTTGGAAATGCTCGTTGAATCGGGTGGCGGCCTGGGTGAGCGTCTGCTCCTCAATCAACTGCACGGCAGGTCCGAAGAATGAGGAGAGCCAATTCTGATAGCTGGTCAAGCGCCTAGCTTGGTCGGATGCCTTCTGCTTCTCCGCGACCTCTTCCGACAGTCGCAACAACTCACGTTTGGAGTGTGTGAGCTCCTGCCGAGCCTGGGACAGTGCCAAGCCCGCCTGCTTCTCCTGTTCTCTGGCATGGGCAAGCCTGGCTTCGAGCTCGGTGATCCGAGCCGAGACCGCAACCATCTCCTTTCCCCGAGATGAGGCCTCTTCCAACTCGGATGCGTGAGACGCGAGGCGCGCGCTGGTGTCCCTGAGCTTCCTGCGGAGGTCTTCGATGTCACCGCCGACCCTTGCCTTGTCCTCGGCGGCACGGGAGTACGCCTTCTGGGCATCCTCGTACTGCCTTGCAATCTCCAGCCGAGAGGCGTAGGCAGCGACGGTTCTCGACGAAGCGGCGATATCGGCTTCGATTCTAGCCAACTCTCGCTCCGAGTGCTCGGACCTGGCAGGGAAGTCACCTGAAATCCTTTGACCGCAGAGGGGGCAGACCCCCTTCGAAAGGAGGTCGCGGGTCTTGGCGAGCTCGGCCTCGACTGCTTGCTTTGAGTCTTTGAGTCTGGTCAGGTTATCTCGCTCCTGGGCGAGTTCGGATTCTAGGTCGCTTGCCTTCGAGTCAGGCTTTGTTCTCGCCTCGAAGGCCTTGATGATGGGTTCGATGTCTTCGGACAGCTGGGTCTCGGATCTCCCGAGCCTCTCTTCGTCCGCGCCGAGTTCGGCGTTCAGCTCTGCAATCTGCTTCCTGAGTGTCGGCATCTTCCCTTCACTCCTGGCCAGGCCTTCTCGCAAGCTCAGGGAGTCTTTCCACTCCGATTCTAGGCGCCGCGTGAGTTTGGAGCAATCGGCTTCTTCCTGATCGAGGCGAGGGATTTCGGATTCCAGCTGGGCGATGTTCCGCGACTTCTCCTCCGCTTCGACTTTCTTCTCGTCCAAGTCCTCGCTCGTCTTCCTAAAGACGTAAGCGATTTCCTTCAATCCCTTCTCGACAAGGTCGGAGTTTTCCGCGGCCACCTGGTAGCTCTGCGCGCCCAGTACCCGACGGATGACGTGGAGCCGTTCTTCGGCGTTCTGCATCAGAATCTCCTTCATCTGCTCCTGGGGGGTGAACACCGCGTATCTGTAGACAAGACTCTCGGCCCTGGGGTGGGTGGGTTCGTTGAACCCGAGGATGGACACGACCCGCTCCTTCAGGTCGCTGGGAGAAAGCCGGGTTCTTTGGCCTCCTGAGGTGATGAAGCATTCATCCTGAACGACCTCCTCCCCCTTGACCTTCAGCGAGCGGTCGATAGTGATCTCCTGCCCATCAGACTCGAACGAGACCGACACGCTTCCCTTCTTTCTGCCCTCGCTGAGCAGATGCGCACCCTTCATGTCGCTGAACCCGAAGAGGGCGAATTCGAGGGCGTAGAGCAGCGTTGATTTGCCCGAACCTATGTCTCCTTCGAGGAGGGTTACTCCTTCCGGGAAGTCGAGCCTGGTCTCGCTTCCGTCGTTGTAGCTCCTGATGTTCCTGACTGCGATCTTCCTCACCAGCATCATTTCGCCGCCTCGATTCCGAGCACGTCAAGGCCGGCCTTCAACGTCCTGTCCTGAAACTCACCCTTGTTCTCGTTCTCCTTCTTCCCCTCCTTCAATGTGTTAAGGAGCGCCAAGGCAAGAGCCACTCCTCGCTCTCCGCGGAGCCTGGGTTCTTCTGACTTCACTCTGGTGATCTCCCGCTCGAAAAGCTCGCGTTCTGTCTCGTTGACTGGCCTGGAGGGGGCAGCCCGTGCCTTCAGCTCGACGGGGGAAAGGTGGCTGTAGTTGGACAGGACGATCCTGGGGCCCGACGCTTGCAGCAGTCTCCTTATCGCCGGGAAGTCGATGTCAGATGTCTTCCCGTCTGAGAGCCGTCCTTCGACGGTCAGCAGGACGACCTTCCCTCTGACACTTGAGTTACCAGCCAACTCGGTCAGCTCCTTCGAGACCCTCCCCGAGGTTTTCCCCTCCGCCGAATAGTGGATCTCGACGATATCGCAGACGTGCACTGGGACGAATTCCGTTCCCGTGACCTCTCTGTCATCGAATTCGACGAGGAAGAACCCCCTTTGTTCACCCCGTGCGAGCTGGACGAGTTCCGAATAGTCTGTCGCGAAAAGCGGGCCCGGAAATGAGATGTTCGCATGGCCGGGGAGCGAATTCAGGCTCCTGCTGTGAACATGGCCTCCGGCGTAGTAGTTGAAGCCGGCAGGGAGACTCGAGGCAGGCATGGCCTCCATCTTTTCCAGCGAGGGGGGCTTCAACTCATCAAGAGCCCCGTGGAAGACGAAGATCTTGAACCCCGGCTCGGCCTGGAGTCCGTCCTTGTCCAAGGCGGCGTATTCGTCCCGGTCAATCGACAACTTCCTCCCGGATATTCCGCAGATTCTCGGTCCGGCCGGGTCTTGGACGAAGGATAGGCGAACCTGTCCGTCTGCGCTTGACAGGTCCTCGGCCTTCGTGAACAACCCGGCACCATTTAGCACGTCTACGATTGAAGAGTAGTTCGGGCTGAAGTCGTGAGAGCCGTAGATGGCATAGAGCCTGATCCCAGAGTCGATCGCCTGTTTCATCTTCTGAGCTGCCCTGGTTACGGAGGAGAGGTCTGGGATGTTCGAGTCGAATATGTCGCCTGCCAGAATGATGAATTCGACTCGCTCTGCAATGCATCTGTCGACTGCTGCCTCGAAGGCGTCCAGGACGAGAGACCTGAGCTCTGGCTGCCTAAACGCTCCAATGTGTACGTCTGACATGTGCGCGAATCTTGGCATCCGACAGGAGGAGGGGCTCGTGGTATATTTGCGATGAGGCAGCGGCCGGAGGAAGTCAAGGATCTACCACGGAGTTTAAGAGGACACTCGCTCTCTTTCTGCAAGGTTGCCCAGAAGGATCACTTGGCTCTCCAGCGTGATACCGTCCGCGGTGACCGGCATTGGGGATGAAGTCGCAAAGTCCATCGAGGTCGTAGAGAGTCCACCGGCCTGGATGTGCCTGCAATGCCGGGGGGCGAAGCTTCTTTGTGGGAAGCCCAGATGCCCCATAATCGTCAAGGCGCAAGCGATTGCCAAGGCGGGGGCAGCCATGTCGACCCCGGAGATCGAAGGGTCTTCCCCGCCAGGGGTGTTCGTCGGGAGGCTGGGCTACCCAAAGGTGTCAATCGGCCCGATGGTCCCTCCCCAGTTCGGGGATACGG
>Ga0209039_10004431_pt1 | contig 10278 bp, 8 predicted proteins | sample BogFormECP12_OM1_FD_188238 | JGI IMG/M metagenome (GOLD analysis project Ga0209039, IMG submission 188238) | Bog forest soil microbial communities from Calvert Island, British Columbia, Canada - ECP12_OM1 (SPAdes) (version 2) | ecosystem: Environmental > Aquatic > Freshwater > Wetlands > Bog ... | reverse complement strand
CCAACCGCATTTGGGCGCTAGCGCTGACGACGTTTGGTCACAGGCAGCCGATGCTTTGACGGTGGGAACCATCAGACCGCGGCGCTGCGCAAGCGCCGCTGACCGCGAGAAGGCGTGAAATATGAGGAAGAGCTTAGCTGAGCTTTCTGTTGGCATTGCGGCGGCGCTGATCTGGGCGATGCTCATCACGCCGGCGGTATCTTTTGCCGACTCAGGCAGTGTCCACCCGGCGCGGGCTGGATCATGCCCAGACATCCAGGTTGTGTTTGCGCGCGGCACCGCCGAGCCATCGGGTCCTGGACGCGTCGGGCAGGCATTTGTCGACTCGTTGCGCTCCCTTACCAATGGCAAGTCCGTGGCCGTCTATGCTGTCGACTATCCGGCATCCTATGATTTTCTCCGCGCAGTCGATGGCGCAAATGACGCCAGGCAATTTGTTGAAAGCACCGCCTTTTCATGCCCGCAGACCAAAGTGGTGCTCGGCGGGTTCTCGCAAGGCGCAGCCGTCATCGACCTCATCACCGTGCCTGGACAAGCGACGTTCGGATTCGGAGATCCGCTACCAAACGACGTTGCTGATCATGTCGCTGCGGTGGCCGTCTTCGGCAACCCCTCCAACCGCATCGGGGGCCCACTGACCGCGATCAGCCCGCTGTTCGGCTATAAGGCGATCGACCTGTGCAACGGTGCGGATCCGGTGTGCTCGCATGGCAATGACGTAGCGGCGCATCGCGTCTACGTGGAGTCTGGAATGGCAACGGAGGCAGCTCAATTCGTCGTTCACCGGCTAACGGCTGATAACCCACCTGTGGGCTGATGTGCGCGGGTCGCTCCCGAAATCGACGTTAGGACGAACGTAGGGGCTGAGACGCAGCATCTGCATCGCGACGGCGTACAGCAATCAAAATTAGCCAGCTTGTTTCGAGCGTAAAGTTGTTTAGCCTTCCGAACCGACTTGGGCCGGTGGCGGTTGACAAAATGAAGACGCATAAGACCTAACGGCAGCCCTACGGTCCGCACGTCCTTGCCGAATTCGTTGAGCAGCGCGGCGATTCGCTTGGTGTCGGCGTTGGTGACCGAGACCATCGGCGAACGGTCGCCGAGCACGGTGATACCGCGCCGCCGGGCCACCAGCGTGGCGGCGGCGCCGATCAGCTGCGTCAGCGCGAGCAGCTCGACGTCCTTGGCGCCGGCGGCGCGCAGTGCTTCGATGGCCAGCACGCCCTGGGAGTGCCCAGCGACCGCCACGGGCGGAGTCGCGGCGGAATCCATACCCTGGCGGGTCAGCGCGCGCATCGCGGCGACTTGGGTGAGCAGAACACCAGGCAGCGAACATGCCGCCGACATCAGCTGCTCGGCGCTGGGGACCGGTTCCTCGGCGACCAGGGCGCGCGATCAGGAATCGGAGACGAGGTGGTGGCCAAGCTGGGCGACTATCTGTTTGGCAATGTGCTGACGTCGGTCATCGCCGGGGCGACGACCTTCGTGTGGTGCATTCTTTTCGATGTCCCCTACGCGGTGTTGCTCGGTGTCATCGTGGCCATCGCGGACCTCTCCCCTACGCTTCCACCGTCGGCGGGTTCATCGTCGCCGCTGTCGCGCTGGCCGTTTCCATCCCGGTCAGCGTTGCCACTGTCGTGTTCTACATCGCGTTCCGGCTGGGTGAGGATTATCTTCTGACACCCAAATCTTCAACAACAAACTCAGAGAATGGGAGACTCCTACAACTACCATCGCCCTCACGGCAGCCTCGGCGGCCAGACACCCTACGAACGACTACGCCAAATAACCCAGGCCCGGCCGTAACCGATGACCGTCAGTCGCACATGCACGACCTCGTGTCGCACGTGAGAACTTTCCTTACTGGTATCCAGGTCGTGTGCTATCGTCTGAACCGTGTGTCGGTGTCCTTAATCGAAACCGGTGCTGGCGCGAACAATTGCATGTCCTCGCGCACGAACCATTCGTTGCCGGTAACGCCGGTGTAGGCGGGCGGCGCACCGCTGAAGACTTGAAGACCACGCGGCCATTGTCGTGGACGGCAGGATGCTCAGCGCGCTGGGCTCCGAGTAGGCATGCTCGAAGACGCTGCCGATGCAAGGAGATAGACGACGAACGATTGTCGTGCGAGCACTTCGACGAGCCGCACTGCGGATGCACATCGATTATCAATGGGTCCTGACCCAAGGAGATTCCGAACCATGAGTACGCCAGCGAAAACGTCGCAGAAAGTTCACGCCGATGAAAAGATCTCCGCATACGGTACCGCTCGCTCGACGATTAAGGGGGCACCGCTCAGCTCCGAAGAACTCCGCAAGATCGACGCTTACTGGCGCGCCAGTCTCTACCTCTCTTTGGGGATGCTCTATCTGAAGGAAAATCCTCTGCTGCGCGAGCCGCTGAAAATCGAGCAAACCAAGCCCCGTCTGTTGGGCCACTGGGGCTCCGACCCTGGCCAGAGCTTCACCTACATTCACTTCAACCGGCTGATCAACAAGTATGACCTAAATGCGATCTTCATCTCGGGCCCTGGACACGGCGCGCCTGCCGTATTGTCGAACGCGTACCTCGAAGGCACGTACTCCGAAATCTACCCGGATAAGAGCGAAGATCTTGCCGGGATGCAGCGCTTCTTCAAGCAGTTCAGCTTCCCGGGAGGGATTGGCAGTCATGCGACTCCCGAAACCCCTGGCAGCATCCACGAAGGCGGAGAGCTCGGTTACAGCATCTCGCACGCCTACGGGACGGTGTATGACCATCCAGACCTGATCACGCTTGTGATGGTGGGTGACGGTGAGTCCGAGACCGGCCCGCTCGCGACCAGCTGGCACAGCAACAAGTTCCTTAATCCAGTAGTTGACGGCGCGGTGCTGCCTGTCCTGCATCTCAACGGCTACAAGATCAATAACCCCACCGTCCTCGCCCGCATCAGCCATGAAGAGCTGGAAGCGCTGTTCGTTGGATACGGGTACACGCCGTACTTCGTCGAAGGCAGCGATCCTCAGAGCATGCATCAGGCGATGGCTGCGACAATGGAGCATTGCGTACTCGAGATTCGCAAAATCCAGGATGAGGCACGCCGGACCGGTAGAGCGGTCCGGCCGCGCTGGCCGATGATCGTCTTGCGCAGTCCCAAGGGATGGACGGCGCCGCGGCAGGTTGATGATCACTACCTCGAAGGCTTCTGGCGCGCGCACCAGATCCCCATTACGGACGTAGCTACAAATCCAAGGCATTTGAAACTGCTTGAAAGCTGGTTACGCGGTTACAAGCCCGAAGAGCTCTTCGATGAGAGCGGTCGGTTAGTGCCAGAGTTGAAGACTCTGGCTCCCAAGGGAAATCGGCGGATGAGTGCAAATCCGATCGCGAATGGTGGTCTGGTTCGCAAGCCGCTTGATATGCCCGATTTTCGGAGTTTTGGGGTCGAAGTCAAAAAACCCGGCGCAACTTTGGCCGGGAACGTCCCGACACTCGGCAACTTCCTGCGGGAAGTGATGCGGCTGAATATGGACAGCTTCCGCGTCTTCGGACCGGATGAAACGCAATCCAACAAGCTCGAGGCGATTTATGAAGTCGGCAAGAAAGTCTGGCTGGGAGAGTACTTTCCCGAGGACGCGGACGGCGGTGAGCTCGCTCCCAACGGACGCGTGATGGAGATCCTGAGCGAGCACACCGTCGAAGGATGGCTGGAGGGTTACCTCCTGAGCGGTCGGCACGGCTTACTCAACAGCTACGAGCCGTTCATACACGTCATAGACTCGATGTTTAATCAGCACGCCAAGTGGCTGGAAAAATGTAACGAACTGCCGTGGCGGGCAAAGGTGTCGTCACTGAACCTACTAATCACCGCATTAGTCTGGCGACAGGATCATAACGGCTTCACGCACCAGGACCCGGGTTTTCTCGACGTGATCGCCAACAAGAGTCCCGATATCGTCCGCATCTACCTGCCACCTGACGCTAACTGCCTGCTGTCTGTTGCTGATCACTGCCTGCAAAGTGTCAATTACGTGAACGTTACCGTCGCCGACAAGCAAGTGCATCTGCAGTACCTGGACATGGAAGCGGCAATCGAGCACTGCGCCAAAGGCGTCGGCATCTGGAATTGGGCCAGCAACGACCAGGGAGCCGAGCCCGATGTAGTCATGGCTAGCTGCGGCGACTGCCCAACGATGGAGTCTTTGGCCGCCACCGCACTGCTTCGCCAGCACCTACCCGACGTGAAGGTGCGGTTCGTAAATGTGGTCGATCTCTTCCGGCTGGTTCCTAGCACGGAACATCCGCACGGCCTAACGGATCACGAGTTCGAGGCCATCTTCGCCCCAAACAAGCCGGTCATCTTCAACTTCCATTCCTATCCTTGGCTGATTCATCGGCTTACCTATCGCCGACCGGGCCAGCACAACATCCACGTGCGCGGGTACAAGGAGAAGGGAAACATAAACACCCCACTGGAATTGGCCATCCAGAACCAAACGGATCGCTTCAGCCTCGCAATTGACGCCATCGAACGAATGCCTCGCTTCCAGGTCACCGGAGCCGGCGTTCAGGAGGCGCTGCTCAACCGTCAGATAGAGGCTAAGAGCCACGCCTACGAGTTCGGTATCGACCCTGAGGAGATCACGAGTTGGCAGTGGCCATTCTGAGGGGTAAAGGAATTTAAGTCATGAGTGAAGGATTGCCCGTGGTTTACCTCGCCAGGCACGGCGAGACTGCGTGGAGTCTATCGGGCCAGCACACGGGACTTAAAGATTTGCCGTTGACCGAGCGCGGCGAGCGCAACGCGCGTCGGCTCGGTGAACGGTTAAAAGAACTGAGCTTGAAAAAGGTCTTCACCAGCCCATTGCAGCGTGCGAGGCGGACTTGCGAGTTGTCAGGCTTTGGCGCCGAGGCCGAGGTCGAGCGCGACCTGGTCGAATGGAACTACGGCGAATACGAGGGACTACGCCCGGACCAAATCCATGCGGAGCGCCCGGATTGGGAGTTGTTCCGAGACGGCTGTCCCGGAGGCGAATCACCGCATCAGGTCGGAATTCGTGCTGAACGTGTCGTCCAGCGAATCCGTGCGATTCATGGCGACGTGCTGATTTTCTCGAGCGGGCACATACTGCGCGTACTGACGGCGCGATGGCTAGGACTTGAACCTGCAGCCGGCAAGTGCCTTGTACTGAGCACGGCGAGCTTGAGCGCGCTTAGCTAGCTATGAATGCAAATGTATCGCAGCCTGTTATTCAACTGTAGAACGAGACGAATCATTTAGCTTCCGAACGCTAGCAAGGAAAGAACGATGGCGGCATCTATCAAGCCTGCGACTTCCGACCTTATTGCAACACTCACTGCACAGTACGGTTGGGGCCCCGTAAAGTTCTCGGGGACCGACGAAGCGCTGTACGAGCGCCATCTGCTCTTCGACAGCATCGTCGATGCAAGCCAGGTCACACATCGTGAGCGCTATGAAGCCGTCGCGAGATCGGTGAGAGACGTCCTATCACAGCGATGGATACGTACCGAGCAAACCTACGAGAGCGAAAATCCTAAACGCGTTTACTACCTATCGATGGAGTTTCTGCTGGGCCGGTCGCTAGCCAACAACATCACGAATCTCATGCTCGATCCTATCGCGGCACAACTTATCAAGGAGAAAAACGTTGATTGGCTCGGCCTGCTTGAGCAAGAACCAGACCCCGGCTTAGGCAATGGCGGTCTGGGGCGTTTGGCCGCCTGCTTCCTGGATTCGATGGCGACGATGCAGCTGCCCGCGACGGGCTACGGGCTGCGTTACGAATACGGGATGTTCAAACAGTCCATAAAAAACGGTTGGCAAGAGGAACGCCCTGATCATTGGCTGCGTTACCCAGACCCTTGGCAAGTCGTGCGGCCCAAGGAAAGCGTCGAGGTGAAGATGAACTGCTCTATCGAGATGAGCGGCGGAAGCTTACAAGCTTTGCCAGGTAAGCCGGCCACGCTGTTCGGCATCCCACGTGATCTCCCCATAGTCGGTTATGGCGGCCGAACTATCAATTCACTTCGACTGTGGGCTGCCGGCGCGCCCGATTACTTTGACTTCCAGGAATTCAGTCATGGCGATTTCGTCGGCGCTCTTGCACAGAAGCTGGCCGCCGAGACACTGACGCGAGTGCTCTATCCGGACGATTCGACCGCCCTAGGCCAGGCATTGCGGTTCGTGCAGGAGTACTTTCTTGTCGCCTGCTCGCTTGCCGACATCATACGACGGTTTCGACGCAGTAACGCCGATTGGAGCATGCTTCCCGATAAGGTCGCGATCCAGCTCAACGATACGCATCCGACGTTGGCGGTGCCGGAGTTGATGCGGATTTTGCTCGACGACGCAAAGCTGGGGTGGGACGAAGCCTGGGACCTCACCCGCGGAACGCTGGCGTATACCAACCATACGCTGCTGCCCGAGGCGCTCGAGAAGTGGCCGGTCGAGTGGTTTGAGATGCTGATACCGCGCCACCTGGAGATCATCTTTGAAATGAATCGAAGGTTGCTCGAGGACGCTCGAAAGCGCTTTCCAGGCGACGAAGGCCGAATAGCGCGCGTGAGCCTGATCGAGGAAGGAGCCAGCAAACACGTGCGCATGGCCAACCTCGCCATCGTCGGATCGCATAGCACCAACGGCGTGGCAACTATTCACTCTCAATTGTTGCGCACAACGACGGTTAACGATCTCGCCGAGATGTTTCCCGAGCGCTTCAACAACAAGACGAACGGGGTCACACCGCGGCGCTGGTTGCTGCTGGCTAACCCGCAGTTAGCCCGCACAATTACCGATGCGATTGGCGATAGCTGGATCACCAATCTCAGCGAGCTGGCCAGGCTGAAGCCGCTCGCCGAGGACAGAAGTTTTCGTGACAACTTCCGCATGGCTACTCGCCAGACCAAGGTCGGCTTCGCTAATTGGCTCAAATCCAAGACCGGACAGACGGTGGACCCGGACTCGATCTTCGATTGCCAGGTCAAGCGCATCCACGAATACAAGCGGCAACTGCTCAATGCGCTCCGGATCGTGGTCCTTTACAACCGCATTCTGGAGAGCTCAAATCTCGAGATATCGCCGCGAACATTCTTGTTCTCGGGCAAGGCCGCGCCAGCTTACCAGCTCGCGAAGCTTATCATAAAGTTCATCAACAATCTGGCCGGCACGATCGACGGCGATCCATCGGTACGCGGCCAGCTCAAGGTGTTGTTTCTGCCGGAGTATGACGTATCGCTCGCGGAGCGGCTGATTCCCGCCAGTGATGTCTCCAATCAGATTTCGACCGCGGGCTATGAGGCCAGCGGTACGAGCAATATGAAGTTCATGATGAACGGGGCGTTGACGATCGGCACACGCGATGGAGCGACCATCGAGATGGCGGAGGAAGCGGGCGAGGACAATTTCTTCCTGTTCGGCCTGACTGCGCAGCAGGTGGCCGATAGCCGCGGCTGGTACAATCCGCATTGGCACTATGAGCATGAGCCTGAGACGCGCGCGGCGCTGGATCTTATCTTTTCCAACCATTTCAGCCGGCACGAGCCCGGCGTGTTCGAGCCGCTCCGCGACACGCTTCTGACGCACGGCGACTACTACATGCATCTGGCCGATCTCAGATCTTATCTGGAGGTGGATCGCAAGCTCGTCGAACTGTACTCGGAACCGGAAGAATGGACACGCAAAGCCATCCTCAATGTGGCCGGCTCTGGAAAGTTTTCGAGCGACCGCACCATCGCCCAGTATGCGAGAGAGATCTGGGACGTGAAGCCCTGTCCCGTTCGTTAATGGAGGTCGCAACCTCTTTGGAGCATCAGCTATGGTAGTCAGCTCACTTGCGGGTAAGCCCGCCGACCCGTCGATTCTAATCGACGTCTACAAGCTGGTGACCGCCTACTACACGGGGCAACCGGATCCATCCGTGCCCGGGCAGCGCGTGGCGTTCGGAACCTCAGGGCATCGCGGGTGCTCGCTCGACAACTCCTTCAACGAGGCGCATATCCTCGCGATAACCCAGGCTATTTGTCTTTACCGCAAACAGCAGAGCATCGACGGACCGCTTTATATCGGTTTCGATACCCATGCTCTTTCGGAACCGGCTTTCAGAAGTGCATTGGAAGTGCTGGCGGGCAATGGCGTCGACGTGATGGTCGATGCGCACGATAGTTATACCCCGACCCCGGTAATCTCGCATGCGATTCTCAGCTACAACCGCGGCCGCACGCGTGGTCTCGCCGACGGTATCGTCATCACGCCATCCCACAATCCGCCTCGATTCGGCGGCTTCAAATACGATCCTCCGCACGGAGGACCAGCGGACACTGATGTAACCCGATGGATCCAGGACCGGGCAAACGCCTTGATCGCGGACAGTCTCCGCGAAGTTGTGAGGATGCCGCTTGAGCAAGCGCGCACTGCTTCAACGACTCATAAGCATGAGTACCTGGACTTCTATCTGAACGATCTCCATACAGCGGTCGACTTGCAGGCAATCAAGGAGAGCAAGGTTCACATCGGCGTCGATCCACTGGGCGGCGCCAGCGTGGGCTATTGGGAAGCCATTGGCGATCGGTACGGCTTGAACCTCGAGGTCGTCAATCACACCGTCGACCCGACGTTCCGGTTCATGACCGTGGACTGGGACGGCCAAATCCGAATGGACCCTTCATCGCCGTACGCGATGGCGCGCATGGTCGGACTGAAAGACCGATTCGATGTCGCGTTTGCAAGCGATACCGATGCCGACCGCCACGGAATCGTCAGCCATAGTCAAGGACTGCTCGAGCCGAACCATTATCTGTCAGTTGCGATTTCATATCTTTTCGCGAACCGACCACAGTGGTCGAAGACGGTCGCTGTCGGCAAAACCGTGGTCAGCAGCGGCATGATCGATCGAGTGGCGTCACACTTGAACCGTCGGTTGATCGAAGTGCCGGTCGGATTCAAGTGGTTTGTCGAGGGGCTGATCGATGGCACTGTCGGCTTTTGCGGCGAGGAGAGTTCTGGGGCGACATTTCTGCGGCGCGACGGCTCGGTTTGGACGACGGACAAAGACGGAATTGTTCCGAACCTGCTGGCTGCTGAGATCACCGCTCGCACCGGCAGCGATCCGGGGGAGCATTACCGCAAACTTACTGAGGAATTTGGCAACGCATACTACGAGCGAGTGGACGCGCCCGCAACCGCGCAACAGAAAGAGCGGCTGGAACACCTCTCTCCTGACGCGGTCACTGCATCGACGCTCGCCGGCGAGCCGATCACAGACAAGCTGACCAAGGCTCCTGGCAACAACGCGCCGATCGGCGGTCTGAAAGTGATTGCCGCTAGCTGCTGGTTCGCGGCGCGCCCTTCTGGAACGGAAAGCATCTACAAGATTTATGCGGAAAGTTTCAAGGACCGAGCGCATCTGGATGCGATCCTTCGCGCAGCCCAGGAGATCGTGAACAACGCTTTGGAGGTTAGATCATGAAGGCTACTCAAACGCTCCACAATCTGGGACAGAGCATCTGGCTCGATAACATCACGCGCGAGCTGCTCGATAGCGGCACTCTCAAGCGCTACATCGACGATCTCTCGGTCACTGGTTTGACCTCCAATCCGACAATCTTCAATCACGCCATCACTCACAGCAAATCGTACGATTCCGAAATTCGCCAGCTCGTCGGTACGGGCCTTTCCGGCTAAGCACTGTTTTTTGAGCTGGCGGTGCAAGACCTGATGCGTGCTGCTGATTTGTTCGCTCCGATCCACGAACGCACCGCGAGCGTCGACGACGCTGTTGTCAGCGGCGCAGCGGCGTCGAGATATTGAGATAGCACAACTTCGCGACGCTCAGACGGACTTGCTAGAGGCTGCGACCGCCGTACAGTCCTACGTGTGGTACGTCGATAACGAAACTCGGCTCAGAACGACAATTCCGAAGGAAAAGTGGCTCTTCGTAATTCAGAGTGCATTGACGAGTGCGTGGAGTGCGCCGCTGTGGAGTAGCGAGCGGATTCGGTAGTGGGTGAGGTTGCGGAATCCGAGGGCGTTGCGGCGTAAGGCTTCTAGCCGTCCGTTGATGGCTTCGGTGGGGCCGTTGGAGGCGTAGTGGTCGAAGAACGCCAGGATGTCGTGGCGGCGGCGCCACAGGGTGCGGCCGAGCTGGGCGATCTCCTCCAATCCGGCGGGCACGCCGCGGCGGATCGAGTCGATCAGTTTGGTCATCGCCTTCTTGCCGCGGCGCCGGTTCGGATCGGCGTAGGCGGCGATGATTTTTTGATAGATCACGTGTGCCACCTTGA
>Ga0209039_10004430_pt1 | contig 10279 bp, 8 predicted proteins | sample BogFormECP12_OM1_FD_188238 | JGI IMG/M metagenome (GOLD analysis project Ga0209039, IMG submission 188238) | Bog forest soil microbial communities from Calvert Island, British Columbia, Canada - ECP12_OM1 (SPAdes) (version 2) | ecosystem: Environmental > Aquatic > Freshwater > Wetlands > Bog ... | reverse complement strand
TCGTGCGCCTGCCCTAGGTGTGGGGCTCGCGGCGCGACAGGCAGAACTCGGGCGCGTGAAACCAGCACTTGCCGTCGCGCGGATGCGCGAAGCGCACGAGGCTGCGCACCTCCGACGCGCCGCCCGCTCGGAAGCTGTCGACCAGCAGCCGCTCGTGGATCAGATCGCGCGCGCCGTGACAGAACGAGATCCCGATCCCGATCAAGAAACGCGCAGCGAATCGATCCCCTTGCCTGTGGACGAGCAGCGCTTGGCCCGCGAGGTTGCGCCCGAAGCGCGCGGCGGGCGGCGGCGCGCGAAAGCCAGTGAGCGGAATGACTAGTCGCCCGCCGGGCAGGAGCCCATCGATCCAGAGCGACTTTGGATGTGTGCAGCCCGCGGACACCAGGATCGCATCGGCGGGTTCCGCGGCGTGCCGCGTGCCATCCCCTGCGACGAGCGTCACCTGCGGCCAAGGGACGAGGTGCTGGCGCGCACGTGCCGCGAAGCCGCGGTCGAGTTCGATGGCGGTGACGCGCCCCGAACGACCGACCATCTCCCCGAGAATCGCGCTGTAGTAGCCGGTGCCCGCGCCGATGTGCACGACGCGTTGGCCCTCCTCGACCTCGAGCGCGTCGATCAGCGCTGCAACGAGGCTCGGAGCACCGTTGTTCAGCAGGCGGCCAGGATCGAGCGCGATGGGAATGTCCACGTACAAGCAGGCCGGGTCTCTGTTCGGGGTCGACACATAGCCTTCGGGCGCCCGCAGCGTGAGCCACGGCCCAGGACCGACGAAATCCTCGCGGGCCACCGTGGCGAGAGCCTCGACGAGCCGTTTGCTTCGCAGCGCGAGCCTCCCGCCCAGCTCCTCTGCGTAGCGTCTGCGAGTTGCATCGAGCTCGCTCAGAGTACCCCTCCCCGGCTTTAGCGCTGCGCTCCCCACGTGTTCCAGTGAGTCCGCTTCGCTGCCGGGATGCGCTCGGCGCGCCGAAAGTCCTGGCCCGTGAAGTAGGCCACGGGAAAGAGCGCGACCTGCGTCACAGCGTCGGGGATCCCGAGCAGCTTTGCCACCTCCGCCTCGTGCACGAGATGCAGCGTCGTCCACGCGGTGCCGAGGCCGCGCGCGCGCAAGGCAAGCATGAAGGACCACGCGGCAGGAAGGATCGACCCGTAGACCGAGGCTTGCTCCACCACGCGCGCCTTCTCGACGCGACCTTGGATGCAGGGGATCACGAAGACGGGCACTTCGTGCATGTGGTCGGAGAGGTAGCGCGCCGAGTCGATGACCCGCGGCATCTGGTGGCCCCTAGGATCGTCGCTCGCGTACTGAGGCCACTCGGAGCGGCTTTCGTACGCGTCGAAAGCCTGCTTGTACAGCTGCGCGATCCCCGCCCGCTTCGCGGGATCGGTGACGACCACGAAATGCCAGCCCTGGGCGTTTGATCCGGTCGGCGCCTGGAGCGCGATCTCGATGCACTGCTCGATCAGGCGGGGCGGGACCGGCCGCTTAAGGTCGAGGCGTTTGCGGACGGAGCGTGTCGTGGTGAGAAAGTGATCCAGGGCGGCGACGTCCATGGGGACCCTCTATCTAGCGGGCGATGCCTTTAACGATTGCAGCACAGATCCGCCGCGCTGCCAGCGGGACGGCACGCGGAGTACAATCAGTCTCCCGATGAGGGAGATCGCGGGGAGCTCGCCCGGTATTCTCGGCGCTTTTGGATCCACGGCCGGGAAGCCGACCGCAGGCCACGTGCTCGGCTGGCGCTCGCACGGCGCGCGCCGCCTCGGAGGAAAGGGAGGGGATGAGCGGCGTCTACCGCACCTTCGCGAAGGAGCGCTCCCCGCGTTCGGGGAGGGTGCGCTCCTCCTCTCGCTGCGGGGGGATCCCCAGTTCAGCGAACATTGCAGGAGGGAGCTAGCTGTGCCCACCGAAAGCCACAAGCTGCAAGAGACGCTCGAAGGGCTGCGCGCCGAGCTCGGCGCTGAGACCTCGTTGGACCCGCAGCTGCGGGCAAGACTCGAGCACACCATCAAGCAGATTCAGGACGCGATCGATCGGGCAGTACCCGGCACCAAAATCGCGACCGACGGCGCCTCGCTCACGGAGCGCCTTTCGGAATCGGCGCGACACTTCGAGGCGACGCACCCCGACATCGCTGCGGCGCTCGGCCGCGTGATCGACGCGCTGGCTGCTCTTGGGATTTGATCCAGGAGGGCCCGGCTAGCCTCTCACGACCTCAGTTTCGAGATGCTTCTTCGCAAGCAGGGAGTTCGAGACAAGACAGCCCTTCTCTGCCTTCTCGAGCAGGCGGCGTGCGCGCACCTCGTCCGCTCCCTCCTGCACGACGAGCCGGGCGCGAATGTGCAGGTCGCTGAAGCGGAGCGTGCCCTCCACCCGGTCGAGTACCCCTTCGGCGTTGCAGTCAAGGTCACGCCACGCAAAGCCCGAGGCACGGGCGACGGCCCGAAACGAGAGAACGAAACAGTCCGCCACGGCTGCAACCAGGAGTGTCTCGGGGGACCAGCGGTCCCCGGGGCCTCCGAACTCGGCCGGCGGCGCCGTATGGAGCTCTCCAAGGCCGCGCGCGGAAACGACAACTTCGCCTTCGCTCCCCGCGCGGGCGGTCACCGCATAACGATGGGGCAGGTCTTGCACGGTGAGAACCTAACACCCCCGCTCGCGGTAGGCCTAGCATCCTGGCGAGGCACCCCCCGTGTGCTATGACACCCCGTCGAGAGGCGTCCTGCCTGCCGGGTTGATGTCACCGTTGATAGCCCCACCGGAAACGTGATCCTGCTCATGAATGCCCCTCCCGCACGCGTCCCGCCGATCCTCCGGGCTCGAGGTGCGCGTCGGTTTTCTTCGGTGTCGCCGTGAATCGGATGTGCCGGACCGGTGGCGACCGAGCGAATGTCCGCGCCTTGTGCGCGGGCGCGGAGTGAACGGGCTTGGCGAAGAAACTCTACGTTGGAAATCTTCCCTTCAGCGCGACCGAGGATGATGTCCGTCAGCTCTTTGAGCGCCACGGCACAGTGTCTTCGGTGTCTTTGATCAACGATCGCGAGACTGGTCGACCGCGTGGCTTCGGGTTCGTGGAAATGGACGACGCGGGCGCCACCGCAGCCATCGCGGCGCTCGACGGAAAGGACTTCGGCGGACGCGGCTTGCGCGTGAACGAAGCCCACGACAAGCGCGGAGGCGGAGGCGGAGGAGGCGGCGGGGGCGGGGGCGGTGGCCGCCGCTTCGGCGGTGGTGGTGGCGGGGGCGGCGGCGGGCGTCGCGACTGGTAGCGGCGTCCTGCGCGGCGGTCTCCCGCACACGTCGGGGACCGCCGGGCGGATTCCCTTCCGCAGTCCGGGGACGAGGCGCTTGGGCGCCGGCCCTGGCCTTTGCACCAAAGACGCCGGACAAGCCGCGTCGCCAATGCGCCTGCTTGTGGGAGCGCAGTAAGTCCGCGCCAGCGGAAGCTGCGCGCGGCGTTGCGGCCCTGGGCCTTCGCGATGGGTGGCGGGGCTTTGTCCTTCGTGCGCGCGCGTCGGGATACTGTTCGCCTCCTTCGACAAGAAGCGATCTCGCTGTCGGTTTGGAGGCTCAACGCACGCTGGCGTAGAGCGCGAGCGCTTCGGGAATCGTCGACTCCTCGACGCCCGGCTCCTCCGCCACAGCACGCAGCCACGCTGCGCGCTCGAGAGCGCAGATCGTGATCGGACGCGGGAGTCCGGAAAGGACCGCCGCCTGCCGAACGAAGGCGGTTGCGTATTCAGGTGGCCGCACATCTCGTGCGAGCTCCGCGAGCGCGAACGGATCGGGAGGCGGTACGGCGGCGCGATCGGGGGCCACGATCTGCGGGCTGCCGGGCCGTGCACCGCCGCCGGCAAGGCCTGGTCCGTCGCATAGCACCGCACCCCGCACCCCCTCGGGCCGTGCCCCGGCAAGCAGGAGCGCCACGTAGGCGCCGAGCCCGCGGCCCACGAGCGTCGCGTGCCCGAGGTGCGCGAGGGCTGCGTCGGCGTCACCCATCAACACCTCCGCGGTGTAACCACCGCCGGCGGGAATGCTCGATGCGCCATGACCGGTGAAGTCGAGGGCAACGATCGGTCCCGGCCAGGCGTTCAGCACCTGCGGCGGTTCGGCGGGCGAGCGTTCCCCAAGGCCGTGGAGCAAGAGCAGGGCTCGGCCGGTTCCACTCCGGAGCTTGTGGAGTGCAAGCCGCACCTTGGCGTGGGTCAGCAGCGTCGGCGGCAGCATGTGTGCGGAGCGGCCTTACGCGCCCACGCTCTCGAAGAAGCGCAGAGCGAGGTCCGCCACCTCGCGGGGCTTTTCGATGTGAACGAAATGACCGGCATCCGCAAAGGCCTCGACCCGCGCACCGGGCGGAAGGTACGGGCGGATCTTGTCGGGATGGGTGCCCCAACCCATCTCTTCCTGTACAAGACCCACCACGCCCACCAACGGCACCGGAAAACCGGGCAGGCGCTCGAGAGACCAGTCGGGGCGCCACGGGCCGAAGCCGCCGAAGCGCAGCGAGGGATCAATCTTCCAGCGCCAGCCGTCCGGAAAGCGGCGCGCCCCGATCGGGACCAAGTAGCGCAGCCAAGGAAGAGACAGGCGGGGGTTCATGCGCCCCCTGCGCCGCGCGAGCTCGTCGATCGTGCCGGGCTTGCGCTCTTTCTTGGCGGACCGCCGGCGGTGGTCCAGCCAGTGGGCGAGCTCGGCCGCAACGAGGCGCGTGCGCTCATGGTCGGCCACGTCGGGATGACGGCGTTTCCCAGGCAGTCCATCGATGTTCACGAATGCAGATGCGCGGTGCGGATGCGCTTCGATGAGCTGTGTGAGAAGAGCACCCCCCTTCGAGTGGCCGATCATCGGCATGGGCTTGTGGCTCACGGAGTCGAGTACGGCGCGTGCATCTCGCACATCCGCGTCCCAGCTGTAGAGCGCAGGATGTTCGGAATCGCCGTGGCCGCGATGGTCGAAGGAGACAACCCGCCAGCCCGCCTCCGCCAAGAGCGGGGCGAATACGTCGAACGTGCCCGCGAAGTCGAACCCCCCGTGCGCGAGAAAGAGAGGCCGCGCGCTCTCGTCGCCCCACTCGTAGACCGCGATGCGCACGCCCGAAGCATCGACGAATCGGCTGCGATCTGGCCGGCGCGCGCCGGGATAGGAGACGGCCTCTTCGGCAATCACGCATCGAGGATACGAACTCCTCCGTCGATCGGCACGGTCTCGATCTGTCCGGGGTCAAGGAACCAGAGCTCAAAGCGTGGCGTGCGAGGAAGCGCGAGGGCCTCACGCACGGCGCGCACGTAGATCCGCCCCTGTTCCGCGTACGCCCTGACGCGTGCCTCACGGTCCTCGGGCAAGAGCACATGGTCGGTCTTGTAGTCCGCGACCACGAACTCGTTCGTGTGTGGATCGCGGTAAACGAGATCGATTGCACCGGTCACGAAACCGACGGGGCTGTCCTCGCGATCGAGCGGCGGAAGAAGCACGGGCAGCTCCCGCGCCACGATCTGGTTTGCGCATGCACGCAGCCTTGCGTGGAGCGGGCCGGCGGCAAAGCGGCGGAGAAGCTCGCGGGCGCGGGCGAGGGTCGGTTCGCAAAGCGCCTGCGGGACGACCCCCGTGATCGCGCTGTGCATCACCCGCTCGAGCCGCTCGATCTCCTGCGTAGGCTCGGCGTTGAAGTCCATCTGCTCAAGGGCTCGGTGCACCGCCGTGCCCACGGCGCGCGGCAGAGGGTCGTCGGGACGATGCCGCTCGGCGCCCCCGAAGCGATCCGGCTCAAGGCCTTCGCTGGTCTCGAACCGCTCGCGCAGCGCCTCGTGCGCCTGCGCGGACGCGGGCCCCCGGGTCGGACGCGCGGCGTAGCGGGCCGCCACCGCGCGTTTGGCCTCGAGCTGTGTCGACTGCGCACGAATGGTGGAGGGATCGAAGGCCGCGTCGAAATTCGGACGCGCCCTGTCCGGAGCCGGACCGCTATCGGCGAGGAGCTGCGGGAAGACCCAGCGCGCTCTGGAAACGTCGACGAAGCCCGCACCGCCTGTCACCACCTCGCGGGCGAGCGCCGAGAGGTCGACCGGCTCGCCGCCGCGGCTTTCGAGCAGGCGGGCGTGGCTCTTTTCGGCCGCCGGCGTGAAAGGCGAGCGCAATCCCGCCAGAACGAGCCTTTCCCGCGCGCGGGTCATCGCAACGTAGAGCGTGCGCACACGCTCTGCCGCCTCGCGGATCTCGCGCTCGGCGCGCACGGCGTGGAAACCAAGGTTCGGCGCACCGAAGAGACACAGCTCCCAGTGCCCGTCGTGGAAGGCCAACTCCGTCTTTTCCTCTTCGCCCCGCGGCGCTCCCTTGTGAAGGTCCATCACGTACACGTGGTCGAAGTCGAGTCCCTTGGCCCGATGGATGGAGAGGATCGACACCGCGTCGAGCGCCGCGGGACTCGATTGCCCGTCGTCGACTTCGCGGGAGGCGGCCAGGTCGCTGCGAAGAGCGCGCAGCAAAGCCGCGCGATCCCCCTCCTCTGCCAGCATCTCCGCAAGCTTGCGAAAGAATCGCTCGAGGTTCGCAACTCGGTAGCGGCCGAGGGTGCGAGCCGATTCCGTGGCCTCGAAGAGCGTCATCGTGCGCAGGCGCCACACGAAGACATCGATCGGATCGTTTTCGAAGGATGCACGCAGGGCGCCGAGCTGAGTGACCGCCGCCTCGAGGCTCACCTCCCAACCCGCGACGCGCTCGATCCCCGGGACATCGTCCGGCAGCGCGGCGGCGGCGTCTGCAATGCACCGCGCAAGGCCTTCGAGCGCGGCATCGCGGGTGCCGTCGAGCGCGGTCACGAGGGCGGGAAAACCGCGCGTCCAGAGCGGAATCAGCGCAGCGTCCGGCACGCCGACACTGGCGGAGCGCAGGTAGCACAGCAGCGCAAGGTGATCGTTCGGGTCGAGGACGCAGCGCACCAGCGCCGCCGCCTCGATGATCTCGCGTCGCTGGTAGTAGCTGCGATCGGCCGCGACGTCGTACGGTACGCCGGCTGCGCGAAGCGCGTCGAGATAGACGTCGACCTCCACCAGGCTGCGCAGCAGCACTGCGATGCGCGGCCACGCGACGCCGTGCCGGTGATGAAGCGCTACCAGATCCCGCGCAAGCGCGTGGGCTTCGATCTCCCGCGCCTCCCGCGCCGTTGTCTTGCAGGGAGCCCGGGAGACGGTGTCGAAGGCGGTGGGGACCCAATGCTCGACCGTCGCAAAGCGCCCGGACTCGAAGGCCGGGTGCGAAGAGCGCTTCGCGCTTGGGACAAGGCGTTGGAAGCGCGGCTGCACGCCTCGGCACTCCTTCATCAACGGCTCGATTACGCGGTCGACCTCTTCGAGGATGCGCGGCGTCGAGCGGTAGTTGACGCACAGCCGGCGCACCGTGCCCCCGTGGACCATCACTTCATCGACGAAGCTGTCGTACGCGGCGAGGTCGGCACTGCGCCAGCCGAAGATCGACTGTTTGGGATCCCCGACGAGGAAGAGCCCAGGCCGTTCGCCCCTTTTACCCCCCAGCGCGACCACGCGAATCACGTCGCATTGGAGCTGATCGGTGTCCTGAAATTCGTCCACCAAGAGCTGGTCGATCCCGAGGCGAACACTCGCCGCCACCTCGGGATGGTTCACGAGCAGATCGCGTGCCTCGCGCAAGAGGGCGCTATAGGTGACGGCACCTCGCGCTCGCATCTCCTCGTGAGCCCTGATGAGAAGCGGATGGAGCGCGCGGCGCGCAGCATCGAAGAGCGGAGGGTCTAACGCTGTCAGGTGACGGAGCAGGGGCAAGAGCGCTTGCGCCGCAGTGCGCACGGCCGCCTGATCCGCGCCGAGGGCGGCGCGCTCGCCGTGGTTGAAGCCGCCGCTCGCCTGCGCCCAGAGCGCCACGCGTCCGATGGCCTCGGGCCAGACCTGATGGGCCCAGGCGGCGAAGCGCTCAAGCTCCCTCGATTGCCCGCCCCGCAGCGCGTCCGCCCGCTCGAGGGTCTCATCGAGAAGAGTCACGACCGCCTTGCTCTTCACCCCCCGCGCGAGCCCGGCCAGGCGCCCGTGGTCCGCTTCACGAAAGCGTTCGATCGCCTCGACCAGGGATTTTTGGAGGGACTGAATTCGCCAGGGGGCAAACGGGTCTTCGCCAAGGGCATCGGGAGGGACACCCGCATCGACGAGCGCTGCGAGGGCCTGCTCCAGGTCCGCGGGACCCTTGCCGAGGCGCGCCAGCTCGAGGTAGGCAGGGTTGCCAGGCGTCCCGTATCCCTCCCGAAGGGCGACTTCGACGCACTCCCGCACGACCTCATCGCGCACGCGTAGCTCCGCATCAACCTCGAAGCGCGGATGGACGCCCGCTTCGAGCGGGTGCGCCACGAGAAGACGGCGGCAGAAGGCATGGATGGTACGAACCACCAGCTGATCGAGGACCTCATCGAGCGCACCGGCGCGTTTCGCGCGTTCTCCCGGCGGCGGGAGGAGCAAGGGCTCGACGCCTTCAGGAAGCTCTTGCCCGAGCGCGATGCGGTGGAGAGCCTCACCCACCCGCGTCGCCATCTCGGCTGCGGCCGCCTCGGTGAAGGTAATCGCGACGACTCGGGAGACCGCGCGAGCGGCGACTCGCTCGTCGTGAGCGGGTTCGTCTGGAGTGGTCGTTCGCGCAAGCTGGGAAGCCGCGCGCAGCCATCCTTCGCCGAGCAGCCAGACGACGATCCGGGCCACGAGGGCAGTCGTCTTGCCTGTGCCCGCGCCCGCCTCGAGCACAAGGGGCGCGCGAAATTCGGTCTGTGCGAGAACGCGCGCCTGCTCGTCGTCGCGCACCGGATCGTCGGGCAGGGCGCCGGTCACTCGGCGGTCTCCGCTCTGAGCTGCCAGAGCGCGAACGCCGCCTGCTCGGCCGGTGACACGGACGCCGTGGCAATGTCGCTCCGGGCCGTTGCCCAGCCCTCCAGACGAAGGCGAGAACCGGAATCCCCTCGCAGGCAGGCCTCGTGCACGTCACACACCTCGCAGCGCTTGGGCCCGGTGCCGTCCGGCTCGAGCAGGCGCGGGAAGAGGCTCCCCGCGTCGAGCGCGGCGAAGGTGGCGCCCAGGGCTTCGTGGAAGGCATTCGCAAGCGTGGTGTCGTCTGCGCTGACCTCGAACTCCCGAACCTCGAGGCCCTCCGTGAGAAACAGGTATCTGCCGCGAGCTTCCGCCGCAGGCCCGCCAAGCTGCGCGGCCGCAAGGGCATAGGCAATTGCCTGGAGTCGCTCACCACTGCGCACGGCCCGCAGAAAATCCCGCGCACGCTTGTCCGCGGTCTTCAATTCTGAGATGGGGCGACCGACTTTGTAGTCCGTGAGTCGCAGCGCGCCCTGCGCGTCATCGACGCGGTCCGCCCGGAAGCGGACGGTGCGGGATCGACCGGCCGCGTCGAGGACGGTGCACGCCCCGTCGACCTCGACGCCAAGCACCGCCAGCGTGCGACCGCCCTCCGCGCCTTGCGCAGCACGCACGCCGGCCTGCGCCAAGGCGGCAAGGGCCTGGGCGTATCCAGGCAAGCCGATGCCCTCGTCCCTGCATACCTTTCCGGCTGCGGCCTGCAGGATGCCCTCGAGCGCACTCTCCTCGGGCCACGAGAGCTCAACGCTCCCCGCTGCCACGGCCTCCTCGAGCGACAGGCGTGCGGGGACGTTTTGCAAGACCGCGAGCTGCTCGAGTGCGGCATGCACCGTCGCGCCCACAAGGCGCGCGTCGATTCCAGGGAGCGCGCCCAGGGCATCCGGCGGTGCCTGAATGCGCAAAAACCTTCGCACGAAGACCTGCCACGGACAGGCGGCGAGCTGCTCGGCAACCGTCACGTAGAGGGGTCGACGCCGCGGGTCGGCCGCCTCACGCACTGCGCCCACGAATCCGAAGTACGGACCGAGAAGCGAGCCGGCTTCGCTTCGTCTCCTTGCATGGAACCGCGGATCGAGCTCTTCCAGAACTGCGAGCCGCGCACCGGCGAGGCGGATCGCATCAATTTTTGAGCCTGCGCCGTGGCTCTCGCGGAGCGCGATGGGGAGCACCCCGGCAAAGCTGCGGAGACTCCCGTAAAGCCCCGCCAGGATTGCGTACTCGTGGGCGGGCCGCGGCAAAGCCTCCCCTCCCTTCGGCGGCGCATACACTGAGGGCACCATCTCGGGTCCCTCGCTCCCGAGCGTCGAGCGCATGCGCTGAACGAGAGGCGAAGGCGCCCTCGGCTTGCCGTCGTCGTCCGCCACCTGCCAGGAGAGGGTGACGCGGGGGCTTGCCGAGAGGAGCT
>Ga0209039_10004429_pt1 | contig 10280 bp, 9 predicted proteins | sample BogFormECP12_OM1_FD_188238 | JGI IMG/M metagenome (GOLD analysis project Ga0209039, IMG submission 188238) | Bog forest soil microbial communities from Calvert Island, British Columbia, Canada - ECP12_OM1 (SPAdes) (version 2) | ecosystem: Environmental > Aquatic > Freshwater > Wetlands > Bog ... | reverse complement strand
ACGTTCATGGCCGGTCCGGCCAGGGCGACGATGAAGCGCTGCCAGCGCGGATGCGACAGAAACTCCCCCGGATCGCCGGTGCGGTCGTCCATGGGGTTTTCGCCCGACATCTTCACGTAGCCGCCCAGCGGAATGGCGCTGATGCGATAGTCGGTTTCGCCTTTCGCGAAGCCAAACAAACGCTTGCCGAAGCCGATGGAAAACACTTCCACCCGGACGCCGAAATACTTGGCCGCGGCATAGTGACCGAACTCGTGAATCAGGATCATGAATCCGAGGACGATCCCCATGACGAAGATGGTATGAAGGATGGACAGAAGCTGCGGCATAGTTCCTCAGATTACTCCATAATTCGGGTTACGAAATGGCCCTAACGGGCGATCCCTTTCGGCGGCGCTGCTTCACCATTTCTGTTGCCAAAAGGCGGGCCTCGGTATCCAGAGTGAGTACCTTGTTTATAGATTCCAAATGTCCGGCTGGCGTTGCAGTTATTACTTCTTCAATGATTTGCGGGATCTCTTCGAATCCGATCTGCTCCTCCAGAAACGCCGCCACCGCGACCTCGTCGGCGGCGTTCAGGGCGATAGTCTTTGCGCCTCCGGCACCGGCCGCTTCATAAGCCAAACTTTCGTAGGCTAAACCCAGACAAGGAAATTTACTCATATCCGGAGGGCAGAAATCGAGATGCCGCAAGTCCATGACCGAGAAGCGCAACTCCGAAGGGATGCGATCCGGATACGTGAGAGCATACAAAATGGGCAGACGCATGTCGGTCACGGAAATTTGAGCAAGTATGCTGCCATCCACGAATTCGACCAGGGAATGGATCGTAGATTGCGGATGCACAATGACTTGCACGCGGTCGGGCGCGACCTGGAACAAACGGCAGGCCTCGATCACTTCGAACCCCTTGTTCATCAAAGTGGCCGAGTCGATGGTGATCCTTTTGCCCATTTTCCAGGTGGGATGATTGAGCGCCTGCTCCACCGTAATGGAGGCAAATTCCGACTTGGGGGTATTCAGAAACGGACCGCCAGAAGCCGTCAGCCAGATGCGCTCGACTTCGTTGGCATCCCCGTCCATGCGGCCGCCGCGCAGGCACTGGTGGACGGCGTTATGTTCGCTGTCGATCGGCAGCAGCGGCTTGCCCTGCTTCCGCGCCTCGGCCGTGATCAACTCCCCCGCCACCACCAGGCATTCTTTGTTGGCCAGGCCAACGATCTTGCCCGCGCGCACCGCCTCGTAGGTCGCCTCCAGGCCGGAGACGCCCACAATTGCGCTGACCACGAAATCCACCTCGGGATGGGTCGCCACCCGAACCGTGCCCGCAGCGCCGCTAACGACTTCAATCTCGCCTAAGCCCGCCAGCCGCAGCTTGGCCTGGAGAGCCTGGGCGGCGGCTTCGTCCGCCAGCGACACGACGCGCGGCTTCCAGCGCACCGCCTGCTCGAAGACGAGTTCGGCATTGTTGCCCGCCGCCAGCGTCGAGACCTGAAAGCGGTCAGGATAGCTCTCGACCACACTCAAAGTGCTGCAGCCGATCGAGCCCGTCGAACCCAGGATGGCGATGCGTTTCATGCGCGAGGACTCTTCTATTGTACGGGATGGGGGGCGCAGTTCGAACCTCAACCACAGGGTACGGTAGCGGATCCCGAAAGCCGGCTCCACGACCAGGGAGCAGTGAACGCAGCTTCTGGTTGGGCGACGATGCTCCAGAAACAGGCAAGAATCGGAGCATGGATCAGTTTAGCGGACGACGGCTTATCTAGGAGGCTGCGGAAAAACTAGGCGGGGGCGCAAGAAGCACACCTCAGGCGCTAAAGCGCGCGCAAATCTAAACGACTTAACGGCACGACTGAAGTCGTGCCCTTCCCCAGATCCGCCCGAATCAGAGGTTTTCCGCAGCCTGCTAGAGATGATGTTGCCGTTCTGAAGGAATCTGCCCCACGTCCCCCTGATCGCCATCTCAGGGCCTCCCTGCTTTGCGTTCGTACGGCACGTACACTGGTTCCCAGATATTGGCTTGCAGTTCGCGGTCCAGGCTATCTTCGCCGGCCACCTGCGCCTGGCCATCTTGAATCGCCTGCCTGCCCACGGCCTGCGCAATCGAGCGGCTGAGCCGACGCGAATCCGAAAGCGAGGGCAGGAGGCTTGCCTTCTTATCCTTTTGCGTGGGGACGAGACGTGCCAGTTCTTTAGCCGCAGCCATGACCATCGCATCCGTGACGCGTTTGGCTTTGGAGGCAATAATCCCGAGAGCAAGCCCAGGAAATATGTACGAGTTATTGGTTTGGTCGATGCGAACCTTCTTTCCCCAAATAGTCACCGGTTCGAACGGACTCCCGGTACCGATCAGCGCCCGTCCTTCGGTCCAATCCAACAAGTCCTGAGGCGTCGCTTCGCTGCGTGCGGTGGGGTTCGAAAGCGGGAAGATGACAGGTCGAACTGTGTTCCTGGCCATTTCGTGCACTGCATCCTCGGTGAAGGCTCCCGCTTGACCAGACACTCCGATGAGGACCGAAGGCTTGGCATGGCGAATCACATCCTGCAAGCTGATCTCTCCATTTGGTTGTCTCCAACCCCGCACTTCTTCTTCTTTGCGCGCGTAGGGTAGCTGCTCGGGCCGCACATCTCTACCATTTTCTGTAACCAGACCGTAGCAATCGATGGCGTAGAAGCGATTGCGGGCTTCCTGTTCCGGGATTCCCTTGTCCTGCATGAGCTGTGCTAACAGGTGGGTGATGCCTATGCCCGCGGTTCCGAAGCCAAGTACAACGATCTTTTGTTGCTCGAGGGGCACGCCCGTAACGTTGATCGCAGAGAGTACCGTCGCGGTCACTACCGCCGCAGTGCCTTGAATATCGTCGTTAAAAGTGCATAGTTGGTCCTTGTAGCGAGCCAGAAGTCGAGCGGCATTCGAACCGGCAAAGTCCTCCCATTGCAAAAGAACGTGCGGCCAGCGCTTCTTCACGCTGTTTACAAAAACATCTACGAAAGCGTCGTACTCTTCGCCGCGGACCCGATGATGCGTCCATCCGATGTAAAGTGGACTCTTTAACCTGTCCTCATTGTCCGTTCCCACATCGAGCAGAATCGGCAGACAATGCTCCGGATGAATGCCGCCGAGCGCAGTGTAAAGGGCCATCTTCCCGATTGGGATACCCATGCCTCCTGCACCTTGATCGCCGAGCCCCAGGATTCGCTCACCATCGCTGACCACGATGCATTTCACGCCGTCGTAACGGGAATGACTCAGGATCTGATCGATACGATGTTTATTCGGATAGCTGAGAAACAAACCTCGTGGCTTTCTCCATATCTCACTGAAGCGCTGGCAACCCTCACCCACCGTTGGCGTATACACCACCGGGAGCATCTCTTCGATATTGCGCAGTAAGAGCGCATAGAACAGCGTCTCGTTCGAATTCTGCAGGTCGCGGAGAAAGCTGTATTTATGGAAGGCGTTCGGCTGCTCCCGGAATGCTTGCATCCTCCGCTCAATCTGTTCATCAAGCGTCCCGACATGCGGTGGCAATAAACCGTGCAGACCAAATACATCGCGTTCGTGATCCGAGAAGGCTGTTCCCTTATTGAGACGCGGAGAATTAATCAGGTTAAATCCCGAAAGAGAAATCTGACGGGTCTTGTTGCTTGCTGCCTGCTGTAATTGCTCGTTCATCTCCATCCCTCTCTAAATCCAGTTTAGCTTCATCAGCCTCGAAACCGCGCGATAAGGACCACGGAGGGATTTACTCCCTGCCTTTCAGAATCGCGGCCATGATGCGGGGGTTGCGGCGTCCGTGCAGTACAGCCACAACCCACAAGGGCTTTTCTTCCCCTGCATAGGCAATCAGATATTCACGTACAAGAGCGAACCGCAAAGGCCTTGAGCTAAGGTCTGGGCGTCGGTGGCCCTGATTAGGAAAAGGCACAAGCCCGCGGATGGTGTCAAAAATCTCCGAGATCACGCGGTCGGCGGCGTCCGGGTTTTTCTGTGCGATGAAATCGCGTATTTCGTCGAGATCCGCGAGGGCCTCGGGGTGGAGAGCGTGGCCGCTGCTCATCTCTCCTCAGACCTGGCGGTTGCGCTGGGCTTCGGTTTTCGCCTTCAGTCGGGCGAAGGCTTCCTCGCCGTCGATGGGCTTCACTCTGCCGCTTTTCAGTTCGTCATAGCGGTTGTCGAGCATGTCCCGCGTCTGCACGAGTTCGTTGAAATATGCGGTGAATGCATCCTGCAAAAGCTCATCGGTCCCGCGTCCGCTCTGCGCCGCGAGGTCGTTGAGCTTCTTTTCAACGTCGGGAGTGAAATGGACTTCCATGGGCTCCAATATAGGGAAAAGGCTTGCTTGTGGCAAGTTGCACAAAGGACGCATTCTGAAACACGGTGGGAAATATAATAAGCCAATGGACATCCTGAGATTTCCCGAGTGGTACAAAGCGTACCACTGGGAGGACAAGCATGGCTTGTTCGGATACCCGCCGGACCAATACCCGACATTCGAATGGATTCGTAGCCTTGAAAAGCGCTTTCAGCATTATCGGCAATGTCCTGATTCTGCCCCGCTTTTCCTTGTCAGGGAAATGATCCAATGGGGCGGAAGCCAAAACGGTGTGCTCGAAAAATTTGACAATGCCCTCGGCTCACACTGCCTGAACACAAAACTCAATGCAGTTCTACAAGGCCTCAACCTTCCTCGAACCGCCATCCACACCGCCTTGGATATTCCGGGACTCGGACTGACATACGCCTCGAAGCTCCTTCGTTTTCTGGACCCTGAGAAGTACGGGGCGCTGGATGGACGAATACGAAAAGCATTGGGCAAGCTAACTCCATCACCGCTGCCGAAAATCTTTGACGGGAACAAGGAGAGCATGACAAGTGGATACTGCGCGTTCGGTGAGTACCTCGAAAGCTTAAGGCAAAAGCTTCTGACGAACGGTATCCCTTTCCCCTCTGAACGGGAGGAGCGAAGTTCATGGCGGCCTGCGGACATTGAGATGGCACTATTCCAGTGGGCATCAAATAAGGCAGAGGATCCATCCAATAGGTGAACGCCGATTGGCAATCCCGTATATCGGCCACGGCGTGGGCGAAAGGGACCTTTTGTGCATACACGCTCCTCCAATTAGCTGGTGGATCGAAGACGCGAATAGCCTGCAAAAGATGTGATGGCGCTCACGCCCGCCCTTGCAAAAACGCGAGGAGCGGGGCACCCCGAGTTCATTTCTCCTGGGCATTCCGCTTACTACTGCAGCAGCCGCCAAGCCCCATACGCCCACACCACCGGCACTGCGAATAGCATGGCGTCGATGCGATCGAGCATGCCTCCGTGGCCAGGGAGGATTGTGCCGGAATCTTTCACTCCCGCGCCGCGTTTTATCAGAGACTCGACCAGATCGCCCAACTGGGCCGCGATGTTGACCACGGCCGACAGTAGAATGATGGGCCACAGTTGCGGCTGCTCCAAGCCGAACATGCCATCGCGGCGGTCAATCAATCCAATCCGCAGAAGAGCGGCACTGATTCCGGGCGCGTGCTGAAACCACAGCGCGCCGACGATCACGCTGGCTAGGATGGACGCCACCGCGCCTTCCCAGGTCTTCTTCGGGCTGATCCGCGGCGACATGCGGTGCCGCCCCAGCGACTTGCCCACGAAGTAAGCGAAGATATCTCCCGCCCACACGGCGAGCAGCGTGTAGATCGTCCAGATCGCACCCGCCGGCTGTTGCCGAATCGCGACCAGCAGCGCCATCGGAATCGCAATATACCCGAAGGCAAACACCGAAGCGGCGGCCGCCGGATAGCCGCTGGTCAAGTCGGCGCGCGTCATTCTCATGGCCACGGTCAGAAACACAAAAGGTGCGAGCGCCGCCGCCAGCGCCATCCCGTAGAGCATGGCCGTGGTCTCAACCAGAGGCGTGCGATTGGTGGAAGCGACAATCACAAATACAAAGAAGAGCGCGACAAAGGCATACGTGGCCGGCCCCAGCGGCTGGACCCCATAGTGCATCACCAGCTTCAAGAACTCGGCGATAGCCAGCACGGCCACCACTCCGGCCACAAGGGCCAGCACATAAAGCGGCGCCTTCAGCACCAGCAACAGGACTAGGGGGATTAAGACGACGGCGGTCGCGACGCGCTTGATCATTGTGGTTGGGGCACGCTTCGCTTATAGCGAATCCAGAGTTGTTGTGATCGCGGCAGCTGCCGAGCTGCGCTCGGCTTGGACGGCCGGGGGCGGCCGTCCCCACACGAGCAGTCCCCACCCGTGCTCATCAACGCTTCGCCTCGGCGTGGGTCCGGAGCGCCGTATGCTGCGGAGCATGCCCGTCCGGCCCCAGCCCGCCGTAGCGGCGGTCGCGCTTCTGATATTCTTCGATCCCCTCGAGCAATTGAACGCCCCGGAAATCGGGCCACAACGTCGGCGTCACATAAATCTCCGCATAAGCAAGTTGCCAGAGCAGGAAGTTACTCAGCCGCATCTCGCCGCTGGTGCGAATTACTAAGTCCGGATCCGGCAGCCCCCGCGTGTAGAGATGATCGCTAATCGCCTGTTCATCGACGCGCATGTGATCGAGCCCGCCATTGCGGGCCGCAGCCTCCGCCAGCGAGCGGAACGCATCGACGATCTCGCTGCGCGCGCTGTAATTCAGCGCCAGCGTCAGCAGCATCCCGGTATTCTTCGACGTGGCGTCGCTCGCTTCCGCCATCTCGCGCTGCACCGAATCCGGTAACTCATGCTTGCGCCCGATGTATTGCAAACGGATATTGTTTTCGGTGAAGGTCTTAGTTTCCGCTTTGAGATAGCGGCACAAAAGGCGCATCAGGAAATCCACTTCCGTCTTCGGACGCTTCTTCCAGTTTTCTTCGGAGAAGGCGTAGAGCGTCAACGCCGGAATTCCGATGCGCGACGCGGTTTCGACCGTCGAACGCACGGCGGTGACGCCGGCGTGATGTCCGGCCACGCGCGGCATGTGCCGGCGCCGGGCCCAACGCCCGTTTCCGTCCATGATGATGGCGATATGCTGGGGAAGACGCGCCCGATCGAGCCGCAGGTAAACGTCAGTTTCCTTGCGCTCCATCCCCGCCGGAACCGTGTGTCGCAAGCGGAACTCTCCGAGTCGAAACTAACACACGAAATCCAGTGTGTGCAATGCGATGGGAGGGCGGGTACTGTCCTAATTTTAAGCCTTAACCCGCTGCGGGGTGGGGTGAAATCCGAAGAGCTACTGGTATCCCGGCGCATCTGTGGCATAATTCTCCTCAGACGCGGCTCGCAAAACGCGACTACAAAAGTTCATAAGCTCCGGCTGACACCGGGGCTTTTCCTTTTTTGATGAATCACACCTGTCCAGGGGACTTCCAGATGGCCATGAAATTTCTGAAAATGCTAAGCCAGCCCGCCGCGTGGGCAAGCGGATGGTCAAGCGCAGTCCTCTGCTTTAGTGAAGCTACTGGCTATTAGTTAGCCGGGGAGCGTGGCCGAGCGATCTGCTGGGTTGCACTTGGTGCGATCGAAGTGGCGGCTGTTGTCTTGTAAAACCGGCGCGATTCGGCGGATCAGGCGCCGCTCACACCATACGCATCCAAAACATCCCGCAGAGTGACGATGCCTTCCAGTTTGTGCACGTCAGCGCGGTTCACCACGGGCAGGATTTCAATCTGGTTTGTCCCCATGCGCTCGAGCGCCAAATCCAGCCCCTGGTCGGCGTGGACGTGCGGAAAAACCAGCGCATCCACCAGCTCGCCGAGCTTCTTATCCGCGCCTTCAGCCAGCTCCCGCTCCAGCCTCGAAAGGCGGATCACGCCAACCACGCCTCGTCGATCCGTTAGCAGCCACGTCCGGAACTCACTCGATCGCACCTTTTCCAGCGCTTCCCGAACTGTGAGCTCGGCAGGCAGCAACTGACTCGCAGCCTGCATGACTCTTGCTACCTGACGCTGACCAGATCGCTGGCGCGTCTTCGCCGAAGGCAGGTGGATGCCATCCTGCACCGCCAGCGCTTCGTAGATCGGCTCGTGCTGCAATCGTGAAGCAATAAAAAGGCTCACCAGATTCGCAATCATCAGCGGGACGATCACCGCATAGTCCTGCGTCATCTCGAAGATTATCAATACCGAGGTCATGGGAGCGCGCACAACGCCCGCAAACACCGCGCCCATCCCGACCAGCGCGTAGGCGCCCGGCATCGCGGTGTAGGCCGGGAACAAATGATGCGCCACGGTCCCTACGGTCCCTCCCAACATGGCGCCGATGAACAAGGACGGCCCGAAGATGCCGCCCGCGTTGCCCGAAGCGTAACTGGTGGTGACAGCGACAAGTTTCAGAACCACCAGCAGCGCCATCAGATTGAACGCCATCCTTCCGTTCAAGGCGTCGCCGACAAATCCATAACCTACGCCCAGCACCTGCGGCACAAACCAGCCCATCACGCCGACCAGCAACCCACCCGCCAGCGGTTGGAACCAGACCGTCTTCTGCGGAAACCGCAGGAAGCGCGCCCGCATACCCAGCAAGAGCTTCGCGAAGGCCACCGAAACCACGCCGCCGGCCACGCCGAGCACCGCATACACCCCGAACTCCGCCGGATGCACCAGTTGATATTGCGGAACCTTGAAGAGAGGGTGATTTCCGAGAAATACGCGCAGGACCATCCACGCAGTTGCCGAGGCCAGCACCACTGCGCCCATCACCGGGGCGTAGAGATCGCCCGTAATCTCCTCAAGCGAAAACAGCACTGCTGCCAGCGGTGTATTAAACGCGGCTGCAATCGCCGCCGCCGCTCCCACCGGGATCAGATTCTTTACTTGCTGGGAGCGCAGTCCGAGGAGCCGTCCGAGCACCGAGGCAATGCCTCCACCCACTTGCACCGAAGGCCCCTCGCGCCCCAGCGGGATTCCGCTGGCCAGCGTTGCCGACGTACAGAAAAACTTGCCCAGCACGGTGCGCAGCGTGATGCGCCCTTCGCGCGCGAACAGCGCCGCCTTAGTCTGCGGCACGCCGCTGCCGCGCGCGTCGGGAAAATAGCGATACAGCAGGTAACCGATGCCGAGCGAGCCCACGACCGGGAACAGCAACCGTCGCCACGGCGCGCCCCCCACCGGATACAGCCGCATCCCCATGCGTTCCGTCAGCAGGATGAAGGCGACGACCACCAAGCCTGTTAATGCGCCGATCACCAACGCCAAAACCAGAAAGACCTGGTCCTCACGTTGCCGCAGTTCGGCCACGCGAGGCAACAGCCAGGTTCTCCACCAACTCGTGCTCGTGGTCTGGACGTTGTCACTCATCTCGCGGAAAGTTCTTCCGAAAAGCATATCGCACTGGACTGCTTTCGGAAGGCGGGAATACCAGCGATGTCCGCTGGCACGCAAAATGTTGATCCCGCAATGCAAATTTCTCGCAAATTCGTATTGAATTTCGTACTTGACAGCGCCCACGCACGCGGTTAACCTTCCCGAATTCTAGTAATGTTTCCGGCTTCCTAATCCGTAGTGAGAAGGGGATCCCATGATTGGAAGGCGCAGAATGTCGTCCACGGGCGGTAGTGTTTGCAGCAAGCAGTCTGTTCTTGGGCAGCCCGTTTTCGCGGCCCTGGTCCTGGCGTGTTTCACCTGGTGCATGTGCGGCCTGGCCGCGGGGCAGGCTACGACATCGCTGCGCGGAACCGTCACCGACCCCAGCGGCAGCACCGTGTCCGGGGCCAAGGTCGCCCTCTCCAACAGCGAATCCAAGACAGAACGCAGTGCCACGACCGCGGAACAGGGCGAGTACCAGTTCCTGTTCGTCCCCCCGGGGACCTATTCGCTGACGGTCACGGCGACGGGGTTTCGACCCTACAAGCTTGCCGGCCTGCAGTTGCTGGTCAACACACCCGCTACCATCAATGCCCAACTCAAGGTCGGAGCCTCCAACGAGGTGGTCGAGGTCACCGGTGAAGCGCCGGCATTGAATCTGGTGGATGCGTCCCTCGGCAATTCCTTCAACGAAACCCTCGTGCAGGATATTCCTCTGGAGGGCCGGAATGTCCCCGACCTGCTGAGCCTGCAAGCCGGAGTTGCGTACACGGGCAATCGCATCGGGGACAAGGACCAGGACACGCGCAATGGCGCTGTGAATGGAGCACGAAGCGATCAGAGCAATGTCACGCTCGACAACGTCGACGTGAACGATCAGTCGAATGGATATGCCTTTACGTCGGTGCTCCCCGTGACCCAGGATTCGGTGCAGGAATTCCGCGTAACCACGACGAATTATGGGGCAGACCAGGGGCAGGGC
>Ga0209039_10004427_pt1 | contig 10282 bp, 5 predicted proteins | sample BogFormECP12_OM1_FD_188238 | JGI IMG/M metagenome (GOLD analysis project Ga0209039, IMG submission 188238) | Bog forest soil microbial communities from Calvert Island, British Columbia, Canada - ECP12_OM1 (SPAdes) (version 2) | ecosystem: Environmental > Aquatic > Freshwater > Wetlands > Bog ... | reverse complement strand
GGAGTGAATTTGAACTCAGCCAAGTATGCAAGTTATGTGGCCATGAACACGCAGAGCGACGAGAAAGGAAGGTGCGCCCATGAAGGACGACAACATAACTGACATCGCAACATATTTGAGGACTCACTCTGACGAAATCGGAACACGAATTCTGTCGTCTTATCCAGCCCTGCACGGCGCCGACGAAGCCCCTTCTCCGCTGCTTTCACGGATGGTACGTGTTCCGTATCCAGCCCAAACACTGGCAATTATGGGCGTGAGCAAGCGATGGCAGTTGGCAAGCAATGCAAACGTTGTCGCAGAGTGCGGCTCTGGCAAGACCCTGATCGCACTCGGGAGCATGCTGGTTCACAGCGCTGGAAGACCGTTTTCGGGCTTGGTCATGGCGCCACCACACCTGGTCGAGAAATGGGCTCGGGAAACCTTCTTTACATTGCCGCAGGTGCGCGTGTTCCTGATCGACGACATGCGTAACGGTGGCGATCCGAAAGAGCCGCATGGCATCAACGAAGTTCGGTTGCGGCGCGGCGAGATCGTTCGCGAGGGCCTGCATACTTCGTTGGCTGAATTGCGGCGTCTGGGACGTAAAGGCTGGCGCAAGCTCTGTCCCGGGACCACGATCTTCTGCATTGGCCGAGAGAAAGCGAAGCTCTCGTATTTCTGGAAGCACTGTTACGGCAAGAGCCGTTCCGGAAGATACCTCGGGTCGCTTACCAACCCGGACACCGGTTGTCCTGTCGAGACCGATGGGGTGCGGCTGAGCGCGCTCGACTTCGATAAGAAACGCCTGCACGAGATTGTGGAGGGCTCGAAAGCAGGAACCACGAAATATTGCGCGCTCTGGCAGGCGGACTGCAACAAGATTGCTCGCATGGCGCCGGCGGAATATATGGGCCGCTTCATGCCGGAATGGTGGGACTACGCGATTGCGGACGAAATCCATCAACTGGCCGGCGACACGGCCCAGGGGAATGCACTTGGAGTGTTGAACAAGACAGCACGACGCTTCCTGGGACTGACGGGAACCCTGCTTTCTGGCTATGCGGATGATCTGTTCAACACGCTGTTTCGAACCGATGCCAAACGCATGATCGAGGACGGCTACGAATGGGGCTCCGCAGGCCGAGAACGCTTCACCCGTGACTTCGGCGTGATCGAAACCATCGAACGCATCACAGTCGAAGACAACGCCTGCTCAAGGAAAACCAAGAAGACAGTCACGATCAAACGCAAGCCCGGCGCCTCGCCGCTACTGTTCGGCAAGTATCTGATGGACCACTGCGCGTTCATTGGCCTGGAGGACATCTCGGACGGTTTACCAAGCTACCGGGAGGAAGTCGTGCCGGTGGCCATGGAAGAGCCGCTGAAGAGTGCGTACGAGGAACTGGAAGAGGAGATCACTGCCTGCCTGAAGGAGCATCGGGGAAACAGCAGCGTGGCAAGCACCATGTTGAACGCTCTGCTGGCCTGGCCGGACCATCCGTATGGCTTTGGCACTCTGTATGGGTCTGAATTCGACCCAGAAACCAAATGCCGCGAATCGTTTGTCATTGCGGAAACGGTTGATCTGGACAGGAACGAAACCTATGCCAAGGAGCGAGCATTGATCCAAGAAGTCAAAGCCCAGCTCGCTCGTGGGCGCAAGTGCCAAGTATTCGCGGTATATACCAACAAGCACGACGTTGTCGAAAGGCTCGAACAGCTATTTCGGCCCGAGGGAATACGGGCTGCGATCCTGCGGGCCAGCGTTCCCACTCACAGGCGGGAAGCCTGGTACCGCGAACAGCTGCGCCGTGGAATTGATGTCGCAATCTGCCATCCCAAGATCGTCGAGACCGGGCTGGATCTACTGGACTTTCCTACCATCATGTTTCACGAGACCGGCTACTCGCTGCACACCTTGCGCCAGTCCAGCAGGCGGTCATGGCGTATCGGCCAGAGACGGCCCGTGGAGGTGAAGTTCTTTGCCTATAAGGGGACGATGCAGGAGGTCTGTCTCCGCTTGATGGGGAAGAAACTCCTCGTGGCCTTGGCCATGGAGGGGAAGTTTACCTCCGAAGGTCTCCAGGCCATCGACGGAGATGATGACATGCTGACGGCGATGGCGCGCGAACTGGTTGAGAACAAGGGGATCGGAGAATCTGCAGATTCTGTCTGGAGGAGCCTGCAGTTGCTTCGGCCCGCGCCATCCGCGCCGGTTCTCGAATCACCCGATGATCCGATGGTTGAAGTATCGGAGATCGAGATTCCTGCCATGACCATTGAACCAGTTCCAGGCGCGCACTTTGCGAAACCCGCCATTCTGCCGTGTGAATCTTCGCCGAAGGCGGTCGAATCCCGCCAGCTCTCGCTTTTCTGACCGCTGAGCTGAAGCCAATTACACAAACAAAAAAAACTGCTCTCACAAGGAGTGCCCATGATCCCCGAAACTGACAAAACTATATTAGGTTCGCTTTCACGAGCGGCGCGTGGTGGGACCTTAGACCCAGAACGATTAGCGCACCGCGCTTACGAAATGGGATCGGCTAATTGCCACACAGCAATCAGCCGCTCGCTCGTCCTCCCAGAAACCCTCAACCTCAACGACCTTGAAAAAGCGGCGCTCGAAAAAGCCCTCCAACTGACCGGAGGGAGCATCCCTGCCGCTGCGCAAGTGCTCGGCGTCGGTAAAACCACCGCGTACCGCAAGGTGAAGCAATACGGACTGGCTACCGGCAGCGGTGCCTCTTTCTGTCCCAACTGCGGCCGCCGCTTACCTCGGCACAACCCAATCACGCGCGACGGAGTATCACCTTCCTTGGCCGCCAATTCTGCTTTCATAGAATCACCAGCCCAGCAGGTAGCTGGATAGCGTTCTCACTACTGACGCCTGTGACAGGGCAGAGTTCTAACCCACCGAACCGCCGCCCCACTGTTTAGAGCAACCCGACCGACCAAGGCGATCTACACTGACTTCAGCATGCAGATTCCGTGGTACATCGGCTGGCCGATTGTAATTGCGTTCGTCTTCGGCATTCTGTTTATGGTAGCGAGGCGCGCTCCATATTACCCGATTAAATATCCAAGCGGATCTTGGGAGCTACAGAGCAAACTAGGCGCCGAGGATGTCTGGCTTTTCACCTCTGACGGCGTCCGGCTTCACGCATGGTTTGTCACGGCGCCACAGGCTTCTCTAATCACTCTGTATCTGCACGGAAATGCGGGGAACCTCACCTCCCGCCTTCTGCAAATCCGACAAATCACCGCCGCAGGCTCGTCGGTTCTGATGCTCGATTACCGAGGCTATGGAAAGAGTGGAGGCTCTCCAAGTGAACGCGGTCTGTATGGAGATGCCGGTGCGGCATACCTGTACCTGCTGGATCATGGGTATAGTGCCCGGCACATAGTTCTACAGGGCGAATCGCTCGGCACTGCCGTTGCTGTGGATCTTGCATCCAGAAAAGAGTGTGCTGGTGTAGTGCTCGAGGCGGCGTTCACGTCAGGGAGGGACGTTGCCAACACGGTTCTACCCGGAATTGGCGCCCTGGTGTTTCGGTGTTTCGGGGTTTCGACTCGAAAAGTAAGATCGCCAACATCCGCGCGCCGCTACTGTTCTTCCACGGCGACCGCGACGAGATCATACCTTTGAAACTTGGTCGCAGCTTGTTCGCGGCCGCTCCGGAGACAAAGCAATTCATCGCGATTCCCGGGGCGGGACACAATGATCTGGTTGAGACAGCAGGATCGATTGATCGATTTATCGCGAGAGGCTCCATGAATTCTATGGCCATCTGCAATAACTGCCCCCGAACGCCGTACAGAAGTGGGCTTCGGGGGCGAGTAATTTGATGTCCGCGAAGCCGACTTCGCGGGACTAGACCGCACCGCGCCACTCGCGTTGGAGTTCGTATCTTGCCCACGAACCGGACGCGGAAATAGCGGGTTCTCCGGAACTGAGTCAATGAACTTTGAACTTCTGGATGAACCGCTCTGCGGATCATCCGGCGGCAGGGCCGATGCAGCTCCCACTATGCGGAGTTTGGGCTGATGAATTGTTTGAAGTTCAACAACTTGACGAAAGACGACGAATCATGCTCGCTGTACTCGCTCTTACGTATCCGATATTCCTGCTTAAGAGCGAAACCCAGATCCAAGTTGTTCTTCCCGAGGAATGCCTCCAGCCACGCACGATCGCAGATTGCAAACTGTCCACATTCCCCAAATTGAAATCGCAATCTACGGATTGGACCATTGGTCCAGTTGAAGCCGGAAAATACGCTCCTACCTTGATCTGTCAGGCTCCACGTGTAGTCGTCCACCGCCGCCGCGCCATCTTTCGCGAGATGGACCGCTGGAAAGACCAAAGGGTTCATTCCTCGCCAATATTGCCAGCAGTTGATGTTGGTTGAATCGATTCGAGCCAGCAAGGGAACGATCAGCAAGTCGCCGACTCCAATCCCCTCTTGACCATCGGGCGTCCACTCCGGCAGCCGGGCATCAAAGATTGAGAGGATCTTAGGGTGCATGCTGTCGAGGGACCATACGGGTCGGTTCAAGAGACCGTAGATTCGTTCGGGAGTCGGAAGTCGTTTTCCAACAACCTGGTAACCGAATGGGATCAGTGAAAAGCTGATGGACTGCAGGTCGTCCTTCTCGGAGGTAATCGGCCCTTCCGCGAAGATGAGGTCGCCTCCGTCTAGTGTTTTGAGAGCGAGTTCGCTTGTCCCTTCCCACTCTTTTGAGGACTGAAGGTTTTCCTTGCTTTGCGAGATCCTCGGCCACCATTGGGGACGTTCGTATACGCCTATCTTCCAAAAGCTGAGATCAAGAGGACATACGATCGCGGAAAGCTCTCGGAGTGATGCTTCATCGATCAGGTTTGTCGACGCGAGTGCTTCAAGAACTCGAAGATATGCCGATTTGAAGACTTCAGACACTGTTGAGGCGGCACAGGGGATGCTCCCGTCGCGACGATCAGATACGTAGCTGCCAAACTCTTGGGCGTCTCTTCGTATGCCGAGTCGCTCGCCAAGTCGATCGAAGGTCCAACCCCAAAGCCGTATCACGTCGATGTTTGTGGACCGCCCGATGTCACTTAGATTCTTGTGATAAATGGGTGGGACGAAAGACTTGTTGTATCTGGCGAAGAATCTGCTCGGGGCATAGTCCGATGGACACGCGAAGACTTCGAGGGAATGACTCGAAGGAGCTTGATGATCGAAGCTCATATTTCCATGCTCCGTAGAACAAGATCAAGAGCGGTAGAGCGTGCTTTCAAATAAGGCAAGAGCTCGGAGTCAGGCCAAACATAACCATGTCTCCGGGCATACGCGATCGGATACAAGAGCGTGACTAATTGCGATTCGAGCAGGCAACTCGACATCCGCCTTTCGAGAGCCTTCCGCGTGGTGTCGCACGTCTCGTTATTGAGCAACAGCTCTCCAAGAGTCTGTGCGGCCCGGCAGCGTACCTCAGGGTGAACATGAAAGAGCCGAGTGAACAACGCGCTCAGATTGTTGCTATCGTCCCGAGTCCATCGAACTGTGGGGAGTTCCAAATTGGCCATCAGCGCAATCAATCTCTCCACGCCTGCAACTATGAGCTTGACGGCCTCGCTTGGGCGACCCGCCTTGAACAAGAAGTGTGCGCCTCGCCGCACTGGGAGCGGCCCCATTCGACTTCGATAACCAGCAGACTCCACGGTCCTTTGGATAAACTCGTCAATTCGCTTTGGAAAGTTCTTCAGTAGCAAACCGAAGATGGTTTCGGTTTTCTCGAGTTGCGCGTAGAAGCTATTCCAAACATGAACGCTACGCGCTGCTTCGATCAGTGCGTCGAAAGCCTGGCTTGATCCTTCAAACTCGAGGACAGAGGGCAGCAATCTGAGTTCTAGGTTCCCCGACCAAGAACGGATCAAGCGTTGCTCCATAGCGCTCTTTACGCAACGGTAGGCAGCTTCTTGATCGTTCAGAACCCAGTAGTCCCACCATCGCTCGCTAAATTCTTCCAAGTAATGGTCGTCTAGATGTTCAGTGCAGAAGCTTACGAATCGATCTGGTGGAACATCTTCCGGGCGGGTCGTTCTGGCTGCTGACTCAAACAATCCCAAGCCGCGTTCGTGGCGCGAATGGATATCCGTCGACTTCGCAGAGGGAGTCGGCTGGAGGACCGGGTCATGGTCGCTAGCTTCCATTTCCGCAGCCAGAGTAGCGGCATCCTGATCGTGTTCTGCCCGTGCGACGATGCGATGACGCGAGGCGGAATCGATCGACGTGCGCAAGAGTGACCTCACCCAGATGTCAGGCAGGCTGCCAAACTCTGCGATTTTCGTGAAGACGTTTTCGGCCTGGTAATAGCGCTCGTCTTCCATCATCGTCAGATAGATCGCCGCAGCCATCGCTGAAGAGCCTAGTTTCATGCTGATTGCGGCGAATTCCTCGACGAGGTGGCCTGTTTCGTCGCCATCGGTCACACGGCCAATCACGTTGACAACAGGAGCAACACGATCCATCAACGAGGGCACATCGCGGATTCCATGCTGTACAGCAAGCTCCAGCGACCGGAGCAGTTCGTAAAGAAATATATCTTTATGATGGCCGTAGCCGAGGAGGTTGTTGATGGCCTTGCGAAGGCAGGTCTCGCTAACAGGCAAAGACCCGCTTCGTCGAGCAAGTGTGGCAACTTCGATATAAGCTTCCGCGCGCTCTGGAAACTGTTCGAGGCGGGTTGGCAGAGCCTGCAAACGTGTCTTAACAAACGACTCAACCACGTCTCTGGGCAGCATCTCCGCATCGCAGCTTAACAACAGCTTGTACTGGTCGTATTCTTCGAAGCCGGAAATCGAAGTGATCCGCGACAGCGCAGAGAGATCGAGGACCTTTCCTTGCCATCTGAACCGAAGAGCCAGGCATTCATGCAGAATCTCCTGCAAAGAGCGCTTGTAGCTGATCCAGAGCTCATAGTCTTCCCAACTAGGGTCGCCGGGTGTTATGAGGTCAACCTCATCGAGTGTCGATAGCGGTTCACAAAGATCGAGATCGTTGCTTATGAGAATCTTGCCCATCGTGAAGCCCATCGAAGCGATGTGAGATGCCGTTTTGCCCGTCCATCCTTGCGGCCGAACGTCCGCAGCCCACGAGTTCAGTGATGGTTCATCGCCGGTGGTACCAGCAAGAAGCCCGTTGAGCCACGCAGAATGAAAAGCACGGCTCAAGAGTGAGCGCTGCTCGTCCTGAAATCTCTCGATTGATAAAGGCAGGTCAGCGCGTTGCGGCCAATGGTATTGTGCTGGCGCGGCCCCCCTTAAGATCACCCTGTTGTACAACTGTCCCCACAGTCCGTCGCCGACATCTTGGGAGCCGTAGCTTGCGCAGTGCGAAAAGCCAGCTAAGGCTAGCTTGTCTCTGAGAAGGCCTTTTTGGTCATCCGTGACGGGTAAAGCCTCAATCGCAGCTAGCGCGTTGGTGAACTGCTTCGATGACAACAACGCCGCTAGATAATCACTCGAAACGGCGAATCGCGTAGGTTCAAAACTAAAGCGCTGGACGAGAGCGATCACGGTCTGCAATGGCGATCGAGCGATAGCCAAGGAGTTGACATAGTAGCGAGCGGCACCCTCCACCGCAGATTGGTGATTGAGAGCCCGTTTCGCGTAAGCAATTGCTTCGAATCGCTCTGACAGCTCCTCCAATATCCTCGGTAACAGTTCAACAGGCGCACGTTGCGCAAGTTCTAAAAGCACATCGCTATTTTCGTGACTGAAGTCGACGAATTCCAGGACGCCCACAGCGTGGTCAAGTCGCAACAGGCCGACCAAAGAGAGTGCGTCGCTCCAGGTGTCGTCGTTCGCGCTAACGTTGTATTCGAGCTGATCGGCCGACATTCCGCGAGAGAGCGCAGAACAGTGGTCTGCCTGCATCATCGCGGCGTGGCACGCCAAGCGAAGCAACTCCTCAATCGCATTTAGCGAACAACCGTCTTTGATTGAATTGATGATCCATTCCCGAGTTGTCGACTCGATCAGAGGTTGGGGATTGCCTGCCTGAAACTCTTTGGCGTGTAGCCAACGCCATCGGAGAGATGGCTCGGCATGGATCCTGAGCCATTGGATCAAACGTTCCAAGCTGGCTGATCGGTACATTCCCGTGTCAGCATGGTCGGCGACGAATTCCTGAAAACTCGCATGGAAGAGGGTGTAACCGTGGAAAGTTTCGTTGACGAACGGCTTGAGACTTTCGAGCGCTCTTTGTAGCTCCGTTGCGGTACCGTTAAACAAAGTCGGCATCGCTCCGGGAGGCACTGGGAATTCCGCTAGGGCCAAGACGATCGCGAGAACCTTCGTTTCCGGGCTAAACATCTGCCAGATCGTCTCGTAGTATTTTCCTAAATCTCCGCCATAGGGCACGAGTTGATCGAGCACGTCCTCCGTGATGAAGCCGTGGTATCCGCACCCTTCCAGTTGGACCAGACAGTAATGCGCGTGCAGAGGCAGGCCCTCGGTGATTTGGACGAGTCGAGCTGCAATCGATTCGAGCGCATGCTCTGGTACTCGAATGGCAGTGTGGGCTTGGAGCATTGGCATACAGTCCGCGGCTGTCATCCGGGAAACACCATATCGACGGTCTGAAGGCACATGTTCCAAGAGCCTACGAACTCTGGCAGACGGGATGAGTCGCGTGCCCAACACGATCGAACAATTTGGCGGTGGTGGTAGGAGCTGCTTAAGAATCAAAGCGAGCTCGTCTTCATCCTCGATGCGGAGCACATGGTCAAGGCCATCAAGAAGCAAGACGAGTCTCTGTCCTTGTTTCTTGAGCTCAGTGGATGCGGTCGTGAGAATGCTCCTAAGCTTATCTAGGGAGGGGCTGACCGCGATTTCTGTGAATACTTCCAGCTCAGCGATAAGGGCGTCCGCTGTCCGCCTTGCATTCAGGCGTTCATATATCGAGGAGTCATCGCTTCCGAGAAAGTAATGGTGGCGGATGCAAGGAACATTTTTTAGTGTTAAGTACTCTGACAGCTTGGCCAAGAAGGTGCTTTTGCCTGCGCCTGGAACGTCCGAAAGGACGAAATCGCTGCCGTCTTGGGAAAGAATTCCCTGAGCGAACACCTCCACGAGATCGCCGCCCAAGGGGACGTAGTCCGCTGCAATCGGAAAAGCCTCGCTAAGCTTCTCGACCTTCCGCCAGCCGCAAGCGCGTTTGATGTCGTCCAGACCCACTTCAGCAGTCCTTCCGTCATCGCTTCGATGTGTAGACCAATGCCAAATCTGATCGAGAAGTGCGGAGAAGCCCTCAGACCTTATGTTCAGCCCGGTTGCCCGTTCCCTCAGTACATATTCGGATGGTTCGATGTCCGCACTGTTGAAGCGAAACGTTATCGTTTGTAGAAAGGCGTCAAGTCGGTCGGCATCTTTGCCGGCCTGCTTGCGGATCACTTCAAACGCAGTTGAGCTTTTCTGACGGAGAGCGGCAGAGTCAATCTTTTGCGGAGTTCCGCCATCAAGTACCGCAGCGAGATCCTCAGCCGGAGGCCTGTTTGTATAGATCACTGCCTCGATCGACGTATATTGAGGATCGTCCACAACAGTGACCCAGGATTGAAACCACTTTTCGAAAAGTGACCGGCTCCGTTTTCCCTTTTTCTCCAAGAGATCATCCAGCGAGAGCCCTGGTCTGTCTGGCCGCTCGGTGACATGTTTGACCTGAACGAGGGATAGGGTGTGATCGGACTTCAAGATCGCGACATCATCCAGCGATCCGAACTCCTCCGCCTCGAACCTTAGCCAGACATAATTGGCGGGATGCTCGAGCCAAGAGAGAACCAAGTGCATCCCGTAAAGGTCTTGGTATCGGAATCCTTCACGAAGTGTCCCGGGCTTTGTCAGAGATGGGAAGGACATGGGAAATCAACTGCAATGATATCGCCGAGCCCGAGCGCCGCGTCGGGTAATTCGCCAAAAGTTGATTCCCTAACGTAACCCGGCTCTGCAACATTGCGCGTTTGGGTATAGCACAGTGCGGCGAGTTGAGCAGTTTGGAACAGCGAAGAGGATGTAGAGATGCTTGGACAATCGCCAGTGACTACTGATAAACACCCTTCTCGGAAGCCAGAATAGTAGATCCTTCGGGCCCTCATTGTGCCGAGAAGTCACACCCCACGATTGGTCCGAGGCCAGTCGATCCGCCAACGCTCGCCGGGCGCCCGAACCCAGAACAGGGGTTTCACCGGAGTGCCGCGTGCGTGGTGATAGAGCGCAGCAGTGCGCCCGTAAAAGCCGCGTGTATGCCACGACTCGCGCCAC
>Ga0209039_10004426_pt1 | contig 10286 bp, 10 predicted proteins | sample BogFormECP12_OM1_FD_188238 | JGI IMG/M metagenome (GOLD analysis project Ga0209039, IMG submission 188238) | Bog forest soil microbial communities from Calvert Island, British Columbia, Canada - ECP12_OM1 (SPAdes) (version 2) | ecosystem: Environmental > Aquatic > Freshwater > Wetlands > Bog ... | reverse complement strand
TGAATGGTCTCGTCCGGCACGCCAAGCCGGTGCAGGTTAGTGGCTAGCCCACGACGGAAGGCATGCCAGCCATGCCATGCCAACCCAGCCTTCTCCAACGTCGGCCAGATCCCTATCGGAACCCGGGCCAATCCACCTTCACCGTGGCTAATAGTTTGAGATCGAGACGGGGCCAACCGATAATGCCCCAGTTACGTCTATCAATAAGTCGTCCCGTTGAGGGCTTAAAAATCGCGCACGATGACGCGGAGCACTTTGTCTGACCGGTTCTGCGAAACGCTGCCGCTCGTCCCTTCTCCCGCACGACCGCCTCGAACGCGGTAGAATGACGGGAGAGACGACCTTATTATTGGATGTCAGGCAAGCCCGGCACGATTAGTGCGGCTAATCAGGTTCTTGATGAAGAAATTTGCTGTCCTGTTTTTCGCGATTCTCCTCGGCATTCCCGTGCTCGCCACACCAAGCGGCCAGTACAGCCAGAGCGACGCCACGGTCGAGGAGATTGTGGCCCGCGTCAACAACAACATTATTACCCGTGCCGACTTGAGGCGGGCGCGTGAGCAAATGATATCGGACATGCGTCAGCAGGAGCCGAACCTCACGCTTGCGGACCAGAAAGATCGCGAGAAGGACCTGTTACGTGACCTGATTGATCAGCAACTACTGCTACAGAAGGGCGAGGAACTCGGCATCAGCGCCGACACCGAAGTCGTCAAGCGCCTCGACGAATTGCGCAAACAGATGCACGCCGATTCCATGGAAGAGCTGGAAAAGGCGGCGCAATCCCAGGGTGTGTCATTCGAAGAGTTCAAGCAGAACTTGAAAAACAGCATCATCACGCAGCGCGTGATTGGGCAGGAAGTCGGCGGGCACATTAACGTAACCCAGCAGGAGATTCAGCAGGAGTACGACAAGCGCAAGGACGAGTTAGCACGGCCGGAACAAGTACGCCTCAGCGAGATCCTGATTTCCACCCAGGCCACGCCGCCGGTAAAAACGGAAAAGGGAAAAGAGGTGCTGCCGGCGACACCCACCCCGGAAGCCGTTGCCCAGGCCCAGGCCAAGGCCGACCAGGTTTACGCCCTGCTGCAGAAAGGCGGCAAGTTTGAAGACGTGGCAAAGCAATACTCGGACGGTCCGACGTCCGCGGCAGGCGGCGATCTGGAGTACTTCAAGCGCGGCACAATGTCCAAAGAATTGGAGCAGCAAGTGTTCGAGCTTAAGGTTGGCGATTACACCAAGCCTATCCGCACCAACCAGGGCTTCGTCATCCTGAAGGTCACCCAACACGAGGCGGCCGGTGTGCCTCCGCTGAAGGACGTGGAGACCCGCATTCAGGAAAGTATTTACATGCAAAAGATGCAGCCCGCGTTGCGCGATTACCTGACCAAGCTGCGCGAGAACGCCTACATTGACATCAAACCGCCAAGCATAGACACAGGCGCCAGCCCCAATGAAACCAAGCCGGTGTACACCACAGCGGCCACCACCGACACGTCCAAAGCCAAGAAGAAGAAGAAACTCGGGTTGTTCTAGCAGGCTGCCGGAAAGAAAGCTTAACGCCTATCCCCCCGCAATCTCCTGCTGCAAACGAGCGTGTAAACGAACGCTATAGCCGACAGGCAGTTCGAAGGTCCGATCGTCCGCAATGAGGTAGAGGATGTTCCGCGTGGAATCCAACACGGCAGCGCAATGGCGGCAGTGGGCCAGATGCTCCTCGATCGCTTCCCGCAGTTCCGGAGAGACGTCGCCCTCAATGTAGCTGGAAATCTCTTTCCAGACGTGTTTGCAGTTCAGAACCATGATCCACCTGCCTTGCCCTTAAACAACCCGAACAATCCACTTCTCTTCGACGCCAGTTGCGGCGCCAGGATTTTCTGCATCATGAGGCGCGCGCGCAGCAGGCGCGTCTTCACCACTCCCGGGCTGACTCCCAGCGCTTCCGCCGTGTCGGCGATGTTGACTTCCTCCACATCGCGAAGCAGCAGCACCTCGCGGTAGATTTCCGGCAGGCTGGAGATGGCCTTCTGCAGCAGTTCGCGCAATTCCTTCCGCTCCAGCGCTTGCAGCGGAACTTCCCGCCAGTCGCTGATGACAGCGGGGACGAAATCGCCCTCCTCGTTTTCCGGCGACTGGTCGACCGATTCAAACTCGAGTACCCGGGCATGCCGCAAGCGGGAGCGGGCCTCGTTGATGGCGATGGAGAGGAGCCAAGTGCTGAATTTCGACTCCGCGCGGAAGCTGCGAAGGTTCTTCAGCGCCTTCAGCACGGTTTCCTGGGCCGCATCCTCTGCATCCTGTTCGTTCTGCAGAACCGAGAAGGCGGCGAAGTACACGCTCTTCTCGTAGGGCCGCACCAGTTCGTGGAACAACTCGCGCTCGCCCGCCACTACGCGCGCGATCAGTTCAGCATCGCGGTGGGCCGGTGAGTTTTCCGTTGCCGAGCTTGGGTTGTGCGCGCCCGCTACCATCTCAATTCCCAGGCGTTGCCATGAGCAGACAGAATTCTACACACCTCGATCGTTAGACCCCTGAACCGGACCAAAGTTACAGCCATGACGATGTGGTGAGTCTGTGCCGAAGGTTTCATTCCTTACCATGTTGCACGGCGCGTCACCCGGCAGTAGAGTCAAACAGTGACCACAGTGACTGAGACCTGCACCATCTGCGGCGGCACCGGATGGCAGACCATCGAGCGCGGCAAAGAGCGCGAAGCCGTGCGCTGCGAGTGTCGCGTGAAGGACCGCGGCGAGCGCCTGCTGGCGGCGGCGCATATTCCGGCGCGCTATCAGCATTGCGAGCTCAGCAATTTTCTGTACGATCCCGAGGACAAGGAACAGAAGAGCATCCGCGACGCCCGCTTCCTCGCGGGGCGATTCGTTGAGGAATACCCGACCGACAAAACCGGGCTGTTGTTTGTGGGCTCGGTAGGCGTGGGCAAGACGCATCTTTCGGTCGGCATCCTTAAGGACCTGATTCGCGAGAAGGGCATCCACTGCCTGTTCTGCGACTACCGCGAACTGCTGAAGTCCATCCAGAACTCCTACAATCCGCAGGTGCAGGCGACGGAGATGGAGATCCTGCGGCCGGTGTTCGATGCCGAGGTGCTGGTGCTCGACGAGCTGGGCGCAGTGCGCAGCACAGAGTGGGTGTTCGACACCGTCAACTACGTCCTCAACAGCCGCTACAACGACAACAAGACCACCATCATCACCACTAACTTTCCCGATGCGCCAGACACGGGTGCGGACATCGACAATCTGCGCAGTCCCTCGGCGGCCGAACGCGCGGCGCGGCGCGAGACACTGGGCGACCGCATCGGCGAGCGCATGCGTTCGCGGCTGCACGAGATGTGCAAGAAGGTCGAGATCGAGGGCCCGGATTTCCGCCTGCACTCGAAGCAGGCGCAGTTCCGGCGGCACGAAGCGCCCACGCGCCTGACGCTGCGGAACACTAAGAGGAGTGGCTAGGCCGCACGGACCGGCATTGCTTGTGTGTAGGGCTGTTCACGTCAGTAACGGAACAAACCAGTCATTCTGGGTGTCAGAACGAACATGTGTGGTTTTGACGTTTTCGCGAGATGCTCGCTGGGGTTTCTACTGGGCTTGGTGGTACTTCTGCTTGCAATGAGCCTATCTCTGTCCGCACAAGAGCCGACGCACATCTTCTACCCTTGGTTAGTGCCAGGAGACTTCAAAGAGCGGATATCAATGTCAGACCGGGTGATCGCTGCAACCGTACGTTCAACACATCCAATCGGAGTTGATTCTGTTGACGGCATAGAACTCACGGCGTTGCGGGCAGAGTGTGACGTGGACCGTGTCTTCAAAGGTCCGCCTGCACACCATCTTGTTTTCACGTGGTTTTCGTTTGCGCCACCCCCAAAGAATTCTGGAGGAGTCATTGGTTCTACACCGCCGATTTCGAGTTTTCGTGTCGGAACTCGTTATCTAGTGTTCTTGCGAAGGCGGCACAGTGAATGGGTAGTATCGGTCCCGCTCTTTGCCTTGGAGCTCAAATTGGCCTCTCCGAAGCCATCATCACCCGCCGATCTATCGGAGGTCCCACCTAACGTCCGAAATGAAGCAATTGCCGAGGAGTTGGAGACGGCTGCCCTTCTGTTGCCAGAACCCCCGGCTGGAATGACTGGTTTTGCGCCCTTGTACTTTGCTCCGGTCTTCGACCTGCTCGGTGGCTGCGTAGAGCCTTTCTTTCGCAGGTTCATCTCGTCACGCAGCGCGGAGCTACGCGGCGCCGCACAACGTTGGCTGGCGCTGCTTGCGGACAAGAAACTCACGTGCGCGAAGGAGCTATCAATTCATAGCGAGTGATAAGTCGCCATTACACCAGCGTCCAATCCTATTAGCGAAAGGGCACTGAAATCGCTACCCTGATCCTTGGCTCTTTCTACGTGCAATACAATCTCCCTCGTGCTGTCGTATCGCCTGGAATTCATCCCCGACCGCGATTCCGAGCTGTTCGCCGCCGTGCCGGCGAGTGCGGCCGTGTTCGCGCTTCGCGGAGCGGAGGAAGGCGGCGAACCGTACGTCAGCAAGACCTCAAACCTGCGCCGCCGCTTACAGCGTCTGCTGGGCGCCGTCGAAGGACAGAGTCGCAAGCTGAACCTGCGTGATCGCGTGCGCTGGATCGAGTGGACTGCGACCGGCTCGGACTTCGAGGCATCATTCCTGCTCTACCAGACCCTGCGCCGCGAGTTCCCCAGGACCTACGACAAACGCCTGCGGCTGCGCTTTGCGCCCCTGGTCAAGCTCATCCTCGACAATCCGTATCCGCGCGCGACCATCACCACGCGCATCAGCGGGCTACGAGGCAACGCGCAGTACTTCGGCCCGTTTCCCACACGGGTGGCCGCCGAGAAGTTCGCCAACGATTCGCTCGACCTGTTCAAGATGCGCCGCTGCACCTTCGAGCTGAATCCCGATCCCGCCTTTCCCGGCTGCATTTATTCCGAGATGAAGATGTGCCTGGCGCCGTGCTTCAAGGGCTGTACGGACGAGGAATATGCGGCTGAGGTCGCGCGAGTGCAGCAATATTTCGAGAGCAGCGGCCAGTCGCTGGTGCGCGAGATCGAGCGGCAGCGCGATGAGGCTTCGGCCTCGCTCGATTTCGAAGGGGCGGCAGCACTGCACGCCCGCCTGGAGAAAGTGAAGGCTGCGGCCGCACAGGCGCCGGAGATTGTGCGCCGGCTCGACGAGCTGAACGGCGTGATGGTGCAGCCTTCGGCGGAGCGCGAATCGGTGGCGCTGTTCAAGATCGTCGGCGGACGCATCTGCGAACCAGTGGCGCTCAGCGTGGGCAAGCTTGCCGACGCGTCGCATATGGCGTCAAGGCCGCAGTCGATGGAGTCGCGCATCACGGAGACGCTGGCGGCGGTCGAGCCTGCGAAGCTGCGCGGCGCACCGGAGTGGATGGAGCACCTCGCGTTGCTCAAGCGCTGGTACTACCGCACCGTCAAGACTGGTGAGGTGTTTCTTACCGACAGCAATGGAGAGCTTCCGATGCGGCGCGTGGTGCGCGGCGTTTCTCGGGTCTTCCGGGGAGAAAAACCGACAGGCGACCTGAGCGAGACAGCGGGAGATTACTGGCGGTTTCGGGCGGGCGAAGCGGGCCTTACGTAAAGGCTTGTCAACCACGGATTAACACGGATTCTCACGGATTTTCTTTTGTTTATGTCCAGAGGGACCTTTCGAAGCCGCGGGCGAATTCCGATGTTCAGTGGTCGTGGTCGTGTTTTGAATTGAAGACCTGAAGAAATCCGTGTTCATCTGTGTAGATCCGTGGTTCAGATCGCTTTTCGAGCCCGCGACGCACCTGAGGTGAGCTCAAGGGAGCCAGTAAGCACCAAGAATGCTCAACCACGAATTAACACGGGTTCTCACGGATTTTCTTTTGATCATTATCTAGGAGCATTCGTCGAAATTGCGGGCGAGTCCCGAAATTCAGCAATAGCCCAACTTCGTATTCAGTCGCCTTCAGGTAGTTCAGCAATTGGGCTTCGTGCGTACGGTCCAAAGTCCGCGCACACTTAAGTTCGACAATGACTACTTGCTGCACCACCAGGTCCGTGCGAAACAGTCCAATAGTCTGACCCCAAAATCTGACCTGCACGGTCTTCTCGCGCTCGACCGACAGTCCCTTCGAGAGCAACACGACGGCCAGTGCGTCGCGATACACAGATTCGAGAAAGCCATGGCCCAGCTCGTTGTACACGTCATAAAAGGCGCCGATAATTGCCTCAGTAACATCGGCATGTTTCAGCTTGCCACTTGCACTCGCATTTTCCATAAAAGACCTAAATTGATCCGTGTTCATCCGTGAAGATCCGTGGTTAATAAGTGTTCATCTGCGCCGATTCGCGGTTGATGTTTTGTCAGGATGTTTCTTGTTCACCACCCGCACCCCGTCCCGCCAGCGCTCGTCGATCTGCACCAGCGTCCAGTCGATCTGCGGGGAGAGGTAGCGCAGCAGCACATCCGTAGCAGGATGCACGCGCAGCGCTGGCGCGACGAGGAACAGCAGCGGTGGCGCGCTGGAGAGCTCGCGTCCGGCGAAGTATCCATGGCGGGCAAATTCGCCGCGCTGCTGATGCCAGCTCACACGCGCACAGTAGTCAAGGCCTTGTAGTGGAAGATGGATATCTTCGTCGGCCTTGAGCTCGAGAACGGCCAGCCGGCCGTCCAGCGTGCACGTGAGCACGTCCAGCATGGCGCGATCGGAAGCCGAGAACGCCGGCACCTGCGAGTACACGAAGCGTCGGTCGAGCCGTTCGTCGATGGCCCGAACATCGCGCGTGACCAGCGTCTCCAGCCAACGCTCGGGAGCGAGCCGGAAGAAGAGGTTGGTGTGCGAACCTCCGGGATGGCGTTGCTCGGTAACGCGCTGTACCAGTTCGCCAAAGAGCGCTTCGCTAGTGTCGTCCAGGACGTACTCTGCCGGGCCGATGCCGAAGAGGATGGATTCAGCGTTACGAAACGAGCCGGAGACGGGCGTGATGCAGGCGCGAGCGAATTCCAGGCCGTAGAGCCGGAAGACAATTTCCGACGCCGATTCGACGGTGATCTCCGCGGCGGGCGCGAGCGCGTGAATGCGCACGATGGAAGCTGCGAAACGGTCGCGGGCCGCTTGTCCGTCCACGGCCCGCGTGAGGCGGGTGTTGATGTTGCCGAAATCGGCGGAATCGACCGGCTCACAAATCTCGGAGCGCTCGTCAAGCTCGAAGATCTGCCACTTGGCGGCCTCGGCGTTCAAGTGTGCCGCGCGCTGGCGCACGATCGCCGAGCGACCGGGCGGAAGGAATAACTTTAGGCCTTCGACGTGCGCGCGTCCGGCAAGCTGCTGGCGCTGATAGTCCATCCAGAGGATGCCGAAGGTCAGCGCCGCGTCCACGGACGACTGGGTTTCCTCGGCATTCACACCGAGCACGGCAAAGGCTGACTGACCTGCCCGGAGCACGGCACGGGTGTAAACCGGGCTGAAAGAATGTTCGAGGTCGGGGCTGCCGCTGAGATGCTCGACCTTGAAGCCGCGATATTCGCGCAGCAGCACCCGTTCGAGGACGCGCTGGTACTGCGTGCGTATCATCCGCTTGAAGGTTCCGGTGCGGCGGTCGCGGTCCGCACAGATTTCCAGCACTCGGGGCTGTGCCTGTCCGAACCGCTGTACGTTCAGACGCAAAATGCGGCCTTTCACCTCCGCATTGAGCACGCGGCGCACCGTGTTGCGCTCCTCCGACCACAGATGCAGAATGCATTTGCCTTCGCCCGAGATGGAGTACTTCGCTGTGCCGAAGTCGAACAGCACTTCTCCGTCTTCGACGGCGATGGCTTGGGGCGTGCCGGCCAGGAACTGCTCCAGCATTTTGGCCAGGAGATCGGGGGCGATGGCGGAAGGTGGCATGTCATTGGAAGATTAGCTGAAAGCGGTGTCCGGCGCTGCGTCCAACCGCATACACCTGTGTGATAATCGCGGACCTGCGCCAGACATGCTGAGAACGACTACCAACACTGCACAGTTATCCGTATAATCGCCACATGCTGACGGACGGAGACAAGCAGTGGATCATCGAACACCTCGGGAACCTCGAGCAACGCTTCGCACAACGACTGGCGGGCATCGAGGAAGGATTTGGGGAACGACTTGAGAAGGTCGAAACCTCTCTGCTCACCGAGTTTCACAAGTGGGCTTCTCCACAGGAAATGCGCCAGCGAAGCCACGCCGCAGCGATACGGGCGCTTGACGAGGAGGTGGAATCGATCTCCGAGCGTCTGCGAAAGCTCGAAGGTCGCTAACCCACACGTCCGGCGACCACCTGGGCGGTGCGAACATCCAATGAAGGTGACCATGGACAAGAAGTTCTTCTTTGACCGCTACGGCCTGGCGCAAGTTGACGTAGAACGCTACCTGGCTGCGGCGCTATCTGCCGGCGGCGATTACGCTGACCTCTACTTCGAATACCAGACCTCGACTTCGGTTTCGCTCGACGAGAGCATGGTGAAGTCGGCGACCGAAGGCATTTCGGTAGGCTGCGGCGTGCGCGTGATGGCAGGCGAGCGCACCGGTTACGCCTATACCGACGACCTTTCGCAAGAGCGCATTCTGCACGCCGCGCGCACTGCGGCGCTCATTGCCAGCGGCCCGGCGAAGCAGCCGGTAGTGGGCATGACCGACAAGGCGGCGCACAATCTCTATCCCATTCCGCTGCCTTCGGTCGAGGCTGACGTGATGACCAAGGTCGAGCTGGTGCAGCGCGCCGATAAGGCCGCGCGCGCCTACGATCCACGCATCCACGAGGTGCGGGTAGGTTACGCCGACGAGTTGCGGCGCATCCTGGTCATCGGCTCCGACGGCAGCTTCGCCGAAGATGCGCAGCCGATGGCACGCTTGAGCGTATTCTGCATCGCGAAGTCGGAGACCGCAGGCTCGTCACGCGGCAGTGCCGGCGGCGGCGGACGCGTTGCGCTCGACTACTTCCTCACGGAGAAAACGCCGGAACATTTTGCCGTGGAAGCGGCGCGGCAGGCTATCATCCAGCTCGACGCGCGCGAGGCGCCGGCGGGCGAGATGGAAGTTGTGCTCGGTCCGGGATGGCCGGGAATCCTGTTGCACGAGGCCATCGGTCACGGACTGGAAGCCGACTTCAACCGCAAGGGAACGTCCGCGTTCTCCGGCATGCTGGGACGCCGCGTGGCCAGCGACAAATGCACCGTTGTGGACAACGGCACCATGCCCGGCCGCCGCGGCTCGCTCAACGTGGACGACGAAGGCAACCAGACTGCAAACACCGTGCTCATCGAGAACGGCATCCTCAAGGGCTATCTCTCCGACAAGCTGTCGTCGCGCCTGATGGGCATCCCCAACACCGGCAACGGTCGCCGCGAGAGCTATCAGCACATTCCCATGCCGCGCATGACCAACACCTACATGCTCGCCGGCCAGGACGCGCCCGAGGACATCATTCGCTCTGTCAAGTATGGCGTCTACGCGGTGAACTTCGGCGGAGGCCAGGTGGACATCACGAACGGCAAGTTCGTCTTCTCCGCCTCGGAAGCCTACATGATTGAGAACGGCGTCGTTACTTCGCCGCTGAAGAACGCCACCCTCATCGGCAACGGTCCCGACGTGCTGACCAAAGTTTCCATGGTCGGCAACGATCTTCAGCTCGACGAGGGCGTCGGCACCTGCGGCAAGGATGGCCAGTCGGTCCCCGTCGGCGTCGGCATCCCCACGCTAAAGATCGATCGGCTGACCGTCGGCGGAACGGGCGGGTAATTCGAACTTATCTCAGGTTGCGCCGGTTCTTCCGTCGTCCATGACAAGCCGGACTTGCCAGTGCGCCAGTCAAGGGTTGATGAGAAATCTTCGATTCGCCGCGACAGGATCAACCGCGCAGAACCGAGCCCCTTAGGGGCGGAATTGCGGTTAGCCCAGGGCGAAGCCCTGGGTAGGTTTGTTTTATGAACCCTGAGCCGGCTTTAAGCCGGCGGCACAAGGACAATCTCTAAAGCTTCGCCTGCGGCGGCTTCTCTCGCGTGGCTTCATCGGTGCGCAGCGCCCGGATGACGTTCTCCACCTGCGCCTCGAACTTGTGCGCGTCCCGCTCCCAGCCGGAAAGGCCACGCTCTATGCGACCTTCCCCGCCCCGTCAACGGACAAACGTCGCAACGTTTGATCAGACTCGTCGATGAGTTTGGAGCAGAATCAGTTTTAGCATCGCAAAAGGCCGAGCCCCGCAGGGGGCGGAGGTCAAGATAGCCCAGGACCCTTCG
>Ga0209039_10004425_pt1 | contig 10288 bp, 10 predicted proteins | sample BogFormECP12_OM1_FD_188238 | JGI IMG/M metagenome (GOLD analysis project Ga0209039, IMG submission 188238) | Bog forest soil microbial communities from Calvert Island, British Columbia, Canada - ECP12_OM1 (SPAdes) (version 2) | ecosystem: Environmental > Aquatic > Freshwater > Wetlands > Bog ... | reverse complement strand
AACTTCGACTGCCTCCCCGGCAGAGCCGGGGGGACTCCCGATGGGTCTAGAGCCCCTCCCGGTACAGGCTCACGACCTCGAGCAGGCCGTCGACCGTTTGGCGAACCTTGGGGGAGTCGTTGTCGCCAGGCCCGGGCTCACCCTGCTCTTTGGGAGGTCGCAGATCCTGGCGGCGCACAAACCGGTCGATCACCCGATAGAGCTGCTGCGCTGTCAGCTCCTTGCGTTTGCGGATCAGCCTTTCGGTAATGAAGTCGATGCTATCTCCCGTAATGCGGTCGTAGCGGTTGATCGTCGCTGAGCGTCGCGCCACCGCTCGCAGGATGTCCCTCCGGCTGCGCGCCGATAGCTGGGCGGCGATGGTGATCAGCTCGCAGTACGCACGCTGGAACTCGCGCGCCATGCGCGCCCGATGGGGCGTCACCATGCGGTCGCGCCTCGAGGCGTAGCTTGACGCCGCGATTCGCAGGATTTCGGCGGAGCGGAGCGGACGCCCCGCCGTCAGCAGACGGGCAGGAAACTCGCGCAACAGGTCGCGAGTACAATAGATTGCGTTCCAGGAAAGACCGTCCGGAACGCGATACGGCCCCCGAGAGGAGCGAGCGCGCTCGAACCAGACGTGGGCCCGCCGCAACCTCGCGAGCGCCGGCTCCGCGCAGGCGAGAAGCCGCGGCTGAAGAGCCGGATCAAACCCCAGCTTGTGAACGAACAGACGCTGCGTCGTCCGCTCAAACTCTTCATCAAAAAGACGAAGCACCGGGTCTTTCCGGAACGCGGCGAGTGGAGTCCTGCGCCCCTTCATCAGCGTGTCCCGGATCTGTGCAAAGTTCTGCGCGATGTGGCGTGCCTTGCGCCGCTGCTCGGGAATCGTCGTAGACATCCGGTCTACATCTTGGAAGCGATACTCGCGATGGTAGAGGCCAAACTGTCGCACCGAGCCGTAGTCGATGACCCCGCCATTGGCGAGAATGTTGTCCCCATCCCAATCCAGCCAACAAAACACATACTCGCTTTCGAACGTGGCCGAGATGCGAGCGAAGGTGCGCGCAATGTCTTCTGCGAGATAGCGGTAACGGGCGGCCCCCTCGAGCGCTGGCCACTCCCCGTTGACCACGCGGCGCTCGATATACAGATCGATCGCCGCGCGCAGGGAAGCAAGGTCGCCTCGCTTCGAATGGACGAAGAAGTGCGAGGGACGCAGGAGACAGCGAGAGGCACGCACATTGATCGCGAAACCTTTCGGGAATGCGATCACCGCAAGCACGCGCTCGGTTGCGATGGCGTTGCGGTGGAGAACCTCGCTCATGATGGCTGTGCCGAGTCCCTCGGCCAGCGCCGCGGTTCCGCAGCCATACGAGGCGTATCGATTGCCTGTCTTGAAGAAGCGCTTCTCGGCCGCCGTTGCCGGACACAGCCGGGTCACTCCCGTCCCACAGCTTGAGACGTCCCAGGTGACACCGTGGTACCGGATGCACCCGTTCCAGACGCTCCGGCCGTCGCCCGAGGTACCCCCTCGCCGGTCGGCGTGCTGGAGCTGCAGGTAGCGCGTCGCCATGTATGTTCCCGGCAGACGATCCCGGGGCGGTACCTTCGTGTCGTGCTCGACGTCCCACTCGTTGATGATGACAAGACTGAAGGAATCGAGGATCGCGCGCCTCAGAGCCGGGTTGAACTCGTCTGGGTGATCCTTCGGAAGGAGGCCCATCTCGCGAGCGAGCGCGAAATTAAAGTAGGCGACCTCACCGCCGCGGCGACGCCGCGCGGGATAGTCCACATAGCCCGCCGGCACCGCACTCTTCCACGGATGGGATCCGTCGAGCTGTCGGAAGCGGCGGTACGGTCCCATGGCATGAGCGATCGAATGCCCCATCTCGGGCTCCCCGCGGGCAGCATCGGCACCCGCGTGGTCGCCCTTGAGGGCGCAGCTACGCTCGCTCCGTACCGAGGAGGATACGATGTCTGGCGCAGCCCACTCGATCAACCGTCAATGGGTCCTCTCCTCTCGTCCCTCCGGCCTTGTGAAGGAATCCAATTTCGCTTGGCGGGAGGTGCCCATACCGACACCGAGCGAGGGTCAGTTCCTGGTACGCAATCTCTATCTCTCCTTCGATCCGGCGATGCGCGGCTGGATGGAGGACCGCCCGAGCTACATCCCGCCCGTGGCGGTCGGCGAGGTGATGGGTGCAGGCTCGGTCGCTCAGGTGGTGGAATCGAAGAATCCGGCCTTCAAGCCCGGCGACTTCGTACAGGGAACGTTCGGTTGGCAGGACTATGCAGTGAGCGACGGTCAGGGTCCCTTGCCTGTTTCGAAGCTCCCACCGGGCGTCCCCCTTACCTGGCCGCTCGGCGGGCTTGGCATTACCGGCCTCACGGCCTACTTCGGCCTTCTCGATCTTGGCAAGCCCGCGGTCGGCGAGACGGTCGTGGTCTCCGGCGCTGCGGGTGCCACCGGCTCGGTGGCGGCGCAGATCGCAAAGTTGAAAGGCTGCCGCGTGATCGGTATCGCAGGTGGCCGGGAAAAGTGCGCTTGGCTGCTGGACGAGGCAGGCCTCGATGCCACTGTCGACTACAAGGCCGAGGACGTGGGTGCCCGCCTTCGCGAGCTATGCCCGCGCAGCATCGATGTCTACTTCGACAACGTGGGCGGCGAAATCCTCGATGCCGCGCTCGCGCAGATTGCAACCCAGGCGCGCATCGTTCTCTGTGGTGGGATCTCCAGCTACAACGCATCAGAGCCGCCCCCCGGCCCGCGCAACTATTTGAACCTCGTGATCCAGCGCGCGCGGATGGAAGGCTTCATCGTACTCGACTACGTAGCGCGCTTCGGCGAAGCGATGCGAGAGCTCGCGGGCTGGATCACGAGCGGCAAGATCAAGCACCAAGAGGACGTTCAAGTCGGTATCGAGAACGCGCCGCGAACTTTCTTGCGCCTTTTCGAAGGCAAGAACCTCGGCAAGCAGCTGCTGAAGATTTCAGACCCGCCCCTCTAAGGCATCTTTGGATAAACGCGATCGCGGAGCCGGCGCATTCCCCGCAGCCAGCGATCGTAGTCTTGGGCCTTGCGCTGGAAATACTCCCGCACCTCCGGGTGCGGGAGGATCAGAAACTCCTCTCGCCGCAGCCCCGCTACGACCGCCTCCGCGACTTCCTCGGGTGCGATCATGCCCGGCGTCAGGTGTCCCCCGGCACCCGCTGCGGCGGCACCCATCAGCATGGGAGTACGTACGCCCTGGGGACACAGGCACGAGACGCGGATGCCCCTGTCTCCGTAGTGGATCGCAAGCCACTCGGCGAACGCCACCGCGGCGTGTTTGGTGACCGAGTAGGCCTGGCTTCCGAGGTCGGTGAGGAGCCCCGCCGCGGAGGCCGTGCTGAGCAGGTAGCCCGAGCTGCGCGCCAGCATCCCAGGGAGCACCGCGCGCGCGGCATACACATGGGCCATCACGTTGACGTCGAAGGAAGTTCGCCAGGCATCTTCCGGCGCGAAGGGGCCGCCGTCCTCCCCGAAGCCCCCACCGAGCGCCACGCCGGCATTCGAGCAAAACAGATTGATCGCACCGAATCTCTGGAGGGCCTCGCCGACGAGCGCTTTCATGTCGCGCTCGACCGCGACATCGGTCGTCACGGCAAGCCCCCCGATTTTGCGGGCAATCTCGCTGGCACCGTTGCGATCGCGATCCGCTACCACAACGGCCCGTGCACCTTCCGCAGCGAAGCGATGACACAAAGCGGCGCCGATGCCGCTCGCTCCTCCGGTCACAATGACGACGCGATCGCGGACTTCCATTTCCGGTCCCTCCCGCGCTGCGCGAGCTTGCGCTCCTCGCCTTGGATGGATGGGCGGCTTAGCGTCACACGACCACTCTGGCGCAGGCCGCCGGCCGTTCCGCCACGCGCAAGCGCGGCCCCCATTGCGCGTTACGCGATGGCTTTCGCCTCCCGGAGCTTCCGGATCTCGTCGGCGGAAAAACCCCACTCGGCGAGGACCTCGACGGTCTGCTGGCCGGCGTGTGCGGGGGGGCGCGGGATCCCGGGATTGGTCCGGCTGAACCTCGGTGCCGGGCGAGGCTGGATGGTGCCCGCGATCTCGATGAACGTTCCCCGCTCGCGGTTGTGGGGATGGAAAGGCGCCTCCCCAAGGCCGAGAACGGGTGCGAAGCACACGTCCGTGCCCTCCATCACGGCACACCATTCGTCGCGGGTTCTGGTCCGAAAAACCGCCCGCAGCCTTTCCTTGAGCTCTGGCCACCTGGCGCGGTCCATCTGCTTCGGGAGGTCGGCCTTGTCGAGCCCGGTGAGACGCAAGAGTTCCGCGTAGAACTGGGGCTCGATCGAGCCGATCGAGACATACTGTCCATCCGAGGTCTCGTAGACCTCGTAGAAGTGCGCGCCGGTGTCCAGCAGGTTCGCGCCCCGCTCGTCCGACCAGAATCCGGCTTTGCGCATTCCCCAGAACATGGCCATCAGGATCGCGGCACCGTCCACCATGGCGGCATCGACCACCTGGCCCTTGCCCGAACGCTGTCGCTCGACCAGCGCGCACACCACTCCGAAGGCGAGCAGCATGCCGCCTCCGCCAAAGTCACCGACCAGGTTGAGGGGCGGCAGGGGCGCCTCCCCGCGCCGCCCGATCGGAGCGAGGGCGCCCGCCAGCGCGATGTAGTTGATGTCGTGGCCTGCCGCTCGCGCGAGCGGGCCTTCCTGGCCCCAGCCCGTCATGCGTCCAAAAATGAGGCGCGGGTTTCGCGCCAGGCACACGTCGGGCGATAGGCCGAGGCGCTCCATCACACCCGGGCGAAAGCCCTCGATCAGGGCGTCGGCGTGCTCGGTCAGCCGCAGTACGACCTCGATTGCCTCGGGGCGCTTTAGGTCCACGGCGATCGACCGGCGCCCTCGATTCAGCACGTCAAACGGGGGGACACCAGGATCGATCGCCGGGACGTTCTGTGTGCGATCGACCCGCAGGACCTCGGCACCCATATCCGCGAGCATCATGGCTGCGAAGGGGCCGGGCCCGATGCCTGCGATCTCGATCACCCGGACGCCTTGGAGCGGTCCCACCTCATCTTCCTCCCATGTCCACTCGATACAGATGTGGAGTGCAGTCTATCCGGAGCGGGGAGAAGTGGTCAGTGGTATGGCAGCGTCTCCCATGGAGTGGGTTCGCCAGGTTATGGTCTAGGCGCGGGGGGTTTCGAAGCCCCGCCACTTTGAAATGGAGGTGCCAGGGATGATGGCTCGACGTGTAGGACTCTTGGGGGTGGCCTTTTTCTTCGCTTTGAACGCGGCGTGCAGCCATTCGCGTCCGCAGAGCAGCGACCAGTCGGCCGCGAAGAGCGGAACGCAAGCGGATCCCGCGGACGCCCATAAGGGTAATCCGCCGCCCCCGGGCAGCCCGCTCGCCAAGATTCAGGTGGGCATGAGTGACACCGAAGTCCGAAAGATCCTCGGGGAACCCGACGATGCGAATGGCTACATCACGGGCAAGGCGTTCATTCCCTACTATTTCGGTCCTGACACGAGCCGGACGGACTGGCTGTACAAGGGCAAGGGGCGCGTGGTCTTCTCGCGCAATAGGTACTCCGGCAACCTGAAGGTCGTGCGGGTGGACTACAATCCGAGCGAGACCGGCGTCGCCAAGTAACCCAGCGGATTGCTAGCGGCATCCCGGGCGTCGGCTGCCAAGCCCGCAGGCTTCGGCGGCATGGTCTCACCATCCTGCCCGACCCGTCGGCTGGACTGCCATCCGCGAGCACGAGAGAGAGTCTCACGGAAGGTTGTGTACGAGCTCGGGATGCCACGGCAGCGTCTCCTGACGCTCCCGTCCCGCGGGCTGGTAGGAGAGTAGGAGTGCGCGCCGATGACGCTCCGAAGTGTTGGGGGAGGAGCGGTGCAAGAGGAGCGCGGGGAAAAAGAGAGCGGAACCCGCCGGAGCCACGACCTCGACGCTCTTTGTCTCGTCGATCTGGGTGGGGTCGGCAAGAAACTGCGAGGGCTCCGAGCGGTCCCGCGGCGCGGGTCCGGTCCGGTGCGAACCCGGGAGGATACGCAGCGTACCATTGTCCGCCGCGGCGTCGTCCAGAAAGATCATCGCGTTCACGATTTCGTGGGCGTGCTCGGGGGTACGGATGTACCAGTAGGGGTAGTCCTGGTGCCAGGGGTATTCCGAACCTTCTCGCGGACGCTTCAGGTTGAGCTTTGAGGTGAAGGGGCAGACGCCCGCGACACCGAGGAAATCCTTCATCGGCTCTGTCAGGAGCGGATCGCTCCAGAGCACATCCAACCGAGGGTCGAGATGCGTAACCGGTTCGAGCAGGCGAACCTCCCCGGAGCCCTCACGCCATTCCCACTGGATGAGGCTCTGCCGCGCGAACTGGAATCGGTGATCTCCTGCGAGCCGGAACTCTCGGCTTCCCTCGCCGGCCCGGGCCCGTTCCACGACGGACGCAACCACCTCTTCGGGCGCGCTCCGGAGCCTGTCGACCTCATCGGGCTGGAATAGATCGCGCCGCAGCAGGTATCCATCGCGTGCGTAGGCAACGCGCTCCGCCTCGCGGAGCCTCATGCGCCCGCCCGATGCGCAGCGGCAAACAGCAAAGCCAGGTTTCCCGTCGCGCGCACCGTCAGGATCGTGGCAAAAAACAGCCTGGCTTCGCTCAGCTGAACGTGCACGGACAACCACTCTACCGCATCGACCAAGCCCTCGAAGAGGCCCGCCGTAGCGCGAGGGTCTCTATAGGGTGGGCCCGATTCTGCCGATGAAAGAGGCGCTGGGTGCCGCGCCGCGCCCGGCCCGAGGCACGTCATGGGGACCCGGCCGGCTGTCCTTTTGATCGACGATGGTGAGCTCGACGATGTCGCCGCCCTTCTCGCAGAGCTAGGCCCCGCTGTGTTCCGCAGCTTGCCCGAGGATCTGGTCCCCGGACGAGGTGTCCTCGACGGCAGGCTGCGGCTCATCGTGGCGTCGGGCCGGCGCGCGCTCGGGCTCCCGGAACTGCCCTGCGCGCCCACCGATCCCGAGCCCACTCGTGTGGCGGTCGTGAGCGGAGGCTCGCGCACGCTGCGAGGGGCGCTCCGACGCGTGGGCTTCCACTACTTGGTCCATCGGCCGGTCCACCCGGACGCGCTGCGGCTCCTGCTCACTCGGCTCTTGTACCGAGGCCCCGAGAAAAGGCGCGCAGAGCGCGTTGCGGTCGGAGCGCCGACCTCGTTTCGCGCCGGACTGCGCCGCCGCTCAGGCACCCTGGTCGAGCTCTCCGCCACGGGATGCAGGCTCGTTGCCGGCGTGACTCCGGCGCGGGGTGCGCAGGTCACCGTCTTCTTTCCAGATCCCGACGGTGGACGCGCGATCCCCGTCCGCGGGTGCGTGCTGCGGGTCGCGCTCTTGGACCGCACGCGCGAGATCGCGATCTCCTTTGGTGCTCAGACCGACGCCGCGCGAGCGCGGATCGAGCGATTGGTCGCGCTTCACAGGGGTGGCCCCGCGGCCTGGGCGGGGAGCTCCTTGCCCGGTCCGGGCACGCCCTCAGGCCGGCGAGATCAGCGTCGCAATCGTCGAGGCGTATACCGAAAGCGGATCATCGCACTCTTCGAGGGTGGCGCACGGGTACTGCTGGGCCGCGACCTCTCGGTGGGCGGCATGCGCGTCGAGTCAGACGGCGACCTCGAGGGCGGCCAGATCGTTTCGCTCGCCTTGCATGGCAGCTCGCTCGCGAATCCGGTGGTGGTGCGCGCGCGTGTCGTGCGTCGAGGGCTTTCGCGAGAGAGCGTGCTTCGATTCATCGAGCTCGACGACGCCACGCGCGACCTCTTGGCGAAGCTCGTCGCCGAACAGCCGGAAATCGAGTCTCTAGGTCCGGAAGGTGGAGCATCCGGGCGCACCGTCGTCACGACACTGTTCCGCGAGGAACGCGCCTAAGACGCGGCAAAGAGCTGAGTCCGCACCTTCCCTCATCTGCGCTAACGCGCACGTTGCCTTTGAAGCCGAGCCGTTGCCACGAAGGCAAGCGGCCCGAGGGCTACGGCGCCGAGCGCGGAAAGCACCGCAGAGGGCCCGTACTCTCCACTCCGGAGCGAGAGGCTGACCGAGAGCACAAAGAAGGCGAGCGGAAGGGTCGCGAGCAGCGTGAGGCCGCCCGGACCCAACGGCACCCGGAAGGCGCCGCGGAGGTCGGACTCCCTTCGCCGAAGCTTGAGTAGCGCGCCGAATTCGAGGAAGAGCGCAAGCCCGTAGAGAAATACATCCGCGACGACAAGGCTCTGGAATGAAATGAGTGCACCGGCCGAATAACACACGGCCGAAGCCAGCACAGCGTTGCGCGGGGTGCCGCGCGGGTCGAGCCGCGCGAGCACCCGGGGCAAGAAGCCGTCGGTCGCCATGGCGAGCGGGATGCGCGAGTACGCCAAGAGGAGGGAGTTGAAAAGAGCCAGCGCGCTGGCAAGGCCGGCGAGGGCAAGCCACAGGCTCAACGCCTGGCCGAGCCTGCCGCCCCCGACGGCGGCGCTCGCGAGCTGCGGCCATGCGCCCTCCCTCCAGAGGGTCCAATCCGTGGCGCCAAGTGCAGCCAGCAGGGGTACCAAGTAGCCGATCGCGACGAGCGGGAGCGCAAAGGCCAGCGCCCTCGGATAGCTGCGCGAGGCATCCACGACTTCGCCCTGCACCGTCGAAGCGTTGTCCCACCCGATGTAGTTCCAGAGAGCGACCGAGATCCCGACGCCCAGTCCCTCGAGTCGGCCTTCGCCGGGCTTTACGAAGGGAAGCCAGGGAACGTGCGATTGATGCCAGAGGGCGACCAGGCTCACCGCAGCAAAGGCGCCAAGTACCGCCGCGCCGGCCACGATCGACGTTCGCCCGACGCGGCCTGCTCCGCGCAGATTGACAGCGACCCCCGTCCAGATCACGAGGAGTGACACCCCGAAGCGTCCCGCGGGCGACAGATCAGGCGCAAGAAAGGCGAGGTACTGGTTGAAGAGCACGGGATAGATCGCCATGTCGACGAGCGAATACATCCACGTGCACCAGCCGCATTGGAAGGCCCAGAAGGGCCCGAACGCGCGTTCCACCCAGCGGTAATATCCGCCCTCCTCTGGCAGCATGCTCGCGAGCTCGCCGATGAGCAGCACCTCGGGCAACGACCAGACAAGAGGAACGATCGCAAGCGTGGCCAGCGCGAGCCCCGGGCCGAGTTCGGCGACGAGGCCTTCCAGCGTGAAGGCTCCGCCCGAGACGTTGAAGAACATCACGAAGACCAGCGGCAGCGTGGTGAGGGAACGGCGCAGTCGCACGTCGCAGCGCAGGTCAGTCGCTGGAGGGGAGCTCGGCAGCGGCTGCAACCGTCAGCCCGACTTCCTGCCCGAACGCGAGTTCGAGGGTGTGGCCGTCAGGATCGGAGAGAAAGGCCCAATATCCCACCGGGTAGCCCGAGTCGATCGGACCCAGTCGCAGGGTACCGTCTGAACGTGCCTCGCCGCAGAGCCTGTCCACCTCCTCGCGAGTCGGGCAGCCGACACCAAGGTGGGCAAGCGGCGCCAGCGGTCTCTCCACGCTGGGCACCTGGACGAGCACGATGACGAAGGGTCGGGTGCGGTCAGAAAGCCACACCACGCCGGAGCCGGTCGTCGCGTCCTTGCGCTGGTGCACCACTTCCATCCGCGCGTATTTGCGATAGAAAGCGATGCTCGCCTCGAGATCTCGAGCGGGCAACGCGACGTGTGTCAAGCCGATGTCAGCCACGCCGACTCACTCCTCGGCTGAGCTTCGGCGAGGTTACTCCGACTCGCCAGTCATCCCGCTTGCTTGCGCCCGACACCAGTCTGACCGAGACTCCGACTTGGACTTGCGCGGGGGGTGCGCCTCAATTGCATGGAGAGGAGAAGTTAATGACCAGTCGACCGGCTCGGATCCTGCTCTCAGCTCTGCTCGTCACGTCCCTCGGTGGTTGTGCGACCACCGGGCGGGTCGATGCGCTGGAGAAGCGCCTCGATGAGGTTTCGCGCAAGGCTGACGATGCCGCCAGCGCGGCCGCGAACGCGCAGAAGACCGCCAACAGCGCTGCGTCTCGCGCCGACGCGGCGGAGCAACAGGCAAAGGCCGCCGCGCAGCGCGCAGACGACGCCGCACGGACCGCGGAGGCCATCTTCAAGAAGCGGGTATCAAAGTAGTGACCTAGTGCGCGTCGGGCAGCGTCCCGACGCGCACCGGTGCTCCCCGTGCTTCCCCGATCACGCGCTCCACTGTAGGCAAGTCCACGCTGCCGAGGAGACCTAGCTCGCCCAGACGACGCAGTGC
>Ga0209039_10004424_pt1 | contig 10288 bp, 12 predicted proteins | sample BogFormECP12_OM1_FD_188238 | JGI IMG/M metagenome (GOLD analysis project Ga0209039, IMG submission 188238) | Bog forest soil microbial communities from Calvert Island, British Columbia, Canada - ECP12_OM1 (SPAdes) (version 2) | ecosystem: Environmental > Aquatic > Freshwater > Wetlands > Bog ... | reverse complement strand
AGCCAACCACGTAAGCGGGAAATACTACGTAGGGCAGCACAAAGGGAACAACTTAAAGCATTATTTGCAACAGAAGATGTATGCAGCTTGGTACTACAAGGGGCACTCCCATCTATTCGCCGCTATGCGGAAATATCCAAGAGATTCTTGGTCTATCCACGCCCTCCGTTCGGACATCCAAACCAGAGAAGAATTAGACCAGACGGAGCGGGACTTCATCAAGTTCCTTCGAGCCCAAGACCCTGAGTATGGCTATAATATTCTCCTGGGAGGACAAGAGGGGTTTATTGGGATCAAACCCCAGGAAATTCGTGAAAAAATGAGTCATTCTATGAAAGAGGTATGGAGCCAACCAGGGTACAAAGAACGTCTTGTCGCAAAGTTTAATGACCCAGAAGTTAGGCAAAGATTTAGAGAATCCCGTATCGGTCAAAAAGCGTCTCCTGAAACTCGTGAAAAGATGTCTCTCGCTAGCCCCTTGAAGGGCGTACCATGTTCCGAAGAACGAAAGCAAAACCTCAGAATCAAAAATTCTGGCAATGGAGGCAGGTTGTCGGCTTTGGGGCGTAAGTGGATTTACAACCCCATTTTACAAATGGAAAAATTGGCGAAACCAGAAGAACTTGATATCTATCTCTCTTCTGGGTGGGTTTTGGGCGGAGACCCGCAAAGAATAGCCCAAATGGCGGTATCTAAAACCGGGAAGACACAGTCGCCTGAGACTTGCCAAAAGCGAAATACTAAACTACGTGGTAAGAAGCGAACCGAAGAGACCAAGAAAAGGATGAGCGAGGCAGCCAAACGACGTGGAGTCCCCCATTCCCATGTGATGTTGATGGTCGCCGCCCGCAAATCCAAACAAGCGACGGTTGCCAATGTCTAACAACAACAACCCGGACCTTCTTTATCTTCCATCAAGGGAAACTCTTCTCCTTCTTGAAGATACGAGGCTGTACTACATCCTCCAGTCGGTCGCCAACTACTACTCTACACGGAACGACCAGCCTATGTGGGGCTCTCTCCTCCGGTTCATAGCCCAGGAGATGGCTCGCCTGGACTACGATTTCCAATACGATATCGTCTCCAAGGAGCCGCAATTTCTCACGCCCCCGGACATCAAGCGGCGGTTTGCGGACCCCCTCCACATCAGTTCGGTATACCCCTACAACGACCAGTTCGACAAGGGGAACTTCACGGGCTATTCCCAGCTTCGCAACCCGGTAGGATATCGGGATATGCTCGTGGACCTCATCGCCGCCTACGGCGAGGGGGCAATCCCCAAGTCCCTATCCGACATCGTCTTCGCCTACACCGGCAAGACCGTGCTCGTGGAAGAACTGTTCAAAGAGGTCGGAAACGGGGTGTTCGACCAGTCGGACCGCAACACCGTCCGTGTGGCCGTCAACGTCGGGGGGAATAATCCATTGACCAACATCCAAAATTTGGCGCAGCTTCAGGAAGTCGTCCAGTCTCTCTACGGGGCACTCGACCTGGCCAAGCCCGCCCATGTCGGACTCGCGTTCACCACCATCTTCGGGGAGTTCGAGAACATCGCTCTGACCATCACCGACACCCTCAGGATTCTCATCCCGCAGGTCGAAACCTCCCCGCAGGTCGAATCCTCCTCGCTCGACCCGATGCTGTGGATAGCGCCGATCTTCAACGTCAAGCACCCCAAGACGACCCTGGCGGCATACGGACGGGTGCTTCCGGTGACCCTCACCCCGTCTCAATGGCAGGCTCTCCAGGCGGTTCCGGTAGGGTGGGACCCGGTTACGACTTTTCCCCGAGGGGTATTGGTGAATCTCTCCACCATCAGCCCGCCCTTCGCCGGTTACCAGATATATCGGTCCTTGAAAAGCAACACCAATCAGCCTCCGGCGAGCAGTCCGGCTTACTGGAAGCCTCTCCCTTCTCCTTCGACGTGGCAAGGATACACCCTTCAGGCCAACGGGAATTACATGCTCGGCATTCCCTTCTGGTCGGCGGGCGGGAATTTCTTCACAGGGCAGCTTTTGCTCGATCCTAACGGGAACCTGCAAGTGGCTACCCAGGGGGGAGTGGCGGGGGGCTCGGTGACTTTCTCCTCTGTCAAGGGAAATTTCACCCACGATGGCGGCATCATCTGGTTGTGCCTCGGGGCGAACTACCTCATCGACCCGTCCAAATGGATACAGATTGTTGATAGCACGGGCAACCCTACGGGAGAGGTGAGTAACTGGAACATCAGCAGCCCGCAAGGTCTCGTTGCTCCTCAGGATTCCGCGCCCCTCGGTGGGAATTTGAAGATCAAGAGCGACACGCTTTCGATCTATAATCTGGACTAAAGACTAAGGCGTCCTAAGTAGATGAGCGAAACGAAGAAACAATCCTATCTGTCCCCTGCGGCGGCGACCCTCGAATTGTCGGTCGTCAGGAACGCGCAGCCGTTCGCCTCCATCGTCCTGGACCTTGGCATACCGAAATTCACGGTTTTCTCCATTAAATTCCCGCTCCCGCCCGAGACCGCCTCATTCCCGCAAGTGGCCAGCGAGGCGTTGGCGGTCATGCTGGACGAGATGACGGCGTTCATGATCTCCACGGGGTACGACAAGAAGACCATCGCCGAGGTGTACGCCCTGGCCCTGTCCTGCTACCAAGACATGATATCCAGGAAGCAGCAGAACGAGATGGACCCTGCTTTAGGGAGCGTTCGAGGGGAGTTTCCTATCCCCATGGAGTTCGTCAACGAGACCCAGAGGCAGATAATCACCGCCAGCAACCACAAAGTCAATCGAGTACCGAGAGAACGCAAACTGGAGTTCGTTCCCGCCCGTCCCACGAAGCCTTCGAAGAACGACATCCTCAAGGCCATCAGGCAGTACCGCTTCCAGAGCATCAAGAACCAGCCGTATCCCATGTATCTGGTGGTCTACGACAATATGGGAAATGCCAAAGGGACGCTCTCCTTGGGACCCGGTTTCCACAACGAATTGTTGAAGATGCAATACGGCGAGAAGAAAGCCCAGTTGCAGACGCTCGATGATGTCGCCCGCAAGCAGGCGGCGAGCTTCTCCGAGGACATTGATGAAGACGAGTCGAGAGAAGACGACCTGGAGTGGATGGGAGATTTCGGTACCGAAGGCGGTTTTGAAGAAGTCAGGAAGCAGGACTTCGACCGTCACGACCAGGACGACGAATATTACTACCATGTGACCACCCGTCCTCGGGCGATCCAGATCATGAAAGAAGGGCTTATTCCGGGCAGGGCTCGCTCGATGGCAGCCGGTGGCTTCTATGCCCAGTACGCCAGCGGCAAGACGTTCTTCAGCGAGCGCAGCGGCGTCAGCTATTGGCTGTGGACGGTCGAACGACACCTTGAGCACGACTACGACAATCCCCCGAGGCTCACCGTGATCCGCTTCCCGAAGTCGATGGTGAAGGATGTCAAGGTTGACGAGGTAGGCAGCGACGATTCGATGCAGCCTTCCTATTATACCACCAAGCCCATCCTGCCCCAGGAAGAGCCGGAGCAGCCCTGGATGGACTCTGAACTGACGGAAAAGTTCAAACAAGCAGCGGAATACAGTGCCGAGCAAATTAAGGAGATGATGGCACAGAGGGAAAGAAAAAGGAATGATCCGAAAGCGCTAGCACGACAGCAGCGGAAGATCGATGAGCTAAAGGCAAAGTACGAACGCGACAAAGCCTCTCTTTCCGAACGACAGACAGAATGGGAGGCTCAACAAAAAGACTATATCTCCAAGCGTGACGATGCTATGGCTGCATCGGGAGTTAAACCTGGAGATACGGTCGAGTATTCGATAGCTGGTCCATTCGGGAGTGTTGATTATTTTCGAGGAAATCTTACCATTGATAAAAATGGCAAACCCGTGGTCGTAAGCGGTCGTAACCGCAGACCTTGGCACAAAGGGTACTTCAAGGTCTCGGAAGGTCATCTTTCGATGAGGGCGGACTACACGGACACGAAAGGGTACTGGGCGGGTGCTGGTGGTGCCGCTTCTGGGATACTTCCTGTCTGCTCCTCTACCGGCAGGGTGGGGCTTGCATGGCGCAGTCCCTATGTCCAACGGGGCAACTGCTGGGGCACCATCGGCGGTGCCGTGATCCAGGGTATGAACCCCTCTCAGAGTGCCAAGCACGAGCTTGCGGAAGAGACCGGATACAAGGGAGCCATCAAGCTATATCCCGCCTACGTGTTTACAGACGGGAGATTTAAGTATTATAACTTTGTGGGCGAGGTATCCCATGAATTCGGACTCAACCCTATGGAGGGGGAATCAGCAGGGATGGAGTTCAGCGAAGAGAACGAAGCCTTGGAATGGTTCGATCTTGATGAACTTATAGTCGAGATGAAAGAGAACTCGCACGAGTTCCATCCGGGCGTTCTCACCTTGTTCAAGAACTCGGGAGACCTCATCCGCCAAGTGGCGGGGAAGGCCAAGCCGAAGACGGCCGGGACGGAATATGGCGGTAGTAAGGTCGAACAGGCCGTAGACAGCGCCATCGAAAACGAGGCAGTGGGACTTACTCGCAGACAAAGAGATCAGGAATTTAGGCATCATCTCAACGCTTGGAACAACGCCAACATTTATGCGGATATGTTTGGAATCCCAGTGGAAGACTTCAAAAACGAGATGATCCGGCGAGGCATCATAATTGAGCCAAAAAGGGCGAGAAGACCTGTCCGAGCAGGAAAAGCTAAGGAGTGATCATGGAAAACGAACAGCAGATGCAGGAAATACTCAGGGGGAGGGCGGAACTCCTCGCAGGATGGAGCAAAGCCAGAGCGTCAGTGGCCGTTCCTAAGGTTGCATCCCCGTTGGTGTTGCTGGGGCTCGAAAGACCCCCGCAAGCAATCGCCAAAGGCACGATCCGCATCCATCGGGAAGACACCAAGGAAGTCCTGTTCGAAGACCACAACGTGATCACCAGCATCAGCCGGTGGCTGTTCGCCCTCTTCATGGCGGCGGGCAGCCCGATCTCCTTGTCCCCTCCTCAGACTCAGCCCACCAGCGTTCCGGCCGTCGAACCGGGGTGGGGCGTATGGGGTCTGGCCCTGGGCGCTGGCAGCCCGGATTGGGCACCGCTGACCCAACCCGTCGAGACCGCCACGCAGACGGAAATCATCCAGCCCTTGACCCGCGTCCAGCTTTCCAGGATCAACTTCGTGTCCCAGGACAGCCAGGGCAACTGGAATCCGCTCAGCACCATTTCGACCAGCGTGGAATTCCAGACCACGGTCAATTCGACCGTCAACAACATCACTCAGCCGGTACGGGAAATGGGCCTGATCGGCGGAGGCATCGCCGACATGGGCGTCTACACTATGCTGACCGCCCCGTTCTATAACGGCGTACCGTCTTCCTATCCCACGATCCAGGCGGCTCAGCAGACGGTCATCCTGCTAAACTACCGCACCCTTCCTCCCCTACTTTTGCCTCCATCCACGAGCATCATTTTTTCGTGGATTCTGCAATTCTAACTCTTTGATTATAAATGGGTTAGTCTTATTGCTTGTTCAACTACAAAATCTTGCACTATTTCGAGATCAAGGACCCTGCTGACCGTGTTCGAGTCGCACAATTCCTCGACCATGTGATCGAAAACTTCCAGTACCACCTCACCACCTCAGCAGCTATTGGCAACAATCAGTTGGATTGGAAGGCCCGGCTGGAAACTTTCCAGAATGTAAAAATAGCTTTGCTCGGCACAGACCCCGAAGAGCTTGGTATTACGTAGTCTATGCCCGACGCTATGCTTGCCGCAGTGGACCCGGCCAACATCCCCCAACGGATGACTCGCCACCAACTTGAGTGGTGGATTCTGTTCACCATCGCAGTGGCGGGAAAGACCGCCAAGACCATAGAAAAGAAGATGAATGACTTCTTCTCGATATGCCCTAAGTCTACCAGTCCGTTTGATGCCGTGGAACAGATGGTTTGGTTGGACAAACTTGACTTTGGACTCCGTGCCGTCAAGCTCGGCAAGTACAAGCTCCTGAACAAGGGTTTCCAAGCCGCCGCCAAGCTGAACCTCCACAAACTCGAATTTGACGATCCTAGCGATGCCCTTGCCACATTGTCAGTCATTCCTGGTCTTGGTCCCAAAGGCTCTAGGATGGTTCTGATGTACGCCTTCCCGGACCACGCCGACGAATGGGTAGTGCTCGACACGCACATCCTCCGCTGGCTCCGCGAGAAAGGCATCACTGCCCCGTTGGCCACTCCTCCCGAGGGCAGGACCTATAGGCATCTCGAATCGATCTTCAAGGAAATGGCCCATCGGCGGGGAATGACCACCCGCGAACTCGATACCGAAATCTGGACCAAGTCCGCCCGCCCTTAGAGCCTCTTCAGTGGCTTGGTAACTGAAGCGCAAGTAGACTTCCTCCTTCTTGGTTAGAGGTCACAATGTACTACGAGAACGCGGGCTGCGACTACACCGAAGGCGGCAACCAAAACGTAGGCACTATCCTTGCGATCAAGCTGGGTCCGCACTACGACCTCGGCCAAGGCGTGGCCGTCACCGGATGGCGGGTGATCCTGTCCGTCACGAACATCCATGCGGATGTCCAGACCACGACTTTCTACGGGAACAGCCTGTACCAGCCGACCGGTTCTCCGTGGGGACAAGGAGCCGCAGACATCGGCTCCCTCAGCGAAGTGACCAATTTCAGCAACTTTCTCAAGCCCTATGTCGGCAAACCCAGGCTATGGGCGGAGTTGAATCAGGTTCCCTACAACCCCTCTTTCTACATCGACCGGACATACGTGCTGACGCCCCCGGAACTCGACCCTCCTACATCCGTAGCTCCCCTCGTTTTGCTGTCCAGCGGACAAGATCAGCTTAGGGGCTTCTACACGACCTTCCAAGGCAACATCGCCACCATCCCGTTGTTCAGGGGTGTCGTCAAAGTCACGGGCGGTCCTGCCGACTACCGGATCAAAATCTGAAGAAATTTCCCATAAAAATTGGTATTATCGTGGCATGAGAGATTATCTGACGCCGTCTGCCCGACGTACCCTGACGCTCTTGGCCGAGCCGGACGCCGAGCTTACCCATTGCAGAGGTCAATGGTGGATCGAGAACGACCGTCAGAGCCCTGCGGCGGGCAAGCTCCTGCTTCAGCTTTGTCTCATCCATTGCGACTATTCGGGGGGAAAGAAAGACAATTACGAGGTCTACACCATCAACGAGGAGGGTCGCCAGATTCTAAAGGACCCCGCCTACAGGCCGAAAATCATCGACGCTTTCCAGGAATGGATCAAGCGCCAGGAAGAGGAAAGACTATGAAAGCATGGACTTTAACCGAACCGTGGGCGAGCCTTGTCGTTTTCGGCGAGAAGAAGTGGGAGACCCGCAGCCGCCCGAACATCAAGATCGTCGGCGTCCGGCTGGCCATTCACGCCGCCAAGGGGTTTCCCAAGAGCGCTCTGGAGCTTTGTGAGCAGGAACCTTTCCTCACCTCTCTGGCTCGACACGAAATCGACCCGGATACGTTCGCCCTGGGAAGCGTCATCGGCTTCGTGACCGTGAGGTCCTGTCTTCCTGTAGAGAAGATCAGGAACTTCCTCACCGAGAAGGAGAAAGCCTTCGGGGACTATTCGGACGGGCGGTACTGCTTCGAGCTTGCCTACCCCGAGTTCATCGAGCCTATGCCCGCGAAGGGCGCTTTGTGCATATGGAACTGGAACCCCGACGAAAACTACAGAAACTACGAAACCGGATTGACTCATCCGGTTCCCTTTACCCCATGAGCACCCGACTGTACAAGGGCACACTGCTGGAATTCGTAGCCGGGCATGAGGCCGGTCACGTTGTCGGCTCTCTGGCCAGCGGTGGTATGCCTTATCAGTGCTGTGTCCGTTCGGCATCACAGACCGGCTCTATGGGGTTCATCAGCAGGTATCCTCAAACGCCCCGGCAGAATGCCATCGCCTCCGTGTCGGGGTGTGCCGCCGATTTTATCACCCTCGGCTCCAATGCCGCAGCAGCGGCACAGGAATTCCCTTCCAACAAGTCATATGCCACGGATTTTTTACATTTCAGTAAGCAGCCCTATTCCTTGGGCACAGCCATTGACGAGGCTTTTTTCCTCCTGGAGGAGAAGGGATCGTGGCTCGAATTGCTGTCCAGGAACCTGCAACTCTCGGATAATCTGGACAGGGTTATAGAGGCAGAGGAACTTTTTTGTCTGGCAGGCGTGGAATTCCTCGATTCAGAAAAGGTTCCCGTTCCTTGCGGCGTAGTAGTCGCGGCATGGGAAACCCCCTCGAAAGACAAGAATAGCAGCTTCTTCGCCCGCTGGAGATACGATGCCGTGAAAAAGACAGGCTTTCCTCTTCTTTAGTGAGGGAGAATCATGAGCAATCCGACCATCTTCAAATCAGCGTTCCTCAGCCGTCCGGCACCGGTAAAAAAGACGGCGGGTTTCTGGGGCACCAAATCCCACGAGGGCGACTCTGTCCACGACATCCTCGACCGCTACCGCCCCAAGGGCACCGATAGCGAACTGGGGTTTGACGAGCCTATTTCCCCTGATCAGGTTAACCGCCTTCTCGATGAGATCGGCAGGTATGACGTTAGCCTGGATTCAAAGGACGGCGGACGGGGAGATTATCCCGGCGCACAGGTTTACGTGGGCGTGGTGGTCTTCTTGGTCGAGCATGGGTCGGAGGTTCGCCCCGAGGCCCGGGCCAAGGCAACCTCGCTCGCCGAGGGGCTCCTGTCCAACAAGGCCGACCTCTCCAAATGGAGGGACCCGGAGGAACGGGCACGGTCGCTCAAAAGGGAGATCGCCCTTCTCAAGGCCGGGCCAGGTCCCAAGGAGCAGAACGCCGCCGCCCATGGCGATGCCACCGTAACCAAATCCGCCGCTGCCGCCCCACGGGCATACCCGGTCAGCAAAAAGAAGAACGGGTTTTGGTATATCGTGGGACTCCGGGGGGAGGAGGTTTCCGAGGAGGGGTCCGAGACCCCCACGATCAAGACTCCCGACACTTGGCTCAACGTCCACAAGGACGCCAAGAACCTCGATCTCGCTGAGCAGCTATACCGCGAGCTTTACGGGGAATTGCAGACCAACGACAATCTCAGGGAGGGGGACGTTTTCGACACCCCCATCGGACAGTTCGTCTGCGACGGGGTCGATGTCCTGCCCTACGACGACTTGGCCAAGAAAGTCGTCGCCGAGGTGGACGAGAGTTACCGTTGCGGCTCCTGCGCCTGCGACCAGGGAAAACACAAGAAAGAGATCGACCAGAACGGCAATTTCTATTACGGCGCATGCTCGGATCATCCCGAATGCCAAGAGTACAAGAGAGCGAGGATGTAAGTGAAAGTCCTCGTTGACAATGCGACCAGGCCCTTTCAGATGGACGCCTCCGAGAAGCAGTTGAGAGATTTTCTGAAAGACGGCGATGCCCTCGTGATAAGGTGGAATCAAGAGGGTCAACAATTCGAGGAACTGATCGATGTAGGAAAGTGGAAACCTATCAGGACAAAGGAGATGAAATGATCGAAGAGACCATCGTTCGGGAAAGAGCCAAGACCGAGGCTATCACCTTTGCCAATGAGTATTTTACGGCTCCTACCTCAGGCGACCTGTTGGTTATCGAGAATGCCATCCTCAAGGGGGTTGCCATCGCCTACGAGGTGGCCCTGGAATTGACCAAGCCGCAGCCGGACTTGCTTGAGTTTCAATATTCCGCCCCACGGACTGGTTTTACCACGATATTGGACCCGCTGTAAATTTTGATCTTAAGCGTCGTAGTTTTGGTTTTGACTTCTGCTTTAAAGCGGTTTTGCCGCTAGGACAGCCCCACTTAAAGTGGTTAAACCCATGGGGGTGACATGCCCCGCAATGATCGGCGGATCGCCGGTACCGTGGCCTACTTGCAACTGTAATCCTTGCAAGTGTCCTCAACCTCAGGTGGTTGTTCGCAAGGGGAAACCAGTTGCATCTGGTTGCCATCGGTAAAAACAAATTGTAAAATTCCTGACTTTCCGTTGTATTATACAGAGGGAGAAGTTCTCCCTGGTTACACTGGCTACACGGGTTACACAGGATATACGTCTTGGTTTCAAACCTCCGGGAGAAACAATCCTCCCGGAGGCCAAATTCAGGAAAAAGCAAAATGGTTTCGATGCCGCACATTTCGACTACAATCCAAACGAGCGGCGGAGCCTACTCAGGGTAATCATTCCCGAGTAATGGACTCCAGCCGCCAGCAGTAAGGGCGGCTTTTTTATTTATGAAAATATGCCTCAAATGCGAAAAAGAACG
>Ga0209039_10004423_pt1 | contig 10290 bp, 7 predicted proteins | sample BogFormECP12_OM1_FD_188238 | JGI IMG/M metagenome (GOLD analysis project Ga0209039, IMG submission 188238) | Bog forest soil microbial communities from Calvert Island, British Columbia, Canada - ECP12_OM1 (SPAdes) (version 2) | ecosystem: Environmental > Aquatic > Freshwater > Wetlands > Bog ... | reverse complement strand
TCCGATTCGCCCTGATAAGGAGTCATGGCGCCACTCTGGGCGCAAGCCACTGCTGCCGCGCCCATCAAAAAGGATAAAAGAACGGCTCTCGCCGCCAACCCGGAACCAATTGCTTCACGAAACCAACGCGATGCTTTCAAGGTGTCCTCCAGACAATCACATCCCTACATAGTATTGAACCCCGAAGCTCGCGAAAAGTTGTATGGAATGGTTCAAAGAGTTGCGCGCGATTATCGTAGAATTCAGTAGTTGCATTGCGTTGCCCGGATGGCGAAACTGGCAGACGCACGGGACTTAAAATCCCGAGGGGCGAAAGCTCCGTGACGGTTCGATTCCGTCTCCGGGCACCATCAAAGTCTGGTTGCTTTACCCTCTGCACTCAATAGACTTCAGACCTTGCCGCCCGCGTCATCAGTTCTTCGATGGCCTGGTGCGCCGACTTGCCGTTTTCCAGGATGGCGAACATCTGTTCGGTGATGGGCATCTCGACGTTTTTCTTGCGGGCTAAACCAACCGCGGCTTTGGTGGTGAAAAGCCCTTCCGCGACCGCACCGTGCATGTCAGCGATGATGTCGGGCAGTTTGCGGCCTTTGCCGAGTTCGACGCCGACGCTGCGGTTGCGTGAGAGATCTCCGGTGCAGGTTAGAACCAGATCGCCCAGCCCGGCGAGTCCAGCCATGGTATCGAGGCGGCCACCACAGGCCACGACCAGGCGCGCCACTTCGGCGAGACCGCGCGTGATCAGCGCCGCTACCGAATTGTGGCCGAGGCCCAGGCCAGCGCAGACGCCGGCGGCGATGGCGATAATGTTCTTCAACGCACCGCCTAACTCCACGCCAATCACGTCGTCGTTGGTATAGACGCGAAAGCGGGAATCGTTGAAGGCTTGCTGCACGGCGCGTGTCACTTCTCCGTCGACCGATGCCACGGTCACAGCCGTCGGATCGCCCCGCGCTACCTCCTTGGCAAAAGACGGGCCACTCAGCGCTGCCACGCGAGCGGTGAACTTGCGGCTTCGCAAGACGTCGCCAATTACTTCCGTCATGCGCAACAGAGTCCCGTCTTCAAGCCCTTTGGTGCAGCTGACGAAAAGTATCTCCGGGCGGAGCGCCGGCGCCATGCGTTCGAATAGAGCTCGACAATGCTGCGAGGGCATCACGCTGACCACGATCTCCGCGGCGTCGAGCGCGAGGTTCAGATCGCTGGTCGCTTCGACCGATTCCGGCAGGATGAACCCCGGCAGGAAGCGTTCATTGATTCGGCTTTTTGCGATGCTCTCGCAAACTTCCAGTTCGTTGGCCCAGAGCCGGACATGGTGCCGGACACTGTGCGGGACATGGTCTGTCCCTTTGCGTCCCAGGACGATTGCCAGGCCGGTGCCCCAGGCGCCTGCTCCGATGATGGCAATGCGGCTCATCTGCGGGTTGCTCCTGACGTTTCTGACTTTGTTCCTGACCTTGTTCCTAACTTCGATTCCGTTCCATTGGCGAGACGGCCGATGTTTTGGCGGTGCTTCCAGATAACGAGCGCCGAAACCAGGGCGATCAAAACCAGTTGCCGCGAGTCCGCGTATTCGTGGAAGGCCCAGGCCAGCAAAGGAAAAGCCGCCGCCACAGCGACGGAGCCGAGCGAGACGTAACGGAAGGCGACTGCGATGAGCAAGAACAGGACCACCATCGACAAAATGGATTTCGGGGTGAGCAGGATAAAAGCGCCAAGGCTGGTGGCAACGCCCTTGCCGCCGCGAAATTTGAGCCAGACAGGGAACAGATGGCCGAGCACGGCGAAGAACGCTGCCGTGGTCATGATGAGCTGCTGATGCGGTCCGCCGAACAGCACCCGCGCCACTAGAACCGCAGCCAGACCTTTGGCGGCGTCGAGAAGCAAAGTCGCAACCCCAAGCGCCGGCGACTTGCGAGCCACGTTCGTCGCGCCAATGTTGCCGCTGCCGCTCGCGCGCACATCCTCACCCTTGAGAATCCGCACCAGCAGATAACCAAACGGGATGGACCCCAGCAGGTAGCTCACGGCGGCGGTGATGAGGTAGGGACTCATGTTCGTCTATCTAGAAGCTATCTCATAAATCGGTTTTGGGTAGGGCACGGCTCCAGCCGTGCCGCCAAGAACCAATAAAGACGCGGGCTTTAGCCCCGGAGGGAGCCAGCGGCTTACTCCTTAGCCCATCAAGAGATCGCTTCTAATGTTCATCGGACTATTCCGCTGTGTTGGCGCGTGGCCGCAGTGGAAACCGTTGCAACTTCGTGTACTTCGATCCTCCCGGTGAAAGCTGGCTCTGATAGAGAATAAACTCGCGGGCCGTCATTGTGCCGAAATCAAGCTCGGACGTCGCGGCAAGCCGCTTTTCGAGCACTGCAAACATTGCGTTGGGGCCGTCGCCCTTGCGCCTCTTCGGCGATCCCGCTCTGCCGCCACGCGCCAGAGTCAGATGCGGACTGAAGGGCCGGTCCTCGCGCGGAATGCCGAGTTCGGCGACGGCCACATCGATTCTCCCGGCCAGTTCGGCTAGTTCCGGACCGGCGTGAATCCCGATCCAGAATACCCGCGGAGCCTTTGCGGTAGGGAAGAATCCGTATCCGCCAGAGCGAATTGCGAACGCGCTGCTTTCAACTCGCCGCAAACGTTCGGTGATGGCCTCGACCCGCTCTGGCGCTTGTTCTCCGATGAACTTCAACGTAATGTGCAGTGACTCCGGCCGCACCCAGCGGGCATGGGGCGCAAAACTCTCGACGCCTTCGAGGAAGCGCGAGATCCGCGCGCGGACTTCAGGGTCGAGATCGATGCCGATGAATATTCGCATCTTTCTGGTTGTGTGGTGACGGGCCTCTGGCCCGTCCACGGGGCGGGGCCCCGTCACTACACCATTAATATAGGCGCCTTACAACAGCGCCCTGCGGATCATTTCCAATGCCTGCTGCGTTGCGAACTGGCGGATGCGCTTGCGGTCGCCGGGGAAATTACGCTCAACGACCTGAGTGCCTTCTTCTCCCGCGAGTGCGATGTAAACCAGGCCCACGGGCTTCTGCTCGGTTCCACCGCTCGGGCCGGCGACTCCGGTGATTCCGACTCCGTAGCTCGCGAGGCAGCGTTTGCGAATGCCTTCGGCCATCGACGCCGCCACTTCGCGGCTCACGGCTCCGTGCTGGTCGATCAGGGCTTTAGGAACATTGGCGAATTGAGTTTTCAGTTCGTTCGAGTAAACTACGGCGCCGCCTAGAAAATAGCGCGAGCTCCCGCTGAGCGAAGTGATGCGCTCGGCCAGCAAGCCACCGGTACAAGATTCGGCCACAGCCAGCGTCATACTGCGCATCTGCAGCAAATAGCTGACGATCTGCTCGATGGTTTCACCTTTGCGAGAGAAGATGGCGTCGCCAAGTTCGTCCTCGATTTTCTCAACGAGCTCTTCGACGCGCGCCTCGGCCTCCGCTTGCGAATCCTTGCGGCAGCGCAGGTGGAGCTGAATCTCGCCTGCGCCCGCCAGGATGGTGGTCTCGATGTCGGCATAAGTTTTGTGGATGGGCGCGACCCGCGCGTCCACTTGCGATTCTGGCATCATCGCCATCTTGAGCGTGCGAGTGGCGATGTGCTGGGGCGGGATCCGGGCGCGCAGCCGCGGGATGCATTCCGTTTCGAACAGCGCCTTGAGTTCGTAGGGAGGGCCGGGGAGCAGCATCAGGAGCCGTTCCTGGCCGTCATACTTTCCGCCGATCCACTGGCCGGGCGCGGTGCCGAGGGAATTCGGCAACACGGTGGCGCTGGTCAGAATGTCGGCCTGCTTGGCATTGTTGGCGGACATCTTCATGCCGCGCTTGGCGAAGCGCTCTTCGAGTTTCGCGATGATCTGGGGATCGCGTTGCAGTTTCAAACCCAGCGCGTCGGCCACCGCTTCGCGCGTCAAGTCGTCTTCCGTGGGGCCGAGGCCGCCCATGAAAATGATGATGTCGGAACGCCGCATGGCGAGTTTGGCGGCCGCGGTCAGTCCTTCGCGGTCGTCGCCCACAATGCACTTGAAGCGCACTTCAACGCCCAGTTCATTCAGTTTTTCGGTGAGGTAGAGCGAGTTGGTGTCCTGACGATGGGGAGTGAGCAACTCAGACCCAACTGCGATGATCTCGGCGTTCACGGGTAAAAGTGTAAATGATGGAGGAGATGCGGTCGCCTTTATTAGTTGTCATCTTTATCAGTTGTCATCCTGAGCGAAGCGAAGGACCTATGTATTCCGGCGCTACGAGCAAATGCGCAAGTCTTTCCCCTTCGGCTCCGCTCAGGGTCAAGATGACCGGCCATATTCGTGGTGCCAAGATCAGGGGCACGGTAATGAACTCAAGCCTGCCCCGAGTACGGGTCGCGGAGATAACCTTCCAGGGCGAAGTCTTCGCCGAAGCGGTGCAACTCGAAGCGCTGCACGCACTGTGCCCTCCCGTGCAAAGATTCCCCGGCGATGAAGGGAACCGCCCCCTCGCCAAAAATCTTAGGCGCGTAGTAGAGGAACACCTTGTCCACCTCGCCCGACGCCAGCGCCGCCCCGTTCACCAGCGCTCCGCCTTCGATCAGCAGGCTGGCGATCTCCAGTTCTCCCAGGCAACGGACAATCGCCGCGAAATCGGGCGGTCCCTCCACGTTTGCCGAAAATATTTGTTGCACGCGAATCCCCTTCGTTTCCAGCGCCCGCCTGGTCTGTTCCTCGGCGCTGGAGCACAGCACCAGAACATCGTTCTCAGCGGTCTGGATCACTCGCGATTCAGGCGGAATGCGCAAGTAAGAATCCAGGATCACGCGCAGCAGCTTGCGCCGCCGCGGCAGGCCGCTGCGGTCGGTCAGCAGCGGATCGTCCGCCATCACCGTGCCCACCCCAGCCAGGATCGCGTCATTTTGATGGCGCAGTTGCTGCACATGCGCGCGCGCCACCTCGCCTGTGATCCAGTGGTATCCGCTGCGCGCGCCCTCCGACGCAGGCGTAGCCGAGCCAGATTCCGAACTATGCCCCGTGTCCGGTTTCCGGACGTCGGCGATTTTTCCATCGAGGGTCATCGCCGATTTCAGCGTGACCAGCGGTTTGCCAAGCCGGATGTACTTGGCAAAACTTTCATTCAGCTTCTTCGCTTCCGCCTCGAATAGGCCAACCTCCACTTTGATCCCTGATGCGCGGAGCTTCGCAAATCCTTGACCCGCCACTTGTGGATTGGGATCTTCCATGGAGCAGAGCACGCGGCGGATTTCGGCCGCGATCACGGCATCGGCACACGGCCCGGTTCGCCCTTGATGGGAACATGGTTCCAGGTTCAGATAGAGAGTTCCGCCGCGTGCCGCGGTGCCCGCTTGCTCCAGCGCGAGAACTTCGGCGTGCTTGACGCCGTCGTACGTGTGCGTGCCCGCCCCAACTTCGCGGCCCGACGCGTCCACCACGACCGCGCCCACCGCCGGATTGGGCGACACCAGCCCTACGCCAGTTCGCGCTAGCTCAACCGCCCTCCGCATGTGTTGTTCGTCGATGGTCATCAGATCAGAGAGAATATTTCATCGCGTAAGGCTAAATCCACCACGGAGACACAGAGACACGGAGAAGAATTGGTCATCCGATTCGAGGCGGAAATGACCGACCCTCCTCGTCCTCCTCGTCCTCGACCAGCGCGACGGCTCCGGATCGACTCTGGGGGCCGCGCCTGTTGGGCGAACGCACTCCGGCGAATGGATCTTCAGGCTCAGGCTCGGGCTCAGGCTTGCGCCCGAATAGCCGTTTCAGTCGAGCGAGCAGCCGCTGCAACGCTGAGTGAGAATGGGGCCCTTTTGTCATGATCTGCCTTTCCTCCGTGTCTCCGTGCCTCCGTGGTGGACTTGCTCTCTTACTCGAAGCGTTCCGCGCGCAGGCTGACTCCTTCCGTCACGCAAACAGCGACTCCACAAATTCCTTGGCATCGAACGGTAACAAATCCCCCGCCTTTTCGCCCACTCCTACATAGCGGACCGGCAGTCCCAACTCCCGCGAGATTGCGACCACGACGCCGCCTTTGGCCGTGCCATCGAGCTTGGTCAGTACAATTCCCGTGACTCCGGACGATTGCGTGAACTGCCGCGCCTGCTGCAATCCATTCTGACCGGTCGTGGCATCCATCACCAGCAAAGTCTCGTGCGGCGCGCCCGGCACGATGCGTTGTGCGGTACGCGTCATCTTTTCGAGCTCGAGCATCAGGTTTTGCTTGGTGTGCAGCCGCCCGGCGGTATCGACGATCACGTAATCGATGTTGCGCGCCGTTGCCGACTGCAGCGCGTCGAACAACACGGCGGATGGATCGCCGCCGGCTTTCGTCTTGATCACTTCCGTTCCCGTGCGCTGCCCCCAAATTTCGAGTTGCTCGATCGCCGCCGCGCGGAACGTATCCGCCGCGCACAAAAGCACCGTCTTTCCTTGCGCGCGAAACACCTGCGCTAACTTTCCGATCGTCGTCGTCTTGCCCGTGCCGTTCACGCCCACCACGATGATCACCTCCGGCGTGCCGTCCACCTTGGTCACGGGCCGTGCACCGGTCGACGTCAGAATCGCCAGCAGTTCTTCTTTCAGCAGCCGTTTAAGTTCATTCACATCCTTGATCTGCTTCCGATCCGCCTTGTCGCGCAGCTTTTCCAGAACCTCATGGGTGGTGGTGGTGCCGAGGTCGGCGCCAATCAGCGTGGCTTCCAGATCGTCCAGCGTGGAGCGGTCGATCTCCTTGCCGATGGAGACGACATCCTCGATGCGCTCGGCCAGGTTCTCGCGGGTGCGCGAGACGGCCTCCTTCATGCGCTCAATAAAACTTGGTTTCTGTTCTTCGTCCAGACTGCCAAAAAGGGTTTGAATCATGAGGTGTCCGAGAACGATTATAGGAGAATCCACCGGAGGGAATTGGTAATTGTGTAAGGGCCGTCGTTGGTCGTTGGTCGCTAGTCGTTGGCAAGCCTTTGACTCGTGATTGCTTACAGTCTGCCGAAGCGAACGACGAACAGCGAACGACCAGCGACTAGCGACCAACGACTGCCTCTTACCAAATTACCAATTTGTCTCAGGTCCGCGTGATTTCGACGGTGAGAGGATCGACGGGTTGAAGGGGAGGGTGGAGCGGCGCCGCAGCGGGTACAGCCGATTCCAGCGGGATCATCTGCGCCAGCGACTTCTGAATACGAATGTCTCCCCGGTAAAACACCGCCATGAGCGCGGTCACCGCCTTGGGGTCAAGGCGCTGTCCCGAAAGATTCTCAATGATGCGCAGGGCTTCCATCGGATCGTGCGCCTGCTGATAAGGGCGGCTCGTGGTCAAGGCGTCAAAGGTGTCGGCGACCGCAATCACGCGCGCCAGCAGCGGAATCTCGTCGCCTTTTAGACCGTAAGGATATCCGCGCCCGTTGAGCGCCTCATGATGCAGTTCGATTCCGGGCAGCATCTCGCGCAACTGCGGCACCGGACGCAGAATGTTCGCGCCCTTGGTGGTGTGCGTCTTCATGATTTCGAATTCTTCCGGAGTCAGAGCGCCCGGTTTTTTCAGGATGCGGTCTTCGATGCCGATTTTTCCGACATCGTGCAGTTGCGCCGACACGCGCAGGATTTCCAGAAATTCCGGGTTCAGCCCCATCTCTTTCGCGATCATCAGCGAGTATTTCGTAACGCGGTCGGAATGGCCGCGCGTGTACGGGTCTTTTTCGTCGACGGCGCCGGCCAGCATCTGGATCGACCCCATGAACAGGTTCTTGTTTTCATCCGCGGCGCGCTTCAGGTCCTCGACGAACTGTTCCAGTTCATCCGACATGGTGTTGAACGTCGTCGCCAGTTCGCCGATCTCGGTGCGCGTTTTCAGGTGCACGCGCTGGGAAAAGTCACCGCGTGCAATCGCCCGGCTGGACTGCGCCAGCACTTGCAGCGGGCTGGTGATCCGCCGCGCCGAGAAAATACTCAGGCCCACACTCACAAACACCGCCAGCCACGCCAATAAGCGGCCGGTGCGCTGCATCTCGTAGATTCCGCGATACGCATCTTCGCGCGGTTTCTGCACCACTACCGCCCAATCCAGCGAAGTCACCGGACTGTATGTTCCCAGCATCTCAGTCCTGTCTTTCCCATCGCTAAGCGTGAATTCGCGGGTCGCCGCCAACTGGGCTTTCGCGCCTTCATCGACAAAGCTGCGGACGATCTCGAAGTGGCTCATGTCCTGTCCGGTGGCATATTGCGCAGTCGCCGCTGCCACCAGCCTTCCCTGGCTGTCCACGACGTACGGCATCAACCCGGTCAGACTGACTTGCTGCAGCCGGCGGATCAGGTAGTCCATATCGACCACGGACCCGATCATCCCGAGAAAACGTTTGTCATACATGATCGGCGAGCTGACCAACATGACGGTGCGTGCGGATTTCCCGCTGCCCACCATCAACGGCTGCCCGCTGTAGACGCGTCCTTCGCGGGCGGCTTGATAGGCGCGCTCCAGTTCCCGCTGCAGAAAGGCGTCGGGCTCAATACGCCCGGCGGAAACTCCTTTGGCATCGGCATTCAGCAGCGTGGCATACGCAATGTCGTTCGACGACGAAACAAAATTCTCGAGCATGGCCCGAAGCTCCGGCGTCAGAAGTTTCTGAGCATTAAGGTCGTTCCCGCTCGGACTGGCCAGCATCATTACCTGAATCGACGATGACAAATTGGCCAGCATCATGTGCAACGCTTCCTGGTGCTGGGAAATATCGTCGGCCAGCGAACGCGTGACCGTGTTCTGCAGCAGCATTTCGTTGGTCTTGAGGCGCTCCCGGTTCATGGTCTCGATCTGCGCCGAGTAGAAGTACATGGGGAGGACACTGATCGCCAACAGCACGCCCAGGATGACGTACAGCAGCGGAACGCGCGCGGGAATGGGAAGCTTCAAGGGCAAAAGGCAATCCTGTCGGCCCAAGCGCGGGGATGAGCTGGTCCGTCCTGTATCCATTCTAAGTTGGTTTCGAGTGATGACCTCAGGTGCTTAAAGTACAGCTCACCGTTACCGAAGTACTCACACCGCTGGTGACTACGGTCTGGCAGTTCGCAGTTCTCAGGAAAGCGTGTTTCATAAGTGGTTCTGGGTAGGCTTTGGGAAGGGCACGACTTCAGCCGTGCCATTCAAGGCCTGAAAGAGTGCGGGCTTTAGCCCCTGAGGGACGTGCCTTCCGGGCTGAAAGGCATTTATGAAAGCAGCTCTGGTCCCGGCGCTTCTCACTGAGCACTGAGAACTGCTCTTGTGCCGGTCTATAATTGAGTCAGTCGGCCCGGGGTGCTGCATGCGGTCCTTCCACGGTTGCTCCGTTTGTTATAGGCTCTTGGCGATACTTCTGGTCTTTTCCTCGTGGACACGCGCTGAGAATACCGCTCCCCCAAGGATTTCCAAGGAAACCCGCGAAGAAATTGTCCACGCCTTCAATGCAGAACTGGTTTACATCCGCACGAATTTTCCGATGGGGAAGACTGGACTGAAACTCAGAAATGGAACCGTAACCCCCAGTGGTCCGGAACTGCAACATTTGATGGCGCTCTGGGGCCCGGCCGCGAAACCCGGCGATCGCGCGCGCATCAGCGATGTCGTCATCAAGGACGACCACATTCGCTTTGAGATCAACGGCGGACCGATCAAGAAGCAGAAGTGGTATCAGCACATCCAGATTTCAGGGGCGAGCTCATCGGTGCCGATTGCGCCGTCAGATTCGTCCGCGAATGCCCGCGGCTCTTTTGTGGATCTCTACTTCGACAACTATGTTCCGGAGATGACCGGGCCCGAGCTAAAGCAGTTGCTGCGTCCGGTGTTTGATTTCGATGCCAAGTCCGCGCTCGAGGCCTACCTGGAAACCGTTTCTCCCCAGGTCAAAGATGCCATCAAAAATCACCACGTGCTGGTGGGAATGAATCACGAAATGGTGATCTATGCCAAGGGCCGTCCGCCAAAGAAAGTGCGCGAGACTGCCAACGAAGTTGAGTACGAAGAATGGATCTACGGCACGCCTCCCGAGGACGTGGATTTTGTGCGCTTCGTGGGCGACGAAGTGGTGCGGGTCGAGACTATGAAGGTGGATGGCCAGAAAATCGTGCGCGTCGAAAAAGAAGTCGATCTGGGCGCTCCGACCGTTGCCAAGAAACAGGAAGGCCGCCCGGCGAACGCGCCGACGTTGCGGCGTCCCGGAGAAGAGATGCCGGAGTCGAATCCTGCCAACCCTTCCAGAACGCCACCGATGGGCGCGCCGCAACCGACCGGCCCCGGTTCAGACCCAGGCCCCAACTGGGCTAAGATCATT
>Ga0209039_10004422_pt1 | contig 10291 bp, 9 predicted proteins | sample BogFormECP12_OM1_FD_188238 | JGI IMG/M metagenome (GOLD analysis project Ga0209039, IMG submission 188238) | Bog forest soil microbial communities from Calvert Island, British Columbia, Canada - ECP12_OM1 (SPAdes) (version 2) | ecosystem: Environmental > Aquatic > Freshwater > Wetlands > Bog ... | reverse complement strand
TCTGTGTCTCTGTGATACCCGACAGGAGGAAATGGGTATTTGAATAGGAAAAATGAGGGGGATCTCACCCATGCAATATAGGCTAAATTTTCAAATAATATCCATCCCAAAAGCGCGGAAGCGTCAAATAACATTTATTTGAAGTTCTTCTCGAACCGCTCCATCGACTCATGTAGGCCTTTGATCTCGAGTGCGTTGGTAAGGTCGCCACGGGTGCGCTCGATGAGGGAACGCGCTACGTCCGTCTTTTTTCTCAGGCCATGCATGATGGCGTCCGGATAATCGAAAGACATCATCTCGGTATAGTACTCGTCCATGATGTCCAGGTATTTTTCGCCCTCTTCCGGCCGGCCCTTCCGGATGAGGTCCAGGATGTGCCGCCTCAATTCGCCCGTGGCGTCGCCTACGCCTTTTAGATATGCCGTATTCTCGATGGCGAGATCCCTGGGCGTCGGCAAAGCCAGGCCACGCAGCACCGAATAAAGAATGGAGACTTCGGCGAACTCCGCCTGGGAATCCTCCACGTAGCCCGAATAATAGATGGAGGGGAATTCTGCCAGCGAATCATGAAGAAAAATGACGATCTCCTTCGTTTCTTTCATGAGGCTTTCCGCCTGCTCCCACTCTTCGCGGTGGATCGCCTTGATGGAATCCCCCGAGTTCCGGGTGATCTTCCTCGAAGCCGCGAGCGCGCTCTCCCTCGCGTTGTCCATTTTATCAAAGCGGGACCTGATATCGTCACAAATATCCTTCATGCTTTCCATGTCATACCATCCGCTCAATAATAGGACGAGCTACGGCTTTATTGTTGCGGGAAGAAAAAGAAAAAGAAAATGGTGTCCCTTAAGTCACTTTGCTTTGGTCGAAGGTAGCGGCTTTGAGAACGGGGCGGGGGCGTCGGGCGGACGAGGAAATACCTGACCATTGACCAGTCCGGGACCCTTTCCCGCATATCTTCTATAGTCGTTCAAAGGTACTGCCCCCGAAGTCCCGTAAGACCCGCCTCTCATCACTTGCATGCCCTTCATTTCGGGCAGCGTAATGAGGTGCTTCACCGTCGGGGCCGGGGCCTTATATCCGGGCTCCCCCGGGAATCTTGGAGTATACCCGCCTGGCGGCGGAGTAGGCGACGCGGAGACCAACGCGGTCGGAGCCAGAGTCGGCGTCGGCTGCGCGCCCTTTGTAGGCTTTACCGTTACTTTAGCCGTGGGCTTCACAGTCGCTTTAACCGTTGGTTTCGGTGACGTGGCCAAAATTCCTTTCCCGGGTGTCTTTACCTGAAGATGCTTGACTTTCGGTGTTGCCCTCACCGTGGGCGTTTTTGACGCTGTCGGGCTCTTGTGGGCCAGAAGATCCTGGCCCTGGACCGCCGAACTTCCTATCAGCCCCACCAGAAGGGCTGCCACTAATAATACTATGATCGATTGCACAATTCTCATGCTGGAATCATCCCCCAATTTGCAGATTATAAAAAAAAGTCCTAATTTATAAGTGTATGTCGATATAATGTAACCGGCTTTGACGTTATCATGCGAAAAAAGCGCTTATGCATGCCCTTTTTATGGGAACGTCGACTATCATAAGTCCTAACTAGCCTCGATGCTTTTCTCATAAACCAAAGTTAAAGGATCGCTTTTACTTTGCCGTCTTTACTTAATAGGGCCACCCTGCTTAATTCGACGTCCGAGGCCATCCTGTATCCGGATGCATCCGCCACTTTTTTGGCGAATTCCAGGACTTCGTTATGCGTTGGCATTGCCTCCCGGGGGAGCCGGTTCCTGCTGTAGCCCAGGTGCATGTATGCCTTCACTTCGACGTAGTCGGGCCTGGCCTTTTTTATGAGCGCCGCATAGCCTTCAGGGTCCTTCATGTTGATGCCCTTGACCAGCGTGAGCCTCAGCGCCCTGCGAGAGTCTCGCTGGCCTAAAACTTCCAGAGAATCGTTGACCCGGTCCCAGAGGTCGACCACCGGGTTACAGGCCTGCATATACGTCTCCCGGTCCGGGGCATCCAGCGACATATAGAGTTGGCTGGGGGTGACTTTCTCCAGGACATCGGGGCGGGTGCCGTTGGTGACGATGAAGGTAGACATGCCGAGGCCGCTTAGCTTGCCGACCAATTCGCCCAGATAGGGATAAAGCGTGGGCTCGCCCACTAAAGATATGGCCGCGTGCTTCGGCTCGAAAGAGGCCTTCCACCGGGCCTTATCCGTTTCCGGTATGCCGCCATAGCCGGTGACGAACCGGCGCTGCTCCTTGAGACAGCCTTCGATGATGGTATCGGGGCTATCCCATTCTTTTACGGTGAACGGCTCCTCGACGGGCCTCCAGCAATGCAGGCAGCGCTGGTTACAGGCAATGCAGGGCGTCATCTGCATGCAAAGATAGGAGTTGATATCATAAAAATGAGACTTATAGCATGCCCCTTGCGCCTTGAGCGAGCGGCCCAGCCATAGACAGGGCTTAATGGCACTGTGATTTCCGACGATGTGGTACCCTTGCTTTTTCAATAGCTCGACGAGAGGCAAATGCTGCTCCTAAATTTTTAACGTAGCCCTGATGAAGCCGATGACTTCCTTCGTCGTCAGGACTATGATAAGGGTTTCAAGTATCACTAACGTATAAAAATTTAGTCCTATGCTGAAGGGGAGAGCGATGAGCGTCGAGACGATGATCAGGATGACGATGCTGATGCCAAACGCTACCATGATCTTTTCCACGATCTCGAGCTTCCGGTCCCAGCCTAACGTCCTCATGATGTTAAAGCCGGGAACTATGAGCAGGTAGAGAATGGCCGCGAAGAACGCAAGCCAGTCTAGCGAACTGATTTCCATATTTTTTACCTCTATGGGCGGGGTATTGCCCAGCAACTGGTATATCTTTACGCCGTCCTTGTCATATACGGGCGTGAAATACGTCGTGTCCCCCAGCGCAGCCACGAACGGATGCGAGGACTCTCTCTCGCCGACGAACACATAGTCCACGTGGAACATCGACAGCCGGTTATATACCTCGGTCGGATCGGTCAGGCTCATTATGTAGTATGCGCTTTCCTGTAAGTCCACATTGTGGTACTGTGTCGTATATATTTCGCCCGAATACGCGACGTCCCGCCCGGTGACCACCGGCACTCGGGGGAAAAAGCCCGGCTCCTCGTAGATGATGGCGTTCGTCGGGGTATTGTCCTTGATCCATAAAAGGGCGTTGTATTCGGCGGTCGTGGCGTGGACGTACGTCGATTCGTTGTAGTACCCGATCATGATGACCGTGGAGGGCACCATTAAAAGTATGGCGACAATGGCGGCAACTTTCAGCCAGGTCCTGCCCGAGAAGAGCCACCGGGAAAGGACCAGCCCGGCGAACAGCGAGACGGGCAGTGCCATATACACTAAAAACCTGTAGGTGTTCACGGTGGCGGGCAATTCAAGCACGTTCAGGAATACGAAGTTGAGCCCGGCGAAAATCGTCAGCAGGCCGCTGTCCTCGTTTTTCCTCTGAAGGTACATGCCGTAGACGGCGAAGGGCACGAGCAATCCGATGGAGAGCAGCAGCGTGAGCGGCACGTCCGGGTTATGGCCGAGGATGACCTGGGACGCGTTGCCCTCCTGGAGAATGGATAGCTGGTAAAATGATGCAATGGCGGCCAAAGCCAGGGGTATGGCGGCGGCGACCAGGGTATCGAACCGCTTCTTCCAGATGAGGTACAGGAACAGGATGCCCATGGCCGCAAAGACCGGGAAGGCCGTGATCATGTGGAACATGACGAGCGAAGCGAGGACAATGCCGGCGACGATAGAATAAGCGACCGACTTTGTTTTTACGGCGATCAGGTAAGTGAAAAAGCCGAAGACCATGGCCAGCAGCCCGAACGTCTGCGTTTGCGGCAGGAAAAAGTAAAGGGACGTCGGGTCATATTTTAAGCCCATGACGCCTTGCCAGTCATAGACCAGGATCTTGAAGACGTCCGGCTGCGCGATATTTTGGAAGTACACCTGGTAAAGTATGTATGCCCAGGAAAAGCCCGAGGCCGCCACGTACATAAAGGCGGCGATGAGCGCGTCCCGCTCCGACTTGAACAATAAATAAGCGAGCAGAAAGGCGTCCACGAAGATGAGGGCCGAGACGAGCGGGACGATGATCTGCATGATGACGAACAGGTCCACGCCCGTCAATATGCCAAGCTCCCCCAGGAGCAGGTGCATGAACCAGTTATAGACGATGTCGTAGCCCGGCAGGTACGGGTCTTCGGGCGGTATGCTTGGCGCCGTTATGTAACGCTGCGCGATGGAGAGGTGAAAGTTCAGGTCCGATGCATGGGTGATGCTGCATACGAGGCCGTCGGGCGTGATGGTAAAGGTCTTGAGCGTAATGTAAAGGACGATAACAAAGACCAGCAGGGCGAAGGCGAGAACGGGCCATTGCAGCCGGGTTTTCACGAGCTCGACGCCCGAGTTATGATGATATTTATAGGCCGCTATCGTGATGACCAGCAAACCAAGCAAAAACGCGCCCGCATGCCATATGCCGGAAAAATATGCGAGGAGTACCACCACGGGAAAAAGCAGTATCGAAATGGTAAAAGAATATCCGACGAGTTCAACTGAATCAAATCGTTCTTTCAGGGCCACGAGAATGGCGAACCCGGGGACGGATAAAAGGAGAGCGAGCCGAAGCGGCCCGAGCGGGAGCATCATCAGGAAGCCGGCCAGGGCTAAAAACAGCCAGTACCCCCTTTTCATGGCTTCACCTTGAGCACGTCCAGGTCGAATGCCGACAGGAGTGCATACATGCCGAAGCCAGCCAGGATGATGGCTATCTGCACGAAGAAAGTAAGATAGCGGTCCATGAAGTTCGGGAAGATCAGGAACTTATTGCCGAAAAGCAGCTTATCGTTGAACGTGAGCATCAATGTGGCGATGGTCCACGCGATGATCAACAAGGCAGAGTCGCGCGATATGCTCAAGCCATATTCCTTATTATCCGGAATAGCTTTTTGCGAGCTCTGCCAGCGCATGCATACAAAAAGAATGCCGATGACAAAGAAGAAGAGCACGAAGACGCCCGTCCTTAAAAATAGAGGCAGATCCACCTGATTCCCTTCGTGGTTCACCACCTGTGCTATACCCAGTATATCGAGCGTGCCCATGGTGTACATCAGCCAGAGCCCATACGTCAGGCAGGCTACAATGATAGGGGCAAGACATCCAAGCACCGTACGAATAGGTCCCATATAATTTTCGCGGTCCTGCCGATCCTTATAAAATGACCACGCTGCTACTATGAGCTGGAAAAGCAGGTACAAACCGATGACCGAGACCAGGACGAGCAATGTCATCTGGTGCGTAAGGGCCGTAATAAGGGCTCCCACGGCCGCGATCAGCCAGTTTTTCTGCAGGACGAAATAGAGCGTGAAGGGCACCATGAACAGCCCGAGTACTTCCGGGAGAGGGCGAATGGTGTAGATCGTGATATCCGGCGACATGAGGAAGAAGAAAGCCGTGAAAAGGCCGACATACAGGTTATTGCTCAGGCGGTACGCCACCGTGAACATGACCAGTATAATGAATACCGAGAGAAGGATGGTCATCAGCCCGGACATGACCATGGGGTCGATGCCCGTGGCCACCGACATGGACACGATCAGGAGTCGATAGGCGGGCACATAGAAGTTGGGGAAGCCCCCGCCGTAGGAGATCTCGGTCTGCGGGTAGTAGCCTGTCTGGATGGTCTCCCGCTCGACGCCGACGTGGTACATGGTATTGCCGTACGTCGGTATGATAAAGTTGTTGATGACGTCCCCGCGATACCAGAGCGCAACGCATATGATGAGTATGAGCGTCGCCATGAACCAGTATTTTTTTATGAACGCCAATGCCCTGTCATCGATCAGCTCGCTCATGTCAGCACCTTGTAAATTTGAACGTCCGGGTTCGCATATTGAAGCTGGAAGTACTGGGTATCATTGAATTTATCGTGGTCGCCATAGACCCAGTCGTACCCTGAGAACGTGTCCCTGTTGGGCAGCCAGACCCACTGGCAGTGGTCCTCGACGGACAGATTGTAAGCCACCTGTGGATCGCTCGTTGTATAAATTGTATTAGTATCTCCCATGACCTTTACGGGGTCGGGTGCGTTCGCCCAGTCACCGCCCACCGTGGATACGCGATCGGTCATGCCCATGATCAATTCTGCGCCGAAGATGTCGGCCACAAACTTATCCGACTTATTCGTATTGGCGATGACCCATGCGGTCGCGTTCATCTCGCCCTGGGTGACGACGCGACCATACCATGCATCGGCGTTAGCCTTGACCTCGGGAAAAAGATACGTGCTCGTCGTACCGGGAATACTTAAAGACCAGCCCATGAAATATGAGGAATAGATGAGTAAGATGAACATCAGTATAACAAGGGCATGTTTTGCGTAGTCGACAATTCCTGCCATATCAAGCTTTAATTACCGCCGTTTTAAATAATATAGTTTATCCCGCGGTATTCGTTTTTTAACAGGCGCTTGCCCTATAAAAGTATGCTCCCACGGCATATCACCCAAAGGTGAGCGGTTTTCCCGGCGCTTGCCTGCAAAAAGATTATTAACCTGGCACCGCATAATCAAAGCCGTGTACCTGTTCGGCGTCGTCGGGATATTATTTCTCGCTTTAACGGCCGTCTTCGGTTTCTCGGTGCTAAGGGCGCTAAAGCTGCCATTAAAAGAAATTGAGCTGATGGTAGCGGCCCCCATCGTCGGCACCATCGCCGCCGCCTGGCTCTGCCTCATACCGGCCGTCCTGGCGGAAAGCCTGGACGCAGGCATTATCGTTTCTTCGCTTATCATGTTGGGCACGATCGTATGGGTCAGGCCCGGGCTTCCCCGGCCGGAGAAAGATCTCATATTGGCGGTCGCTATCATCACTTTTGTCAGCTTCATCTTCATGTATTTCGGCCTTTTCACGTATTTTGATGGCCAGTACCATGCCGCCTTCCCGTTTTATGGCGATGCCGCCTTCCACGCCGCCATGATGAACTCGTTCTCTCAGGGCTCCAACTTCCCGCCCCAGTACCCGATGATGGCCGGCCAGCCGCTGCGCTATACGTTCCTCATCGACCTCTTTTCAGGTATGCTGGACCGGCTTGGCCTCGGCCTGCAATGGAGCATCGTCCTGCCGGGCTGGCTTTTGCTCTCCGGGCTGCTGACGCTGTTATACTCGTTGGGCGTGCGGTTCACCGGCAGGCTGGGGGGCGGGGCTATAGCGGTCACGCTCACTGTCCTGAGCGGGGGCCTGGGCTTTTTATGGGCCATCGGCGATTGGCGTTCTTCGGGCCTCGGCATTCTTGCATTTCTATCCAGCAACAACCTGAACTATACGTGTATGTACAACCTGAACCTGGTATTTACTAATTTTATCATCATCGTCATGGCCCAGCGTACTGCGCTCATCGGCTTTGCCGCGGGTATTTTCATCATTGTGCTCGTATATGCCATGCTCGTACAGCGTGAGTTCGACGATTTAGCAACGAGGAACGGCCTGGCCCTGGCGGGCGTGATGACGGGGCTGCTTCCGCTTTTCCACGTTTACTCGTATATCTGTGCTCTGCTCTCGACGGGGCTGCTTTTATTGATTTTCCGGGAGAAAAAGTGGTATTGGTTCATCGGGCCCGCGATGCTCCTTGCGATACCTCAGGCGCTCTGGATATCCGAACAGATGGGCGCCTCATACTTTAGAGTCCAGATCGGGTGGATGGCCGGCTCTATTTTGAATATTCCCCTGTTCTGGGTCGAGAACCTGGGCCTTTCGCTGTTCCTGCTCATCGCCGGCTTTTTCCTGATATCCAGGAAAAACCTATTGTTCTACTTGCCGTTTTTGGGGATCTTCGTGATGGCCAACCTGTTCGTGTTCCAGCCCTGGGACTACGATAATCATAAGTTTTTCAGCTTCTGGTTCATGCCCTCGGCGCTTTTGATGGCGAGCGCCCTATTGTTCGTTTATGATCGGCCGAAGCTCGGCAAGCCCTTGTTTACCCTTTTGTTAACTATCACGGTGTTGACTGGAGTGCTCGTTGCCATTTTCATCATCGCCCACCCGTACGGCGAAATAAATAGCGCCGACATACACGTCGGTGAATGGATCATCGATAATACGCCGAAGGACGCCGTGTTCCTGACGTCCGACTCGCCCATAAGCCCGGTCACCACGGTCGCCGGGCGTAAATCCTATTTAGGCTATGGCGGCTGGCTTTACACCCACGGTATCGATTTCAGCGGACGTGAGAATAATCGGATAATGATGTACGATGCTGCCGATACCAGCCAGACCCTGGAAATGCTGAAGGATGACGGCATTAATTATGTGCTCGTCGGGCCGAGCGAGATGAGCTCAAGCGATTACAAGGTTAATACAGCGTTCTTTGATAACAATCTATTGCAGATATACAATTGGACCGACCCGGTATACGATAATAATTACCGGATCTACCAGGTATAGCGGAGGTTAAGATGCCCGAATTACCTGAGATCTATAATCTGGCGGACCAGATGGATGAGGAGCTTCCGGGAAAAACTGTCCTGGACGTTGAGGTACGCCAGGAAAAATGCCTTAACGTGGATATCTGCGATTTTAAGGCCCTGGTGATCGGTAAAAAGATAGGCACGGTCACGTCGAGGGGTAAATGGATATTCGTAAAGCTGGAGCCCGACGCTTATTTTCTATTAAGCCTGGGGATGGGTGGCAATGTACTATACCATAAGAAAGGTGAAAGTCTGCCGGAAAAATACCAGCTTGCGTTCACTTTCGATGATGATAGCCGGCTTTCCATAGGGTTCTGGTGGTTCGGCTACGCCCACGCCTTAAATGCCGATTCCCTGGCCGGCCACAAGATGACCATAAAGCTTGGGATATCCCCACTCGATGATAAAGAATTCACCTATGGGCGCTTTAACGATTTTTTAAAAGGGAAAAAGGGCAGCATTAAGTCCATGCTCCTGAGCCAGGAGCAAATAGCCGGGATAGGGAACGTATACGTTCAGGATATCCTGTTCAAGGCAAAAGTACACCCTGACAGAAAGGTGCCAACCATTATGGACGGCGAGAAAAAAGCCCTGTACAATGCGATAAAAAATAACTTAAAGAGTGCCCTGGCGCTCAGAGGCTTAGCCTACGAAAAAGACCTGTACGGAAATCCCGGAAAACTAACGGTGGACAATTTCCTGGTGGGATACCGGGAAGGCAAGCCCTGCCCCGAATGCGGGGCGACCATAAAAAAGATCAAGACCGGGAGTACCGCTTCCTACGTATGTCCGAAATGCCAGCGTTGACGCATGCCTAAGGGCTATCCGTAAGCTATAAATAATAAGAATTGAGTTGTAGTGTTGTCTTTTATCACAATGCTCCGGTAGTGTAGACCGGCCAATCATGACGGACTCTCACTCCGTCGACTTGGGTTCAAATCCCAACCGGAGCATCTCAATTTTTTATGCATAGGATCGCTTTCATTTGATTATTCCCCCTATTTTAGATCTCAAATCACAAAATAGCTCAATGGTATGTTTCTGAACCATCCTTTATGCCTCTGAGCATAAGCCATACTCCAATGATTAATTCAAACGGTAGGATTGGAATGAATACTAATATCGGAACAACATAACCAAAAAATTGAAACACCACTCCAACTAATGCCAGAGACACTGCTGCAAGACCGAAGAGAGATATAACGCGTGGGATATACTTTGATCTATAAAACAAGTAATACCACAATATTCCCCCTACGCAGTAGAACCACATATGTATCGTTGTTCCCTGCGTGTAAACACCATTATACAGAAATTCACCCAACGTTTGATAAAAGGAATGTACCGGAGCTCCCGCCGTAACGAAATCCAGGCTTAAAGGTATCAGAGCAAAAGCCCCAATCTGGCTTATGGCAAAAAATATTGCTTCTGCCAGCCACAATCCCAGGGCGACAAGCGCGATGTTCTTGTTCTGTTTGTGTAAGACGATATAAAGGAGTCCTGCCAGGACAACGATCCCGGTACTGTTAACCATTCCACTCAGGATGCTGATACGCATCAGGGTATTATTATTTGAAATATTAACAAGCATATCGGATATACTACCGGACCCAACTACTGATGCTAGCAGGATACCACTGAGCGCACTGGCAACTATAACGATCAAAAACGCTGCCCCTAAAAGCCTGGGGGCATTTTTATATGAATTCATATGATCCCTCCTTTTTGATCTATAGTAGCCATATTCATCATGAACAGCCTCGCCGTCTTCCACAGCTTCGAGGCGG
>Ga0209039_10004421_pt1 | contig 10291 bp, 11 predicted proteins | sample BogFormECP12_OM1_FD_188238 | JGI IMG/M metagenome (GOLD analysis project Ga0209039, IMG submission 188238) | Bog forest soil microbial communities from Calvert Island, British Columbia, Canada - ECP12_OM1 (SPAdes) (version 2) | ecosystem: Environmental > Aquatic > Freshwater > Wetlands > Bog ... | reverse complement strand
GGGGCATTTTTATATGAATTCATATGATCCCTCCTTTTTGATCTATAGTAGCCATATTCATCATGAACAGCCTCGCCGTCTTCCACAGCTTCGAGGCGGCGTCGACCAGCATCAGCATGATCAGCACGGCCAGCAGCACCCTGATGCCACTCTGGATACCAGCCGACAGCACCGGGTTGAACGGGAACACGGACAGCACCCACAAGTGCAGCATGGCGGTACAGGCGGTCAGCGCCGCTTCAAGGAGCGAAGGGAGCCACTTTTTCCTGACGGCCAGGAAAAGCAGCTGCACGGCGATGGTCAGGATGCCCAGCAGGTTGAACCAGGGCAGGAACCCTGCGAAATCCGAGGATAGCAGCGGTACTATATGCGTGTTCGTCCCGAAGCTGGCCAGGAAAGGTACAATGGGCCAGAAGAGGTTCAGCAGAAGCAGCCAGACGACCGTCCCGAAGATCGCGATGAAGACCTTCAGCGGTGAACCCGCGTCGCTGATGCTCTTCTCCAGCCGCTTCAGCCGGGCTTCGTAGGGCACCTTCAACGTGGCCTCATAAAGGTACATCACAGCGCATATGAGTGTAACGACGATGAAAATCAGCGCGAGCGCTCCCACGATGGAAAGGATGACAGTGGCGGGGAACGTGTTAAGAGTATCGGGCGAGACCAGCCAGAGGATGCCGGCCACCAGCAGGAACGCGGCCGCTATGCCGCCCAGGCCGAAGATCGCATCGCGCAGGCGCTTCATCTGCAGGAACGTCCCCGGCGTGGGATATAGCACGGCCAGCTTCGATGCCGGCACCATGTTGCGGATGACCTCGCTGATGATCGCATCGTCGACCGTTGTCTTTCTTTCCGCGGCCAGCGCATCGGCGGTGTCCAGGATGTGCGTCCGCAGCTCATTCTCCACTTCCGTTTTCTGCCCCGGGCCCATGTCTCTGGTCACTTTTCCCAGGTATTCATCGATCAGATTGTCGTACATTAATGCCCTCCTTTCGCTTGGTCTTCCATTCGCTCGATCGCCGCGGTGAACGTTTTCAGCGACGCGAGCAGCTTCGCCCGGACCTCTGTCCCGTAGGCCGTGATCAAGTAATATTTCCGCGGCCGCGGGCCGTTGACCTCCCACTTGCTCGATAGCAGCTTCTCATTCTCGAGCCGCCCCAGTATCGGGTACAGCGTGCCATCCTCGACGCCCAGGCCATCTTCCTTCAGGCTCTTGATGATGTCGTAGCCGTAGCGCTCCTGCTCGAGGAGGCACAGGATAGCCACCTGCATCATGCCTCGCTTAACCTCGGTCTCGTAGCGTTCGACGATGTCGTCCATCGGTATCACTCGTGTTGCCATATAATCTGTGTAGCAAGTACTCTTGCAACAAAAGATACTGTATCACTCTATGTATAAATAATTAGCGATGTCTCACATAGCGGTCGAACAACGACGAAGGATTTGAAACGGATACTGCTTCAATATTATTTCTTACAATAAGACTGATAATCTAATAGTCTAATAATTATTAGAGGTGTGATCGATGAGATCTCTATTAGTTTTGTTTTCATATCATCACAATAATACAGAGAAGATCGCCAAAGTCTTCGCAAAAGTACTGGACGCTCAAATAAAAACGCCACAGCAAATAAACCCTGAAGAGCTTCAAGAGTATAGCCTTATAGGCTTTGGCTCAGGGATATATGGTGGAAAACACTATAAAGATCTACTTGACCTTGCCGATAAACTACCACAAGTCACAAACAAGAAGGCATTCATTTTCTCAACTAACGGCGCGCCGGCCATGGTATTCTCGAGGAGTTCCGAGATGTTCGCCAAAAATCACATGCCGCTTAGAGAAAAATTGCGATCTAAAGGTTACGTGATCGTCGATGAATTTTCTTGTGCAGGCTTTAACACGAATAGTTTCCTTAAACTATTTGGGGGACTAAATAAGGGCAGGCCTAATGCTGAAGACCTCAAACGTGCGGAAGAGTTTGCTCAGAACCTGAAGCAGAACCTGTAAAAGAAGTGAATTTATGAAGGCGCCAGGTTCGTGGTCATGCTGTCAGCAGTCACAAAATGGTTCGGAGGCGATTTATAATGTATTGATTAAAGGTATTATCCCTTTCATTGAAGTTAATATCCCCTATTTCTAGGCTATTTGTTAATATTAATTTTCGAGAATATGTGCAACCCCACCATCTTAATTTTTTTATTTTTCAAATACGCTGGTTTACGCAGATCATGTCATGCGCTTAACTTAAAATTTATAAAAAATGAAAACATGCTCCACGTTTGCTTATAAATCAAATAAGATCATCTCATTTCATAAAATATTATTATTTTTTAGGCCAGGCTATTATTTTTTAATCACTTAATTATTGATCAATAAATTTTTTTGAAAATTGTTTTTTTAGTCTGTTTTTGGATGTTTTTTTAAAAAGATGTAATTTCTGAAAAAGTGACATTTTTTATATCCGAATTTTTTCATTTTAAAATAGGTCTTATTTAATGGCGTAATATTGTTTTTTATTGTTTATTATGGTTTATTTATATAATAATAAGTCGATATTTCATCTACCTATCTTCTTTTTAGTCAGCCTATAATCTACTATTGGGTTCATACCATACATCATCGATGAGACAACATTCATCAACAAATTGAAAGACAATTTAAAACACGCTTATTTGTAAACTGTTATCCTTTTCAACTTGATCTTATGGTGAAAATATCACCTGAAAAGTAAGCCATAATAATATTAACATTTAGTTATTTTTTTAATTATATATAATTATCTATAGTTTTGTCAGTTTAAAAATGATATTTGGTAAATTAGACGATATTACTAAAGCGCTCATGACCTTGACGACATTAAAAATTAATTTTTTAAAACCTTCAATCAAAAATCAAAATTAATTATGATATATGCCCGATCGTTCGCATAAAGATCGATAAATGATAATTTCACCGTCACTTTTTTAGGTATACTACCGAAGATTTTCAGCCAACTACAAGCTAATCTAAATTTTATATTTCTTCTTAAGGCGATTATTCCGCTCATTATCCGACATATGGTTATTCCCTTGAATAATAATACTTTGATACCCAAGCGATTACGTCGATTCAGGAGGTTAACGATAATGCAGAATGAAACACCGATGCAGAATGAAACACCGACGCTGGAAGCGAACTCTATTAAATCGCTCGCAGAGGTCGTTTGCCGCGATTGCGGTGACGAAGGCTATACCGATATTTTTCTCTTATCAGACGGATGGTACGTGGAAAAAGAGATCGAGTGCCCGGTATGCGGCGGCTTCAACATAACGGTCATATTACCACGCTATCGACAGCTGGGACTTTGATATCAGGCGATAATGGCAAAGGCCCATCAAAAGACATTTTTCTCTTTCTAATAGAGCCCATTCCTATTGGCTGATATGGGAATGATTTTAAATTTAGCCCGTTTTATATACCAAAGATGATGCAAAAATGAGCAATGTTAACTGGGATACTTCCGAGCTTGCCGAGCGCTATGACCGCGTCAGCGATAATCAGTTCGAGAAGGGAAGCCTGCTGGTGAAAATGTTGGGTATAAAGGAAGGCGACATCGTGCTGGACGTGGGATGCGGCACGGGGCGCCTGACTTTACACGTATCCCGTATCGTCGGGCCGGAGGGCAAAATAACGGGAATAGACCCTTCGCCGCCTCGCTTCAGGCTGGCCAATGACAAGCTGAAAGGCCTGGCGCAACAAAATGTTAAGTTCATGTTGGGCAATGCCGAAGACTTAGGCAGTTTTGCAGATCATACCTTCGACCACGTTTATTATTCTTCAGTTTTCCACTGGGTGCAGGATAAAAAGACAGCCCTGATGGAGGCCCATCGAGTCCTGAAGCCCGGTGGTAAGATCGGCATGACCACGGGGGACAGGGATAACCCGTTCACCATACGGGCCATCTCGAATAAGCTTTTATCCAGGCATCCGTATGCCGGCCACGTAAAACTAGAGGACGATGCCAGCAAGCCCGTAACAAGGGCGGAGCTCGGGGAGCTTTTAGAGGGCGCCGGGTTCGAGGACATAGTCATAGAGCTAAAAGAAAAGAAACGATACCATCCATCGCCAAGGGAAGCGTATGAGTTCTCCGAGGCCAGCTCGTTCGGGAACTCGCTGAAGCACGTGCCGGAAGGCCTCCGGGACCAGGCCGTGCGGGACATCGAGGCGGAGCTGGAAAAGAGAAGGACGCCGGCCGGGATAGAGCTTGCCTCGAGCAGCCTCTTCGCAATAGCGGTAAAACGATGACGGCTCGGACATGTAGAAAACGGTAAAGCTCGGAAATTTCTAATTTATTTACTTTTTACCCACCTTTTCATGGCTACAATATTCGCATATATTTTTTAGAATGTCAGGATATTGTGCTAGAGGGGATGAATAGTGCAGAGACAAACGGTCAATGTAGTCTTAGCTTTGCTAATAGTCGCCTCTCTTCTGCTCGTGCTCGCACCTTCGGCGCTGTCGAAGGGGATGAACGGGCATGACTGGAAAGGCGGAAAGAATGGTAAGGCGATCAGTATCGATGAAACGTATTCGACCATAGTCGTCAACGCGTCGAAACCAGGAGCGACCACGTATAATGTCCTGAATTCGGCGATAAAGGATAAGGACGGTAACGTGGTGGTCATGAACTTTACGACGCCCATCACCGGCACGTACTATAGCTCGAATGATACGGCCATCGTTCAATTGCCTGCGAGAAATAAGCTGGATCGGCCACACATAAAGCCCGTGAGGACCGATTATAACAATGCGACCATCAGCCCGGCGGGAGGATCGGCCATCATTGCCAAGAGGAATATAACGGTCCTGAAGCACGACAATAAGACCTTTGAGTTCCAGTTCACGGGCATATCGGTGTACCTGCCGGACGGCTCGGTGAAGTCATATACGCTCAAGACGCCGGTCAAGGTGACCATGTCGAGGGATACGCACACGGCGACGGCCGTCGGGAGCCCCGAGTTCAGGGCGGATATCCAGGACGCATTGAAGGGCGGTGCAAAGTTCCCCGCCAACGCGGCGCCAGTACCCTTGAAGAAAATCGATGGCAAATAATGACCATCAGCTCTTTTCTTTTTTTATTCTATTCATATATTTAGCGTAGCGCAAATCAGTTCGGTTGGAGTGTATAGACCTCTTGATCGTCTTTACCTGCCGGGCATGTTTATTAGCCGTTTCACCCTGTCCGCCTGTCGGGTATCACAGAGACACAGACTCTTTTTTATAATTAAGACACAGAGGGCGCGGAGTCTCATTTTTTATTTTTTCTGAGACACAGAGTTTATTAGAGACATAGCTGATTAAAAATGAAATACTACAATAAATACTACAATAATTGAAAATACATCATGGCTCAATATTGTTTATTCCTCAACCGTGTCCCGATTAAACTCTGTGTCTCAGGAAATCCAATAAACCTGTCTCTGTGCTCTCTGAGTCTCAAATTATAAAAAAAACTGTGCCTCTGTGATACCCGACAGGAGGAAGAGGGCATTTGAACTGAAAAAAATGATTCTTACATACGGGCGTGTATTCTTGCGATAAGCTTCAAAAGTTTTTATAAAAATTCGGAGCGTTTTCCATTTAATGGCGGGATGAAGATTAGCATGAAAACGACTAGCAGGCTTTTTGGCGGTATGGAACCGACGACCAGGGCTTTCCTGGAAAAGATCAACGCGATGCGCGGACCCCAGCTCTATGAGATGTCAGCGGAGGACGCGCGCAAAACTTTAAACAAAGTACAGGCGATCGATGTGCCGAAACTATCCGCGGACGTCGAGGAAAAGAAGATCCCCGGAGGCCCGAAGGGCCAGATACCCATTCGCATCATCAGGCCCAAAGGCAGCACCGAGACGTTGCCAGTTATCGTGTATTTCCATGGCGGGGGCTGGGTGCTGGGCGACTTTAGCACTTTCGACCGGCTGGCCCGGGCGATCGCTAACGGCGCGAACGCGGCGGTCGTCTTTGTCGATTATACCCGTTCTCCGGAGGCAAGATATCCGGTCGCCATTGAGGAGGACTATACGGCTATGGTATACATCGCCGAGAGCGGCAAACAGCTGAATTTGGACTCTTCGAGGCTCGCTATCGCCGGAGATAGTGTGGGCGGGAATATGGCGGCGGTCGTATCGCTCCTGGCGAAGCAGAGAAAGGGCCCGAAGATCGGGTTCCAGACGCTCTTTTATCCCGTGACCGACGCTAATTTCAATACATCGTCATACCAGCAGTTCGCCACGGGGCACTGGCTCACGAAGGAGGCGATGAAGTGGTTCTGGGATAATTACCTGCCCGATAAGGAGGCGCGCAAGCAGCCGACCGCGTCGCCACTAATGGCTTCGGTCGACCAGCTGAAGGGGCTGCCGCCGGCGCTGGTGATCACCAACGAGTACGATGTCCTGCGGGACGAGGGCGAGGCGTATGCCCATAAGCTCATGGAGGCCGGAGTAAGGACGACGGCCGTACGGTTCCTCGGGACCATCCATGATATGGTCATGCTCAATGCCCTGGCTAACACGCCCTCGGCGCGGGGCGCTGTAGACCTGGCATGCGGCATGTTAAAAAATGCCCTGGCAAAATAATACTTATTTTTATATTTTTATTCTAAGAAGAAGGTATTTATATTATATAGCTGCCCATATTCTATGAAGGCAACCGTTAGGTGCCATAAGGAATGAAGATAAATTATATGAAAACAAAAAAATGTGAAGATTGTGGGAACGAGCTATGCTTTCCACAAAGAATAATAACGAACGGGCAGCTAAAAACATTATGCTTTTACTGTTCCATGCGATACTTGAATAAGAAAAATAACAGGCCCATATCGGCCTAATATCAATTTTTCTCATAGTGATTGCTTAGTAGAAGGCCGCTCCGATTTTATATGCTATGAATAAGCAATAGCTTTAAATAGTACTTATGACTTAGTGTCACTAAATGACTAATGGTCATTAAATGGATTTGAGACATATGGTAACGGCGCGGAGAAAGGAGAGGGAAAAGGAGAGCCGGCGTAACCGGATCATTGACGCCGCGGAAACTCTCTTCATAGCAAAGGGTTTCGACGATGTTTCTATGGAAGACGTGGCTCAGGATGCCGAGCTGGCAAAAGGCACTCTCTACCTGTACTTTAAGAACAAGGAGTCCCTGTTTTACGCCGTAGCCCTGCGTGGTGCCCGTATCTTGAATGAAATGTTCCGGAAGGGCGTGAAAAAAGGAAAAAATGGAGCGGAAAGGCTCTACTCGACGGGTATATCGTATTATGACTTTTACAGGCAATATCCGGATTACTACAGGATCTTCTCCTGTACGCAATTGCCCTCCTTTAATGATTCCGATGAAAGCGCCATTGAGATAGACAAGCTCGGAAAGGAGAACGTCGACCTGATGTGCGATTGTATCACGGGAGGGCAGGCGGACGGAAGCATTAAGGGCGATATCGACCCGGCAAAGACGGCGTGGTTCCTGATCTTTGCATCGGAGGGGATCATAAGCCAGAGCTCCTGCAAAATGATGGCGCTGGAAAGCCAGGGCATATCGCAGGATGATTTTTTCAAATATTCCCTCGGCTTGATGGGCTGCGCAATATCAGTAGATGGAAAATGGAGGATCTAAACATGAGGATCGTCGTTCTCAACGGAAGCCCGAAGGGCGAGTACAGCAATACCATACACTATGTAAAATATATAATGAAGCACCGGCCGGATCACGAGTTTATGCTAATTGACGTGGGGAAGGACATTAAAAAGATCGAAAAAGAGCCGGAACGGTTCAACGCCATCATAGAGGATATCAGGAAGTCGGATTGCGTGATCTGGTCATTCCCCCTATACCACCTGTCTATACCGGCCCAATTAATGAGGTTCATAGAACTTGTGTCTGAAAGAGGCGCGGCCGGAGCGTTCAAGGACAAGTATGCTACGACTGTCACTACGTCTACAAAGTTCTACGATCACCTGGCCCATAACCATATACGGGCAGTCTCCGAGGACCTGGAGATGAGGTATATCGACGGGTTCTCCGCCGATATGGAGGACATCATGAAGGCAGGCCGACGGCGGCAATTATTGCAGTTCTTCGATCATTTTATTGATTCGGTAAAAGAGAGATCGCCCGTTGAGAAAAAATATGCAACACTATGGTATGATTTTAAGGAGTTTAAACCCGGCGAATTGAAAACTCCCGTGAGTATCGGGGATAAGAAGATCGTTTTAATAACCGATGCGACCGATGCGGACATCAATTTGAGTCGCATGCTGGACGTGTTCAAAAAGTCGATAACCGGCAGTATGGACATCGTTAACATTAATGATGCCAAAATAAACGGCGGGTGTCTCGGATGCCTGAATTGTCTGGACGAGAACGTATGTATTCAAAAGGATGATCTTCCCGATATATTTTATAAAAAGATGGCAGGCGCGGATGCGATCATATTTGCCGGTAAAGTTAAAGGCCGGAATTTTTCATCCCGGTGGAAGATGTTCTGGGACCGCACATTTATCAGCGGCCACTGCCCGATCATTAAGGATAGACAGTTCGGCTTCATCATCTCGGGGCCGTTGAGGCAGCTTCCGGATATGCGGGAAGAGCTGGAGGCCAGGGCCCGGATGAGTAATAATAACATCGCCGGGTTCGTGACCGACGAGTATGACGATCCTGCAGAGATCACATCTTTGCTTCAGTGCCTCGCTTCCGAGATCCCCCGGTGCATGGAAGTGGATTATCATCTGCCGCCGACCTTCCTCGCGGTCGGCGGGCAACTCGTCTTCCGTGACCTGGTGTATACGCACAGGGGAATATTCCGCGCGGACGACAGATACTATAAAAAGCATGGGCTATATGATTATCCTCAGAAGGATTACAAGAACCGGGCGCTGAACCGGACACTGAAAATGCTTTTCGGCATCAAAGGCATTCGCAAGCGATTCTATAAAATGGCAACGGTGGAGAATGCGAAACGATATCAAAAAGCCGTAGATTCGGATTAATTGAAATCATTAAGGAGGAAATGGAATGAAGACGTTAATAATTTGTGAATCGGTGCATCATGGTAATACGAAGAAGATAGCGGACGTAATGGCAGTTGTGCTGGGCGCGGATGTTAAGAAGCCGGCGGAAGTCGATGTAGGTAAGCTGGGCGAATACGACCTCATCGGTTTCGGTTCGGGCATTTACATGGGCAAGTTCCACAAGAACATGCTGGCGCTAGTCGATAAAATGCCGAAGCTGGAGAAGAATGCGTTCATATTCTCGACTTCGGGCCGCGATGATATCGTTAAGGACCAAACCGGGATAAAGGAAAAGCTCGCCGAAAAAGGCTTCAGGATCATCGACGGGTTCTCCTGCAAAGGCCTTGATTCCGTGGGGCCGCTCAGGCTGATCGGCGGGATAAACAAGGGAAGGCCGGATGCAGCGGACCTGGAAAAGGCAAAAGCATTCGCACAAAAATTATCGGGCTCACCATAAATTGTGAGCCTTTTGGAATTATTTTGTCCCATGCGATAATAGCTATTTCTATCGTATATTTTTATGAAGATGCAGAGTGAATATAATATCGCCTCTTTTCGACCCCTGATGAGCCGAGGCCGAAACCGCTTTGCGGTCGGGTATTCCTATGAAATCCATTTGGTCAGGTAGCCTGTATTTCGGCACGATCTCGATCCCGGTGCGCATGTATTCGGCGAGCGATGAGCTTCGTGTCTCTTTTCATCTGGTACACGCGGAGGACGGCGGCCGCGTACGCTACAAAAAGGTCTGCGAGGTCGATGGCAAGGAGCTGCAACAGAGCGACATCCACAAGGGATTCGAGGTGGGCGACCGAATGCTCCAGTTCACCGACCAGGAGCTCGAGGCGCTGAGGCCGGTCATGTCGAAGTCCCTGAAGATCATGAGCTTTTGCGAGGAGGATGAGGTGCCGATCATCGCCCTGGACCGGCCCTTTTATTTGGGCACCGAGACGAAGAAAAAGGGCGTGGCTCAGCCTTTCGCGTTGTTAAGGCAGGCCATGGAGAAGAGCGGCCGTGCCGCCATCGTCAGCTGGGTGACCCGCGCCAACGAGCGGCTTGGCATGATGCTGCCTTATGAAAAAGGGTTCCTCATTAAAGGCTTATTATACGCCCAGCAGATCAAGCCGTTCGACCAGGTGGAGATCATCGACGCCGCGGTGGACGATTCGCTTGTGGAGAAGGGCATGATGCTCATCGAAAAAATGTCATTCCGCTTCGACTATGGATCCTATAAGGAGACCTATAGCCAGGCGCT
>Ga0209039_10004420_pt1 | contig 10291 bp, 14 predicted proteins | sample BogFormECP12_OM1_FD_188238 | JGI IMG/M metagenome (GOLD analysis project Ga0209039, IMG submission 188238) | Bog forest soil microbial communities from Calvert Island, British Columbia, Canada - ECP12_OM1 (SPAdes) (version 2) | ecosystem: Environmental > Aquatic > Freshwater > Wetlands > Bog ... | reverse complement strand
AATGAGTGTAACAACTTACCTGCAAGGCGAATATGGATTATCAGACCTCTCCATCGGCGTGCCCTGTATCCTCGGAAAAAACGGCGTCGAAAAAATACTAGAACTCGAACTTGATGATGAAACAAAAAAGGAATTCGAAAAATCCGCGGGCTCAGTCAAAGAAGTAACCAGCAGAACAAAAGAAAACGCTCTTAGAACAACTTGATAAACCACGAGAAAAACCGATGCTATGTAGCCAGCATTATCCTCGCTGCTTCAGAAAATCATTTGCTTTCTCCAGAACCTTCTTGGCGTTTGAAAAAGTCAGTCTCGCCATCGCTTTCTCATAGTTCAACCATTCGAATCCAATGTGCTCATACGACAACCTTACCTCGCTCTCCTGGCTCTCAATGAGATAGAAGATGACTTCCTTATTCACCGTCTTTCCCTCCCTCCTGTAGAAGTAGCTTATTACCTCTCTGAAACCTTCAATAAAACTTGCCTCAGTTATCCCTGTCTCTTCCTGCAACTCGCGTAGGACGGTTTCCCTTTCGCTTTCATGCGGCTCCACTTGCCCCTTCACGTAATCCCAGTGCCCTGCCTCGTAATGCAAAAGAAGATACTTAACTTCCCCGTTTTTCTTGAACACCACGGCCCCGCAGGATTTCTCATGCAACGACATAGTTTTTCCTCAGCACGTTTACTCCCGCGCAAAGGCGCCAGGGGTGGGATTTGAACCCACGCGGCCCCGAGAGGCCACAAGCTGTTAGGCGTCAAAGTCAGTCAACGTCTCCAGGCTTGCTCCCTACCAGGCTAGGATACCCCGGCGCGGGAACTATACTTCACTTTTTCGTTCCATAGCCTCGGTCAAGTTTGAAGTTAATTCATATCTTGCGCGTGCTATCTCTTTCTCACCCCAGCATAATTTAAAGCTTTATGGAAATTAAATGAGCACAAAAACGGTTCTTCACGTGCCTGAAGAAGACAGGGTTACGGTAGCGCTCTCCAACTATATGCTTGAGCCAGACAAACTTGAGAAAACGGTGCTGCCCATGTCTCCTTTTGGAATCGACAAAGCATTTTAGAGTGAGCCTGCTACTGCAATTGGATGAGAACATGAGCAAAGCCGTGAGACGCAAGATCGAAAACGTTGAAGAAAAGAGCATCAATAATGAATTAAGACAGAAGAATCAAGCTTTCGTTCTTTTCTATGCCACCTGGTGCCCGTTTTCCCAAATGTTCCTACCGGTATTTGAAGACTACGCCAGACGCCATCCGCAAGAATGCATGAGCGTCATAGCTGATGAAAGACCAGATTTGTGTGAGGAATACTCGATAGAGTACTACCCCACTGTTCTTCTTTTCAGGAAAGGAAAGATACACAAGAGACTCGATGCTGAGCCAGGGGTTGGATTAACCAAAAAACAACTGGCAGAACTTACCCAAAATCCTTAGACATACTCTAATTTTCTGGTACGGTACAAAACACGATCCTGCTGATTCTACTTCTGAGACATCATTTCTTCATAGCGATGTTCAGGAAAGTGACTGCTGTCGCAAAATGGCTTGATTGAAGATTTACCGCAACGACACAGAGTTACGCGGTTGCGAACTTCGTAGATTTTTCCATCTGCAGAAGTGATTGGGATGCCTCCCCGCACCCAAATCGGACCACTACACTCCATTTGGGGGTCTTCGATTAACCCAATTGATTTTTCAAATTTTGGTTCAATTGCCTCCCCCTTCTTCCTATCCCAAACCACAAGACGACCTGAGGGGCAGTCTCCTGCTTCTTCGATGGCTACTCGTTTATTATCCGGACCATCTGATTTCGGAATAAGGTTCCAGATTTCGCCTGCTCTATGACAGAAACGTGCAGAGGCACAAAGATTCTCAACGTCGGTTAGCTTAAGCGTGGGGCCTTCTATGACTTTTGCCTGCTTCAGGTAGGGTTCAGTGCTGGCGGTCTCAGTGCCATCAAAACCGATCTTTACATGTGTTCCATCACAGAAAGGTTTGTTCTTTGATTCTCCACATCGGCAAAGGCCGCATTTTTCCTGCACAGGATACTTCCTACCCGAACGCCATTCTACCGGAACTCCCTCATTATTGACAACGATGATTTGCTCGACTATTGGTAATTCGCCAGAAACAACATAGGGACCATCTTTGCTGACCTTGATTTCACACGCATAATTGACTTTATCAACGTCTCCCTCTTTAGCTGTTCCCATTTCAGTAGAGCTCCTTGAATGTACGATGTGCTATATCTCTCAAAATTGCTCACTAATAAGCATGATATGGGAGCCACAAAGTGTGGTCAGACCAATACCGTGCGCTACGACACCTCATAAACGTATATGAGATAGCACAGCTTCTTGGCCTTCAATCGACTCTTTATTCTTTTTTAGCTTGTCTCAAAACCAGTACAAACTAGATCGCGTGGATAATCTTCCCTCCGCGTGTAAGGTGTATTCCTCTCTTGGTCACGAACGCTATAACCATCCATACCAGAAGCAGGTTCATCATCAACTGATATGCAGCGTACAAGGGCATCAGAAAGGCAAGTTTTGATTTTTCACCCTTGTTGAAGAGTCTTACGCCTATGGCTCCGCTGATTCCCAGAATTGTCAAAGGCATAAGTCCGTACGTGAGGAGAAACCAAGGGAAACTGCTACCCAGAAAAACGTACTGTAGGGGAAGAGATGCAACGAAAATCATGGCAAATGGACTCAGAAGACATTCAAGCCAAGCTTTCAAGACCCAAGGGTTTCCCCTTCTTGCAGCCCACTTATGAATTGCGATAGTCTGCAAGCTTCCGTACAGCCATCTTTTTCTTTGGATCATTAGAGTTCTCAGGCTTCCAGGGGCTTCTGTGTAGCTGACGGATTCTGGTTCTTGGCAGATTTTCCATCCTTCTTTCCAGACTGAAAACGTGAAATCTGCGTCTTCGGTTACGGTTCTATCCGTCACAGGAATCTTTCTTGCTATATCCGTCCTTACGGCCGTACAGGCGCCGGGACAGATGAGAACATTTTTTTGTGAAGATTGGCAAAATCGTATAATTGTCTGACTTTGGAGATATTCGATCTGTTGCAAGCGTGTCAACAAGTTTTTTTCGTTTCCTACGACAACCATTCCAGCTACCATCCCCACTTCAGGGTCTTTGAAATGAGAAATCATCCTGGAGATGGCTTCGGGAGCCAAGACACTGTCCGTGTCGGAGAAGACCGATATTTCGCCTTTTGCCTGTGTAAAACCCGTGTTCAGCGCTTGTGCTTTGCCTTGATTTTTCTCCAGTCGGATGGCTTTTACGTTAGTATGTTTCTCAGCATATGTTTTGGCGATATCATAAGTACTGTCCGTACTTCCGTCGTCCACGACGATGACCTCGATGGCTCCCCTGTAGCGTTGGCTCAGACTTCGTTCGATGGATTTAGCGACAGTCTTCTCCTCGTTGTAGGCTGGGAGTATTATGCTAACCATGGGATATTGAGTATTCCACTTGGCATAGGGCTTCCGTTTTTTCATCTTGAAAATAATCGACCATGGTATCATGACGACTATAGGGAAAACGAACAGACTTGTTGAAATCACCCAGAGAGCGCTAATCATGGTACCAGAAAAGAAACTGTTTGAGCTACCTGCGTACGGAGAAGCAGGGATTACTGCCAAGACTAGGCTAACGTTGTAAGCCAAAGCGAGGTCTACAACTTTCTTGGTCGCTTCCACTTGGCTATCGAATGTTACGTCGTCCAGCCGAATTATCCCTGAGCTACCTTGAAGGAGGGCGTATTCTTTAAGCAGGTCGAGTGTCTGATTTGTAATATCTTGGACGTGCACCAACAGCAGGCTGGGATTGTCCTGATGAAGTTGGTTCAGCGCGTTCTGGAATTGTCCTTGAGAGACACCGTTGCGCCACATCCAAGTGTATTCCTTGAAACCGTAGTAAACAATAAGATCGGTCAGGGAAGAATTTCCTGTTAACCCCAGTCCTACCAGCTTCGTCTTGTTGTAAACTGAAGGCGTGGGGTAGTAATTACTGAGGACGGAGAGTACTCGTTGATCATAGTCTTGGCCGGGAAAAGCATACGTGTCAATTTCCAGACCGCACTTCTTGAATATTTCGATGCCAGCCTCGATTCGTTCATTTATCTCTTCATTCGAAAGCTCACCCGTAGGACATGTGAACTCGTACCCAGTTGAGCCATCGATGGGACATTTGTGATCGTAACCGTGAACAGCGAGAAAGATGTTTGAGTAAGATTGAATTTCTTGCAAGTAAGAGACAAGCTTTGTTTGTCGGTCTAGAGTTGTGAGCGGCAGGTTTTCAGAAGCAAAAGGAACTATGAAAAACGGAGGAACAAGAATGACCGTGGCAGTAACGATAATTCCCAGCAGTATGATTGAATATACCTGACTGCGACTCATCCCCGTCCATCCGCGCATCGCTTTGGCTTCGAGATTCTTCATCTCCCCGAGAAGAGTTCGTTTTTCATTCTCCAGCTTGATTATAGTCTGATGCAAATTCCTCGTCTGTTCGGAAGCATCAGGTCTAAAGCATACTGGCTCGTGGTCATTCGTCTCATTCGCAGTCCAAGCTTTTTGTGGCTTACCAGTATGAACAAATGAGCTAGTTTTCTTAGCCATTCACGTTAATCACTCTGACGACTTTACTAGTTTCCCAGCTTCTCCTTTCCGATTCGGGTTCTGTCCCAAGAGATATAAATGAATCATGGATTCTAGTTCTAGAGGATTCTTCTATTGGCGAGAGCTGAACTTAGTACGTGTCAAGCCAGCGATATTCAAGAAGGACTTGACATTTCCCGCAGCTCCTCTTTCTTTCTCATTTTAGGGCGAACCACTCAGACAGGACAGATCCATCTAGGGCATCCGAGAGATTAATACGCGGTACCCACTTTGCCTGGCCAAGATTTCGACGTTGCCGAAGGCTTGCTCGAAGAAACCTTGCAACCTTTTTCCACCTACCTTAGATTTCACAACCATTTCAAAAACGCATTCTCGACTCATGTGCCCCGGCGCTTCAGCAATAATTTTCTTAACGGTCTCTAATCCAGCGCTCACGGGCGGGTTCGAAAGAATGCAGTCGAACGCCATGTCTTCCACTGGCCTGTAAAATGGACCGCGTCTAACCTCCACGTTTCGAACATTGTTCTTCTGCAGGTTGAGTCTTGCAAGACGCACAGCACGGATGTTGATGTCCACCATGACGACTTGAAGATGAGGATTAAAAGCTGCGGCGGTGATTCCAACAACGCCGTATCCGCAGCCCATGTCCAATACGCAGCCTTTCGCGGGTATCAGCATAGATTCAACGAGGAGCCTCGTGCCCAGATCAACACGGTGTTTCGAAAATACGCCTGATGCGGTGACAAACTCGAAGGATCTTCCGCGCAGGCAAGTCCGTATCAATCCGTATTGCAGCTTCGATTTCGGAGCCGCAGCAAAATAATGCTCCAGACTTTCGGTTTTTTCAGGCATTTCTCTCTCCGCTGCTCTTCCAACGTTTCGGGTATGTTCCACGTGGCATGAGAACCCGCATTGTTTTCGCCGCGACCCCGTGTTCTGCTTCCATGATTTCTTCGGAGGTCATCTCAGTCTTGGCTAAGGCAACGGCTTCCGCTTTTAAGGAAAGCACGGCAACCAACGAGCCTTTTGTGATCCCGGTTTCTAACGAAGTTATGCCCGGCACCGTAAGACTCGCACCGTGACATACGGCGTCGACAGCTGAGTCTCTAATGTATATCTTCGGCACAAGATCAAGCGCACGCTCCATTGGCTGAATAAACTTCCGCAGTATTTTTTCATTTTTCTTTTCCTGCCACTCCGTGAACCAGTAGGCGACATGATGCAGAATCACACTTTGGTCTTCCACGAACGGGCCGGCTCTAGTTCTTCGAAGTTCTTGCATGTGTGCTCCGCATCCGAGGACTTCGCCAACATCGTAGCAGAGCTTTCTGATGTAGGTTCCTCCTTCGCAGCCTACTTTGAATAACACGTTTCGACCGTCCATTTCAAGATAATCCAGATAAAATATCCTGCGCGTTCGGAGCTGACGCTTAACGCTTGCGCGTAAGGGTGGACGCTGATAAATCTCATCCTCGAACTCCAAGAGAACCTTCTTAACTTTCCCAGTCTCGACAGTTCCGTGAAGCTTCATCACGCACACGTACTCTTTGCCGCTGTGCAGAAGTGCCTGAACGACTCTTGTGGCCTCGCTGAGCGTCACTGGCAGAACGCCGGTTACTTTGGGATTTCTCTGGCTTTTCTAAACCTCTAGAGTCCCGCCGTGACCGACCTGCTGAAGCTTAAGGATGCGTTTGACCCAAGCAGCGACCTCATGACTAGTCGGCCCCGCAGGTTTATCCAAGTTGATAACGCCGTACCTTAAGTAATCCTCTGCCGACCTGTCCTCTGGTTTGCATCCGAAGCTTGGATCAGTCTTGTCTTCAGCCTTCACCAGCACGCTACGTTCAGTCTCCCATGGAGCAGCAGTCCTCGGCATGTAACACATCACTCCTTCACAGAGTAGCTACTAACGACTATAATAGCTTAAGACGCTTCATTGAGATCTTCGCGTGCGGAAGAATTAGCCAAAACTTTTCTCACATGACCCGTCAGGATCTGAGTGTTTTAGTTTGGAAGTTGCAGTGGCCGTGATATAAGCGTCTTGAGAATAATGCATCTCATGCGCTGGGCTTTTCAAGTAAACAATTGCAAAGTCATTTGCAGATCCGAAGTCTTGGATAATAGTGCTTCTTTTTGGGAGCTTGTGTTTTCGAAGAAAGTAGATGTAAATGTAAAGCTTTGAAGCTTCTAGCTCAGATCATAAAGTTGGTTTGATCGGTTGAGCCATTGATTCGAGTTTTCCTGCGGATTTGAGTGCTTCTTTGACTTCTTCGTCTGATGCTCCTCGTTTGATTTGTATGGTGTCCTGCGTTGGCTCGATGTGGTTGATGTTGGCCCTTCGTCTTCTGACGCCCGTGAGCTCTTTTGGTCCTGTTATTTCGATGAAGCTTTTGTCGGTGACGTCAACTACGACACATTTTTTGCCGGCTTCTCGGCCTAACAGTTTTACACAGATTCTTCCAACTTCTACTGCGGGCACATTCAATCCTCCGATAGAACAGTAAAGTAGAACGATGAGGCGGGCATATTTATAACTTCACTTTGGTCAAGACAGCGCGCGCTGGCTGCTACATGTGAGCTGATACGGTGAGTTGAACTTGTGATTTTGGGGTTTTCTGGTTGGGCGGTTAAAGTTCTTATTCTTGAGGGTCGCTAGGATTGGTGTGGAGGGGCCTCTGTTTGGTTAACCAAGAGACGCAACGGGTGCCCAGGTTTGAAGAGGGTCCTGTGAGGACGATTGGGCTCGTCTCGGATACGCATATTCCTGACCGAGCGAGCAGGATTCCTGAAGGCGTTTTTAAGACTCTTCAGAGCGTGGACTACATTATTCATGCTGGTGATCTTGTGCGGTTGTCTGTTCTGGATGAATTGGAGCAAATTGCGCCGGTGTTGGCTGTCTCCGGGAATATGGATGGACCTGACATTCGGAGTAGGCTTCCGAAACTGGATTACTTCAAAGTTTTTGACTGGAAAATCGGTGTCACTCATAATCTGCGGGCAACTTTCGGATCTCGGAAGACCCGTGAAATCATTGAGAAAAACAGTCTTGACGTACTGATCTATGGACACACACATAGTTCAAGCATTAGATGGGAAGGCAAGACCCTGCTTGTGAATCCGGGCAGCCCAACGCAGCCTGCGCCTGCCTTTCTTGGAAAACCCACCGTGGGATTGTTGAGGATAACCAGAGAAGGCATCATCCCTCAAATTCTGAACCTGTAAAAGCCAAGCGTTTAGCCAGCAAATGCCCGTCATAGACCGGAGGCTTCTTCACTTTAACTCGTCTCTCCCATTTGCCCAAGTGTCGCTTCTGCATGGGTCTTAAAAGCTAGAAATCAGGAATCATTTGTCACGGTAATGTTCGGTTGGAGGTTTGCGGATGGAACATTGTAAGAATCCTTGGCAAAAGGAATGCAGAGAGGACGACATTGAACTCTATATCCAATTCAAAGGGGAAAGACTGCCCATATGTAGACAATGTTGGAGAAGACTTGTTGAAAAGGATGTGGAGTGGTGAGCAAATGCAGAGCTTTGGATTGAATAGTGCAAGGTCGTTGTTGGGTAAGAATGTTAATCTTCATTTGAAGGATGGATCAGTCATAGTTAACGTGCAGGTGGATGCTATTCAGAAGGACGACTTGCAGAAGCAAAAATTTGTAAGGTGTATCCCTTATGGGGCTTCAGAAATGTTAAGGGTACCATTGAAGACGATCGCGTGGGCTGAACGGCTCAATCTGAATTTGATTAGAGCTTGATGGCAAGCTAAATATGAAAGTCCCCGCGTTTGAAAAGGCTCATGCACTGTTCCCGATGCGGCATTTGCTGCAAAGAAACGGAAATGCTGTTGTCAAAGGTGGACGTTGAGCGGCTGGAAAAGACAGGACATAAAGCGCAAACGTTTGTGCATTTCAATAAGCAGGGTTTTGCCCAACTTAGGAATAAACGTGGACACTGCGTTTTCTATCAAGTTGATAATCATCAATGCCGTATTTATAGCAGTAGACCATTGGGGTGCAGAATCTATCCCGTCTTACTGAGCGTGGAAGAGGGAGTTGTCGTGGACGATTTGTGTCCGCAGGCTGAAACAGTTTCGCAAGGGGAAATTGAGCTGAAAAAAAAGAGGCTCAAGACGCTTCTTGCCAGGATAGATGGGGAAGCCCGAAGTCATAGGGCAGAGTAAGTTTTGTTGACATTATGGCAGCGAACAGTCTTAAATAATTCTTGTTGGATTGTCTGGAGCGGCGAGTAAGAATGTCGTGCGTTGTTGTGGCTGGGGGTTTTTGGGGTGATGAGGGCAAGGGGAAGATTATTTCGTATCTTGCCTTGAGCGATGGGTTGGATGTTTGTGTCAGGACAGGTTCGGTTAATGCTGCTCACACGATTTGGTTCGAGGGTAAACGGTACGCGTTGCATATGGTTCCGGGCGGATTCGTTAATGAGCGGTGCCGTTTGCTTATAGGGGCCGGCGCCAATGTGCATGTTGCGCAGTTTTTTAAGGAAGTTGCTGAAACGGGTGTTGCCAGCCGTATCGGTCTGGATGGTCAGGCTTCTGTTATTGAGGAGAAACATTCGAGTCAGGATAAGGCTAGCGAGTATTTGAAGGGGTTGGGCACGACTGGTTGGGGTGTGGGGCCTGCGGTTGAGGAGCGTGTGAGGAGGACGGCGAAGCTTGTGCGGGATATTCCAGAGTTGAAGCCTTACTTGGCAGACGTGGCGGCGGAGACGAACGAGGCTTTAGATGCTGACAAAAAAGTGCTGTTAGAGGGAACACAGGGATTGTTTCTTTCTCTTTTTCATGGAAGTTACCCGTATGTGACGAGTAGAGATACGAGCGCGTCTGCGATTTGCTCAGAAGCGGGCGTGGGACCGACAAGAGTGGACGAGGTAATTTTGGTTTTCAAGTCTTTTGTGACGCGCGTAGGTACGGGCCCATTGCCAGATGAGATATCGAAGGACGAAGCCGTGAAGCGGGGATGGTTTGAGACTGCTGCGGGTACGGGTCGGGATAGGCGTTCTGCGCCTTTCAGTTTCGAGTTGGCTAGGAAGGCTGCGGTGATTAATGGAGCGACGCAGCTGGCGTTGACTAAGCTAGACTGCGTGTTCCCTGAATGCAGCGGAGTGAGAGTTTTTGAGGATTTGTCTGCTGAGGCAAGGCAGTTCATCGAGAGAGTGGAGGCGGAGACGAAGGTTCCCGTGTGTTTTGTGGGGACTGGGCCTGATGCTTTGGACTTGATTGACAGAAGAAAATAAGCCCGGTTCGCGTATGTCTAATAGGGGATTTGTTCTTGAGGTGTCCTTTGATAAAGGTACATGAAGAAGTATCCTGCCAGCAAGAATGCTGTTATGAATACTAAGCCTGAGTTGTCGAAGATTGCGCCCATGTTCCATATGAAATGCAGCAAGAATGCGAGTGCATAGAACGTTAGCGGTTTCTTGTTAGCTATTCCACAGGCCAGTATTGAGGTGTTGAATGCGTGGAAAAATAGGCCTGGCAGTCTAACGACGACTGGGATGTTCAGTAGGAGGACGTATTCAAGGAGTTCAACGAATCCGAAGCCTAGCCCAACGAGGAAGCCTAGGTTCATCAGGGACTTTTTGGTTTCTCCGTGTCGGTAAAAGAGCGGGTAGCCCTTTCCGAACTCTTCCACCAGGGGGGCGATTA
>Ga0209039_10004419_pt1 | contig 10293 bp, 14 predicted proteins | sample BogFormECP12_OM1_FD_188238 | JGI IMG/M metagenome (GOLD analysis project Ga0209039, IMG submission 188238) | Bog forest soil microbial communities from Calvert Island, British Columbia, Canada - ECP12_OM1 (SPAdes) (version 2) | ecosystem: Environmental > Aquatic > Freshwater > Wetlands > Bog ... | reverse complement strand
CTCGTTGGCGTTGCATTCACTTTTGCATCTTTCTGGGCACTCTTCCTGGATATCCCCTATCCAGCATTCCAATTAGTGGGTTTTTCACTGAATCTTGTCGGGTCAATTTTAATGGTATCCGCTTATGGGCGGGAACCTAAGCTATTGTTCGTGTTGCCCTTCAAGGCATTGCGACTAACGGTTTTAGACACGCGATCAGGCATCGCACTCTTCTCCTACACTTGGAATGAGGGCAAGGACTTAATTGACGACCAGCTATTTTCAGGCATGCTGGATGCATTGAATAAAGCAACTCAGGAAACAATCAAGCGGGGCAAGTTGCAAGAGATTCGGGTGACTGATGCGTTAATAATGATCCAATATGATACCCGATATCCGGTGGCAACTTTTCTTGTTACGACACGCCCCTCCCAAAGCCTTCGTGATGGGTTGCAGATGTTTGCCCAGAAATTTTCTGAGACATTTCTCACACCAACGTATAATTCTTCCGATATGAGCCAATTCTCAGGAGCTCTTGATTTGATAGGCGCGATATTCCCCCAAGTTCCAGTGTATAATTAAGGCGTTATTCACATGGATTCCCCGGTATGTCCGCTACCAGCGTTTCAATTAACTGGAAAAAAGCCTGTTCGATGTTTTCCCCCGACAAGGCAGAGGTTTCGAAAAAGTCGACATGCAACGCGCGTGCCAGCTCCAACCCGTCCTCGGTGGGCACGGATCGTTGACCCACCAAGTCTTTCTTATTCCCACACAATATAACTCGTATTTTATTCGATTCATTCCCTGCATTATTGATGAGGTCTGCATGCCACTTTGGGATGTTCTCAAAGGACTGTCGGTCGGTTAAGTCGTAAACCAAGATTGCGCCGTGGGCCCCTTGATAGAATAGGTGCCTGAATTGTTGATACTTCGCTTGTCCCGCGAGATCCCATAACGTTAATTGTACAACTTTTGCTTGATGTTGGATGAATTTCTGGGAAATATTGACGCCAGTCGTGGGAAGATAACTCCGCCTAAACGCATTATCAGAAAATCTCAAGACAGTGGAAGTCTTTCCAACCGAAGGATCTCCAATAACTATGATCTTGAAATTATAATCACATTTTCCACCCGATTGGAAATTTGACTCAGGGAATTCATCGGAAGGCCCTGTAGATTGCAGTTCAATTTTGGATAAATATCCCAAAATATTTACAACGTCTGAATGGAGGTCTTCGAGCACCTCCTGAATGTCCTTAACATTGCCATTGTTCGTTCGCAATTCAATTATTTTTTTTGCCGCATTGTCCAGTGGTTCTTCTAAATCCTTAAGATACTTGTAAAATATCGAGTCGTTATTTTCGTCAAATACCACAGTTAAAGACGCGAGAGCGTTTCCCCCGCGTTTTTTAGTTTCGGGCCAAATTATGGATCTGACGAGGCCTTTCTTATGGACAACTGGAAATGGAACGAGATAGAGCGATTCTTGCGGCTCGGTTTCATTCATGAAGTAGTTAATCGTGATGTCCGATACTTTATCCAAGAGAATTTGACCCAACTCTGCGGGAAAAAATGCCACAGGATCTGGCCCCTTGATGTCATTAAATTCGGAAAAAATAATGCGAGATATGATCTTCTGATTCATATTGTTTCTGCCCCACCTATATTTGCAGATCTTGGAAAAAAGGATTGTGTCAGAATGGTCCTGTGCATTATCCAAAAATCACGGCAATAGCGTGGTGAAAATTTCTTCCTGCTGAAATATACGCGGCAAAAGAAGAGAGTGGCAGTTAGTGAATAGCCTTCGAAATGACTCTGCAGTCTAGTAATTCGCGTTCTCTCAATACAAAAGGCTCAATTATTTTTGACGACTCTGTATGCTAAAAAGCCACCTAAGTGCAAAAGTAAATATGGGTTATTTGTCAAATGTAAAATGATAGAAAATGGGCGATCGATTTGAGAATTGGTTGAATTCCGCTCATTCCGACCTCAATGCGGCGAAACTACTGTTAAGTGATGGCCAGTATCACTTGGTAGCGTTTTTTGCCCAGCAGGCTACTGAAAAAGCGGTCAAAGCAATTCTCTATCGCAACAACGAAAGTCCTTGGGGTCACTCGCTTGCTGATCTAATTAGCAACAATGATTTTCTAGAAGATATCCAAAATCTCCCTCATAAGGACCGCATACCTGAATTCGACATGCATTACATCATGCCGCGGTACCCAGATGCTGTCCCAAACGGCAATTCCCTGTCGGTCTATACGGAACCCCTCGCGCAGAGTTATTGTCCCTCGCGACGGAGATAGTAGTTTATGTGGATGAGCTACAACCCAGTAGTTCAGATAATTTAGAAACGGAGTGAAGGATCCGTGTTAGTTCCTCCTCGATACCAAGACGTGTCTGCCAAATTGCAGCAATGGGTGCAGAATCTCACAAATAAGTTGGCAGTGAACGGAATCATTCTTTTTGGATCCCGCGCGAGGGGAGATTTCCAACCGTATAGTGACGTGGATATTCTGGTTGTAGCAGACTTCGGGGCCGCGACTTTCTTCGACCGCATTCGCAAGGTACTGCAAGTGCCTTTTGACGGTCCCCACATTGAGGCTTTTTGTTTTACGCCTCAGGAATTGGAAGAACAACTCTTAGGGGGGCACGTAACGGTTCTCGACAGCTTTGAAGAAGGGAAGGTCTTGTTTGGGTCCGATTTTTTCAAGTCTTATATTTCCCAATTTAACGAAATGAAGCGAAATGGCCTCCGGAAAGGGAAGGTGGCGTGGTTCTTACCTCGTTAATTGGAAGCATCATGTGTAGCCCACTCCACAATCCCGGGTTTTCCTCCCAGCACGCCGACATGAGCTTGGGGTCCTGGCCCAAGGCAAAGCACGCCTCGTACCTGCGCCGCTCATATCCTAAATCTATTCAATCCGCGACAGGGTCGAATTATGTCACATCCCGGTAATACACCCGGTCCGTAGGAGATAAAATCGCGGGGCCGGCTGGCGGGAGGTTGGGGGCTGGCATCATGATTCGTCACAGAAATTTCCTGATAAATTTCTCGCCACGCGGGGATATAAACCCTATAGAGCTACTGAGTGCTTCTCGGGGGACAAACAGTACGTCGGGAAATAAAATTTAACCTCCTCAGGGCCATCTTATTGCAATCCGAGTTCAGACCGTGTCATATTTTCGCCTTGAAGAGTCTCTCAAAGAAAGATAGAGACTACCTTAACAAAGCACGCGGTTAAGTTGAAAGAGCAAATTTTTTTGATAGAATCGAAAGAATCAGACCCATTTTTCTTCCCCCGGAAAATAACTTTTTGTCCAAGTGGGGAAAGCTAATATATTTATTGCAGGATGGCACTATATATCACAAGTAGCTATCCTTTGGTGATGCACGATTGGTGATAGTCAACATCCACATGAAAGAGGACGAGAAGAAGCGACTGCAGGCGACCGCAGAGGGGTTGAACGCGAAATCCGTGAGTGAATTTGTGAGGAAGATCCTAGACGAAAAAATGGCTATAGAAGAATTTGCCCAAACCACATCGCAGCCGGAAAATTTGGTAATTCCATCGTACGTGCCCGAAGGAAAATACGTCGCGTTTGTCAATGGCGCGGTTGTTGGCGTGGGAGATAACCCAAGCGACGTTGCTCAAATCGCGGTGGGAAAATTTCCGAATTTGCCATTAGTGATTAAATTTAACGGTCCGCGCCAGAAACCGATGGAATACGTTTACATAAGTTTAAGCAACCCGCAGAGCTGGAAATATATTCAGTACGAAGACGCGTCTTATCCCATCGTGCCAATTTCTCTCCAATCCGAGGCAGGCAAAACAAATCTCGTTGCTTCGGTCGATACAGCGGCATCTATTTGCGTTCTTCGAGCGGACCAGATGCAAGATCAACAATTTGCGATCTCGCGAACGGAAGAAATATCTACTGCGGGAGGAATCATCGAAGCCGACATCCTTTTGGGCCACGTGTGCATCTTGGATGCCACATTCGACGCAGAATTCATTCGGGCGCCTATTTCGTCTATGCTCCCATTTAAATTTCTCATTGGGCGGAATTTATTAGATCAGTTGGACGCGTATTTTTTTGGAAAAAAGCAAATACTGATGTTGAAATGGGCAGAATAGAGTGAATCAGGAAAATTATGAGTGCCAATGTAATGCGAACCCGTGCGCAGGTTAGGTTATGACTTCGTGCGGGTCACCTATTCAGCAACTACTCCTCGGCACCTGAAAGACAATGAGCGACCAAACCCCGCTACTGAAACCCTTCCCCGATGGCTTGGCCCCGGAGCAATGGGAATCGATCCTGAAGGACCACGCGGAAGTGGTCGTGTTGCTGTGGACGGACTGGTGCGCCTCGTGCGGGCACCAGCGGCCCCTGTTTGACAAGCTCGCGGGGGAATTCCCAAACATCTGCTTCGTGTCGGTCAACTTGGGAAAGTCCCGCTGGATACAAGTGCGGACCCAAGTCGCCGGCGTGCCGACATATCTCTTCTTCCGCAATGGGGCACAAATCTTCCGCGCCACCGGCGATTTCTCAGCTTTCCTGCTCGTCAGTAAAATACAGGAAAAATTCCTAACATAATCCGTTAGTTCACACAACTTCCTCGACCGGGCAGGCAGGGACCCGAACAATGCTGATGCTAGCCATAGCAAAAAATTCCAGTGGGACTCCCCCAAAGGAGGATATTCCGCCGAGAGACCGCCTGACAATGTTCACTAAGGGCTGTGCATTGGTGACGTATCACGAATAGATCAAACTCGGTGCAGGCAATTCATGACTGAAGTTGTGCTAAGAATCGTCCAAAAACAAGGATTTGACGTGACTACTGACAGCGGGAAACGCCATGCCGATGCGATCACTGCTATTACCGGGGAAGCGGTGCTGCTCGAGCAGGAGAAGTTCTTTTTTGCAAAGCAGGCCACTCACTACCGAATGCTGGAAGTTGGGGACATTACACTCGAATTGGGCGGCATCGGGATCAATACCACTTACAATGAGGACACAGAATGGTACTTATGGGCCGACATTCTCGAGATCACCCTCGAGGGCGGGGAACTTGAACCGTATGCTTCCCTAATACAGGATATTGAAACGTTCTTCAAAGCAGACAAGCGAGAATTATTCTTGTCTGGCAACGAGCGGGACTACGCGCGGTTCGCCCGGAAAATTGAGGGCGAAGACCTGTCCGGCAACCTATTTTTGTGATGCTAATGCATAGTCCTGCGATTATGATATTTTTTGGTCAATTTTTCGTTTTTCACGACAGTGATGGCATTATTATAAAGAATCACCATAGATTTATTCATATGGCATTCCATTATTAATTTGGTGTAGAAGATTTCATGGGAACAAATACCGAAGTCAAACGCGTGGACTCTCAAGGACGCATTGTTTTACCGCTCGACTGGAGGGAAACAAATTTGGAAGATGGAAATGAAGTTATCATCATAAAAGAGAAAGGTTGCCTGAAGATCGTTCCTAAAAAGAAAGTGGACTTGACACAATATTTTGATGCTATTGAATTTGACGAAGATATCACAGAATCATTAGAAAATTGGGATGAAACAGAGAAACGGCTCGCCAGAAAAGAGATTCAGGAGCAAGAAGAACAATGATTTACGTGGATGCAAACATCTTCATTCACGCATACTGGAAACCCCGGAAAAAAATCATTGCACCAAAAACCAAATGGATGAAGGCAGAAGCAAAAAATATTGTTACCCAAATTAATAACCAAGAGAATTTGTTTTGCATTTCTCTCCTTCAAATGTCTGAAATTGCCAATATCCTCAAGTCTGCTATGACATGGGACCAGCTCAAGGATTTCTTGTGGGGATTAATTTCGAATCCATCTATAGACCTCGTCGAAATAAGCAAAGCACAATTTATTAGCGCGGTCGATAAAATCACCGAATTCGGCATGGATCCAAACGATATAACCGCGTATCTTATAATGCAAGAAAAAGAAATCAGTGAAATATTCACGTTCGACCAGCATTTTGGGCAATTGCCAGGAATAACCGTACTACCTTTGATGCCAGATTTTTTTAACGGGGAATGATAAATGCCAAAAAACTTGCGCGCACCGACAAAGTTACCCTTTGACCAAGGCGAATACCGGGGCCTCACTTTGCCCGTTTATGAAGTAACCGCGCTCGCCGATTTAGAACGGGCAATCCACAAGCCGATCTTGGGACTTGTCGCTAGTGTGAAGGTCACGACCCCCGCCGAAATCGACAAGCTCTTGGTCACGCCCATCCAAGATTTCCTCGTCGAGCCGGGGTGGGCGACATACCGCGAAGGGTTCGAGCTCTGGCTGGGGAAACCCGTCCTTGACCGCATTATGACCTCTGGTCCTGCCCCCTCGCTTGCAGATTTTGAGCCCCTCCTCGATCGGACAATTAAGCACGTGGCAACCGGCAGCATAGACTGGCGGAACTCACCCGTACCCCAAGGCATCGTGTTAGATGACCTGCCTCTCACCTGCCTCATAAACCTCCAACGCGTTCTCCACCAAATCTTCCCCGTAGTTATCAAGGAAGGGTGGCACCTGCGAGGGCTCCTCGTGAACGACCAGGGACTAAGCGCGTTGCCCCAGTCCACCGGCGACCTGCGGGACCTCCTCGTGTTAGAGGTGTCCCAGAATGGTCTCATCGACCTGCCCGCTCGAATTGACACGCTTAAAAATTTGCGGGTGCTCCGGGCGAGTGGCAACCACCTTCGACACCTACCCGATAACATCAACCGCTTGCTACAGCTGGAGGAGATCGAAGTGGAAGAGAACGACCTCCGGGACTTGCCTGACGCCATTGGCGACCTGCCATCCCTCCGCGTCCTGCACGTGGGCGGCAACCGGCTTACGCGCCTGCCGGAGTCTTTGGGTCGGCTAGGCCACTTGGAAGTTCTAACCGCGGAAGAAAATAACTTGGTAGAACTCCCTGCCTCCATTACGAACCTCCGCGATCTCCGCGAGCTAGTTATAGACCGCCGCGCTGCCCTTGCATCGGAAGAGCATTCGCGGTGGATGAAGGAACTCCACGACAGCAACGATTGCCAAGTTGTCGTCGACGGGGAACTCTTTGACGGCCGGGCAGCGGAGCAGCTGCAAAACGTCACGAGTTATGAAAAGGGGGCCGACGAAGCGGACGAAGAGGACGCCGACGAGGAAGACGGCGACGAAGATGACGACGTCGTGAACTACGACGAGGAAGATGACCAGTGAATTATGAAGCAAGAAAATAATAGGTTGGCGGGCAAACTCGAGTCGTGTTTTCACAGGAATTTTAGTCAGGGGCAGGGAGAGTCTTCGCACTTAGTTGCTCCATGCTTTTTGACAATCGGTCCAACCAAGCTTCTGGCCCCTCTTCTTGGTTTAGGGAACTAAATATGCCATCTAGGAAAACTCCTTCTTCCGCGAGCGTTTTGAGTTTCTCCGCGAGCTTGTCTGCGGCGTCTTGGGAAGGCGGGGCCACGGATGGGATTTGGTCCATCTCGGTTTTGATAACTTGAATCCGCCGCAGCATCATGTCCAATTCAGGTCCTTTCATTGTTGATGCTATCGGGTTTTGCGGGTACTTTAAGCGGCATTCTTGGGCCCTGGCAATGAAAGCGTCAACGAACTCCTCTTGCTTGGCTCGCTCCTTTTTCTTGAACTTCGCCTTCTGCAAAACCTCGACAGCCCAATAGCAATAAAACATCGCGGCGAGGTAATCACGCTGCTGCACGCACGCATCACTGTAGGCGAGAAAGTCCGACACAGTCTCTGGAGGGGATTTTTTTGCCTTATGGGGGAAAAATACCATTCAACCACCGCATCATTTTGGGATGACCTCAAGTGGGGTGAAACAGTACAAAAATGTTCTGCCTGCGACGGCCCGCATGTAATTCCCCCGGAACGGGCACGATGCCCCCCTTCTGGATCGGAGCGGGGGAAGAAACTTGATTAATGGGCATGGGTATGGCGAAGGCATGCCCGACATGTTGAAGATCAAACCCTTGGTCGATGCAACCGATGCACTAGCTGAGAAAGTCAAGGTAATGAATGCCAACCTCGACCAAGTGGCGACGAACATAGACACGCGGATGGGCGAAGTCGCCCAGTCCATCACGGACTTGAGCAAGTCCGTAGAAGGTGCCCTCGGGCAGACCACGCAATCCATCGCGCACATGGACACGGCGATCGACAATTTGGATACCAATTTTGCCGCCTCAATCCGCGAACTGACTGGTGCGCTCAAGGACATGACGGAAGGCATCACGGCCGCCTTGAAAGATGCCCTTGCAGAGTTGTCGGACGTGAAAATTAAGATGAGCGTGGGCGACGTGCTCAAGGACACGCTGAATTTGGACAAAATTATGGGGTATTTCCCCGATTTCCTGAGGTCGAAGAAGTCCCGGGAATAACAATCTACAATTATTTTTTTTGACACCACTTTGAAAGAACGCCGGTGTTTGACATTGGGATATATTTAAAAGGCAGACGACCTCTCCCGAATAAAATATTAGCACAGACCTGAAATCTGCATATTTTTTTGAATTACTGCCTCTTTTTACCAAAAAACGGTAACGTGAGAAATGTGGCGGAACGAAAACAACCAACCAAGCGCCGTGGATGGATAATCTTTTCGATTGTATTAATTGCTTCAAATGTTGGCACGCTCTGGTATTTTTTATGGCTACGCCCCAGTGTGCCAGTCGAAAATTCCCCGCTACAAATCTCCGACGTCACCGGTGCAAATCGCACGAATTACTTGGGGAAAATTGTCACCGTGGATGGGTACATTGTCCGCCTCCCATCCAATCGGTCTATACTCGTGGCAAGCTACAACTTGCTCCGGGTGAATCGGATCCTTTTGCCCACTGAATTCGTGACGATCAATAATACCCTCCCTGAAGAGATCGCGAATCAAACGGGAGACCGGTTATGGCTAAAGGGTGTCGTCGGAATAGATGATGGGAATTCAAATGTCACGCGTCTTTCGTATTTATCCCACAAAATCGTCGAACAAAGTGGTAGCAATTACGCGGAGTGGGTGATGCCAGTCAATGTCCTCCTTCCACCGGCAGCCCAACCGCAGCGATATGCTGTTTTAATGAGCGGGGGGTGGGACGGCGATGACGCATTCCTGCGGTATTGGAATGATTTGTCCTTCATGGATGCCCTCTTGGAAGCGTTCTATAATTATAGCAGGAGCAATATTTACGTGCTGTACAAAGATGGAAACCCGGAAGGTCCGGGCATGGCTGTCAACTACTCCTGCACTTACGCAAACATCCAAGCTGTGTTCACGGCCTTGCAAGCGAAAATGACCGATGCCGACCAGTTATTTATTTACACGACAAATCACGGGGTAAACGTCGGTCTCTGCTTGTGGAACAAGGACATCCTGCTCCCTTCAGACCTCGAAACAATACTGAGTCCACTTCATTATAACCGCTTGATTGTGGTGATGGAGCAATGTTATTCGGGTGTCTTTGTGAACCACTTAAGTGGGGCACGGCGGGTCATTATTACTGCATGTACCGCAGACCAAAATTCGTATGGGGCAAGCACGGCCATCCCCTTCGACGAATTCACGTACCATTTCATGGATGCAGCGCGCCAAATGACCATCCTCGCTGACCCCATTGGGTCGGACTACAATAAAGACGGGAAAGTCTCCATGGTCGAGGCCTTCAATTATGCCCAGAGCACGGATGCTGCTCCGGAAACGCCGCAATTTGACGACGATGGCAACGGTCTAAGTCATTCAGGTTGGATGCCCGCGGGCGGAGATGGAGTTCTCGGGGGCATTGGAGATACAACCTTTTTGTAGTCCAAGTAAGATGCAATTAGCACGAACGATGCAGCAGGCGGTCAGGCCATGGATAAACAAAAATATTACAAGTGGATGTTTCTCATCGGGGGAATTTGGAATATCCTGGTCGCAATTATAGGCTGGAGTACAGGGCAGCAAGCCGCGATGGATGCGTGGTTCGTCATGGCCTTTGGGGTCGGGTTTCTCATTGTTAGCAAAGATATTAGTAAAAATCACGGGATCGCGATAGTGGGGATTATTGAGAAAGTGGCGGCGTTTATAGTCACGTATGCAACCGTGCCCCTCGTACCGGCTCCTGCTCTCGTTACCGCGGTGGACCTGCTATTTGCGGTGCTGTTTGCCGAGTTTTTATTATGTACGAAAAAGAATCCATGAAATAGTTTTTTGTTCCTATTTTAAAACAATAGGGTCAAACACCACTCACCCGACAAAAATTCTGTAGCGGACCTGCGAGGGAGCGTTAACTTTTTCTCTTGAA
>Ga0209039_10004417_pt1 | contig 10299 bp, 6 predicted proteins | sample BogFormECP12_OM1_FD_188238 | JGI IMG/M metagenome (GOLD analysis project Ga0209039, IMG submission 188238) | Bog forest soil microbial communities from Calvert Island, British Columbia, Canada - ECP12_OM1 (SPAdes) (version 2) | ecosystem: Environmental > Aquatic > Freshwater > Wetlands > Bog ... | reverse complement strand
TCCGGCGAAGTCTGGAGAGTCTGGCGATACAGCGCCAATGCCTCTTCCGGCTTTCCCTCCCGCATCAACTGCTGGCCTTGTTTGACGAACTCAGGTTGTTGCTGCTGGGCAGGCGCTTGTGCAAATAGCGGAGCCAGAGAACCGAGAATGACGAGCAATGCCGAAGCAATCGCGCCGATGGTCACTTTCATGGGCCTGATTATAAATCGCTACCTGTTGAGCAGGCAGCGCGTTCCCCCCGGTGGCACGTCGGAGCCATTCCCACCGTTCAGATCAGAACTTTGGCTGGTTGTGAGCAGTTCTGGGGGAGGGCTGTTCGACGAGCGTCCCATGACTCAATGAGTCCGGGGCGCTTTCGTTTTCTGCCCGGTGCTGAACGCGGCTGGGCGTTTCTGTGACCTGCCCCGACCTGCCCGCCTGTCAGCACGCTTGCCGAAATCTCGGCGCGGGTTTCGGTTTGATACCCGTGTGGCTCCCAACGATCCTTTGGTTTTCATCAGGATCACTGGGCGTGGCGTCTGGAATCCTGCGTGCCAGTCTCCTTTGCTCGTGTGCAGGAGCACCCATTGCCGACTGACACAACCTTGACCATCCGCTGCCCACATTGCATGGCGGGCATCGAGTTCAGGCCGATGATCGCATATAAGGATGGGCGGTTCGTCTGCCGTGACTGCGCCCACACAGTTTGCCCCGGCGTGCCCGAGTATAAGTGCACCTGCCGCCCCTGCTTGTGGCTGTCCCGAAAGACGTTCTTGACCGACCACGGAAGTCATCTCCTGACCCAGTGATTCCCGCCTAGCATGTGCTGTCATTTTGATGAACAATCCCTAATCCACTGGAAAGGATCGCCCAATGACCAACGTCCCAGCCGCCCAATACCTCCGTGTATCCACCGAGCGCCAGGAGTATTCACTCGATTGTCAAAGCGCAAGGATTGCAAATTACGCGCAGGGAAACGGCTTCACGGTCTGTCAGACCTACTGTGACGAGGCCAAGAGCGGCTTGGAAATTGGGCGAAGGACTGGCTTGTCTCAACTCCTTCAGGATGTCGTTGGGGGCAAGCAGTCCTACAAAGCGATTCTCGTCTACGACGTGAGCCGTTGGGGACGTTTTCAAGACCCTGATGAAGCAGCGCACTACGAGTTCCTATGCAAAGCGGCTGGAGTGCAGGTCCACTACTGCGCAGAGCACTTCTCCAACGATGGGCAATTTTCAAATCTGATTTTGAAGACACTCAAAAGAGTCATGGCGGCGGAATACAGTCGCGAACTATCGGACAAGGTGTTTGCTGGTATGACCCGAGTGGTGAGAAAAGGATTCCGAACTGGATCACATCCCGGTTACGGGTTCCGGCGAATGCTCATCTCTGCTGACGCAGTCCCGAGGCAACAATTGTCAACAGGAGAGCGGAAGAGCATTGCTACTGACAGGGTAGTTCTTGTGCCCGGCCCTGCAAGCGAGGTCTTTTGGGTTAGGGAAATCTACCGACTGTTCATATCGGGAAACAAAACCTTCGTTGGCATTGCCGCCGAACTTGACCAAAGAGGAGCACCTTTTCTGAAGGGAAAGAATTGGAGCGACCATGCTGTAAAGAGGATTCTGACGCATCCGAAATACAAAGGAACTGCCATCTACAACCGCACCACTGAAAGGCTTTGCTCCAAATCTAGAAAGGTTCCAGAGTCGGAATGGATTGTTGCGCCGGACGCGTTCGAACCGATCGTGGAACCAAGAATATTCGAGGCCGCTCAAGAGGTGTTGCGGCGAAAGTTCTGGCGTCGTTCAAACGAGCAAATCTTAGAGCAACTGAAGTCCATACTGAAAACCCACGGTCGCCTTTCAACCGCGCTACTCCGTTTGCATGGATTATCACCGGGAGGTCTCAACCATCGATTTGGCTCGCTGATTAAGGCATACGATCTCATCGGCTACCAGACGATGTACAAGAAAACAGCCGAGAATCGTTTACATATTCGCAGGATTCGATCTGAACTGATGCAGCAATTGGCGGAGATGTTTCCAGGCAGAGTGTCCGTATTCTCGTGGGCTTGGAGGCGTCGGAGTTGTATCAGACTCAAGAATGGCACTAAGGTCGCCGTTCGCGTCTGTCGCTCGATAGAGTTGGTCACCAAGGGGCGCATGTGGGTGTTACAGGCCGCTCGGGACGAACGCTGTGGGATAACGCTTATGGCGGGGATGAACCCCGAGAATGCGGCTCTCGAAGTGTTTTACCTGTCGACTCGCTTGAAGAATCCATGCAAAGTTCATATCGCAGAAGACAGCGACTGGCTAAAAAAGGGCGTGCGCCTTGAAGACTTGCGATCCTTCTATGAGGTCGTCATGACGCGAGAGTGGAGATAATCCCGGTGCCATTGTGAAGCACCTTCCGAGCCGGATTCCGCATCTTTATTAGGTGAGACATACATATAACCTACTCCCGGAACTGTCTGGATGCGTTTCCGAGCCTCGCCCAGCTTGACGCGCAATTTATGTATGTGCGCATTGAAGTTGTGGGGATCGAGAAGCGTTTCAGACACGGAACGCTGCAGCCGATCTCGGGGAACCACCTGCCCCGCGTTTAGGGCCAACATACTAAACATTGCTGAACCAACAGGCCCAAGCGTTATTTCTTTCTTGCCGAGCACGATCATCGAAGTGTCGGTGGCTATTAGGATGTCGTCCACAGCCGTATAGCGCTCGCTGTTTTCAGACTGGGATGCAACCTCTTTTACAATGTCGCAAAAGCCATCCAACTTCCCGAGCTTCCCTCCGGCAGACAACCATGGTTGATTCTCGCGAAGCACTTTGTATTTCGGAATGCTGTCTCCGAATGGGGGAAATACGTAGAAATTCAGCAATTTAGAAAACGACTGATCCACAGTGCAAATCAGAGCGGGCAAATCCTTCTCCAGAGGACGCACACGCAGGAGCCAGCCGGGTTCTCCGCCGCTTGTGTTGTTGACCGCCCGGCAGAGATAAACAGCAACCCGCAAACGACCATCTATCTCCACGATTTGCCGAAACTGCTGTCCCGGTAGACTGATGAACCTGACGCGGTCCGAAAACAGTTGTTTCAGTCGAATGTACAAGTCATTCCGCAAAAACCTTATCTGACTCTGCGTGTGGATCAACTTTACCGTTGCAGGGGGCGGTTGGAACCCGGCCATTTCGTAAGCCTTCATGATGGAACCGAATCGCTTGTAGCAGGCATGGCTGAACGTGAACTTTCTTTCCAAGATTCTTTTAGTCAATTTTCCTTCACGAGCCAGCACCCTTTTCATTCCTTGGATAAAGTACGCATCGGATCTATCAGGGTGCGCGCCTCTCTTCTTGATGAGCTTCTGAACGCGGTCAAACATTTCCCGGCTTACAATCGGGACAAATGCGTCGGGATTTGTAATCCAAAAATGGCGTTCGACCACTCGGCTGCGCGAACAGAGCTCTTGTGTCGTTTTCCCGTAGGTATTGCGCCCAGCGTATTTGTCGTTCGTCAGGATACGATAAACAGATGCACGATCCCAAGGTCGTCCGCGAGAAGCGTGCATGTGGCGAACATTTAGTTCTCTCGCAATCTCCCTCGGAGTTTTTCGCAATTCCGCAGCAAGTTCGAAGATTGTTCGGACGCAACCAACCTCTCTCTTAGAACCAGGCACAAGTATGGTTCTATCCGTCTGAATCGCCTTCCGCTCGCCGTCTTTCAAAATTAGTCTCCTGCTCCCGTCTGGAGACACAATCATCCGCCGCAATCCATATCCGGCTGCTCCCACAACTCGAAACCCGAGGAGCGCGACACGGCGCTGCCCGGCTGAGACTTTAATTCCTAATTCACGGCTGTATTCAGCGGCCATCGTTCTCTTCAGGGCCTTCATTATCGAACTTGATAGTGATCCATCATTCTCGAATTGTTCTGCACAGTAGCGCACGGGTATACCCGTACTTTTGCAAAGAAACTCGTAGTAGGCGGCCTCATCGACATCTTGAAAGCGCCCCCAGCGGCTTACGTCGTACACAAGGATCGTCTTATATTGAGCGCGGCCACTCATCACATCAGAAAGTAATCGTCGGAGTCCCTTCCGATGTTTGATCTCGATGCCACTTTTTCCCGCGTCCGCGTAGGTTGCTACCACGACATAGCCACGGCTTGTTGCGTATTTTTGAATCGCAGCCTCTTGATTGGCGATGGAGTACCGCTGGTCCTCTGTGGACATACGCACATACTGCGCTGCGGGAACTAGGGGTTTTGCTTCCATGAGACCTCCCAGACAACGGGACGAAGGCTGTCAATCCACGTGCGGGCGAGCGACCCGATTATCGCGGTCCCTCTGAAGGTTTTTCAGAGCCGCATCCCCCACTTTTGTCAGGTTTGACATACATATAACCTACGCCCCGAACGCTCTGGATACGTTTTCGACTCTGTACGCCGAGCCTGACGCGCAACTTATATATGTGTGCGTTGAGATTCGGAGAATCGATAACTTTCCCGGACACGGATCGCTGCAGTTGATCTCTTGAAACCACCCGCCCTGCGTTTAAGACTAACGCGTTAAAAATTGCGAAACCAAAAGGACCAACCGTAATTTCTTTCTTGCCGAGCGTGATCGTCCAAGTGTCGGATGCTATTAGGAGGTCGTCCACGACAGTATAGCGCTCGCACTTCCCAGACTGGGATGCAACGTCTTTTGCAACGTCGCAAAAGTCATCCAACTTCGCGAGCTTCCGCCCTGTAGACAACCAAGGTTGATTCTCCCTAAACATTCGGACTTTCAGGAAGCTGGTCCCAAGCGGGAAAAATACATAGAAATTCAGCAATGTAGAAAATGATCGATCCACAGTGCAAATCAGAGCGGGCAAATCCTTTTCCAGAGGACGCACACGCAGGAGCCAGCCGGGTACGCCGGTGTTTATGTTGTTTGCTGCTCGGCAGAGATAAACAGCGACTCTAAGGCAACCATCTATTTCGACGACTTGCTGGAGTTGCTGCCCTGGCAGACAAATGAATCTCACGCGGTCAGCAAAGAGTTGTTTTAGTCGAATGTGTAAATTGTCCCGCAAGAGCATGATCTGCCTCTGCGAGTGACTCGACTTCATTGTCGTGACTGACGGTTGGTATCCGGCCAATTCATAAGCCCTCATAACTGACCCGAACCGTATGCGGTAGGTACTATGGTCGAGGACGCCCTTTCCTGCTAAGAGTCTTTGGGTCAATCTCCCTTTTCGAGCCAGTACCCTTCTCATCCCTCGGATAAGGTCCGCATCAGATTTCTTCGGGCGCGTTGATCTCTTTTGAATGAGCCTCTGAACCCGATCAAATATATCCCGGTCTACAATTGAGGCAAATGCGTCGGGATTTGTAATCCAAAGATGGCGTTCGACATTTTGGATAGGCGAACACAGCTTTTGTGTCGTCTTCCCGTAGGTATTGCACCCAGTGTACTTTTCGTTCGTCAAGATGCGATAGACTGACCAACCATCCCAGGGGTGTCCGTTCCAAGAGCGCACGTGGCGAACATTTAGCTCCTTCGCGATCTGCCTCGCAGTCCTTCGTAGGTTCGCGGCGAGTGCGAAGATCGTGCGAACGCAATCAACCTCTCTCTTAGGACCAGGCACAAGTATGGTTCGATCCGTCTGAATCGCCTTCCGCTCGCCGTCTTTCAAAATAAGCCTCCTGCGCCCGTCAGGAGACACCATCATGCGCCGTAACCCGTATCCGGCGGCTCCCGCAACTCGAAATCCGAGGAGAGCTAGACGGCGTTGTCCCTCCGAGACTTTAATTCCCAGTTCCCGGCTAAATTCAGCGGCCATCGTTCTCTTCAGGGCTTTCATCATCGAGCTTGGTAGTGATCCATCATTGTCGAATTGCTCTGCACAGTAGCGCACGGGTATACCCGCACTTTTGCAAAGAAACTCATAGTGGGCAGCTTCGTCAACATCTTGGAAGCGTCCCCATCGACTCACGTCGTAAACCAAGATCGTTTTGTATTGAGCTTGTCCGCTCGTGACATCATGGAGGAGCCGCTGAAGTTCTTGTCGATGTTTAATCGCGACACCACTCTTCCCGGCGTCAGCGTAGGTTGATACCACGACATAACCGTGGTTCTTTGCGTAGGTCTGAATTGCAGCCTCTTGGTTGGCGATGGAATACTGTTGGTCCTCTGTTGACATGCGTACATATTGCGCTGCGGGAGCCAAAGGCTTTGCTTCCATAGAACCTCCAAGACTTAGCAGTTTGCTGATTTCGTTTCACTCATGGAACGTATCCTCGGAAAGAGTCCGGCAATTTCACCCCGGGCAATGTCTTCAGGAGGATCGATATGGATTCCAACGCACGTGTGCCTGCGTCTCAATACTTACGGATGTCCACGGAGCACCAACGATATTCACTTGAGAATCAATCCTCAGCAATTGAGAAGTATGCCGAGAACCACGGCTTTTCGGTTATTCAAACATACTCGGATGCAGCAAGAACAGGGGTTGTTTTTCGGAGACGGGAAGGTCTTCAACAATTAATTCAGGATGTTGTACAGCGTGCTGCGGCCTACAAAGCAATTCTCGTATATGACGTAAGCCGCTGTCGTACGCTTCGATGTTCTCGAATGTCTGGTTGTCCACTCCCGCAGCCCCGCCGTTAGCTTGGCAGCGTTCGTAGGCATAGGCCAGAACATCTTTCCGATACACCTTGTCGTACAGCGCATGGAAACGACAGTTAGGCGACTCCTTCGCTTTTGCGTGCAACGCCGTCTGCAACTTCTGAACACTGAATGGAGTTGTTAGGCTCATCGCCAATCCCTCGATCCTTTGTCGCTTGTTGCGTTCGTCTTTAACTGAGGCCCCTTCCCTCCGCCGGAGTTACCCGGCTTCTCCGGTACTACGGACCTCTCCGTCACCCCATACGGCCCGGCCTGTCTCTCGCGAGTTGCCAGTTGATCCCGACCACGATCTCCGCTGGGGCTTCCCGTGTTGCCTCTGGTCTCCTCTGCGTACATGCCATCGCCATTACCCCGGCAGGTTCGACGAAGCTTGTTTTCGCTCGTCTATCTTCATCGACTGCGGCCTTCCCTGTGAAAAAGTCAGGTCGGCTCCTGCAATTGTTTTTTCGAGGCCTGCTCAGCGTTCACTCGCGTTATGGCCTGCACGCTCGCCGAGTCGCTATACGACCCTCTACATCGAAAGCTCCGACAGGTTTGTTGCCTCCGCCGCCGCTTCGATTGCTACCGGGTGGAGCGATCCAGTTCCCGGGCGGGCCTTATCCCGCTGTGGTCCAGCGCCTTTCACGGCGCACTCTAATGGGGATGTTACGCCAGCAATCGGCTGGGCAAATAGACGCGAGGATGCCTACACCGCAGATGCACCAACCGTTAGCTTGGTCTTGGTCTGGAGAATCGATAGAACTTCGCGAAGATTTCCTTGCCAACTATGCAGTTCTAATCCACAAACACTGAGTTAAGAGCACAAATGCTGCTTGGACTGCTATGACTGCGATTCGTCACGTGCCGCGTTGGGATTGAAGCAGAAGTTCCCCTTCGGAATGTGAAGACGGATGCGGACGGACGGTCTGCGCATAAACGGATCGCGGCCCCTTTTGAAACGGAGTCACACTAGTATTCAAGCTAATTCCAAGGCTCGTTAGTGGAGTGAACTGACCTTGGTCTTAACCTTCGCCAGCAACGGTGGCGGCAGTTCTGCGTAGCCGTCCTCTGACGCAAGTCGCTGGCCATCGGTGAACATAAAGTTCAGCAGGTCAGCCAGGGCAGCGGCCCGTCGAGGATCGGATGAAGTGGTGCGCAGGTACAGCCAGCTGAAACTGGTGATGGGGAACGCATCGGCCCCCGGGGCATTGCTCAACGAAGCTGAAAACTTGTCCCACGCCGGCGCCTCTACCGCGTGGCAGGCGGCCTTGATCGTTTCCGGCGAAGCCTTGACGTACTTCCCGGCTGCGTTTTGTACCATGCCATGTGGGACGTTGGCCTTGACTGCATACTGAGCCTCCACGTACCCAATCGAGCCCGTCTCGCTTTTCACTTTGTCGGCCATATCCGAACTGCGTTCGGCGGGCGCTCCCACGGGCCAATGGGGAGAGGGACTAGTCCCGATCTGTGTGCGGAACTTGGAACTGGTCTTGGAAAGGAACTCGCTGAAAATGTAATTCGAGCCTTTGCCCGCTGGCCGGTAAATCACTTTGATTGGCAGACTCGGTAAAGATGCGTCTGGGTTGAGCTTCGCAATCTGGGAGGCATTCCATGTCTTTACCTGCCCGAGAAAAATTTCGGCCAGTAACTCTCCGGAGAAGCGAAGTTCAGTATGAACCCCGGGCAGGTTGTAGATCGGAACGATGCCGATCAATACGGCCGGCAGTTCGATCAAGTCCCCTTCCTTGCGCTCCGCGGCTGTAAGTTGGGCCTCGCCAGCACCAAAGTCGCCGTTGCCCTGGGAGATCTGCTTTATGCCCTCGCTGGTGCCGAGCGGAAGGTACTTCATCTGGATCCTAGGGTTGCGCTTGTTGTACTCCTGCGCCCACTTGTTGTAGAGCGGGGCGGGAACAGTGGATCCAGACCCGACCAGAACAACGGCTTCTTGAGCAAAGCCAAGCGGGCGACACAAACCGATCACAAAGACCAACGTAAGCCCTACCAGCAAAACGCTGGATCGGCCGAAACTTTTTTTCGGGGCCATTGGTGTAGAGAATTTTGCTTTGGTTTTCATCGCGGGGCCTCCCATCCCTGTTGGCCACACCCACTAGTAGGAAACCGTCACCCTACGCGGCGCGGCGAAAGGATACTAGAAGAGACTGCGCAAGACTACTCCTTTTTGCGCCATTGTGTTGGAAAAACGTTTGCTGCCCTGTAGCTCTCTTCGACTACGGTACCGAACACCCACGAAAATCGACGGACGACCGCACCTCCCAGTAGCCAGCCAGACAACGGAGTCGTCGAGAAAAGCAGATTGTTGACGTAATCAGGCGTAGCTGTTGAAAAAGGAACCAAAGCAGTAATTTCAGTGAATTTCAGCGTCTACGGCGAACGAACATTCAATAACTTACGAACGAATTTCTTTGTCGAAATTCGCTGAAAAGAGTTTTTCAACAGCCACAGGCGATTACACTCATTGAGAATTGGGCCGATCTGGGTCAATGAGTAAAATTGCGATTTTGCGACAGTAATCCAACCTGACGAGCGTGCTCTTTAGGTCTCATTTGGTTGGGACGTGCACGCGCGAAACGCCGATGACACTGTGTGCGCCCGATGGCACCCTTATCCCGCAGGGTGCTTTGGCGGTATACTGCTTGATGTCCTCAGAAGTAGCCGGGATCAACTGCGGCGATAAGCACCAAGGAACGCCAGCACTAATGGACGCCGTCGTCGAGAGGAGCCGGATCAAGATCCTCTTTGTTGAATCGCGCCCAGACCTAGGTCCCGGGATAAGGAGATCGCTATGAAAGTTCAGACCCGGGTATCCCGTTTCTTTCTATCCGTCGCTTTGCTCGTGTTGGCTAGTGGAATCTCAAGCTTTGCCCAGGACGGCAAACTCGTCATTCATGTCACTCCCAAGCAGGCCTACATCTTCGCGGACGGTCGCGCCATCAGTGAAGCGAGCAAACACCACTCCCTGAGCCTCAGCTCTGGCGACCACAAGATTGAGCTGGCCAACTACGGCTATGCTCCGTCAACCCAAACTGTCACCATCACCGCGGGCAAAACCACCAGCCTCGACGTCACCCTGACGCCGGTCGCCGGAACCGTCTCGGGGCCCTTCGGCGCCATGACGATTGAGGGAGCTGACCGGAATGCGATTCTGCTGAACGGGAAAACGCCCGACTACTTCGTCGGCCACGGCGACGAATTCAATCACGACTGGTGGTGGAAGCAAGAACTCGTTGTCCCACCCGGCACGTACCAGGTTTCGGTCCTGTCAGGTGACAAGGAGGTTTGGTCGGGCCCGGTCAACGTCCCTGCTAACCAGCGGGTAGTTGTCGATATCCCGAAGGGTGTTCGCAAGACTGTTGCCTGGCCACGTGAGGAAAAACTCAGCGCCATACCCCGCTTCACCGTAGGCACGGCCAGTGCGACCGTCGCTGTTGCCAAGCCTACCGCGCAGTTATCGGCAACTACAGCGCAGCTCAACTGCGGAGATGCTTCGCAACTCAATTGGACATCCTCCGACGCACCTCGCGTTGAGATCACCCCGGTTGGGCCAGTCGCAAATTCGGGTCAACAATCCATCCAGCCCACGCAGACCACCACCTATAGCCTGACCGCTACTGGGCCAGGCGGCACTGCGACTTCCAGCGCCACCGTCAGTGTG